>Ga0272446_1000258_pt1 | contig 84386 bp, 64 predicted proteins | sample YNPCB0061_FD_194587 | JGI IMG/M metagenome (GOLD analysis project Ga0272446, IMG submission 194587) | Hot spring microbial mat communities from Yellowstone National Park, WY, United States - YNP-CB-006-1 | ecosystem: Environmental > Aquatic > Thermal springs > Hot (42-90C) > Sediment | place... | reverse complement strand
GAAGCTGCCTGGTGTAGCCGCGCTCGGCCTGCATCTCGAACAGGGCGTCGAGTTCCGCCGGCGGCAGTGCATGCTCCATGCAAGCGCGCACCATGACCGTCACAGGAGTCTGCTCAACGAACCGCTCAAACACTTTCGCCAGGATCATATCCCGCTCATGCCGAAAACTTGAGCCGTCGAAAAGTGCAAACTGCGTGCAAACCAGAAATGGATGGGACAAAGTGCGATATGGAGCTGATGGACCTACATGGCTGTGACCTTGAAAGGGCTGGGCTGAAGAACGTGTGTCAGCCATGTGCTACACGGCAAGACGCCAACCGGCTGAGTGACCGTCAAAGCCCTGCGTGGCAACGCCCGCTTGTCGTCACCCATGCGGGGCGCGCCACGCCGCCGCATCAAGCCATGGTGCGCTTGAGACGCGGCGAGTGCTCCCGCAGCGTGCTCCGACCGGGGCTACGGCCGCTTTGCCATGCCCATCATGCATGGGAGTCAGACGGCCTGTCGGTCACGACAGCAGCGGGCGATTCCCAGACCCCAACTTGCGCAACGCCAGACCCAACGGACCGGGTCTTGCCCCCCGACGGCCGGCGGCAACTGTCTACGTCCCCCCTCTCGACCTCTACCACCGGCGGTGTTCCCCAACCTCATGCCGGACAGATCCACCTGCCCCCGCTACCGCACAGCAAAGTTTCGACGTCGAAACCATCGCAGTCTACGGACACGATTCGCTACAAGGCTGCACGACCGCAAAGGTGCCGGAACCCATGTCATAGTCTGCGCACATGGCCTGTCCCGTCCCGCTCACCACGATCTCGTCCGCGCCGTCGTTGTCGATGTCCTTTGCGCACGCCGCAGCGCCCGGATCCGTCCCCGTGTGGGCGTTTGGGTGCGGCTCGAATGCGTAGCCGAGCGACCGGGCCACGTGCCAGCGCCAGGTCGCACCGTCGGAATATAGAACCGTCACGTCCTTACGCCCGTCGCCGTCAAGGTCACCGATGACCTCGTACGTGCCCGCGCCCCAGCCCGTAAGTGCCCCAGTGAACCCAGTGAACGAGCGACCGGACGACAGTGCTAGATCCCAGGAGAGCTGCGCCTGCGTGATGGCGAGCACGTCGTCGAGCCCGTCACCGTCGAAGTCTGCCACATGCAATCGTGTGGGGTTCCCCCAGCCCCGCAACCAGGCCATCTTGCCCCACGACGTCTCTACCTGCCAGCACGCCGGCGTCTCGTAGACGAACAGTGTGTTGACCGCACCCGTGCCGTCGAAACGTCCCTGGCGCAGCGCTGCGGGCAGACCACTCGCTTCGCATGTCGAGAGGTTCCACGTCACATCGAAAGCGTCGAAGTTGAACCCGCCCGTGAACCGAAGCTGCACCCGATGGGTACCCGCATTCATCCAGACATGTGCCAGTTCGGCCGGCTCGTATGCGCCCCAGCTTCCGGTGTTCGGCAGCGCCACGGAGCCCGCCGATCCCCCGTCGACCAGCAGTTCGATCGCGCAGGTGTCGGACTGGGTGGCCACATGGAACGTGAAGTCGTATTCCCCCGTGAGCGGAGCGTCTACGTGGTAGTCGAGCCACTCGCCGGTTTGCGTGTAGCCCACTGTGTGATCGTTCGAGCAAGATGCGCATCGGTACACGTCGACCGCGTCGCCCCTGTAGGCACCGCCTTCGTTGGAGGACGTGATGTCGTGGTACCCGACGCCCTCGCCACCATGGGCGTAGTCCTCGGCTTCGATGCGGTACGAAGTGGGCCATAGCTGGCGAAACGCCGGCTCCAACCCCGCGCGGTGCATGACATAGCGCGCCTCCGGCGGCCACCGACCGGGAGGAAACACGGTGTTGTGGGACACCAGGTTCAAGTCCGTGCAGCAGCCGAGCGCTCCACAGCAGACCTCTGCTGGCGAGTCGCTGAAGTTGTTCCGCAAAACGTTCTGTTGCGCTGGAGGAGGAATCCCCGGTTGCAGCAAGAACCAGTACGGCGCGGACGAGATCACGTTGTGCTGCACGTTCCAGTACATCGAGCCCTGGTCCAGGTAGATGGCTCCGTACACGTGAACCTGATCGTGGAAGTGGTTGTCGTGCAGCGCGGAGTCGGGCTGCCTGCTGAGCGCATACGTCATCCCGCCGTCATCGAGCCGCTGCATCGCGTAACTTACCAGGTTGTGCGCAACCTCGTTGTTGCGTGCGACGGTCTCGTCGGTGCTCCAGCCCCAGCCTACCGATATCGCCGTGTACGGCAGGCGGTGCAGCGCGTTGTGCACAATGCGTGTGCCATCGGTGTATCCCACGAAGATCCCCACACCATCGAAGTACTCGCGCCCGGTGTCCGTCACGACGTTGCTTCGTACCTCGTTGTTCTTCGTGACCTCGCGCGGGTCCGTCGTGTTCGGCAGGTCGACGCTCCCGACACGGACGGCCCCCGACGACACGTCACGGAACACGTTGCCCACGACCGCCACGTTTTGGCAGCCGTACTCGAGCGCGAGGGCATACGCGCCGAGGTGCTCGAACACGTTCTCTGCGAGCGTGACACGTTCCGCGCGAGACAGCTCCACATTACCAGGCGTCGCGCCCAGGGAAGGGTTCGCCGCCGTCCCCGTGTACGTGTAACCAGCTTGCAGGGCGGGATACCCCTCGGCGGTGCTCGGCCGCAACCATGTGGCATGCGAGAAGGTGAGGCCGCGCAGTTCGATGTCGTGCACGGGTTCATCGAGCGTGCCCGCCACCCGCACGAGCGTCTCGAGCCTCGGTACGACTACGCTCAGGCTCGCCGCAGTCTCGCCCTCACGTAGCACGTAGTACAGAGAGCCCTCGTGCTCGTCGAGGTACCACTCGCCGGGTGCATCGAGAAGCTCTCGGGCGTTCTCGACCCATGACGGTAAGCCCATGTCGAAACCCTGGTGGAGCTGCGCCAGCTCCCAGCACGGTTGGTCCATCGTCACCGTCGTGCCGTGTGCGGAAGCGACGCCGCAGCGGAAGTTCTTCCACCACGCCAGTTGCACGATCTCGACGTCTTCGGGATGCGCCCACCCGGCGATGGCGGTGTTCGGGGCCGTGTAACCGCTGGTCGTTTCGACCCAGTCGGGTGGGTTTAGCTCGCCGCGGGCGCGCTGGGCTCGTCGACCGTTGACGTAAACCTGACGGGTCCGTAGGTCCGGTGGTACCTGCGCTCGGACGATGCCGGCGTTCGCATCGACCGTGTCCCACCCCTCGACCTCGCGGCCCCCGCTCAACACGGGAACATGGTTCGGATACGCCTGGTAGATGACGCGATGGCCGTTCTTGCCGGAGTCGATCTGCGTGAGCTCGAACGTCGCGTCGAGCTGGTACGTGCCGCCTAGCAACGTCACCACGATGTCGCCCGTCATGGCCACGGACATTGTGCGAACCTTGTCACGCGCGGTCGTGAGCAGGCACGGGTGATCCTCTGTGCAAGCATCGCCTGCACCGGCTGGCGATGCATAGAGCATGAGGAACACCCCCGCGTCGGAGGGGGATCCGGCCGCGCCACCGCCATCCGCCGAGCCTCCCGCGCCGGCTTCGCCCGTCGTGCCGCCGGTGTTCGCATCGCCGCTTCCTACTTCCGTCGAAGCGTCCGTCGCCGCCCCCCCCGGGCCTGCCGCGGTGCCTGGCGCTTGCGGGGAGGCGCACGAGGGCCACACCATGAACGTGATCGCAAGACCCAGTCGAGCGAGGACGTTCATTCGTCGGACGAGTCCAAGGATCATGCCCACGACCTCCCGACCGGGCACGGGCTGGAGCCTGGGGTGGACGGGACAACATGACCATCGACGTGCGCTGACATCTCGGACCCTTGCGGTCTATGACTGCGACGGGCGTCCAACCGATGCGAGGGAACCGCGCTGCCAATCCTAGCCGCTCCCCCCGCGACGGTCAAGCGAGTCGGGCGCACTGCCGCGATCGACGTTGGCCCTGCGTGCTCACCGCGGCTGCCGCGCATGATGCATGCGAGCGTTTCCGCAGGGGGGCCTGGTCGAGATGAGGTGGCCCTGGGGCCATCCCCTCTCATCCAATCGCTTGCGTTTTCGTGTTCGTACCCGTGGCCGTGCCTGCGCGCGGCGAGATGATGCGAAGGAGGCATTGACTCCGACACACCCCCTCGTCTCGTGCGATTCCCTTCGACGTCAGGCGTGTCGGTACACGAGCGCCCGCACGACGAACGCGCTCGCACGGACGAGGAGCCTCATGAGGTGGCGGCCCGTCGACGCCGGTCGTGGGACACCACGAGCGGACGACGGCTGAGGCGCCGGAAACGCCCGGAAGGTCATCGCCATAATCCGCCGTTGCGAGGTTGCATGCTCGCCGACTCGGAGGAGCGTGGGGTGTCCCACCCGGACCCGGTAGATGCCAGTCATTGCCGTCATCGTTATGGTTGCCGGCGACCTTGGAGGCGAGTCGGGCACGTGGTGTCGACGAAAGCGGCCCCCGCGCAACACCATGCTACGATACGTTCCCCGCCGAATCTAGTCCCACGCGCGAATGAGGCAGCGCATACTCGTCGGGGTGAGAAAGGCACGGTGATGCCACCAGCGCTGCCGAACTAGCATTCTCGGTTGTCGAATTCGAAGCCGTTGCCGCCTGGCAACTGGAACGACCGACCCGGCGATGGCCCTCAATCTGCCCCCCAGCGGCGGATATACGGAAACGGCCCCGCCGGCCAATTCGGTAGCGTCCGGGACCGCAGCCCGTCTGTCAACGGGTTTGCTGCGCAGCAGCGCGGCGCCCGAAAAGAAAGCCTGGAGTGCGACGGTCGGCGGAGGACGCGTGGGCATGAGGGTTCGACGCCGATTCTTGTGCTTTGAACGGTGGATCATCTGTTGTCCGTCGGGCACGGAGAGTCCAATCCCAGGCTGCCGTCCCGAGCGAGACCAGTCCGCAGGCAATCAACAACAGCGCGGCCACGCGCACCGCCGGCCGCTGAATCCCATCGCCAAGCTTCGCTCCCATCTTGCACGCGACTCGGGCGAGCACGACGAACCAGAGGACGATTCCCGAAAATACGCCACAGGCGAACGCGGCGATGCCCCACAGGCTGTTGGGCGCAACGCCCTGGGCACGGAGAAGCACGGCGACCGTGCTCCAGGAAACGAGAAGGGTTGGGTTGAGCGCCGAAACCATGAAGCCGGCACGCAGAGAGCGCAGCCGCCCCGTAACGTCGCGGGGACCTGCCCGCACCGATGGCGCCCCGTGTCGGGACGACTTGCGCCAAAGGGACACCCCGACGACGGCGAGGACAAGGGCCGAGAGCGTCTTGCCAAAGATGCCGAGGCCCGCGTCGGAGGTCCACAGGGTCCCCATCCCGCCCATCGCCGCTGCACAGTAGAGCGTCTCGGCCGCCGCGCCGCCGACTGCAGTGCAGACCGCTTCCGCTTCCCGGCGGGCAAGCCCGCGATCGAGCACCCAGATTGCGATCGGGCCGGCCAGCGGCACGGACCCGATCGCGCCGGCGGCCATGCCGATGAGCAGCAGCAACAGCGGATTCACGGCCTGCCCAGACGAGGTGCGAAGCCGAAAGCGCCTTTGCGTGCGACCTGAGCCTGCGTCCCGGAGCCGGTGTGCATGGGATGGTTCCGGGGCCTAGGCGGCGCGCTTCGGTGTCGATTCTGGATCCGGTTTGATGGTCCCTGCTGCGCAGGTTTCCACCCCGTGATACCGCAGAAAAGCCCGCGTGCCCTCGCTCCCCAGAAAGGCGTGCAACAGCCGCCTGTCGGTGCGTGTCAGGTCCACCGCGACCAAGGCGTCGACGCAGTTGCCGAAGTTCCTGTCCACGTTGAACGCAGCGAACCGTCCGCCCAGTTTGACATACTGCCGGAGCAGGGGGGGAATGCCTGCGCCACCCCCTTCGATACCGATGACCAGGGCAGAGAGCTCTTCGATGTCTGCGGACAGGTCGGAAACCTCTCCAAAACCGCAGAGGTCTTGGCCTGTCGAGGGGGGCGTGCGCGAACGAACGAAGGGCGCAAGGTGATCTGCGAAGTGGTGGGCCTTGAGGTGCTCGACGATGAGCGCGCGCGCGGCCGGGTGGTAGGCCGCACTGATGCTTACCGCCCCCCAGAGGTACTTGTGCTCCGGGTGGTCGGCGACGACCTTCCCGAGCCCTTTCCAGAGCAATCGAATCGTGGACGGGCTATCCTGCATCTCTGCGCGTACGAACGACCGCCCCAGTTCCAGCGAGGGACCCATGCGGCGGAACAGCTCCGGTCGGAAGCGAAACAGCGTGTTACAGTAGAGTCGCGACATGCCTGCGCGGGACATCGCGCCGGGCACCCTTGCCAGTCGATATGCACCGCAGATGCGCTCCTCTCGGTCGTTCCACACAAGTAGATGCAGGTAGTGCCCGTCGAACTCATCGAGATCGTAGCATTGCCCTGTCCCTTCGCCAACAGCCCGGAAGGTGAGCTCGCGAAGCCGCCCAATCTCACGTAGGCCGTGAGGGATCTCACCGGCCTGGACCAGCAGGCAATGGGCATCTCCGCTCTGGCACAGGGACCGACGAGACAGAAGGCGGCGGATCTCCCGCGACAGGTCTGCCTGGTCCGACCCCGGAAGGACCGGTATGTCGCGACTTCTCCGGTAGGATTGGTCATGGCGTCGAGGAGTACGCAAGGCCAGCGCAAGCGTGCGGCTCCGAAGCATCCGGACTGCTCCGCCCGGTGAAGTGCAGGACTTGATGCGGGCGGGCGGTACCGGGGGTGCGATGCGCAGTTCGATGGTGACGCCCCGTTTGTTCATTGCCTCCCGTGGCAACAGCAACGTGCGCAAGCGCGGGTGGGCGAGGCCGGCCAGGTAGAACGGAAGGCTGTTGCGGCCAGGGATGAACACGGGTAGCACGGTTGCACCGCTGCGCATCGCGATGGACCCGATGAACGGGTGCCACCGCTTCTCCGCGATCCGCCGTTCCGACACCTGGAAGCTGGCAACTTCTCCAGCGGGAAACGCAATGAGCGCGCCCCCGGTTCGCAGCCATCTCAGGCAGCGAGTCATGGGGCCGATGTTTCGGATGGGCGCGTCCTTCCCGCCAAACGGATCGACCAGGATCAGCTCGTCGGCCAACTCGTCGATCCCCGATAGCATCGTCGTCGCAAGCACTCGGACGTCCTTGCGCACGCGGCGCACCGCGCTCCAGAGTGCGAGCCCCTCGACGGCGCCGAACGGATGATTCGCAACGACGAGCAATGGGCCGTCCGCTGGCACCCGCGCGAGGTCCGATGGAGTGACCGCCGTGTCGACCCCGAGCTTGGCGAGAATCCGGTCCGCTACGTGCAGCCGCGGGTCGCCTTCCAGCGCGCGTTCCAGAGGCCGGGCGGCCAGCGCCCGCCAGACCCACCCCATCGCCGCCTGCGACCACGGTCGAAGCGCATGCTCTCCCGTGCCCGCGCCCGTCGCGTCGTTCTCCTCTTGTCGGTTGTGTGGTCCCAACATCCAGGTCTCCTCTCGTCTTTGCCGCGATAGGAGCGGATGCGCGTCACCAGGGTGTGTCGGGGGGGTGAATTGTCGCGCCCGGCATGGCGACGTCCCGGCAACGGCGTTCAGTTCACCGAGGCTTGCCAGGCACCGGCGCCAAGGATGGTGTGACCAGCGCGCCAACCGATGCGGGCCCAGCGCGAGCGTGCCGCTGTGCGGTTCGACGTGGGGACACCGTTGTCTTCCCCGGAGATAGACGGCGTGCAGCGAGCCAGCGCCGTGCCTGCGACCGTCCCCACCCCACTGGATCGGCTTGCAACTCCACGCGGGCGCAGCCGCGGCCGGGATACGACAAGCCTCTTGCGTCGAGGCGCTGGGAGCCGGCTCCCTGGACGGCCTGCCGAAAGCCGCAGCAGTGCGAACCTCCTTGCGCAGTCTTCGCGGCGGTGTAACATCAACTTCTTCGTCATGTCACCTTCCGCGTTGCCGTCGTCCTACGCAGTTGCCGAGCGCCTCTGCCTCGCATGGTCCCGGCTTGCCGCCCGGACAGGTGGAAGCGAGGGGCGGGCCGGCCAGTCTTGCGAGGGACGTCCCATCCCGCTGTTTCACTGGGGGCAGGCGCAGGATCCGGCGATTTTCCTCACCGGCCTCATGCATGGAATCGAGGTCATTGGTGGCATGGCATTGTTCGAGACGGTTCGCATGCTGCTGCAGGATAGACGCGACGCATGGGAGGGCCGTCGTTTGGTCGTGATGCCGCTGGTCAACCCCGACGGTCTGGCGCGCAACCTCGCCCGTTTGCGGCGCGGGGCTCGCGCGTGGCAGCGGTGCAATGCGCGTGGCGTCGATCTGAATCGCAACTTCCCCCATGCCGGGGGCCTTGCCTCGCGCTTGCCGATGGCAGGCTCCAGGCGTCGTTGGTCGCCGTACTACATGGGCGAGGCTCCGCTTTCCGAGCCAGAAAGCCGGGCGGTAGCGGCCGTGGCAGAGGCTTGCCGCCCCTCCCTCGCGTTGGGGTTCCACTCGTTCGGGGAGCTTCTGCTCTATCCGTGGGGGTGCTCCAGGAGGCCTCACCCGCAAACCGCGCGCTATCGGCATCTGGCCACAGCGTTTACCAGGGCGCAGGGCGATCGGCCCTACGCTTGTCGCTCGTCCGCACACCTCTATCCAACACTTGGCGACCTCGACGACTGGCTCGACGAAGCATTGGGTACGGACGCGTTCACGGTCGAGGTGGGCATGCCGGCATGGCGTGCGATGCTGTCGGGCGAGCTGTTGCAGCCGTTCCGGTGGATGAATCCTGACAACCCACAACCCGCGGTGAGCAGGGCCGCAGCCGGCGCATGCGCGATGATCGCGGCGTCGGTGGAGCTGGGCCCACGGCGCGCTGTCGTCGAACGCTACGAAATCCAAGACGACCGCGGGCTCCGTGTGGCTGCGCGGTAGCCGGCGTGCGCCATCGCGCGAATGCTACCGCAGGATGATCCCAACCAAGGTGCGTGCCGCACCCGGCGGACCCGATCCCAGCGTCCCGCGTGGCGTTGCAACGGTTGGGCGGGTCGACGAATCGGGCCGCGAAAAGACATCTCGGCTCGCGCCGCTTCGCGTCCACGCAACCCATGATCCTTGCGGGATGTCGCCAGGAACGGGGCACTGCGCTGCGGTGCCTCCGACCATGGGGCGCCGTGACTGGGCCGTGTCCCGAACCACGCTTCCCTGCATGGTAGGATTCACGATGCGCGCGCAGTCGTGCGGCCCACGTACAAGGCACGTTGCCGAGCCTCGCGATTGGGCACTCGCACAAGGGAAAACCCCTTGCTAGATTGCCCGCCATGTCGCACACGCCATCGAACCCCACGGACGGATGGATCGGCAGCTCCCCGCCGCGTGCCGACGGCCCCTCGAAGGTCATGGGCACGGCGAAGTACATCGCGGACATGCACTTCGACCAGGCGATCGATGCGGCGGTCATCCGCAGCCCGCATGCCCGGGCGCGCATCATGGGCATCGACCTCGACCCTGCCTTCGACTGGACCGACGTGGTCGTGGTCACCGCTGAGGACATCGATCACAACGAGATGGCGGTCATTCAGCTCGACCAACCGGTGCTCGCCGCGACCGAGGTCAGGCACGCCTATGAGCCGGTCGTGCTGCTGGCCTGCGCCGACCGGGCCAAGCTCGAGCGTGCAGCCCAACATGTGCTCGTGCGTTACGAGCCCCTCGATCCGGTGCTGACCATCGACGACGCGATCGCGCGCAAGCAGGTCATCTTCGGCGACGACAACGTGATGGTGCGCTACCGCGTGGCCCACGGCGACGCCAAGGCCGCCATCGACAACGGCGAGGTGGTCGTGCGCGGTGTGTATGTGGTCGGCCACCAGGAGCATATGTACATCGAGCCCAACGGCTGCGTAGCGTGGTGGGACGATGCCGGCCTGCACGTGACCGGCTCGTTCCAGTGCCCGTACTACGTGGAGAAGGCGCTCAAGCATGCGCTCGATCTGTCGCACGACCGCATCGACGTGGTGCAATCGGTGACCGGGGGTGCGTTCGGGGGCAAGGAGGAGTACCCGTCGGTCCTCGCGGTGCATGCCGCGCTGCTTTCCCGCAAGGCGCGGCGTCCGGTGCGCCTGATCTACGACCGCAAGCAGGATATCGAGTCGACGACCAAGCGGCACCCGGCCTTGATGCATGTGGCGACAGCCTGCGACCGCGACGGCACGTTGCGCGCGCTGATGGTGGACGTGGTGATGGACGCGGGGGCGTACGTGACGCTGACGCCGGTGGTGTTGTCTCGGGGGGTTCTGCACGCGTTCGGGCCGTACAAGTGGGAGCACGCCCTGATCGAAGGGCGGGCGGTCGCGACGAACACGCCGCCCAACGGTGCGTTCCGCGGCTTCGGCGCCCCGCAGACGGTGTTCGCGCTGGAGCGTCACCTCGACCGGGTGGCTGCCGAGCTCGGGATGGACCCCCTGGCGCTCAGGAAGAAGAACCTGCTCGTTCCGGGTGCTCCGATGCCTACCGGACAGGTGGTCAAGTCGATCGCGGTGGACGAGTGCGTTCGTCTTGCAGAGGCCGAGAGCCGCTACGAGGTCAAGCGAAGGAGCCTCGGTCGCGCCGCGGCCGGCCCGGGCCAGCGCAAGGTGCGCGGCATCGGCGCCAGCGTGTTCATGCACGGCGCCGGCTTCACCGGCTCGGGCGAGGAAAGGCTCAAGGGGCGTGTCGCCGTCGACCTGCTGCGCGACGGCAAGGTGCGGGTGCGATCCAGCTCCACGGACATGGGGCAGGGCACCGAGACCGTCTTTCGTCAGATCGCGGCCGAGGCTTGCGGAATTCCCTTCGCAAGCACGCAGTTCGCCGTACCGTCGACCGCCCATGTACCGGACTCGGGGCCCACGGTAGCCAGCCGTACGGTCATGATCGTCGGCTCGGTCGTGGAGCAGGCGGCGCGTGCCATCGGCGCCCGGGTCAGGGCCGAAATGGACGCGCACGGCGGCTCCTTCGAGGAAGCCGCCAACCGCTTGATCGAGCGCGAAGGAGCCGTCGTCGAGGAGCGCCAGTACAAGTCACCGCCGGGGATCCACTTCGACGACAAGACCTACACGGGCACGGCCTACCCTGCCTACGCCTGGGCGTGCGACATCGCGGAGGTGGAGGTGGACCTCGACACGTTCGAGGTCGCCGTCGTGGGCTTCTGGTCCGCGGTCGACGTGGGTCGGGCGATTCACCCCGTGATGTGCGCAGGCCAGCTCGAGGGCGGCGCCCTCCAGGCCATCGGCTGGGCGCTGTGCGAGGAGGTCCTCTGGAAGGACGGCAAGATCCTCAATCCGCGCATGACGAGCTACATCGTTCCGACGGCGCGCGACGCGCCCGCGTTCTTCACGTCGCTCGTGGAAGACCCGTACGAGTACGGGCCAGGCGGCGCGAAGGGAATCGGCGAGCTTCCGATGGATGGAGGCGCTCCCGCGATCGCCGCGGCCATCGAGCACGCCACGGGCCTTCGCTTCGATCAGATCCCCATCACACCCGAACGCATGCTCGACGCATGGCTCGCGGATCGAGCCAAGGAGGCCAGGTGATGCGCATCTCGTTCCAGGTCAACGGCGTCTTGCGTGACGTCGATGTGCCGCCACTCGCGCGCTTGATCGACGTGCTTCGCGATCACCTGCATCTTACCGGGACCAAGGAGGGGTGCGGCGAGGGCGAGTGCGGCTCGTGTACCGTGCTGCTCGATGGCGAGCCGGTCAACGCTTGCTTGGTTCCGATCGGGCAATGCGCGTCGCGCGAGGTGGTCACCGTCGAAGGCATCGCGAAGGGAACGCATGCCGGTGCGGTGCTGGCCGACGCGTTCGTGCACGGAGGCGCCGTCCAGTGCGGCATATGCACGCCCGGCATGGTGGTCTCGGCGTATGCGCTCCTGCGGCGCGACGCGAGTCCTTCCGAAGACCGGATTCGCGACGCGCTGGCAGGCAACATCTGTCGCTGCACCGGCTACAAGGGCATCGTCGACGCGGTCCGGCAAGCGGCCGCAACTCTGAACAAGGCGCCGGAGGGGGCACCATGAGCCTTGCCGACCTGCGAGACATCGAGTTCACCTCCCCGCGGACCCTCGACGAGGCCTGCGCGGCGATGGCCAGATATCATCGCGACGGCTATCAGGTCTGGGCGCTGTCGGGCTGTACGGACTGGATGGTCGAGCGTCACCTCGATCCGATCGCGGAGCAGCCGCGGAGAGCCGCTGCCGTGGACCTGCAAGGCCTGTCCGAGCTGCGGGGCATCCTGGTCGACGCAGGCAGGGCGTGGATCGGCGCGGCGGAAACCTTCCTGTCCATCCGGCGTCATCCGGAGCTGGCCACCCGCTGTGCGCTGCTCGCCGAGATGGCTGCGGACGTCGGCGCCATCCAGATCCAGGCCCGCGGAACCCTCGGCGGCAACCTCGTCTCCGGATCGCCAGCCGCCGACGGCGTCACCGCTTTGTTCGCCCTCGACGCGGCAGTTGTTCTCCAGAGCATCCGTGGACGTCGCACGGTGCCTGTGACGTCGTACTACACGGGCTATCGCCGATCGGTGCGCGAGCCCGACGAGCTTGTCGTGGGTTTCGAGCTGGATCTGCCCTCGCCTGGGGCGATGACGCTCTGGAGGAAGGTCGGAACGCGCAAGGCGCAGTCGATCTCCAAGGTCGCCCTTGCCGCTGTGGCGCAGCGAGGGGCCGATGGCCGGCTCGACCGGCTGGGCTTCGGGATGGCGTCGGTGGCCGAGGTTGTGCTCCCGCTGCACGCCGTGCGGAGCCTGGCCTTGGGGGCGCGGCCCCGCGACATCGACCTGGGAGCTGTCGAGCGCGCGGTCGATCAGGACATCCGCCCGATCGACGACATCCGGTCTACGGCCCGCTATCGACGTCACGTGGCCCGGACGCTCGTCCGGCGGTTTTTCGAGTCCATCGATCCCGGCTGAAACCTTGGCGGGTGCGAAACGCTCGCGCTCCAGGCCGAAACGGGCTAGCTTTCCGGCCTTGCGAAGCTCGCTGGACGCGGGCATCATCGTAGAGCTACCGCAGGAAGGGTCCGACCGTGAGCGACGACGACCACGCCGACAAGAGGCAGAAGGCGATACAGGCGGTGAAAGACGCCTGGAAGGCGCTGGCCTCGGTAGCCCCCGAGGATCCGGGCGAGATGGTCGACGTTGCCCATGTGCAGGTGCTCGACGGAGAAGGCGAGCGGGTCGACGCCGCCGTTGCGATCGTGCGCAAGGGGCGCGTGTCGCGTGCCGCCACGCAAGGGCTCGGCGACAGCTTCGAGGCTGCTTGCGACATGCTCGCGCAGATTCTGCTCCTCCGGGCGTCGCTGCTGCGCGCAGCGCAAGCCGAATCCCTCGGCCAAACCGGCCACCCCACGCGCTCCTAAATCCCGTCAGCGTCGCATGTGATCGCGAGCCGCCGTGGTCACGTACTCGTCGCCCGGCCAGTGGCGGTACCAGCTCGCGCGCAGAAGCGCCGTTCGATCGCCACCAGCCTCCTCCAGCTTGCCCACGACGCGCAGCAAGGATCCCGGCGCCACCTTCTGCGGCCCGTCCTCGTCTTCCGCACGCAGCCTCACCAACACCTGCAGCGTGCCGAACGACTTGGCCGTCACCGTCACGCGGCAGCTCGAGGCCGACTCGTCGGCGCACAGGTTGCGGGCTTCGAGCTTGCGCATGCTCACGCCCAGCATGGTCGTGCCGCCCGCCGCCGGCTCGCGCGACAAGACCACGGCGAAGATCTGGACCGGCGTCGTCTTCCACGCCTCGGGATGCCTCTCGGCCATGACCGGGTCGAGCTCACGCGCCGACCCCACGGCCGCGGTTTCGCCGTCCACGGGAACATACGTCCGCGCGTAGCCGTAAGGTCCGGTCGAGGTGCAGCCAGGGGTGCACACCGCCAGCACCGCCGCGGCCAGGCCCAACATCGCAGTCTGTCGCATCAGGCTCCCCGCCTACCAGAACCGCCGGGCCGCGCCAACCTCAGGCCGAAGCCGTCGGACGGTCACGCCACGCGTGGAGAAAACGCAACACCATCTCGCCTGCAAGCACGGCAAGCAGGACGAGCGCGAGATAGCGCGACAGGTCCACCCATGCGACGTTCGACCCTGCGCTTGCACTTGTCGCGTTCTCGACAAGCTTGCGTCGGCGTAGGTCGATTTCTCTCTCGGGGATGGTTGCGAAGCGCGCCTCCGCAACGCCGTCGATGCGCAGGTCGTAGCGACCGGCCAGGCGCGGGGTTGCTCGCCTGCGATCGTTCACCACGTGCTGCTCGAGTGCTTCCTGCCCCTTTGCCTGCTCCACCACGCTGGTGCTGGGGAAGCTCCACGCGCCGCCCACGTCGATGCGACGCGATCCGCCTTTGGACGCTGCCGACTCGACCAGATCGAGCAGCAACGCGAGAAACGCTGGCCGCACCGCGAGATCGCTGCTCTCCAGCGACATGGGCAGAGTCAGGGTCATGGCCATGCCGCGCCCCACGTTGCGGCGCAGCAACCAGGGAGCACCATCGGCCCAACGAACGGCCGCCACGTCGTCCGCCACGGGTCCCTCGATCACGACGCGGCCGGACGGATGCAACGCCTCGAGGCTCGATGCGCTTGGCCCGAGCATCGCGGCGGTCTTGACGTCCACACCGGCGGGTGCGTTGGTTTCCCAGCGGATGTTGTGGGCGACGAAGGGCGCGAGGGATGCGCCGAGGGGAGCGGATGCGGCACGAGGACCGAGGGCGGCCAGCGCGACGCCTCCTGCTTCGATCCAACGGCCAACGGCTTCGCGCGCTTCGGGGGTCAAGCCCGGCGGATCGTCGAGCACCAAGCCGGCCAGGGGCGACAGTTCCTCGGTCGTTTCAGGCACGGCGGGGAGGGGACGGACCGTGACGGCTTCCCCGAGCGCGGCCAATGCCTGCTCGACCGGGGGCGGACCGCCGGTGGCCACGTGCGACGCCGATGGATCGGAGACCACCGCGATCACCGCGCCGCGCAGGGGCGGCGCAACCGGCGCCCGGTCGTCATGCGCGATGATGTCCTGTCCACCGACCAGTAGGACTTCCTCCACATTCCGTGCATCGTCCGGCAGCTCCAGCGTCACGTCGGCCGCCGTGATGCGATCGTCGTCGAGCGCCCCCAGCGGCCGCTGCATGATCACCACGCCTCCCTGCGTCGCCGCGACGCTTCGCCCCCGCGCCGCACGTCCGCTCGTGCACACCACCCTGGCGAGCACACGGCGATCGGTGCGGTCGGCTCTCAGCAGCGCGCAGTTGTCTCCGGGGTCGTCGAACCCCTGACGCGGCGCCCACAGCGTCGCCTTCAGGTCCGACCCGATGGGTGCGGCCTCGGGCTTTCCGTCCGCAAGATCGCTCAGCAACACGATGCGTCGGTCCGCCTGCGGCAGCGCCTCGAGCATGCCCTGGGCTAGCGACAGCGCGCCATCCAGATCCGTCGCTCGATCGGAGACGCGCATCTCACGCACGACCGCGGCTGCAGCGGACCTGTCCGCTGTCGGCACGAGCACGATCCGTGCGGGATCGCCCGCGAGCACGATCCCCACGACGTCGCCGTCGCGTGCACCGCCGATGAGGTCCAACGCACCCCTGGTGGCAACATCGAAGCGGGATTGTCCCGACGACGAGAGCGCGTGCATCGAAGACGAGTCGTCGATCACGATGATCATGGCGACGGAGGCGCCGCTTGCGCGCGAGATGGCGAGACGCGAGCAGCGGACGAACGGCATGGCGCCGAGCACGACCGCCGCCAGCACGGCAAACGCGCGAAGGGCGAGCAGCGCGCGGTCTTCGAGGCGGCTTCTGCTGCGGGCCGCGGGCGCCGAAGCAGGCACCAGGGCAGCGGGCGGAAAGTCACGTTGCTGCGGTCGCCGAAGCCGCAGCAGATGCGCCGCGAACGGCATCACCACCAGCACGATCGCCGCGAGTGCGGCCGCATACTCGAACCTCACGCTCCGCCTCCCCAGACCACGTCCAGGATCTCCCGCACCACCTCCACCGGGTCCAGATCCGTCGTGGCTCGCACCAACCTGGATCCACGTGCCGCAAGCGGCGCAGCCCACAAGCGGGTGTGCGCCTCCAGGCGATCGTAGTAGTGCGCACGCGCACCGTCCGCGTCGGTGTCGACCACCACATTCCCTTCGAGGGAACGAAGACGCACGGACCCCGAATAGGGAAGCTCCCGCTCCTCGCGATCCAGCACCTGCACCGCCGCAAGGCGGCGCCCCAACGTTCCGAGCGCGGCGAGCTGCACCGGCGCATCCGGCGGAAGATCCAGCAGGTCCGAAAGCAGCACGATGACCGATCCGCGACGAGATCGTCGCGCGATGGGCTGCAGAGCCCGGTCGAAAGCGTGCTGGTCGGCTCCCAGATCGCCGGTCGCACGAACGGCCTCGAGCGCACCCACGATGTGCTCGAACGCGTCACGACCCGATGATGGCGGGACCGCACGAACGCCCACGCCGCCGATCCAATCCAGCGATACCGGGTCGCCGCTGGCCAACGCCACGCGCGCCAGCGCCGCGGCGATCAGCGCCGCGTACGCGACCTTGTCTGCCGGAGCACCCTGTCCCGCGAACCCCATCGACGCCGTGGCGTCGACGAGCAGGTGCACCACCCGATCCGTCTCGGTCTCGAACTCGCGCACGACGAGCTTGTCATGGCGCATCAAAGCGTGTCGATCGATCCAGCGCAGGTCGTCGCCTGGCACATAGGCTCGGTGGCCGCCGAACTCGACGCCCGGCCCGCGGCGTCGCGACCGATGCGCGCCGGCGAAAAGCCCTTCCGCGACGGTCCGTGCCTTCACGCGGAGCGGCTGGAGTCGGCCCCACTCCACCTTGCGCAACAACGGGCCCGCGCTCTCGCTCATCGGACCCTCGCCGGCCGACGCACGCAGGTATTCCCACCGTTGCTGCCCGCTGGGAGAAACGGCAGACGCATCTGCGGGGCGCGCTGGCAGGATCTCACGACGGCACCTGTCAAAGCCGTGGCGTGCCTGGTGGCCGGGGCGTACGCGGTATGGTCGGGCTGCTGTCCGACGACCGCGCAGACGAACGATCCGTCGTCTTCGTCTCGGCTCCCTGCGAGGAACCATTCCGACCGCCCTCGGACGACACGAACAGCGTGGTCACCGCGTCGTCGTCGGGGTCGACGCCGTCGGAGGCGGCCGCGCTAGTCGGAGGCGGCACGGCGCGCGGCGCTTGTTCGACGTGGCGGCGTGGGTGTTCGGGACGTTGCACGACGGGCGGACGGTCTGGTCGAGGAACCGGCTGGACCCTTGCGACCGCAATGCCGGAAGGTCGGGGCGCAGGATCGCGCCCAGGCACCGGCGTACGCTCTTTCGGTTGCTTGCCCGCGCCCTTGCCCACTCCGGACGCCGACGGTCTGCGACGCGCCGGCTGGCCTTCCGCCATCGCCATGTAGGCGGCCAACCCTCGTGGGTCTTTTCGGGGCGCGGCTTCCGTGCTGCGCCGCGGTTTGTTGGGTTGCAGCCTCTCCGTCGGCGGCGCGTCCGCTTCCGTCGGCTCGTCGCCGTCCGCCACCACCACGCAGCGCCCCGCCGCCGGAGGACGTTCGCTTCGTCCCGCTTCCACCCGTCGCAGTGCCTCGTCGGCGCCCTGTCCGTCGAGCTGCGAGGTGCGCTGCGTGGCATCGACCGCGGCATCGTGGTTGTGCATCCGCGCCTGCGGGTTCTGCCCGGGGGGTAGCTGCGCCCACAGCTCGCGCAGCATCTCGCCGGATGGATCCACGATCGTGTCGTGGACATCGTCCGCCCCCGGGTCGGTCGGCATGCGCACGCGCGAAGGCCGGCGATGCGATGCCAGCACGGCCTGGATCTCCTCGCTGTCGTCGACCACCGTGGGTTCGTCTTCTGCTTCGGCCTGCGCCTGGGCGGCTAGGATCTCGGCGGTGGAGGGATCGATGACGGGGTGGTTGCCCGTGCCGGTTTCAGAGAAGACCACGGGGATGTCGACCGAATCGGAGGAAAGGGGCGGCGAGCTTGGAAGCGGCGGCGGAGGCACCGATTGCTTGGCGGCCTCCACCATCCTCGCGATCTCCTTGGGCGTGGGACTGCGAGCGAGCTCCTCCTGCAACAGCAACAGCTCTCTCAGAAACTCGTTGGCGTCGCGGAAGCGATCCTCGCGCTTCTTTGCTAGGGCCTTGAAGATCAACGGCACGAACCCGGCGGGAATCGCCGGCCGCACCTCCCGCGGATCCTTGGGCTGTGTCGCCAGGATCTGCACCACCAACGCGTTGTAGTTGCTCGCGATGAACGGCCTGCGCCCCGTCAACGCTTCGTACAGGATGACCCCGCACGCGTACACGTCGACACGGTGATCGATGACCTCCCCACGTGCTTGCTCGGGCGCCATGTAGAACGGCGTCCCCATCACCATGCCCGTGCGCGTCAGCGACAACTCCGGATCCTCGCCCTCGAACTTCGAGATGCCAAAGTCCAGGATCTTCACCACGGGGGCACACCCCACTCGCTCGCTCAAGAAGATGTTCTCGGGCTTGATGTCCCGATGGATGATATTCTTCTCGTGCGCCGCCACCAGGGCCGACAGCACCTGCGTCAACGCCGCGATCACGTCCTCGAAAGGCAAGGCGCCTTCCAGGTTGATCCGGTCCGCGAGCGTCTTGCCGTACAAACGCTCCATCACCAGATACGGGCTGCCGTCGCCGAGCGCGCCGACATCGTAGATCTCACAGATGTTCGGGTGCCCGATGGCTCCCGCGGCTCGCGCCTCCTGGTGGAACCTGGCCACCGCCTCGCGCCGACCGAGGTGGGCGCGGTTGAGCACCTTGATCGCAACCTTCCGGCCGATCGTCAGGTGCTCCGCCTCGTATACCGTGCCCATGCCACCCTCGCCGATGACCGCACGGACACGGTACTTGTCACCGATCACGTGGTCCAGCAGCGGGTGTTGCGGTGTCGAACGCTCCGCTTGCACGGCGGGCCTCGCATCCGACGACTTGGACCGGTGTTGCACGAGCGGGATCGGCTCCGCACGGTCGTCGTGATGCGCGCCGGCCGAGGCTTCCGAAGGTCGGTCCGGCGCTGTCCCTTGCCGGCGTCGTCGGATCGGCTTTCCCGTGATCGGACAAAGCTCGTCCGACAGGTTGTGGGGCAGCCCGCAGTGCCGACATCGAATGAAACGCTGGCTCAACGGCTCGGTGTCTCCGCTTCCGGATCTTGCGACGTCGTGGTGCACGCACTCGACGCCGCATGCAGCGTAGCGGACAACCAGCGCATCCTCAATGGCAGGTTGCTCTAGCCAGCACAAAGCAGCAAGGCAGCCGGCACCGATCCAAGACGCCCGCGGATCTGGAATGTCGGTCTGGTGCCTCCACGCTAAACGGCCAGACGATGGAGGCCCAGCGACTGCGCGTACTGCCGCGCCGCGCGAAGCTCGTCTCTGGGAACCGGCCGGTCGACCCCGGATCCGCGTCGCCTCATGGCACGGGCGATACCGGTCCATCAGGTTCAGGTAGGTGCTGCGCGACAGATGTTCCGCCACGAACCGCAGTACCTCGCGTATGCCCGCCAGACTCCCGGGCAATACCAGGTGGCGCACGATCAAACCGCGGACCGCCACGCCATCGACGTCGAGCAGCAGGTCGCCCACCTGGCGGTGCATCTCGCGCAGGCATGCGCGGTTGACGCGCGGGTAGTGCGCCACACCGCACAGCGACCGGGCGACGGCCGGGTCGTCGAACTTGGCGTCGGGCATGTAGATGTCGACGATGCCATCGAGCAGGCGCAGCGCCACGGACGAGTCGTACCCACCGGTGTTTTATAGCTTGACCGGTCGCTCGTTGAGGGTTTCGGATGCGGCAGGTGAAGTTCGGGCTGAGCGTCGCAGGGCTACGGCACCCGCTGGCAAGCCCGTTCAAGGCATATCAACCTCGCGCTGCTGCGTCAGCTCATTCGCCTGTTCGAAGCCGGTCATCGCGTGGACCCGTCGATTCCGCGGCTCGTGCCGCTGTCCTTGCGCGCCGTGTTCGACCACCGAACCCATGAGTCTGGTGCCGCCGAGGAGCCGGCGGCTGCCGCGCAACCTCCGGGCGCCCCCTCAGCCTGTCTGAGGTCGTCGCGCGCGTCGCTGAGGTCGCCGCGCGCGTCGCTGAGGTCGTCGCGCGCATGGCTGAGATCCCCCCATGCACCGCACAGAGCCCATCTCCCAGCGTGCCGGATACCATCCATCCGCCTCCCATAGACCCCCTGATCGCCTCCCGCAGCCCCTCGATCCGCTGCTGAGGTGGCCGCGCGCGTCGCTGAGATCCCCCCGGCCGCCTCGCGCAGCCCCTCGATCCGCTGCTGAGGTCGTCGCGCGCGTCACTGCGATGCCCCCATGCACCGCACAGACCCGATCTGCAGCGTACCAGACACCATCCATCCGCCTCCCGTGGACCCCCTGATCGCCTCCCGCAGCCCCTCGATCCGCTGCTGAGGTGGCCGCGGGCGTGGCTGAGGTCGTCGCGGGTGTGGCTGAGATCCCCCTGATCGCCTCCCGCAGCCCCTCGATCCGCTTCTGAGGCGGCCCTTGGGCGCTCCCGGGTCGTCGCTGTTATACTCAACGGTCACCCGTTGAGGGTTTCGGATGCGGCAGGTGAAGTTCGGCCTGAGCGTCGCAGTGCTACGGCCCCCGCCGGCCAACCTACTGCCTTCGACCGTTCGAGGTATCGCAGCCCGGTGCGGCATTCGCCGTGCTCGCCGGCGAGACGATTCACGCGGCATACCCGCGGGCAGAGCACGCAGCGCTCCATCAGGCGCATGGCTTGGTGCGCACGACGTTCGAGCTCGCCGCTGTCGAGCAGCGCCATGTACGCAGGCCAGGTGATCCTGCCGCGGCTGGTGTCTGACCTCGTCATGTCGTCGATGGCAAGAGGAGAACGGTCGGGCGGCGCGGTCAAGGGAGGGAGGTGGCGGCCGCCACTTTGGGCTAAAAACCGCCACCTGGCGCTTTTTCCCCGGCGAAAACGCGGTGGCGGAGCAGCGCACAGGGCGCCTTCGCATGGCGACCCGCCACCCGGGTGGCTTCGAATCGGAGCCATTTTGCCGAGGTACTTCGATGGCCCGCGGCTTGCTCAACCGTTGGGCATGCTCGCCACAGCGCATACCTCGGCCCTCGTCGGCCTCGACCCCAGACCCGTTCGCGTCGAAGTGGACTCGTTCCGCGGCGTGGCCGACTTCATCCTCGTCGGCCTGGCTGAAACCAGCGTGCGCGAGAGCAGGGTCCGCGTACGCTCCGCGTTGCTGCAGATAGGCGTCAACCTCGCCGAGCAGGTGCTGGTCGTCAACCTCGCCCCGGCCGACATGAAAAAGAGCGGCGGGGCCTTCGACCTCGCCATCGCCGCCGCCGTGCTGGGTGCGCTCGACAAGGTGCCCCCGCGGGCGCTCGACTCGACCCTCATCCTCGGTGAGCTGTCGCTGAGCGGTGCTGTTCGGCCCGTTCGTGGCGTGCTTCCCCAGCTCATGGGCGCACGGGATCGCGGCGTTCGCTGCGCGATTGTCCCTCGCGACAACGGTGCGGAAGCCGGGGCGGTTCAGGGCATCGAGGTGCTCACGGCGGAGAGCCTGGACGACGTTCGCCGGCACCTGGCAGGCCGCGAATCCCTGCCGATCGCCCGCGCGAACGAGTACGCGCCGGATCTCAGTGGGTACGCCGATTTGTGCGACGTCAAGGGGCAGCACGGGGCGCGGCGCGCGCTCGAGGTGGCTGCGGCCGGCGCGCACCACATGCTGATGATCGGACCCCCCGGGGGCGGCAAGACCATGCTGGCGCGGCGAATGCCCTCGATCCTTCCCCCTCTACGGTATGCAGAGGCGCTGCACGTCAGCGTGGTGCACTCGGTAGCCGGCCTGTTGACACCCGAGTCGGGCCTTGTGCGCCGGCGGCCATTCCGGGCGCCCCACCACACGGTCAGCGACGCAGGTCTGGTGGGAGGCGGCGTCCCTCCCCGCCCTGGCGAGGTCTCCCTTGCTCACCTCGGGGTCTTGTTCCTCGACGAGCTCGCGGAATTCCGCCGCAGCTCGCTCGAAGCGCTCCGCCAGCCGTTGGAAGACGGGGTGGTGACGATCGCGCGAGCGGGATTCCGCGCGACATTTCCCGCGCAGCCGCTGTTGGTGGGCGCGGTCAATCCTTGCCCGTGCGGCTATCATGGAGATCCATCCGGCCGCTGCCGTTGCGGGGAGGAAAGAGTGCGAGCCTATCGGGCCAAGCTCTCCGGGCCGCTGCTCGATCGGATTGACATCCACGTGACGCTTCCCGCCGTGGAGGTCGCAGCCCTGCGCTGCGCCCGCCCGGGTGAGCCATCGGATGTGGTGCGGGAGCGGGTGCAGCGGGCGCGCGATATCCAGCGCGTCCGGTTCGAGCGCGGCGAAACTTCGGCGCCGGTCAATGCGCAGCTCTCGTCGCGCGATCTCGACGCCGTGGCGCGCCCGGACGAGGCGGGCGCGCGCCTGCTCGCCAGCGCCGTGGAACAGCTCGGCCTGTCAGCGCGGGCCTACAGCAAGGTGCTTCGCGTGGCCCGAACCATAGCGGATCTCGAACCAAGCGACGCCGTCCGCGCGACGCACGTCGCAGAGGCCATTCACGCCCGCGTCCTGGACCGGGACAGGGCGTTGTCGAGCTGACAGCGCATTCGGCGCTCCAGCTCGCCAGCAACCGGCGCCGTCGTGCGCCACCATGGGGACCATCCCCGAAGGAGAAGACTGCCATGCTAACCGATCTCAGTGACAAGCTCCGCACCATCCGCTCCGTCGTGACCGGCATCGAGAAGATGTTCGGGAAAGGATCCATCATGCAGCTTGGGGACGACGCCCAGGTCGAGCCCGTGGGGGTCATCCCTTCGGGATCGCTCGCGCTGGACGACGCGATGGGGGTAGGCGGATACCCGCGCGGACGCATCGTGGAGGTGTTCGGCCCTGAATCCAGTGGCAAGACCACGCTCACGCTGCACGCTATCGCCGAGGCCCAGCGAGGGGGCGGGGTGGCCGCTTTCATCGACGCCGAGCACGCATTCGACGTGACCTATGCGCGGGCGATCGGCGTGGACACGGAACGCCTGCTCGTCAGTCAGCCGGACACGGGGGAGCAGGCGCTGGAGATCGCCGAGATGCTCACACGGTCGGAGGCAGTGGACTTGGTGGTGGTCGACTCCGTGGCAGCGTTGACTCCGAAGGCGGAGATCGAGGGCGAGATGGGCGACCAGCACATGGGCTTGCAGGCACGGCTCATGAGCCAGGCGCTCCGGAAGCTCACCGCGGTGGCCCATCGCACCGACACGACCCTGATGTTCATCAACCAGCTACGCCAGAAGATCGGCGTGGTGTTCGGCAGTCCGGAAACCACCACGGGCGGCAATGCGCTCAAGTTCTACGCCAGCGTGCGGCTGGATGTCCGCCGCATCGGCCAGATCAAGTCGGGCGACAGCGCTGTCGGGTCGCGTACGCGCGTCAAGGTCGTCAAGAACAAGCTCGCGCCTCCTTTCCAGGAGGCGGAATTCGAGATTCGCTGGGGCACCGGCATCGACGCTCCCACCGACCTGCTGGACTATGGAACGGCGCTGGGGGTCATCGAGAAGTCAGGCTCGTTCCTTTCGTTCGGCGGGCGCACGCTGGGGCAGGGCCGAGAGAAGACACGCGACGTGCTGTTGGCAGACCGCGAGGTCGCCCAGGCGATCCGGAAGGCCGTGGACGCGGCGCGAGCCGCCCGCGGACCGCGGCCGACCAGCGAGGTTGCCGAGGCGTAGGCCGGCTCCGCGCAAGCGGAGCGTCGAGCTGCGGTAACCTGCCCTCTCTACTCGAAATATGCTCGACACCCGGGCGGCCCATCGACAAGGAACGCTCTTTCTTGCGCGGGCCAGCCCGGCGTGCAGCCCGACTTCGTGCGCGAACGAGCGAAGCAGATCAGCGCGCCCGAGCATGAGGCCGACGACATCGTCCAGATCGCCACGGTGGCATGGGCCCTCGCGTTCGACCTCATCAACGGGTCCACGACGCGGCCAACTCGATTGCTGCGGTGGTGTCGACACGCGACCTGTCGCCTCGCATCGAAGCCGCATGGGCCCCTTTCTTCGACTGGGACTGGATACCCACCGTTCCGGCCGCCGCCGCGATCGGCGCGTCGTGCTACCTCGCCGCCGGATGGCCTGGGATTCGAGGTTGAGCCTCCATCCCCCGCCCGCGTCATGAACCATTCGGCAAGTCGTTGCAAGCCATCCACGGCGCTGCCACGTTCCCGGCACGCTGTCCGTGCATGCTCCGCCCATGTCGGATCACCACTTCGTGCTCGGTCTGCTCGCTGCCTCCCTCACGATCCACACGGTGGTGCACTTCGTGTTCCTCGTGGCGTGGCTCGCACGACCGAGACCAGCACACCTGCCGCGCGACCTTCCGCGGATCAGCATTCTCAAGCCCATCGCCGGAGTGGACGACGACCTGGCGGCAAACCTGGACTCGTTCGCTCGGATCGACTACCCGTGCTTCGAGATCCTCATTGGTATCGCGACCGCCGGGGATCCGGCCTGGGCACAGGCCCGCTCGTTCGCGGCCCGGCATCCGGGCCTGCGCATCCGTATCATCGCAACCCGCCCGGGGCTCGCGCTCAACCCCAAGGTCGCCCAGCTCATCGACCTGACCCGCCACGCCCAGGGCAGCGTGATCGTCGTCAGCGACGCCAACGTGCGAGTTCCGCCCGATTACCTGCGATCCATGCTCGCCGATCTGCTTCGTCCCGGCGTGGGACTCGTCTCCAGCGCCATCCGCGGTACGGGGGATCGCTCCCTGGGCGCCGCCCTGGAAAACGCCCAGCTCGTCGGCTACATCCTGCCCGCCGTCGTCGCCTCCGAGCTGCTCGCCAACCGAATCATCACCATCGGCAAGTCGATGATGATGCGCAAATCGGACCTTCAAAGCGTGGGCGGCTGGGAGTCCGTCGGAGGCGTGCTGGCCGAAGACGACTGCCTCGGCGAGCGATTCCGCCACGCCGGATTCCGTGTCATGGTCAGCATGGCACCAGTCGAAAACCGAAACATCGCATGCCCGGTCCGCTCCACCTTCGACCGGCATACTCGCTGGATGCGCCTGAGGCGTACCATCCATCCGGTCATCTTCGCCTTCGAGCCGCTGCTGTCGCCTGCGATCGTGGCGGCAGGGGCCGTCGCGATCGCACCAGGCGCCTTCACGCTGCAACTTCTGTCGATGAGCGTCCTGGTCCACGTGCTCACGACCCTCGTCGAGCTGGTCGCGGTCGGAAGGCGCGTGCCGTCGCCGCGGCTGGTGCTCGCCAGCGCATTGCGCCCCTTCCTGCTGTTCGCCTGCTGGGTCGCTGCCTGGACCTCGCGCCGGGTGTGCTGGCGCGGTCATCGTTTCCTGCTCGGACCGAATACGACGCTGCTCCCTCTGCCGCGCGATGGGCGGCTCGCGCGCGCCGACGCCGACTCCTGACCGACGACTGGCGTCATGGCCGCGACAGCAGCGTCTCGAGCGCAGTGCCCAGCTCTCGGATGCCGTAGGGTTTGCGAATCGCACCGTGGAACCCGTAGCGCCGATAGTCGATCATGACAGGGTCGTTCGCGTAGCCGCTCGACACGATCACGCGAGCGGCGCCGTCGATCGCGAGAATCCGCTGGACCGCCTCCGTCCCGCCCATGCTGCCGGGGATCGTCAGGTCCATCAAGACTGCTGCGAACGGCGACCCCTGGTCGAGGGCGGTCCGGTACATCTCGACCGCCTGACGACCGTCCGCGGCGCTCTCCGGCTCGTATCCCAGATACCTGAGCATCGCACTCGTGGTCTGGCGGATGGCTTCCTCGTTGTCGACCACCAGAACCCGTCCCGTGCCGCGGGCCAGCGCGGGCTCCTCCACCCAACCGGCGACGGAAGAGCCAGGCGACGCCGGCAGGTACACGGTGAACGTGCTTCCCGACCCGGGCGACGAATCGACGGTGATGATCCCGGCATGCTTGCGGACGATGTTGTACGAGGTCGCCAGCCCCAGCCCCGAGCCCCCTTTCTTCGTGGTGAAGTACGGCACGAAGAGCTTCGGCTTGTGCTCGGCCGAAATGCCCTCCCCATGGTCGACGACACGGATTCGGACATAGGCCCCGGCCGCTATCGGAAGCACCAGATCGGCAGGGACCGACACGTTGTCCGCATGCACGCGCACCGTTCCGCCGGAGGGCATCGCCTGCACGGCATTGATGACCAGGTTGTGCAGGACCTGGGCGATCTGGCCTCGATCGGCCTCGATGGGCCAGAGCCCCGGCGCGATGAACGTCTCCGCCCGCACGTTCGATCCGCGCGTGGCAAACGCGGCGGATTCCTCCACGACCGGTCCCGTCTCGACGATGCTCTTGACGGGACTGCCGCCCCTGGCGAAAGTCAGGAGCTGCTGGGTGAGGTCCTTGGCCCGTTGCAGCCCCTTCTCGGCCTCGAGCAGCCGTGCGTGCGCCATCGAATCGACGGCGAGCGTGGTCCGCGCCAGCGACAGGTTCCCCCAGATCGCCGCGAGGATGTTGTTGAAGTCGTGAGCGATGCCTCCAGCAAGGATGCCTATCGACTCGATGCGCTCCACCCGCTCGAGCTCGACTGCCATCTTCCCGATGTCGTCTTCCGCGCGCTTGCGAGCCAACGCATTGGAAAAGACCTCTCCCGCGATCGCCAGCAACGCCACGGTGTCGCGAGACCACCTGCGCCGCGACCGAACGCTGGCGAATGTCAGCACTCCCGTCAACGCCCCTGCATAGACGAGCGGGACCATCGCCAGCGATACGATCCCCAGCGACTCGAGCAGCGCCCGCTCCCCAACCGCCGTAGACGGCAGATCGTCGAGCGAAGTCAGCAGCAGCGGCTCGAAGGCTTGCAACGCACGCATCCCCCAGGGAAGTTGCTCGACGGCTATCGTCGCGCGCGAACGAATGCCGTCCACCTCCGGATGCTGCCACTCGTAGGCGAGATCGAAACAGGGGCCACCGTGGGCGATCAGGCGTATGGTGCACCGATCCGCGCCGATGAAACGGCCGAGCGTCTGCAGCCCTTCGCGGATGGCGACGTCGATCCGGTCGGTCGGCAGGTTGATGAAGCGACGCGAGATACCCGCGATGGTCTCCTCGAAGGCGATGCGATGCTTCAGCGCTTCGATCGCATGCTTGCGCTCCGTGATGTCGCGCGAAATACCGAGGACCAGATCCACTTCGCCCCGTGAGCCCCGCACTGGCGCAAGCCATGTGTCCAGACACAATGCGCCCGACGGGAACTCAGTGACCGTCTCCACGTGCAACGGCGCTCCGGTGGCGAACACCTGGTCCACGCTTTCTCTCTGGCGGTCGGCGTTCGATGGGAAGAGCTCCGCGTGCACAAGGCCCACGCAGTCCGCGGGCTGGCGACGGAGCGCTTGCGCGCCGAACGTATTGACGTACCGGACGACACCTTGACGATCCAGCACGAAGATGAAGTCCTGCGCCGACTCCACGAGTGCGCGAAAGAGCTGCTCGCTCTCGCGAAGGGAAGCAAGCTCGGCCTCGCACTGCGCAAGCCGGCGATCGAGATCCTGGACGTCGGAGCGCCGAGGCTCGATGTGCTGGTCGTTGTCGCGATCGTCGGTCATCGTTGCCCCCCCAAGATGGATGCCGGGTTCCTCCCAGCTCAGGTGCCTCTGGGAGGAGGCTCCGATGGTACACCGGAAAGGGCGTCCAAGGGGATGAGATGACCGTGCTCGCGCTTCGACCTGAGGTATCGGATGTTGAAGCGTGAGACACCGGTCACGAGCGGAGCCTGCTCGACGACGAATCCGGCCGCTTCGAGGGCTTGGCGCTTCATCGGGTTGTTTCCCAAGAGCCGGAGTGTTCGGTTGGGACCGCGGAAAAAGTGGATGATTCTTGCGGCGTCGGAGAAGTCGCGGGAGTCGGCCGGCAGGCCGAGCTTCTCGTTGGCCTGGTAGGTGTCCTGCCCCGCATCCTGGAGAAGATACGTGATGGCCTTCGCCCACAGACCAATTCCACGACCCTCGTGTCCGGCCATGTACACGAGCGCGCCGGTTCCCTCGCCATGAATCTGGGCTAGCGCCGCCGATAACTGCGGCCCGCAGTCGCAGCGCATCGACCCGAATACGTCGCCCGTCAAGCAGTTCGAGTGGACCCGGACCAGCGGCGCCGGGGCGGACTCGAAGTCGCCCAGCACCAGCATGGAGTTGACCGCCATGTAGTCGGCCAGGAGCGCGAACAGCTCCCGAGGGCCGTCGCGCCGCACCTTCTCGACGACTTCGTCGATTCTGGCGAGGTCCGAGTGCCGAACCCATGCGTACCAGCGGAACACCACCTGTTCGGGACCGACGCGAACGGGCAACGGGACGGGGCCGACCATGCTTAGAAACGCCGTGGCGTTGCCGGAGCCCGAAACGCAGCGGTTTCCATGCTCGTCGATCGAAATGAGCTTCCCCTGGCGAAGGAGCTCTTTTTTCACCGAGGGATCGATGTAGGCAAACATGACGGGCGCACCATGACGCATGGCGCCGCGTTTGCCAAGCCCCGGCCACAGGGCCGGCAGGGCTCACCGACGACGGCGTCGTGCCGCCGCGGCCACCGCAGCGGCGATGGCGATCGCTGGCCATCCCGTCGAGGATCGATTCGACGGCACGGCGCAACCGCAGCCACCGCCGTCGTCGCCGCCGGACGACGGTGCAGCACCGCCTCCGGCGTCCGCATCGGGTCCACCCGACGATCCGTCCACCGCGCCGCTTCCGCCGCCACCGTCGGCGTTTCCGCCCGAGCCACCGCTTCCGCCGTCCACGGATCCCCCGCCCTCGAGCTCGTAGGCGCCGCGGTCCAACGCTTTCCCTTGCGGCCTCGGCATTCCGTCGTAGTCCACTTGTGGAAAGTTGTCGCCGCTCGCGACGTCGACGGCTGGGCTCGCCGCGGTCAGGTGCAGGTCGCCGTGCTCCTGGTCCACCAGCTTGGGATCCGCGACGATCGCTTCGGGCTCTTGTTTGCTGAGCGCCTGGAAGTCGCTCAAACCTACCCAGGCGCCTGCCCACTTGAACTGCGGGTCGGCCCCCAGGCCGAACCACAGGTTGTACGACGAGGCAAGAGACACCTGCGACACGTCGTCTTCCACCTCGATACCGACCTTGAAGCCGGAGAACACATTGCTGTACAATTTGACGGAGCCAGCCCTGTCGGCGATGAGCACGCCCGTCGGCGTGGGACCGGCGAACGTGTTGAAATACACAGCGTCGCCCGACGACTGCTCGCCAGCGAGGCTGCCATAGGCGACCTGGATGCCGCATCGGCAGCCCTGGCTGAGACCCGCGCGCCAGACGAGGTTGTTGAAGATGCGATTGCCTCCGCCAACGCGCGACAGCCCGATACCACCGCCGGCGACGTCGTGGACGAAGTTCGCGTACACCTTCGCGCCGCTTTGCGTGGGATACTGCAGGAATATCCCATAGCCGTTGGGCAGATCGCGAATCTCGTTGTCGCGCACGGTTGCCCCGGGGCCGGTCAGGATGATCCCATGGTCCAGGTTCGGCCTCGTGCCGCCGTCATGCACCAGATTGCCCGCGAGCAGCGTGCCCGCCCCCTCGCCACCCGCGATCCCGGCCGAACCAAAGCCGTGTACTTCCAACCCCACCGCCCACACCGACGACCCGACGATCGTCACGCCGCTGGCGTTGTTGTTCTCGCCGTTAATCTCGAGGCGCGCCAGACGCACCTGGTCGGCCTCGACATACACGATGGGGCTGTCTTTCGCCGTGACCTGGGTCCCCGTGATGACGGGGACTTCGTCGGCATACCCGCGCCAGGTCACGGGATGGGTGGCCGTGCCGGACTGGTTGGAACGGATGTAGAACGCGGGCAGGGCCATTCCGGAGGTGTCCTGCTCATCGTACTTGCCCTGCCGGATCAACACGGTGTCGCCCGGTTGAACGACCGACATCGCCTTGTGGAGCGATTGGAAAGGGTCCGTCTCGTCGCCCGCTCCGGCATCGCTTCCGTTCGACGACACGACGTAGATGCGGCCCGCGTGAATTCCAAGGTGATCAGCCGACTTCAGCTCTTGTTGCGACGCGGTCTTGACCGTGACCGTGCCTGTCGCCGCACCGTCGGGAACCCGTGCGATGATGAGCCGGTCCGTCCAGGTGGGGATGTCGATCGACGTGGCGCCGCCGAACTGGACCATCCCCTTGTTGGCGCCGAAGCCCGCGCCATAGATGCCGACGAACGATCCCGGGCTGGCGGAGTCCACGTCGAGGAATCGGATCTGCGGCGGCGGGGCCGCCTGGGCCTGCAAGGAGGCGAAAGCGACAATCCCCACAGCAGCAGAGGTAAGCCATGCACCAACAGCTCGATTCATCTTCGTTCCTCGCCGACATGCCTGGCCGGTCTGCTCGAAGCTAGCACGACCCGGCGCACGCGCACCACCCGCACCGGCTCCGAGGGCTGCCTTCGACCGTGCGGGCTCTGCTCATGTGCCGCGCCTGGAGCCGTCGCCACCCACGCAGGAATCCGTGTTCAAGCTCGCGTTGGTAGCCGCGTGTTGCGGATTCTCGACCAGCCTCGCGGCAGCTTGGGATCCGCCTGGATCCAGGGCCGACCGATTGCAGCCGACGGCCCTTGCCCTTTGACGCCGAAACGGCCATCGTCGCGGCCGTCCCACAGCCGGGACGACCCGCGTCCCGAACAGCGAGGTGGCCTGTGCGATATGCATCGTTCTTCCTCGGCCTCATGGCGGCGGTCCTGACCACGACGACGGCGCTGGCGCATGGTGGACAGATCCTGTCCGAGATGCCCTGTCCCGTGGATGAGCCCATGGGGCTGGCAGTCGACGGCGACGCTCTTTGGATCTCCGACATGGCGACGGCGTCGGTCGTCAAGGCGCGCGTGGCCGACGGCTCTATCGCCGATAGGATCGAGGCGCCGGGGTTCGTGCCCACCGGTCTGGCCATCCGCGACGGCGTGTTGTTCATCGCCGATCGCAACCTTGACACCATCAGCCGTCGAGCCGTGCATGGTGGTCCGAATCCGTGGCCTCTTCCGATCTACGAACCCTGGCCGGCAGGCATGGCGTGGGACGGCTCCAGGTTCTGGGTCGCCGATGCCCTTCATGCCAAGCTTCATCAGATCGACCCGGTGGACGGCACCACCGTCGCCAGCTTCGAAGCGCCTGCCAAGTCCCCTACGGGCGTCGCGTTCGACGGGCGCTACGTTTGGGTCGCCGACCACGGCAAGGACGAGCTCTACATGGTGGACCGTCGCGATGGATCCGTGGTTACGATTCTGCCGTCACCGGGGCCGTATCCGAACGCGCTCGCGGCGGGAGACGGGTTCTTGTGGGTCGCGGACTATCAGACACGCAGGCTGTATCGCGTGGCCTTGCCCGACGACACACCGTACCTGGAGGATCAGCCTCGCCGCGTCCGGGTCTCCTATTCAGTGGTGTACCGCGCCAAGGGCACGGGCGCCGTCTCGAACCTGATCAGCTACGTCGCGATCCCGCGTGACATCCCGGGCCAGCACATGCTCGTGGCGCCGCGGTTCGATCCTCCGCCGACCCGTGTCGTCACCGACCGCTGGGGTCAGCAGATCGCCGTCTTCGAGCTCGGTACGCTCGCAGCGGGATCGTCTCGCACGGTGCGCTGGGAGGGGGACTTCGCTCTCTATCGCGTGCGGTTCCACATCGTGCCGGAGCGCGTCAACCGCGAACCCATCCCCGCTTCGATGAAGCCTTGGCTCGCCGACGACAAGAAGTACGATCTTTCGGCTCCCGCCCTCGCTTCCATCGTCGGCAAGATCACCGAAGGCAAGACCACGACCTACGACAAGGCGCGGGCGATCTTCGAGCACATCGCGAAAGTCATTTCGTACGAACGGTCGGGCGGGTGGAACAACGCTGCCGCGGTGCTCGAACGCGGCACGGGGAGCTGCAGCGAGTACACCTTCGCGTTGGTCGCTTTGCTGCGAAAAGCAGGCATCCCCGCGCGATACGTGGGCGCGCTCTCCGAACGCGGCGACGAGGCGAGCTTCGACGACGTCTTCCACCGATGGGCGGAGGCGTGGTTTCCCGGCTATGGCTGGGTGCCCCTCGACGCCAACGCCGCGCACGGCACCCCGCCGGGCGAACGGGCCGGCTTCTTCGGCGGGCGAAGCAACCGTCATGTCGTCACGACCATCGAGGGGGGTGGGACCGACCTGCTCGACTGGAGCTACAACTCCCGCGAAACATGGGAAGCCTCGGGGAACGTGTCGCTCGAAAGCCTTCCGATCGCCCGATATCGCCCGCTCGATGCAGGTCCACCCGCGACGCCCGCCAGCGCTCCAAGCTCCCTCGTGCCGGTCTTGACGCCTGCCGAGCCGTTGCCTCCGACAGCCGTGCCCACGACCACCGCTCCGACGGGACAAGGCGACCCCTGGCTCGTCGCGATGACCGTGCTGCTGGCGGCCGCAGTGGGCATCGCAGTGGGGAGGCTGGGCGCACGTTCTCACGCCTGACCCGGTTCGGGCGCGATGCCGCGTCGATCGCGGCTGATTCAGCGTTTCCCGTGCTTGTCTTGCTTGTCGCCGCCCTTGTCCTTCTTGGGGGGTGGAGACGGCGGATGCCTGGTGGTGCTCGTGGTGGACGGTGGCGTCGACGCCGCAGGCGGCGTTGTGGCAGTGGGCGGAGCCGCGGTCGTGCCCGGCGGTGGAACGGTGGTACCCGGTGGTGGCGACGTGTTATTGGGCGGCGTCTTGGCGGGAGGAAGACCCAGGGGGGGCACGTCCGGCGAGGTCGTCGTGGTGATAGGCGGCGTGCCGACGGCTCCGCCTGTTGCCGAGACCCCTGACGTTTGCGTCGGCGCGATGACGCCCGGGTTCGATGCGGCCGGGGTGTCGTCGTCGGATGACTGTCGGGTCCAGATCGCGCCAGCGATGGCGATTGCAGCCAGCATCAGGAGGAGCAAGGCGCCTCCGCCCAGTGCGAGCCAGAGCAAGCCGCGGGATGGTCGGGCCGCTGCGGCGGGAGGGAAGGCAGCCGGCGGCAAACCGCGCGTCGCGGGCGCAGCGGCAGCGACTGGTGCGGGCACGTTCTGCGGTACGGTCCGATCCATGGCCGTTGCAGACACCGGACCGGATGCGCGCATCTCGACGCGCGTCGGCGCCGGATCGGTAGCCGCCGTCGCGATGGGTTGGGAGCTTCGCGCCCCTGCGCCTTCCGCCCGCGTTCGATCGTCAGCGTGCGATCCGGATGACGGCGGTGCAGCGGATGGTGGAGGCGAGGTCTGGAAGCGTGGAGGCGGTGGGTGTGCCGCGGCGTAGGGTGGATGCTGGCCTGCCAGCACCGCGCGCACGTCGGCCTGCATCGTGCGAGCGTCCGGGTACCGATACTCCCGCTCGAAAGACAGCGCGCAATCCACCACCTCGGCGACCGGTCCGGGCACGTCGGGCGCAACGCTCCGAAGCATTGGCACCGGCGTGGTCGCAACCTTGATCAGCACGTCCGCATCGGTCTCGCCTTCGTGCAGACGTTTGCGAGCCAGCGCGCGGAACAACGTCGCGCCCACCGAATACAGGTCGGCGCGGCCGTCGATGTGGATCCCCCGTGCCTGCTCCGGCGGCATGTAGGACAACGTCCCGAGCGCCGTTCCGGTCCGTGTGATCATCGCCCGCGGTGCGCCTTCCCGCATGCGCGCGATGCCGAAGTCCAGCACCTTCAATCGTCCGTCGGTCTGGATGAACAGGTTGTCCGGCTTGATGTCGCGATGGATGATGCCCAGGTCGTGCGCTGCCGCCAGCACTTCCAGCAGCTCGTCGGTCCACCGCAACAGGTCCGCGAGCTGCACCGGACCACGATCGAGCTTGCTCGACAACGACTCTCCTTCGAGCAGCTCCATCACCAGGAAGGGGCAACCATCCTCGGTCACGTCGAAGTCACGCACCTCCACCGCGCCCGGGTGCCGCAGGCGGTTGACCGCGTGTGCCTCCTGCTCGAATCGTCCCCGCACTTCCGGGTTCGCGGCGACCTCCGGGTGAAGGATCTTGATCGCGTCGCGACGGCCGATCCGGTGCCGGCCGACATAGACCGCAGCCATGCCGCCTGCGCCGAGCAGCCGCTCGAGGGTCCACTTGCCCTGGAGCGTTTGGCCCAGGCGGCGGTTGAAGTACTCGGTCTCGTCCATCCTGGGAGGCGTATGTGACGGACGCTGCGCGGCGAAGTCAAGCGATCGTGCGGATGCGTCGAGGTCTGCGGGGAACGTCGACGTCGCGGGACAGGCAGGCAGGCCGCGGTGGCGGCGAGCCCTCGCTCTTTCCGACGATGGCATTGCTCCCGCGGGCGGTCGGTGCTCTATCAGGTACATGGCAAAGCGAGTCGCGTTGTTCTGGCCGGGCGACGGTCGCCCCATTCCCAACGACCTGGCGCGCCCCAGTGTGGAGCAGGCCACGGTGCAGCTCGAGCGTGCGCTGCGCAAGCTCGGGCGCGAACCGGTGCGCATCGAGGGGTTCCTCTCCAAGCCCCACGAGGCGATGGACAAGCTCGGTCCGGTCACGGATCCGATGATCGCGGTTTGCGTGCACTGGATCTATGGCCCACACACCGTGGAGGGGGCCATCGGCAAGGACAACCCGCTGCTGCTCGCGAGCAACTTCTCCGGCCAATGGCCCGGCCTGGTGGGGCTTCTCAACACGGGCGCTTGCCTCGAAATGATGGACCGCCCCTTCTCTCGCGTATGGACTGACGCCTCCGACTACACCTCCGACGACCGCTTCATGAGCCGGCTCGACGAATGGTGTACGACGGGACGCATCGAGTACGACACGTCCTGTCTCTCCTACCATGCGCCGGTATCCGAAGCAGCATCCCGCACTGCCCGGTCCGTGGCAGCGGGGCTTCGTTCGCGCCGCGCCCTGCTGCTCATGCTCGGGGACACGTCGATGGGCATGATCAACGCCTATTTCGGCCCGAAGCTGCTCGCCCGACATGGCTTCAGCGAGCACAAGATCGATCAGGCATGGATCCTCGACCGGGGCAGGCGCTTGGCGCCCTCGCGCATCGACGACGCCTTCGCGTTCGTGCGTGACCGCGGTGTGACGTTCCACTGGCGTGAACAGGGGGCGGAGGACTTCGACGAGAACGCCACGAAGGAGCAGCTTCGAGACTACCTCGCCGTGCTCGACCTCGTGCGGGAGTTCAAGGCCGATTGCGTTGGATGGCAATACCAGCTCGGGCTCATCCCGTTGCGACCGCCTTCCGACTTCGCGGAGGGACTGCTCAACAGCGTGTGCCGTCCCGAGTCGAACGGGGACACGATTGTTTGCTCGACCGAAGCCGACCAGGGCAACGCGGTGCCGATGGAGCTGATGAAGCGGCTGCTTGTGGCGCGCGGGTTGCACCAAGCCGTGATGTTCCACGATATCCGCTGGGGTGCCACGCACCAGGGGCGGTTCCTGTGGGTGCTGCTCAACTCGGGGTCGAGCTCCGCATACGCATTCAACCACGACCCCGATTCGCTCCGCGGGGTCCACTCGTTTCGCCAGCCGTCGCTGTACTTTCCGCACCCAGGCGGCACCTTCGCAGGCGAGAGCCTGCCCGGGCCGATCACCTGGGCGCGCGCCTACGCGCGAAAGGACGAGCTCTGGATGGATGTCGGCAAGGGACAGGTCGTGGCCCTTCCACCCGACGTGCGCGACGCCTGGTGGAACGGAACCACGCGCGAGTGGCCACTGATGGTTGCCGATCTGGGCATGTCTCGCGACGCCCTCATGGCGCATTACCTGTCGAATCACATCGCCGTGGCCTATGGCGACATCTTCCAGGAGATGGTCGCCCTTTCGCAGGAGCTCGGCTTCCGCGTCCGTGTGTGGGGTTGATACGCCATGCGTCCAGACCGCTGCTATGTGGGAATCGACGTCGGCACCGCAAGCGTTCGTGCCGCCGCTTTCGATCCGTCCGGCATCAAGCTCGGGGCCGGTGTCCATCCCATACGGACGGCACGGCCCCAGGAGGATTTCGTGGAGCAGTCCTCCGATGACATCTGGCTCGCTTGCGTCCGAGCCGTGCGCGACGCGCTCGACCAGGGCAAGATCGCGTGCGATCGGGTGGCCGGAATCGGTTTCGACGCCACCTGCTCGCTCGTCGTGCTCGACGCAAACGACCGCCCCGTCAGCGTGAGCCCCACCGGCGACGACGGGTGGAACGTCATCGTGTGGATGGACCACCGCGCGATGCAGCAGGCGGCCCGCATCAACGCCACGGGCCACGAGGTACTCCGATACGTGGGGGGCCAGGTCTCCCCGGAGATGCAGACACCGAAACTGCTGTGGTTGAAGGAGAACATGCCCGCGTCCTGGGCCCGCGCCAGGCGCCTGATGGACTTGCCGGACTTCCTGGCCTATCGCGCCACGGGCGTGGACGTTCGCTCCGAATGCACCAAGACCTGCAAGTGGACGTACCTCGCCCATGCCGGCGGATTCCGTGACGACTTCTTTCGCATGATCGGGCTTGGCGAGCTCGCCGACGAGCGCTACGCGAGAATCGGCGACCAGGTTCGGCCCGTGGGAGAGCGAGCCGGGCTGCTGTCCACGAGCGCGGCGGCGGATCTGGGCCTCGCTCCCGGCACGCCGGTCGCCGTCTCCATCATCGACGCCCACGCTGGCGGGCTCGGCGTGCTTGGATACGCCGACATGGGCGGGCCTCCCTCCGTCGACGCGCTCGAAGAGCGATTGGCGCTCATCGGCGGCACGTCGACGTGCCACATGGCGGTGTCGCGGGAGCCGAGGTTCGTGCCTGGCGTTTGGGGACCTTACTATTCCGCGATGGTGCCAGGCATGTGGCTGACCGAGGGCGGGCAGTCCGCCACGGGCGCGCTGCTCGATCACACTGTGTTCTCGCATGCAAGAGGCGTGGAGCTGCGCGCCCGGCTCGACGGCTCCGCCGCCCGCGTGTATGCCTTCCTCAACGACCGGGTGCAGCAGCTCGCCGCCGGCCACCGGTTCCCGGCCGAGCTCACCCGCGACCTGCACGTGCTACCGGATCACCACGGCAACCGATCCCCACGGGCCGATCCGTCCCTCCGCGGCATGGTCAGCGGGCTGCGCCTCAGCGACACGCCCGACGCTCTCGCGGTTCTGTATCTCGCCACGATCCAGGCGATTGCGCATGGCACGCGCCACGTAATCGACGTCATGAACGCGCACGGCCATCGCATCCGCACCCTGGTGGCGACCGGCGGCGACGCGAAGAACCCCCTGTTCCTCCGCGAGCACGCCGACGTCACCGGATGCCCCATCGTGCTGCCGCGGGAGCCCGACGCGGTGCTGCTCGGCGCCGCAATGCTCGGTGCGACGGCCTCGGGCGATGTCCCCACGGTCGTCGATGCGATGGCGGCGATGAGCGCGACGGATCGAATCATCGAACCATCCCAGGGCGACGTCGCCCGCTATCACGACGCGAAGCACCGCGTATTCCTTCGCATGTACGAAGATCAAATGGCCTATCGGGCCATCATGGCAACCACCTGACTCGGCCGCCGTTCCCCCATGACCATCGTCGATATCTCGCTGCCCATCGGGCCCAGGACACCCGTCTACGAGGGTGACCCTCCCTTCGAGGCACGTCGCGTGCTGTCGCTGCGTCCCGACGATCCATGCTCGTTCAACCTTTCTCTGCTCACGATGACCACCCATACGGGCACGCACGTCGATGCGCCCCTGCACATGCTTGCCCAAGGGGCGTCGGTGGAGAGCATCTCGCTCGACGTGCTGTGTGGGCCCGCGCGGGTGCTGGATCTGCGCGGCCGCGACCGGATCGACGAGGCGGCGTTGAGGACGGCGCCGTTGGAGGGTGTCGAGCGGGTGCTGTGCAAGACGGACAACGAGGGGTTGCTGGACAAGGTGTTCCAGCGCCGCTTCGTGTACCTTGCGCCGGATGGCGCGCGGTACTTGCGGTCGCGCGGCGTGGTGCTGGTGGGTATCGACTACCTGTCGGTGGATCCTTGGCCCTCGCCCGATGCGGAATGCCCGTTCCCAGCCCACACGGAGCTGTTGCGGGGCGACCGGCCGGTGGTGATCCTGGAAGGGATCGACCTGCGGGGAGTCGACGCTGGTGATTGGGAGCTGTGGTGCCTGCCGCTTCGGCTGCCCGGGCTGGACGGTGCGCCTGCGCGAGCCGTGCTCGCCAGAAGGTAGTCGGAACGCTCGCAACCGGCAACAGGATGGTTCATTGCGAGCCGGGTGATCGCTATGCTCCTGCCATGGCCTGGTTCGCTCTGCTGCACGGCGCCTGGGGTGTGCCCGAGGAGTGGCGCGCAGTCGCTGAATCCTTGCGTGCCCTCGGGCATCACGCCATCGCCGTCGACATTCCGGTTCACGAGCCGTCCTGCACGCTCGAGCGCTGCGCCGAGACGGTCGTTCGCGCCACGGCTGGCGTCGACGGTCCCGTGATTGTCGTCGGTCATTCCGCGGGCGGCCATGTCGCGTCCCTGATTCCTTCGTTGCGGCCGGTGCATCATGTCGTGTATTTGGCCGCGTTCGTACCGGAGCCCGGCAAGGTATTCCTGGTGCGGCGTGACGGCGAGCCGTTGGCGAGCGCCTGCGTGGGGGATTTCGCGCTCGCTGCTCCTGCATTCCGCGCCCTCATCCGCGAGCGCGGCGACGGTACGTGCGAGCTGGACGTCCACCGCCTGGCCGCGTTTCTCGCCGGGGATCGCGCCGCGGATCTGCTGGTCCCGATGCTTCGCACGCTCCTTCGCCCGAACGCCCTCGCGTTGTTCGAGCAGACATTCCCCCTCGGCGCCCTCCCCGCTACCTCGTCGACCTACCTGCTGACCGCCAGCGATCCGGTTCTACCGCCGTCGTCGCAGCGAATCTTCGCTCGTCGTCTCGGCGTCGATCCGATCGAGATCCCCGGTGCGGACCACGGTGTCCACATGAAGCGTCCGCGTCTTGTCGCGTCGTGGCTCGACCGGATCGCCAGGGGTACGGCGTAGTCGGCCGCCGGAAGGGAGGGAGAACCGCGGCAGCTCGGGTGCGGTTCGTCGGCGGTGTCGACGACGCATCCGCGGCGGACGCATGGATGCGTGCTCGCTGGTATGCGACGCCTTTGCCTTTCTCCTTGTTAGGAACGTGGGCTATACGGGAGGCATGCGACGACGACAGTTCATGATGGGTCTGGCGCTGCCGGCTGCGCTGCTTGCGTGCAAGAAGGGCGATCCTGCCGGAGCAGGAGGCAAGGCGCGAATCGCGGTGATTCCCAAGGGGACCACGCACGAGTTCTGGAAGGCGGTGCACGCCGGTGCCGTCAAGGCGTCGCGGGAGCTCGGTGTCGACGTGATATGGAAAGGGCCTTTGAAGGAAGACGACTTGAAGGACCAGATTGAGCTGGTCCAGAGCTTCGTGGCGCAGAAGGTATCGGGGATCGTGCTCGCTCCCCTGAGCGACAAGGGGCTGGTCAATTCCGTCAAGGCCGCGCGTGATGCGGGCATTCCCACGGTGGTCTTCGATTCCGACTTGCAGGGTGACGTCCACAGGAGCTTGGTGGCGACGGACAACCTTGCGGCAGGTCGCATGGCGGGCGAGCAGCTTGCAAAGCTGGTGGGGGACGGCGCAAGGGTAGTTGTGCTGCGGTACCAGGAGGGGTCGGCGAGCACGACCAACCGCGAGAAGGGGTTCCTCGAAGCGATGAGGGCACACCCGGCAATCCGCGTCGTGAGCGACAATCAGTACGGCGGCGCCACGACCGAGTCGGCGTTTGCAACCAGCGAGAGTCTGCTGGCGGCCCACAAGGCGGCTTCGGGCGAGGTGAGCGGGGTGTTCGCCCCCAACGAGTCCACCACCTTCGGCATGCTCCTGGCCCTGCGCAAGGCCGGTCTGGCGGGCAAGATCAAGTTCGTCGGCTTCGATGCCTCCGACAAGCTCGTGCAGGCGATGCGCGAGGGCCACCTCGACGCGCTCGTGCTGCAGGATCCCTTCAACATCGGGTACCTGGCCGTCAAGACGATGTCTCGCGTGCTCAAGGGCGAGCCGGTCGAGGCGCGGGTGGACACGCGTGCAACCCTGGTCACGCGGGAGAACCTCGACACCCCGGCCGTCAAGCAGCTCATCCAGCCCGACCTCGCTCCCTGGCTGAACTGACGTCGGCCGGTGCGCCCGGCTCCGACGAATCCGCGCGCGCACCGCGGCTCGTTGGCTGCGCTGACCTCCACGAGACCGACCCGAGATGGCACCCTTGCGGCGGCCCATGTCTTGGCAGCTCGAGTGGACGCTGACCAGCCCGGAGGACGCCGAGTGGCTAGCGGACATCACGCTCGGCTCCGGCTCATCAAATCCCTGGGCGTGTTCCCTGGTGATGGGGCAGGATGGGTGTCGGCCAGGGAAGGTGCCCATCGCCCATGCGGCTCGTCGTTCGCGGAGTATCGAAATCCTTCGGCGCCACGATCGCCCTCTCGCGCGTCGATCTCGAAGCCGACGCGGGCATCGTGCACGCGGTGGTCGGCGAGAACGGCGCGGGCAAGAGCACCCTCATGAAGATTCTGGCCGGCGAGTCGAGCCCAGATGCGGGCGACGTGCTGCTCGACGGCGTACCCTTCCGCCCCCGCTCACCCCGAGACGCCCACCGTGCCGGCGTTGCCTTCGTTTCTCAGGAATTGGCCGTCTGTCCGCACATGACCGTGGCGGAGAACATCGTGCTCGGCGTCGAGCCGTCGCGCTGGGGAATCGTGGACCGCGCGGCTGCCGAGGCGATGGTCCAGGCGGCGTCGGAGCGGGTCGCGGGGGAGCGGCCGCCCGGCTGGCTGCGCCCGGATGTGCCGGTGTCCGATCTGCCCGTGGCGGGGCGCCAGCTCGTGGAGATCGCCCGCGCGCTGTCGATGCCCGCGGGCATGTGCAAGGTGCTCATCCTCGACGAGCCGACGAGCGCGATCGGCGGCGAGGACGTGGAACGATTGTTCTCCACCGTTCGGAGCCTCGCGAAGGCGGGCGTGGCGGTGCTGTATGTCAGCCACTTCCTCGAAGAGGTCGTGCGGATTGCAGACCGCTACACGGTGCTTCGCGACGGCGCGACGGTGGCGAGCGGGTCGATGCAGGGGACCACGACGTCGGACCTGGTGGAGCGCATGGCCGGGCGGCGGATCGAGCAGATGTACTCGCGGTCGGCGAGGAAGCGGGGTGATCCGATTTTGGTGATCGAGCAATTGGCCGGACGCGACAAGCCGGTGTGCGCGAGCCTGACGCTGTACCGTGGAGAGGTGCTCGGCATCGCGGGCCTGGTGGGTGCTGGCCGAACCGAGCTGCTCCGTGCGGTGTTTGGCCTGGATCCGGTGCGAGCCGGAAGGGTCCGTGTTGGGGCGTTGTCGGGGGCTGCGTCGCCCGGGCGCAGGCTTGCCCAGGGAGTGGGGCTGCTCAGCGAGGACCGCAAGGGAGAGGGCCTGGCGGCGACGTTGTCGGTGGCCGACAATCTCGCATTGTCCAAGCTTCCGGCGCAAGGCGCCCTGGGGTGGATATGGCCGGCAAGGATCGCGGCGCTCGGGCGCCGGTGGATCGACGACCTCGCCATCAAGGCACGCGATCCGATGCAGCCGGTGGGGGAGCTGTCGGGCGGCAATCAGCAGAAGGTCGCCCTGGCCAGGCTGATGCACCATGACGTCGACGTGCTTTTGCTCGACGAGCCCACACGAGGGATCGACGTGGGGAGCAAGGCGCAGATCTACTCGACGATCGACGGGCTTGCGTCGCGGGGCAAGGCGATCCTTCTGGTATCGAGCTATTTTCCGGAGCTGCTGGGCATGTGTGATCGTATCTGCGTGATGCATCGGGGCGAGCTGGGAGAAGCCCGGCCCGTGTCGGAGTGGACGGAGCGGTCGCTGCTCGCGCAAGCGACGGGGACCGCGCCATGAAGAGCCTGCTCAAACGACCCTGGTTTGGACCTCTCGTGGCACTGATTGCGGTCTACGCGCTGTTCTCCGCGCTCAGCCCCGATACCTTCCTCGGCGCCGCAAACCTTGTAACGATGGCGCGCCAGACCGTCGTCGTGGCCGTCGTGGCGGTGGGCATGACGATGATCATCGTGCAGGGCGGCATCGACCTTTCGGTCGGGTCGGGGGTAGCGCTCACGACGGTCGTGGTGGCGTCGCTTCTGCGCGCGGGTGCAGGTCCGTGGACCGCCGCTTGCGGCGGCATCCTGGCCTCGACGGCGGCGGGGTTGCTGACGGGACTGCTCGTCACGCGGCTTCGTGTGACGCCCTTCATCATCACGCTCGGGGGCATGAGTGTGATGCGAGGGCTCGCCAAGGGGCTTGCCGGCGAGCAGAAGATCGACGCGGATCCGCGCGGGATCGACGCTCTGCTGGCGCCGCCGTCGCGGGCGTGGACGCTGCTGCCGCCGGGCGTGTGGGTGGCCGTGGCGATCGCCTTGATGGCCGGAGCGATGCTGACCTACACGCGGTTGGGGCGCCACATTTTCGCCGTGGGGAGCAACGAGCAGACGGCCAGGTTGTGCGGAATCGACGTGGCGCGGGTGCGCTTGCTGGTATACGTGATGGCCGCCGTCTTGACCGGCGTGGGTGGCGTGATGGAGTTCTCCACGCTGACCGTGGGCGATCCCACGGACTCGCTGGGGCTCGAGCTGGAGGTCATCGCCGCGGTCGTCATCGGGGGCGGGTCGCTGTCGGGCGGGGAGGGATCCATCCGCGGGTCGCTCATCGGCGCGTTGCTCATGACCGTGATCAGGACGGGGGCGACGCACCTGGGATTGCCCAACTGGGTACAGGAGATTGTGACCGGCGCGATCATCGTGGGCGCGGTCGCCCTGGATCGGGTGCGCCGGAAGCGGTGATTGCGCCTGGCGCTTCCCAACGCGCTCCAGTCGCTGTACAACCACCTCATGAGCAAGCGAGCGCTGGGGGTTGGGCTGTGTGTCGTCCTGTCGGGCTGCGGCTCGCCGAAGGAGCCTGCCATTCCACCGGCTCCCGACATGCCGCCGCCCCAACCCGAGGTGTCCATGGAACAATCCACGACCCCGCCGCCGACGCCGCCTACTTCGGCCGGCCGCACGTTTGACGACGACATCGCCTTTCTCCGTCGGCATGGCGAGGTGCTGCTGCTGGCCTCGCCCTCGGGAGGGAGGGTGGCCGTGTCGGCCAAGTATCAGGGCCGCGTGATGACGAGCACGGTGGGCGAAGGGGGCCGCAGCCTGGGCTGGGTGCAGCGGGACTTCATCGAGGCGGGCAAGACCGGAACGCAGTTCGACAACTATGGTGGGGAAGACCGTTTCTGGCTCGGTCCCGAGGGTGGACAGTTCGGCTTCTACTTCCCTCCCGGCAAACCTTTCGACCTGTCCGCGTGGCAAACCCCCGCCGCCTTCCAGGAGGGCGCCTGGGACATCCGCGACCAATCCGACTCCGCTGTCTCCTTCCACCGAAGCATGACGCTCGTCAATCACTCCGGCACATCCTTCGACCTCGATGTCGACCGCCGGATCTCCACGCTCGCTGCCGACGAAGTCGCCAGGTATCTGGGCCTCACGGTGCCCGACGGGGTGCGTTGGGTGGCATTCGAGAGCGACAATCGCATCACCAACACGGGCAAGAAACCGTGGTCGGAGAAGACTGGCTTGCCCAGCATCTGGATTCTGGCGATGTTCCCTCCGACGGACGACACCCGCGTGGTGATTCCTTTCCGCACCGACGCGGCCGGTCCTGTCGTCAACGATGCATACTTCGGCAAGGTGCCCGCGGATCGCCTTGTGGTGCATGAGAAAGAGGGCTTCCTCGTGTTCCGCTGCGACGGCCGTCATCGCAGCAAGATCGGCCTGGGGCCGGAGCGGGCGCTCTCCGTGCTGGGCAGCTACAGCCCATCGGCCGGGTTGCTGACCATCGTGCAGTACGACAAGCCGCAAGGCCCGGCGCGATATGTCAACAGCATGTGGGAGCAGCAGAAGGAGCCGTTTTCGGGCGACGTGATCAACAGCTACAACGACGGCCCGACCGCGCCGGGCAAGCCGGCTCTCGGTGGGTTCTACGAGATCGAGACGAGCTCCCCCGCTGCCGCGCTACGGCCCGGACAATCCCTCGCGCACAAGCACCGCACGTTCCACTTCGTCGGTGACGAGAAGGCGTTGTCTGCCGTGCTCGACACGGTCCTGCACATCCGGCTTGGAGACTTGCGATAGCGCGGGCTGGAGGCGGGGCGGACGAGGGCGAGCAGCCATCGAATCGCTGGAGGTCGCCATGCGGGCAATCGCCGAAGTGCCGCTGTCGTGGCCCCAGTGTCTGCACGCAACGCGCGGATGCCTGGTGCGTTGCATCCCGTTCCTCGTCGATTGCCAGCTAGCGGTGACCTCGGACGCCGCGAACACGCCGGTGCCGGCCACGCCCGACTGGCAACCCGCAGCAGAACCCCATGGCTCCTCTGGGGAATTCGTGGGTGCTGACTGCTGCGTAACGGGCTTGGCGTGACGGCAAGGACCGGTCGGCTAACGGGGCCCGGACGGAGGCGGGCATAGGCGCCCATCACGGCAGCCAGCTCGCGAGCGGCGCAGCGCTTGGATACCCTGCAATTCCATTCGAAGCCGGGGACGTTCGCGCATGTGCACGCATGGATGGGGCGATTCGTCGGTCCGCTATCCCATCCGCTGGCGTATGAGTGGGGATTCCTGCGTCGGGCGCGATGCTCGGGGTGGTCGCCGCGCCTGCTGTGGCCGCGGGATTCAAATGCGGGGCGCGCTCGGACCGGCCGCAGCTACTGCCACATGGGTTGTGTCGGCAGGCGGTCAAGAATCCCGCCATGAAAGAACGGGTGCTCGGAGGCCAACAGCAGCATCGCGTCCGGGTTCAGCGCCAGAAAGGCGTCTTGCACGTTGCGGATCCCTTCCGCGGTCTGGCATTCTGCCTCGAGCCAGGGCCAGTCAGAGGCGTAACCCCAGTACCAACCGCGACGGTAGGGCGCGAAAGCGTCGGACCACCCCTGGTAGTAGGAGAGCAACGCCTGCATCCCGCCGACGCCCTGCCCGTCGTATCCGAAGCTGAGGTCATCGCTGCGGTAGCTGCCGAAGGCGTCGCTCATCCAGCTGATGAGGTGTAGCTCCGTGCCGGGCTTGTATTGATGGAGCTCATCGACCCACCCGGGGATCTTCGCGATCTTGTCCGGGTCTCCATACACCCACTCCCAGTCAGGGGAAAAGCCGACCACCGATTGGTAGCCTCCATATTTCGTCATCACGGCCCGCATCACGTCCGACACGTGGGCCTGCATCACTTCCACGTCGAGGATGACGTCGATCCCTCCGTCGGCCTCGATGGCGTCCATGATGGGTGTGGCGTAATCGATGAAGTATTCGATGTTGGGGGCGTCCGGCACGCTTGCAGGCTTGTCCATCATGCACTGCGTCGTCGTCTGAGTGGCTGCCCCGCAGATGCCCAGCACCACGACGGCACGGTTGGGGTGGGACGTTGCGTAGCTGACGCGGTGGATGGCATCCACCCAGCCGTCGGGGCTCAACATGCCGAGCACCCAGGGCGAGACCCACATACCGACGCGGGGGCCTTGCGTGGGAGCAACTCCGCCGCCCGCGTTGCCGGTTCCCCCCGTTCCCCCCGCGCTGCCCGAACCGCCCGCGTCTCCCGCTCCACCGGCGCCGCTCGTTCCCCCATTGCCGCTGGCTCCACCGGCACCACCAGCGCCGCTGCCGGCGTCGCCCCCGACAGGCGACGCACACCGATGCGCCACGGTCGCGCCGCACGCCGTGCCGGCGGGGCATGAACCGCAGTCGAGCACGTCGCCGCATCCGTCGGGAACCAACCCGCACTCGGCGCCGAGGTCTTCGCATGTCTTGGGGCTGCAGGTGCCAACGCCGCATAGGTTGGGGCCACCTGCGCCGCAGGACATGCCTTCCGGGCAAGTGCCGCACACGGTCGTCGTCCCGCACCCGTCCAGCACCTTGCCACATTCCGCCTGCTGGTCGGCGCAGGACACGGGGATGCACCCGGTCGCGCCTGGCTTGGTGGCGCCCGAGTCGGTCACCGGTTCCGCGGCGCAGCCTGCGAAAACGCCAATCGCTGCCCAGCATCCTGTTATTGCAAGGACATGGTAGAAACGCATCACACACCTCCATTGGGGACGAGTTCGCGCCCCGATCGCCGGGGCTATGCGGCAGAGGAGCAACGCCCGTGCCCGGTCCCGGGCCAGCAACAGGCGTCAGCAAACGAGCCGAAAACGTGGCGCAACCGACAGGCCGGGCATCCGGCCCACCGCTGCCCGGCGCGGGGAGGGAAATCCCACTTCCCAGTGGGAACTCGCGGGGAATCGGAGCGTGGAGCACGCCGCACCGGCGTCACCGCACAGGCCCGTGGCGGGGATCCCAGTCGAGGATCAAGGGCTTTCTACCGATTCATGATGGTTCTCGCGGGCGCTATGGCGTGTTTGTGGGCGAGGGCGCACCGTGCCCTGGCGCCCGCCCATTCCGGCATCTCCAGCCCTGACCGTCCGGTTCGTGGCGGCGACTTTGCTCCTCCTTCGCGGATCGAGCCTTATCGAGCCCTGTCCAGGCATAGGGCTTGCTGTCTCGTCCATTCATGAAGCGTGCTGCCATCCTCTGCTGTTCCCTGCTCCTGTGGACTGCGTCTGCCTCGGCCGAGCCGTGGGACAAGCCCGGCTGGGTACTCCGGTTCCACGACGAGTTCGACACGGGTCCCCTGGACACGACGGCGTGGCGGGCAGGATACCGCTGGGGCGAGATCGTCATGAACGAGGAGATGCAGGCCTATGTCGACGATGCGTTTGCCTTCGAGGGCGGGCTTCTCCGCATCGTGGGGTCGGACGAAGCACGTCCGTATGCCGGGCAGACCCTACCTTACGGCTCCGGGGTCATCACGTCGCTGTACGCGCAGCGCTACGGCTTGTTCGAGATCCGGTGCCGGATGCCGGCGGGCCGCGGCTTCTGGCCGGCGTTCTGGCTCATGCCGGTGGGATGGGATTTCTGGTCGGGCATGAAGGTCAATGAGATAGACATCCACGAGTTCCTCGGCCACGAAACGGACACCATGTACATGACCATTCATTGGGGAGACAACTATCAAGACGGGCACTCGTCGGCAGGAGGGGTGTACTCGGGGCCTGATTTTGCCAGCGATTTTCACACCTACGCCGTGGATTGGGACGCCGACCGGGTCGTGTGGCTGGTGGACGGCGTGGAGCGGTTCCGCTACGAGGGGCCGGGGGTGCCCCAGGTGGACATGTACGTCATCACCAACCTGGCGATCGGCGGCGCCTGGCCCGGGCCGCCCGACTCCACCACAGCCTTTCCGGCTTATTATGATGTTGACTACATACGTATCTACGAGCGCGCCGCGCAGGACACGCCCGAGCCGGACGGGGCTCTGCTCGACGCTTCGGGCGGCCCCGAGCAAGCCTCCGACGCTGCCGATCTGTCCGACGCCTCCGCCCGACCCGACGCAGCATCCCTGAACCCTGCGCGCCCGGTCGAAGCAGGGACGCCCGAACCGGCTGCGCCCGGTCACACCGTGTGGACGTACAGCGAGCCTCCGGACGGTTGCGCGTGCAAGACGCCTTCCGGCAGGCGCCCCGCGGCGGACCCTTGGGCGCTGGTTGGGCTGGCCGCCGGGTGGGCGCACGCGCGCGCACGGTCTCGCGCTCCCAGGCGCCGCACCGGTTCCAGCTTGTCTCGCCCCCTGCAGCGTCCCGGTGCCTAGAAAAGCTGCGACGTTGCCCGTCGGCCGCGTCCACCGCACCTTTCTTGCCTTGCCCCACGGCTCCAGCCGGGTGCAGCGGACGGTTTCAGCCAGGTTTCCGGGCGTAGCCCGATCGGATGCTTGGGCGTGCTGGGAACGAACCGCGTGACCGCCGTCGCTCCGACGATGGAATGCCGCGCACGATCAAAGCCCAGAGCCTCCGAGCCCTTCTGATCGGAACTCGGTCCCACCGCCCGCAGCCGAAGCCGTCGGCCCTTGGCGGCGCAGTCTCGGGTAGAGTTGACGCACCGGCGCTCGCGCCGCGACGTCTACTCGGCAGGCATGGCCTGAGGCGCCGGGGTTTGCTTGCCCAGCACTTTGCGAAGCCAGATTCGCATGCCCTCGAACACCGAGTAGATCGCCGGGACGACCAGCAGCGTGAGCATGGTCGAGGTGACCAGGCCGCCGATGACGGTCACACCCATCGGCGCCCGGAACTCCGATCCTTCGCCGAGCGCCAGTGCCACGGGCAGCATGCCGAAGATCATGGCCGCGGTCGTCATCAGGATGGGGCGAAGGCGCACGGCCCCCGCTTCGGTCACCGCCTCGGTGACGTCCACACCGGCGGCGCGACGCTGGTTGGCGTTGTCGACCAGCAGGATGGCGTTCTTGGTGACGAGGCCCATGAGCATGATGACGCCGATGAAGCTCATGATGGACAGGGTCTGCCCGGTGATGAGCAGGCTTCCCAGGGCTCCGACAAGCGACAGGGGCAGAGACATCATGATGGTGACGGGGTGCAGGAAGCTCTCGAACTGGGCGGCGAGGACCATGTAGATGATGACGATGGCGAGCAGGAGCGCCTGCAGCATGTACATGAACGATTCGGCCATGAGCTGCCCTTGCCCGCTGAACTTGAGCGTGACCCCGGGCGGCAGCATGTCCTTGGCGAGGTTCTGCACGACCTGCTGCGCCGGACCCAGCGCGATCCCCTGCAGGTTGCCGAGCACGGTAACCTGTCGAATGCGGTCTTCACGGTCGATCTGCGCCGGGGCGTCTTCGTCGATCGGCTCGACCAGCTCGCCGACCTCCACCAGGTTGCCGCCCATTCCTCGCAACGGCATCGACAGCACCGCGCTCTTTTCGTTGCGGTAGCGTTCGGGCGCCATCACGAGCACCTTGTAGCGGTCGGCGCCGTCACGGAACTGCGTGGCCTCCGTGCCGGCGATCGCCGTGCGCACCGCGAGGGCAACCTGGGCGGGCATCAGCCCTGCCGCCGAGACCTTGTCCCGACGCATGCGGAAGCCGAACTGAGGGCGGGCGCCCCGGTCCGAGATGACCAGGTCCACGAAGCCGGGCTGCTTCTGGAGCTCGCGAACGAGCGCCTCAGCGGTCTTGCGCAACGCCACGGAGTCGTCGCCCCGAAGCTGGATGTTCAGCGGCTTCTGGAACCCCTCGTCACCGCCGCTACCGGCCTGCTGCGCGCGGTTGACCGAGATGGTCGCACCCGGAAAGACCTCTTCGAACCTGGTCCGGAGCTGCGCGGCAATCTGATCCTGGCTCCGCGTCCGCTCCCGCGCCCCGGACAGCTTGAGGAACACCGTGCCTTCGTTCACCTTCTGTCGTCGCCCCGCCCCCACCGTCACCAGGGTGTGCTTCAGCTCCGGCACCGTCGCCGTCGCCACGCGCGCGATCTCCTGCCCGCGAAGGAAGGTCGCGTCGATGCTCCCGCCTTCTTCCAGCGCATAGCTCACATCCAGCTCGCCTTGGTCCATGGCCGGCTGGAACTCGGTGGGGATGAACCGCGCCAAAAACACCGCCGCAATCAGGGCACCCACGCCCGCCAGGATCGTCAGCAAACGATGCCGCAACACCCACCCCACCGTGCGTCGATACACCTTGTCCAGCGCGTCGAGCGCCGACCCGATCGCCCTCGCGATCCGATTCTCGTGGTGGGGCTTGAGCAGCCGTGACGACGCCATCGGCGTGAGCGTGAACGAGACGAACAACGAGATGAGAATGGCGAACGTGACGGTCAGCCCGAACTCGTAGAAGAAACGACCAATCAGCCCCTTCATGAAGGCCACCGGCACGAACACGGCCACGATGGACAGCGTCGTGGCGATCACCGCGAGGCCGATCTCCCTGGTCCCGTCCGATGCAGCCTGCTTCGGCGTCTTGCCCATCTCCAGGTGGCGATGGATGTTCTCGATCACCACGATGGCGTCGTCGATCAGCATGCCGATCGACAGCGACAGGGCCAACATCGAGATCATGTTCGCCGTGAAGTTCATCGCCTTCATGAAGGCGAAGGTCGCCACCACGCTGGTCGGCAGAGCCAGCGCGCTGATGAACGTGGCGCGCAGGTTCCGCAGGAACACCATGATCACCACCACCGCCAGCGCACCGCCAAAGACAAGGTCGAAGATCACGTCGTCGATCGCACGCCGCGTGAAAGTCGACGAGTTCTGCACGGCGTCGATGCTGTAGCCCGGCGGCAGATCGATCTTGCCAGCCGAGATCGCCTCCAGCACAGCGTCGGCCACGGCCACACTGTTGGCGTCGGATTGCTTGCGCACATACATCGACAGCGCCTCGACACCGTCGTAGGCCGCTCGCGTGCGCTGCTCCTCCGTGGTGTCGATTACCTGTGCCACGTCGAGCAGCCGCACCGGTACACCCTTGGGACTCGCCACCACCAGTTGCGCCATGTCCGCCAGGCTCGTGGCCTCGCCGTGCGTCTTGACCAACAGCTCGGTGCCACCGCTGGTGACACGGCCACCCGGTACGTCGATGTTGCCATAGGCCACGGCCTGCTGGATGTCGGGCAGGGTCAAGCCGTAGGCACGCAGCTTGTCGGGGTCCGCCACGACGTGGATCTCCCGCTCGCGCTTGCCCACCAGATCCACCGAGCCGACCCCCGGTAGCCGCTGGAGCTGTGTCTTGACCTTCTTGTCCGCGACGTAGGTGACCGCCGCGGGAGAGGCGTCCGGCGGGCCGGTCAGCACCAGGGCCACGACGGGCGCGGCGCCGATCTGGAACTTCTGCACCACCGGCGGGTCCGCATCGGTCGGCAGGTCGTTCTGCACCTTCGCGACCGCTTCGCGAACGTCCTGCGCGGCGATGTCCGCGTCGACGTCCATCTCGAACTCGATGAACACCAGCCCGTAGCTCTCCACCCCGGACGCCGTGATCTTCTTGACGCCCGAGATGGTGGAGACGGCGTCTTCGATGGGTTGCAAGACTCGGTTTTCGACGATCTCGGGGTCGGCGCCCGGGTACACGACCGAGATCGTGACGAAGGGCGTCTCGACCTTGGGTAGCTGGTCGACACCGAGCTTGGGCCAGGCGATGGCGCCGAACAGCAGCAGCATCAGCGAGACGATGACGGTCAGGACGGGCCTTCGGATGGACAGGTCGGAGAGGAACACGGGCTACCTCCCCGCGGCTTCGCCGCTGCCGACCGGTTTGGGTGCAAACGCAGCCGGCAGGGCACCGGCCGCGTCGGAGGCGTCACCGGGGATCGACGGGAACGACACCCTGGCGAACAGGCCCGCGGGCATCGCGTGGTCCTTGTTGTCCAGCCGCACCACGATGTCGATCGACCGCGTCATCGGGTCGACCACGTCCGAAAGCCTGTCGACCCTGGCGTCGCGCGTGACCCCGATGGCCGGGAGGCTGACCACCACCGGCATGCCCTTGCGAATCATGGACAGCCTGCGCTCCGGGACCGCCCCCCGCACCTCGAGCGTGTCGGTGTCGGAAAGCACAAAAATCGGGCTTGGCGGCATGACCGTGATGTAATTGCCCTCCTCGGCCAACACCTTGGTGACAACACCGTCGAACGGAGCGCGCAGGGTCGCGTCGGCCAGCGCCTGCTGCGCCATGCGAACGCCGACCTGGGCAGCCTGCACCTGCAGCTCGGCGATCCGCAGCCCGATCTTCGCCTTTTCCATGGCCTGGTCCGGCAACGCACCCGCGTCGAAGAGCTGGTTCGCCCGCCCTATGTCGTCACGCGCGTTGTCCAGCGCAGCCAGCGCCTGGGCATGGGCCACCTGCGCCGACTGCGACCGGATCGTCAGGTCCGTCGTGTCGAGGACCGCAAGCACATCGCCTGCCTTGACCCTGTCCCCCTCGCGAACCTTGATCGACCGCAGCACGCCCTGACCTTTGGACGCCAACGTGGCGGTCCGGGCAGCAGCGGCGACCCCGGAAATCTCGAACACACCGGATGAAGCCGCGGGTTGTGCGGCGGCCCTGGCCGATGCCACGGGCACGGCAGAAACGGTGGGTCGGGCGTGCTTTTCCGGATCGGCCGCAGAGGGGCGGGAACATGCAGCGAGGTGCAACGCGCACGCCGCTACGGCATATGTCGTTAGACGATATATCCCGAGGAGCATCGGGACCGGCACATTGCTCGGTTCGTGGTTCATCGCATCCATCCTCGGCTCGCTTCCGCGGTCGGAAGCTGGACCGTTCGGAAGCCGGAAGATCCGCGGGCGCTCAACCTGGTCGACGCTGCCTTGTAGCATCGCCCAGGAAACGGTGCCACTCGCGTTGCGATGCTGGAAGAACCCGACGAGCTCGTGAAGGAATCACGATCTCACCAGGCCGGGATCCCCGGCCGGTTCAGGGCTCATCGTCGCCAAACGGGCTGGAGAGCAGCTCGCTGGCCTCGTCGGTCGGCGTCGGCAACAGCTCGCCGTTCGGGCCGTCTCGACGAATGACGATCGTCCGTCGCGAGGTGGTGTCGGCACTGTGGCGGGCGACCATGGTGATCACGTTGACACCGTTTCGCAGGGGGACTTCGAACGTGGTCTGCATCACCTTGGGGTCCGCGGCGCCCTGGTTGGATTGGTAGAAGATCTTGCTCGCTCCCACGAACGCGTACGCATCCAGGATCCGGCTCACGTCGCTGACCGTGGCCGTGACCTTGGCGCTCTGCGCACGCGTCGCGAGCGCGTCGGCCTTGATCTCCACAAGCGGCGGCGCATGCGTGAAGATCGTGTCGAACGAGACGCTGTCCGGCGGCGTGGCTCCGGCCGCGTCCGTCAGCGCCGACGACGGCACGAAGGCGAAGCGGCGTTGCCCGAGGTCCACCTTGACCATGTCGCCGATGCGGCCGAGACGGCGCACGACCGTGCCTGGTGGAAGCGACCCGAAGGGCATCGCCGAAGTCGAAAGCGTCTCGACCAGCGTGGCTTCCTTGGCTCCCACCCTGGATACGCCTTCGTCGCGGGCCAGATTCGCCGCCGGCTCCACGGGGAATTTGAGCTTCTCCGACGAATACTCGCCCAGGTCCCGATCCCCCACCGTCAGCTCGATCGACACATCCGGCTCGTGCAGGTCAGGTCGAACCAACCAGGTAAAGGCCACGCTGCGCGTATCGCCGGGGTTCATGTTCGAGATGTCGAACCTGCCTGCCTGCAGCAGCACACCGTCGCCCGAGAGGTTCCGAATGTTCGCCTGGGTCTCGTACGACCGTCCCTTGCCGATGTTCTTGACGCTCAGGTACATCGTGATCTGCTCGCCGCGCTGGATTCGGCCGTCGCCGTTGGCGCCGTCGCCGTTGTCGACCACCTGGTACGAGTAGGCGAAGGTGGGGCGGGGCAGCTCCACGATGGAGGGGCGGATCTCGGCAGGTGCCGGTGCGGCGCCGAAGGGTGTGTCGAACTCGATGGTGATGCCGTCGGACCGAGAGGGCGCGTCTTTCGGGATGGTGCAGATCCTGCGGGCGTTCTTGGGCAACGCAGCGGTGGAGCCAACCTTGTGGCCCTCGAAGTCGCACCAGCCGAGCGGAGCGGTCGCCGTCTTGCTCTTGCCCGGCTCGATCTTGCCGAACAGAAGCTCCTTCTGGTCGTAGTAGGGGTTGTCGCTCTTGGTGATGGCACGAAGCTGGTAGGCGGTGTTTGGTCCCTTGTTCTTGACGGTCACCCGCAACGCCATCGAGCCGCCTGCCGGCGCTTCGTTGTTGGCCCGGTCGGTCTCGACCTTCACCTCGAAGTCCGAGGCGCTCGGCGCGGGCGTGCCCGGGGCAGGCGGGTCGGCCCAGTTGATCGCAAGCTTTTCGAGGTCGGACGCGACCTTGGCCATTTCGTCGCGGCGCGCTTTCTGAATGTAGTCCGCGGCAGCGCGCACCGCCTCGACCCGTGGCACCCCCACCGGCAGATGCAGGACCAGATCGCGCCCGAACTTGATGGGGAAGTCCATCTCAAACTTGTCTTCCGGATCGCCGCCCCGCTCGCGTAGCGCATCGCGCTCAGACTGCGGCAACGCGTAGCGCACCACCTCGATCGGCTTCTGTCCGCTGCGCGCGTGCGAGCTCGACAGGTGCTTGTTCAGGTCGCGCTCGCGAAAACGCTTGCCTGCCCGCATCAGGTCCATCTCGAGGGGATCCACCGTCATCGGGTCCAGCTCGATGTCCGGCGTGATGCCCACCGACTGGATGGAGATGTCCCCCGGTGTCAGGTACTGCGCAATCGTAAGCTTGAGCGCAGCCTTCTCCCGCGTCACATCCGGGAACACGAGCTGCACCGAACCCTTGCCGAACGTCGTCTGCCCCACCACCACGCAGCGGTCGAGGTTCTTCAACGCCCCCGCCACGATCTCGCTTGCGCTCGCCGACGACGAGTTCACCAGCACGACCATGGGCCATGCCGGCTCGTTGCCGTTGTCCTTGGCGACCTTCTCGTCGCGCGGCTCGCTGGCCGACACGGTGGTCACGATGACGCCTCGCCGGATGAAGCGGTCGACCACCTTCGCGGCCTGGTCGAGCAGGCCGCCAGGGTTAGACCGCAGGTCCAGCACGAGCCCGCGCATCTTCGGGTCCGTGCGCTGCAGCGACGCGAGCGCGCTATCGAGCTCCCCCGCGGTGCCTGCCTGGAACTGCTTGATGCGGACGTAACCCACGCCCTCCTCGAGCATCCGGCTCTCGACGGACTGGACATTGATCACCTCGCGGCGCAGCACGAAGGGGCGGGATCCGGCCCATCCCCCGGGCCCGTCGCGGTGCACCGCGACCGTGACCTCCGTGCCCGGCTCCCCGCGCAGCCGCCGCACCGCGTCGTCCAGCGGCATGTTCAGCGTGGACTCGTTGTTGATCGCGGTAATCCGATCGTAGCGCTTGAGCCCCGCGCGCCCCGCCGGCGTGCCCTCCATCGGCTTGATGACCGTCAGCATCTGATCCCGAATCGAGATCACGATCCCCACCCCGCCGAACGCGCCTTGCGTGGAGATCGTCATCTCCTTGTACGCCTCCGGGCTCAGGAACACCGAGTGCGGATCGAGCGTGTGCAGCATGCCGTTGCAGGCCGCGTACTCGACCTCTCGCAGGTCCACCTCCGGGCTGCTCCTCAGGTTGTCCTGCAAGAACGCGAAGATCTCCCGCAGGTGCGCCGACACGTCCCATGGCCCCTGCACGTCCGCGACCGGGAATTTCTTCTCGTTGGAGCCGACCCGGACCGTCACCTCCTGATCCGAGCTGCCGCGAAGAACGATGACCTGCGCCACGTCCCGCTGCACGAAGTCCAGAGCGGACAGGAGCATCTCCCTGGGCTTGACCCGCGAGGGGTCGACGTACTTGTCGCGGATGGTTTGAATGGTGGCGGTCACCGCCTCGAGGCGCGTGAGGTCGTACGCGACCTTCACCTCGCTGGTGTCGCTCCGGCCGACCGCATGGGCCACCTCGATGCCGTGCCAGAGGCCGCCGGAGCGGAACTGCAACGCGAAGTAGGTGGACAGGGCGAACGCCCCGAACAGGATTGCCAGCTTGATGCCGCGCTCGATGCCACGCATGCCGTCAAGCATAGATGACCATCGCGGGTTGTCACGTTCCGAGTGGGGCACACTTGGCCGGCTCGTCACCCCGCCGATGGCCCGGCCCCCCGCCGCTGCGGCGCTACTTCGACCCGGCCGGCGCGGGATCGACCACCTGGACCGACGGCCGTGATTCATCGCGCCGGATCGAGTAGCGAACCAGCGCGCGCAGCACCTCGTTGCGCTGCACGTTGCCGAGCAGCACCTTCATGTCCTCATACACGGACGGGTCCACGAGCAAGGCGCCGACCGTGCCCTTGCCGGCCTTCACGCCGGCAATGATGTCGCGCACGTCACGCGACGCGACCGTCAGGTTGGTCAGGATCTCCTGGTCCTTGCCGTCACCGCCGCCGTACAGCAGGGTCCGGGCGAGGCCGCTGCCTTCCCGCACACCGCGCAACGTCGTCGCGAGCTCGTCCGCCGCGCCGCCCATACGCTGGACAGCAGCGGTGCCGTCGTCGCTGTAGATGATGCTGTGGGCGAAGCCGGGACCGCGATTCACCCGCGACGCGATCTGGTGCACCTCGGCGGACGTGGCGGCTGCTTCCTCGCTGGTCCGCTCAAGGTTGTACATCGTCCTCGAGATGCGCTCCGCCTCCGCAGGGTCCGCGAGCAGCTTGTGCACGTAGCCGTCTCCCTCGGCCACCGTGTGCAGGATCACCCTCAGGGAATGTACCGACGACTTGAAGTCGCGCTGCACCTGCTCGTCGGCGAAGGTCTTGACGACCCGGTCGAGGTTGGTCATCAGCGACGCCGTGCGGTCGGCGATGTTGCCGAGCTGGGTGGCGAGGCCCGCCAGATCCTGCGGGTTCTCGCCTTCGATGTACGACCCGGCGGGCAGCGCTGGCTGGCCCGGCTCGCCCGGGACGATCTCGAGCATCTTGTCGCCCAGCAACCCCTTGTTGACAATCCTGGCGCGCGCGTCGGATCGGATGCGCATCGCCTCGCCCGACACGACCCAGAGCTTGACGTGGATCCGGGGGTCCTTCAGGTCCTCGGAGTGCTCCACACGAGTCACCGACCCGACGTTGATGCCGTTCATGCGGACCGGGGCGCCGGGCGCCAATCCCTGCACGTCGTCGAAGCTGGTGTGGAACACGATCGAGCGCTCGAACAGGTGCCGCTGATCTCCGATGAGAAAGACAACGGCGCCGGTCAGGACGAGCCCCACGAGCACGAACAGGCCGACCTTGATCTCTCTCGATATCGCCATGGCTCACGTACTCAGCAGGGTTTCGACGTCTTCCTGCACCGGGGCGCGTCCGTGGATGAAGTCGGCAACGTACGGGTTGCTGGAGCTTCGGATCTCGTCGACGGTTCCGCAGGCCACAATCCTACCTCGATGGACCATCGCGATGCGATCGCTTACCGCGAAGGCGCTGCTCATGTCGTGGGTGACCACGACGCTCGTGTTGCCGAGCGCACGCTTCAACCCATTGATCATGTGGTTGATGCGGGTCGTGTTGATCGGGTCCAGCCCCGTCGTGGGCTCGTCGTAGAGGACTACCTCCGGACGCACGGCCACCGCCCGCGCCAGACCCACGCGCTTCTTCATGCCGCCCGACAGGTCGGCCGGCATCATGCGCTCCACACCCGGCAAACCTACCAGCGCCAGCGCCCACGACACCCGCTTGGCGATCTCGTCGTCGGTCATCGTCTTGCGAAAGTGCTCGTGCAACCCATAGGCGACATTCTGGCCGACGTCGAGCGAGTCGAACAGAGCGGCTCCCTGGAACAGCATGGCGATGTGCTGGCGCACCGTGCCGAGCTGCTGCTCGCTCATCCGGGTGATGTCCTCGCCGCGGAACCAGATGTGGCCGCTGTCCGCCCGCAGCAACCCGATGAGCAGCTTGAGCAGCACGCTCTTGCCGACACCCGATCCCCCCATGATGGTGATGGTCTCGCCCTCGTAGATCGACAGGTCCAGCCCCGCGTACACCACCTTCGCCCCGAACGCCTTGTGGACGTTCTCGAAACGAATGATCGGCTCGGTCGACGAAGCAGCCATGGCATGAGCGAAGCGGGTCGAGAAGCGGGCGAGGTCCCGTCCTCCAACCACCCGGCAGCGAGGATGTAGCACGCGGACGGCACGACGGCAGCACCGGGCGAACAGCCGAGGTACCGTTGCGCCATCGTGCCTGTGCGCTGGTCCCTGCGGAACCGGACGAGCGCATCGCGCCCGTGTGGGCGCAACCTGCGGTCTCCCGCCTCGTCGCCATCGCAGGACCCGCCCTGGCCGCCACCGGCATCTTCCCCTCACCTCGGCCGTCCCGCACTTCGCCTTCGCTGCCGTCATGTTCGGCTGCACCGTCTCCGCTGGCCTGTTGGTCGCCCGCGGCGTCGCCACACTCGCCCCGCTCTCCACCGTGCGTCCCACGGCCCTCGTTCTGGTTCCACCTCGCAGCCGCGGCAGGGGGACTCGTGTGCTCGGCCGTGGCGACACGGCTCATGCCGTGCGAGCCAGCCCGGCAGTTGCTGCGCGATGCGTCCCGCCGCCAGCAAGTCGGCAAGGGCAGCGGCTGGACCACCGTCCATCCCGTCGCGTCGCTCGCGTGGGTGTTGTTCCGTACGGTCCTGCCGCTCCCCGCCGTGACCTCGATTCCCATGCTCTGCCTGCGCACCGCGCCTCGCCCCGCACGTTGACGGCGCGGCGATGCGGTGCCACGATTGCGCCACAAACACCATGAACCCGCTGATCGCAATGGTCCCCCTGCTCCTGCTCACCGCAGGCTGCAACAACCCGCCGGCCAAGCACGACTCGGCCGGGTCGGCCACCACCAGCCCAGCCTCCGCGGCAGCCCCTGTCCAGATACCCGTCGACGGAAAGAAATTCGATCCACCCGTCAGGCCCGAGCAGCTCCCCTCGGGCGCCTGGTACTGCGACATGGGCACGGTGCACTGGGCGCAGATGAAAGAAGGCGACAAGACCTGTCCCGTCTGTAAGATGAACCTCGTGCAGAAGAAATAGCTTCCGGCCCCGGCCTTGATCGACGCACACGTACACCTGTTTCCGGATCGCTTATTCGACGCGATCTGGCGATGGTTCGAAGCCAACGCCTGGACCATCCGCGAGAAGCTCTACGCCGACCAGGTGGTGGATCGGCTCGAGCAAGCAGGCAACGACCATGTGGTAGGCCTGTTGTACGCCCACCAGCCGGGGATGGCCGAGGAGCTCAACGCCTGGATCGGAACGCTCGCACGGCGCCGACCCACCGTCATCCCGTGCTGCACGGTACATCCCCGCGACCGTGATGTCGCCGCGATCCTGCGGCGCGCCAAGGAACATCATGGTGCACGGCTCGTCAAGCAGCACTGCCACGTGATGGGGGTCGCACCGGACGACCCGGTCCTGTTCCCGTTGTACGAAGCCTGCATCGAGCTCGATCTTCCCCTCAATCTGCACGTAGGAAACGGGCCCAAGCTGCAGGGGTACGCGGCGCCGACCGACCGCGTGTCCGGCGCGGCGCGCACGCGCGGCGTGCTCGATCGTTACCCAGAGCTCCGCCTAATCGTGCCCCACCTGGGGTTGATGGAGCCCGAAACCTTCCTCGACTGGCTCGACCGGTATCCGAACCTGTACCTCGACACGGCGATGGCGATGGTGGACTTCCTGCCAGGGATGCGCGTGAGCGGGCGCGACCGCGTGGGAAGCCGTCCGGGCAGGATCCTGTTCGGCACGGACTTTCCCAATTTGCCCTACCCGGTCGAGACAGAGCGCATGCGGATCGAAGGCTACCGTTTCGCCCCACCCGCTCTTGCCGCCTTGATGCACGACGCCGCGGCCGGGCTCCTCGGCCTCCCCGCCTCCACTGCCCAATCCGGGAGACCACGAGCGTGACCGAACGGCTGTACGCGACCTTGGGCGTCGGAATGGAGCAGGTGGTGTCCCGGGAGCTCGACGCCCTGGGCATCCGCGTTGCACGCGTCGAGCCCGGGCGCGCCAGGTTCGAAGGCACGCTCGATGACGCATACCGCGCAGTGATCCATTCGCGGTGCGCGTCGAGGATCGTCCGGGAGCTGGCGTTCGAGGAGATCCACGCCGAGCAGGACCTGTACGAGGCAGTCCGCGCGGTCGAGTGGGAACGCTGGATGACCCCGGACACGACGTTCCGCGTACACTTCAACGTGCACTCGTCGTTGCTGCGAAATACCCGTTTCGGGCTGTACCGCATCAAGGACGCGGTCTGCGATCGCATGCTGGACCGCGCGGGCAGAAGACCATCGGTGGCCACGGAAGCCCCGGAGCTGTACCTCACATGCTATCTAGAGAACCGCAGGCTCTCGATCGGGCTCGACGCTGCCGGCGAGCCGCTTCACATGCGGGGGTATCGCGTCGCGCAGCACCAGACGAGCCTGCGCGAGCATCTGGCGGCGGCGATGGTGCTCATCTCGGGCTGGGAGCCGTCGCGCCCGCTGCACGATCCTTTCTGCGGCTGCGGCACCATCCTGATCGAGGCGGCGATGATCGCCACGAACACACCGCCGTCACACTACCGGAAGCGATACGGGTGCATGGGGTGGGCAGACTTCGACCGCGCGAGGTTTGAGGCTCTGCGGCAGGAAGCGGAAGCAGCGATCCGACCCGTGGAAGGCATGCGGATCTCGGGGGCGGACCGCGACGAGAGAGCCGTGCGGATGGCCCGGGACAACCTGCGCTCGGCCGGCTTCGAAGCGAGCATGGATGTCCAGGTGCGCGACGTGTGTGAGCTGAGCGTCGACAAAGGCGCGTTCGTCATCACGAATCCGCCGTACGGGGTGCGCGTGGGGGACGAAGCGTCCTTGCGACCGACGTGGCAGTGCTTCCGGGATCGGGTGCTGGGCTGTCCGGGGGTCCGGGTGGTGGCGATCGCTGCGGAGGGCGGGTTCGAGAAGGCATTCGGACTGCGTCCGTTCAAGCGCAACCGGCTCAACAACGGGCCGCTTCGCTGCGTCCTCGCGCAGTACGAGATCCGCGCCTGACGCCCCGGCGCGTGGAGGGTCGAGCGCGCGTCTACGATGACGGACCGGCGACCTGGCTGGGGCGGTCGAGGAGTTTGACGAGCTTGCGAAGGCCGCGCAGGTGGGAGGCCGTGCATGGCTGGAAGGCGCGGCAGGCGAAGAGGTTTCGAGCGGCTTCGAACTCGATGCGATCGGTCAACCACTGAAATGCCGCGGACACGGCGCGCACGTGCTCGCTCGACAGGGACCGATGCACCGATATGGTGTCCGTAGGGATGGGCCCCGATACGAACAGGATCCGGAAGTCGTCGCCGAACCCTGCTTCCGTCCAGCCCGAGGACGAGATGGTGCGCGACTCGATGGACTCGAAGTGCGCGAACGTGGCGCCCACGTCGGCCTCTCGGGCGTGGACAGCACGAACGACTGCGGGGTGCGACCCGAGGAAGCGCTGGTTGGCGAAAGCCCTGGACAGGAAAACGCCGCGGGCGCGCAGCGTGGCCGCGCTCACCAGGTAGCCGGCGGCGCTCTGGGGCCCCACCCACGCGGCGGTCACGCCCACCAGGTCGGCGATCGACTTGATGGTCGACTCCTTGCGCACAAACAGCACGGAGTAGTAGCTGGTTTCGTCCTGCCGGACCATCGCCAGCATGGGACGTGCGACCCCAGCCGCGTCGCAGTCCATCGCCACGATGGGAGGCGTCCAGGCCAGCTCCAGCTTGCGCTGGGTCAGGGCGCGGACCATGTCGTCGTGAGAATCGAAATATGCCGGGGTCACGGTCGTCCCGAGCCAGTAGCCGAGCGCGCGGCACACGATCGGCAAATTGGCGCGCGCCACGGCAAGGTCGCTCGAGGGCCCGACGCCCAATCGCATGATGGGGATTCGCACGGGCCGACCATGCTCGCGCAGGCGTGGGGGGTCAAGAACCCGCAACGAAAACGGGCGTGCAATCTCGCCCGGAGCGGGTACACTACCGGCGCCCGTCATGAAGACGGTGAGGGAAAAGGGAGTACGCAATGGCACGTACCAGTTTGACTCTTGGTTTGGCGCTTGCGGCTGGTCTTGTGTTCGTCGGCATCACGGGGTGCGGAAGCGACAGCTCAGGCGGTGGTGATGGCGGATCCGGCACGGGTGGCGCGACCGGCGGCACCGGTGGCGCGACTGGTGGCTCGGGAGGCGCAACCGGCGGCTCCGGTGGTGCAACCGGCGGCACCGGTGGCGCGACCGGTGGGTCGGGAGGCGCAACCGGCGGCTCTGGAGGCGCGACCGGTGGCTCGGGAGGCGCAACCGGTGGCACCGGCGGCACCCCGATCAACGACGACGACTGCGCGCACGCCATCGACTACGTCACGGAGGCGGATCCGAGCACCGGGCTGTACACGGGCGAGATCAACCCCTTCGACGAGTCCGACTACATCAAGGTCGACTTGACCCAGCTCGGCGTCGCCGACGGTGACTTCGTGATCCTCTCCGCGGATGTGGTGGTGCCGGGCAACGACGACCCCGACACGTATCCCTATAAGGACGTCCTCGACCCGACGTTGACGGTGTTCGACGAGACGGGCAACACGCAGATCGCGTCGATGGACGACTCCTATCCGCGCTACAACATCAACTCTCAGCTCGTGTGGCGTGTGCCCGCGGCCGCCACGTACTGCATCCGAATCACGGACTGGGCGACCTGGGCGCAGCAGTCTCGCCCGGATACCCCGACGGGGTCGTACTGGCAGTACCATTTCGGCGTGGGTACGCCCAACAACGCGGACGGCACCAACAAGGACACGGAGCCGAACGATGACGCCACCTCGGCGCAGACGATGACGCTTTACGAGTCTGCCGACGCCAACGGCAACGCCGTGTACATCGCGTGGGACTACGGCATGATGAACACGCAGAACGACGTCGACGTGTACAAGGTGACCGTGCCGGACGGGATCGTGGCGATGTCGCTGGAGGATACATCGACGCCGACAGGTCCTGGATCCACCGGCCAGAGCGGCAACGGCTCGACTTTGTCGCTCGGCGAGGTGGGCATCAGCGACCTGCAGGGCAACTTCATCGCCAAGCTCGACGCGACGCGAGGATCCAACGGGATCAACGTGCCGATCGTGGCGGGCGACTATCTCATGTGGATCCATCGCGCAGCGGGCACGACCGCCGGCGCCAACGACTTCTACAACTTCACCAACTTCCTGGCCGCTACCGACAACCAGGCCGAGGCCGCCGGCAACGACACCGCCGCCACGGCCGAGGTCCTCAACGGTACCGACAACAACGGCACCATCAGCTACTACATGATGGGCACCATCGACTCGTCCACCGATGTCGACTGGTGGAAGTTCCCGGTCCAGGCGAACGACAACATCTCGGTCGCATGTGGCGCAGCCCGCTCGGGCTCCGGCCTGGTCGGCGCGACGTTCGCCGCCTACTCCAACGAAACCACCCAGGTGCAGACGGAGACGGAAACCGAAGACGCGGATGTGTACTGGACCGACGCGACCACGCCGCTGGCGTCCAAGCCTGGCCTGACGGTCGCCGCGGACGGCGTCTACTACTTCAAGGTTTCCGCGACGGGACAGAAGGCCGACGTGTCGTCGAACTTCTACCGCTGCGGCATCCACGTCACGGCTCAGTAAGCCGCTCTGCCAACCGGCGTGCCGCTCTACATTTCGTCGGGCGGCACGACCTTGCCCGCCACGTGCGCCTGATAACCCTTCCATCCGGCATCGGACGGTTGGTCGAGGTCCAGGTAGTCGCCCGCCACCGAATCGAACACCGCCCAGCCGTTGCTGCGCGCCAGCCGCACCACGAGCGGCAGCGGATCGCCGTCGCCGGTGACGTGCAGCATGAACGACTCCACCGTCCCTTGCTCCTGCAAGCCGATCTCTACGCGAAATCCAGGACCGAGGAACAGGCCTGTCGACGGCTCCGACCAGTCGATCGGTGTCAAGACGCGGCTCAACTGGCTTCGGACCTCGGATGCATCGCCGAGGTCCGCGTCGTCACCGGCATCGTCGGGAGGGAGGATGATCAGGTTCCAGCTCATGGATGACGTGTGCTGTGTGGCGCGAGCAAGGTGTGCGCGTCAAGATGCCTCGTCGAAGGGATCCTGGCGCAGGCCGCTACGTCGATCGCAGCGCATGGCAAGCCCGTCCGCGCAGCGTGCATGACGCGTTGCAGGGGCCATCGTTTACAGAGCTTTTGCGCAACGCCGCGGGCCATGACGCACACTGGAAGGTAGCCATGACCAAGAAGCTACTTTTGAGCGGTGTGTTCGGCCCCTTCGGTGTGGATGACGCCTTCGGCCGAAAAGAGAACGTGATGGAGCTATTCCACAACCAGGTGACCAAGGCTCAGGGCCCCGCGTCGCTTCGGTTCCACCACCGATCCTTCGGCCTGTACTTCCTGGCCGAGAACGTCGATGCCCCGGTCACGCTGCTCGACTTCCCGTCCAGGGAGCAGTTCGTGGCGGAGCTGCGGCGGCAGCGGTACGACGCCGTCGGGATCAGCTTCATCGCACCGAACTTCGTGAAGGCGAGGGAGATGGCGCGGCTCGTGCGCGAGATCCAGCCCGAGGCCGAGATCATCCTCGGCGGGCACGGTGCGGCGATCGAGGGTGTCGAAGCGAAGATCCCGTGCGACCACGTGGTCCGCGGTGAAGGAATCCGGTGGTTGCGCAGGTATCTCGGCGAGCCCGAGTGCAGGCCCATTCGCCACCCGAGCCTCGTCGCGGCGGAGCACAAGCGCATCTACGGCATCCCCACGCCCGGCGTGGCCGGGTTGCTCGTGCCCGGCGTCGGCTGCGTGAACGGTTGCAGATTCTGTGCGACCACGCACTTCTTCGGCAAGCGGTACTCGCCCTTCTTCTCGACCGGGGAGGAACTGTACCGAACCGCCTGCAAGGTGGCCGACGACCTCGGCACCGACGACCTGTTCGTGATGGACGAGAACTTCCTGAAAGACGCCGAGCGTGCGCGCGGGCTGCTGGCCTGCATGGAGCGGGACCGGCGTCCCTTGCACTTCGCTGTGTTCTCCTCGGCCGAGGCGGTGGAGGCGTTTGGCGTGGAGAACATGGCGAGGCTCGGCGTGTACTTCGTGTGGATTGGCGCCGAATCGAAGCGGGAGACGTACGAGAAGAACAAGGGGCGGGATCTGCGCGCGATCGTGCAGGACCTCCGCGCCCACGGCATCGCCGTGCTCGTTTCGGGGATCCTGTTCCTGGAGCACCACACGCCGCAGAACATCTGGGAAGACATCGACTTCATCATCGAGCTCGGCGGAGACTTCACCCAGTTCATGATGTTCACCCCCCTTCCGGTCACGCGCCTGTACGAAGACTTCAAGCACAAGGGTCTCATCGACTTCAATCTGCCCTTCGAGGAATGGCACGGTCAGAACCTGCTCAACTGGAGACACCCGCACTTCACCCGGGAGCAGGCCCGCAGGATTCTCGACGAGGCCTTCCGCGCGGAGTTCGACCGCCTGTCGGCGTCGACGCTGCGCATGGCGCAGACGTACACGATGGGCTACATGAAGCTCGCCGAGCAAGCGAAGCGGGATTCGTGGATGGCCCTGCGGCGCGACAAGCTGCGCGACCGCGCGTTGGAGCTTCGCCTGCTCACACCCACGATGCATCGCTTCGCCCACAACGATCTGGAGCGGGCGAACGTGGCGCGCCTGCATGCGTTGTGCGAGCAGGCGTTCGGCCGCTGGACGCTGCGGGATCGGGCCCTTGCGTTCGGCGCACGGACGCTGGCGGAAGCGCACGCGATCCGCGCGCGTTGGTTTGGGGATCTGGATCAGCCCGCGTTCCGGCTGCAGCGCTATCGCTGGCCCGAACCGGCGCCTCGTGCGATCAAGGGCTCGGAGCCAGCAGGTCGTCAACCGGCGTGGCAACGTTCCGCGGTGGCCGCGGCGGCCGGCTCCGACTGACGCGGACTCATCCGATCTCTCCGAAAGCCCCGCTTCGCCGCGTGCCGATCCCGCAGCGGTGCTACGATGAGCTGTCCGCGGCTCGTCGACCCCTTGTCAAGGAGTGCTTTGCTCATGCGAAAGCGGCTGATTGGTTTGCTCGCCGTCCTGTCGCTGCTCGTGTGCTTCGCGGCCGAAGCGCGCGCGGAGAACGTGCTCAAGATCGGCTCCCTCGCGCCGTCGTCGAGCCCGTGGGCGCAGGTGTTGCGGGTGTGGCAGCGCGCCGTTCAGGAGCGTTCGCACGGCGAGCTTCGTCTGCAGTTCTATTGGAACGGCACGCAGGGCGACGAAGCCGCGATGATCGGCAAGGTGAAGTCGGGACAGCTCGACGGCGCCGCGGTCAGCACGATCGGGCTCGGGCGCATCCACAAGCCCATCCTCGTGCTGCTGATGCCCGGGCTGTTCACGGGCTGGGAGCGGCTGGACGCGGCACGATCTTCCTTGCGCGCCGAGTTCCAGGAGGCAGCCTTGCGGGACAAGGGCTTGCTCATCGCCGGGTGGGGCGATGTCGGCCGGGTGCATGCGTTCTCCAAGGGGTTCCAGGTCACCGGACCGGCCAGCCTCCGGGGCCAGCACCCGATGGTCGGCAGGGACGACGACATCAGCCGAACCCTGTACCAGGTCGTCGGTGGGGTCACTCCGGTTCCGGTAGCGGTGCCCGAGGTGCTGCCGGCGCTCCATGCGGGCACGCTGAACGTGATCCATGCGCCGTCGCTGATCTGCGAGCAGATGCAGTGGGCGGGACGGCTCGATCACATGGTGCTCGACAGCGCCACGATGGTCATCGGCGCGATGGTGCTGTCCAACCAGCGAATCGCCCAGCTCCCCGCCGATCAGCGGGAGCTGCTGCAGCAGACGGGCGACGTGGCGACCCGGGAGCTCACACGACGCATCCGCGGCGAGGATGACGCCGCGTTCGACCGGCTCAAGCGCAAGATGACGACGCATGCGCTGTCGGAATCGGAGCGTGCCGAATGGCGGGAGGTGTTCCGCGCGGTGCGCGAACGGCTCTCACAGCAGGGGGTCTTTCCGCCCGACCTCATCTCGAGAGTGGAGGAGCTCGGCGGATAGGCGAGCCCGCTATCGCGCGACCAACACCACGGTACTCCGCGCGTTGACCAGGTAGTGGTCGTCCGGGTGGAGGGGCACCTCCTCGCCGGGATCGGCGAAGTCCTGCCCCGGTGGGAGGCTGGTATCGACCACACGCAGCCACTTGCAACCTGCCCGCGGGCGCGGCAGCGCGACGCGGTGGAGTCGATGGTCTGCATTGAGGATCAGGAAGAGCAGGTAGTCGCCCAGCTCGGTCTTCTCCTCCGACCCATCAAGCAGAAAGCTCAGCGTGCGAAGCTCGGGGTCCCCCCAGCGGGGGGCGTGCAGGTCGTCGCCATACCAGGTGATGTCGGGCAGGCCGTCGCCGTCGAGATCCTCACCTGAGTGGAACTTGCGCCGGTGCAGGATGGAGTGCCGCTTGTTGAACGCGATGGCTTTGCGCACGAACTCGGTGAAAGCGCGGTTACGGGCGGCGCGGTCCCAGTCGAACCAACTCAAGTCGTTGTCCTGACAGTAGGCGTTGTTGTTGCCCATCTGGGTGCGAAGGAACTCATCGCCGCCCAGCAGCATCGGTGTTCCGAGGGAAAACAGCAGGTGACAGACATGATTGCGCGCCATCTGCCACCGCATCCGGTTGATCTCGCTGTCCTCGGTCTCGCCCTCGACACCGCAGTTCCACGAATGGTTCTCGTTGGTCCCGTCGCGGTTGCCTTCCCCGTTCGCCTCGTTGTGCTTGTGGTCGTAGGACACCAGATCCCAGAGCGTGAAGCCGTCGTGGCACGTGACAAAGTTGATGCTGTTGTAGGCCGCGCGGCCGTCTTCGCCGTACAGGTCGGCGGACCCGGTTATCCGCGCGCCCAACTCGGGCACCATCCCCGCATCGCCGCGAGCGAACTTGCGCGTCACGTCGCGGAAGCGCCCGTTCCACTCCGACCAGTCGACCGGGAAGTTGCCCACCTGGTAGGTTCCAAGATCCCAAGGCTCGGCGATCAGCTTGATGCGAGACAACACCGGATCCTGCGAGATGGCGTCGAAGAACGATGCCGTCCGGTCGAACTCCCCTCTTCCACGCCCCAGGACCGACGCCAGATCGAAGCGGAACCCGTCGACGTGCATGGTTTCAACCCAGTACCGCAGGGAGTCCATGACCAGGCGGATCACGGGCGCGCTGCCGAGGTGCAGGCTGTTGCCGCAGCCTGTGAAGTTCATGTAGAAGCGACGTCGCTCGAAAGGACTGCCCGTGAGATAGTAGTAGGTTGGGTTGTCGATGCCCTTGAACGAGAACGTCGGGCCGAGTTCGTTGCCTTCGGCCGTGTGGTTGTAGACCACGTCGAGGATGACCTCGATCCCCGCCTTGTGCAGCTCCCGGACGAGGGTCTTGAATTCGCGGACCTGGCACCCTGGGGACACGCCCGTGGAGTAGGACGACTCCGGGGCGAAGAAGGCGACGGTGTTGTATCCCCAGTAGTTGGTCAGGCCCTTGCGCAGCAGGAATGCCTCGACCGCGAACTCGTGGACCGGCAGCAGCTCGACCGCATTCACCCCCAGATGCACCAGATGGGGAATCTTCTCGACGAATCCTAGATACGTGCCGGGATGAGCCACGCCCGACGAAGGATGCGCCGTGAATCCTTTGACATGCGTCTCGTAGACGAACAGCCGCTCGAGCGGAATGTCCGGCGGCTCGTCCCCCTGCCAGTCGAACTGGTCGTCGATCACGATGGCCTTGGGAACAACCGCGCCGTTGTCTCGACCGTCGAACGACAGATCCTGCAACGGAGAGGATGGGTCGTAGCCCAGGAGCAGCCCGTCCGCCTCGGAGAGCTTGTGCGACAGGGCGCGGGCGTACGGGTCGATGAGCAGCTTGTTTTCGTTGAAGCGCAGGCCGTCGGCCGGGGCGTAGGGGCCACGAACACGATAGCCGTAGAGCTGCCCCGCGCCCACGCCTTGCACCAGCACATGCCAGATGTGCCGCGTGCAGTGCTCCATCCGGATGATGTCGGTGGGCTCCCCATGCGGGTCGTCGAACAGAAGCAGGAACACCGCGGTGGCGTGCTTCGAGTACAGCGCGAAGTTCACCCCGCCGGGTTGCAACGTCGCTCCAAGCGGGTAGTGCCGCCCGGGCGCCAGAGGGTGTGCGGTTCGGCTGACGAGAGGTAGACGCATGATGGGCTCTGCAGGCGCGCCGGCGACAGGTGGCGTGCGTTCGAGGAAAGCGGACAGCGCGGCTGCTCATTGTCGCGCATCCGCTGCCCTGATGGGAAGGTCGGCGGAACCCGAGCGGCAACCATCGCGACGGAGTCCTCCGAGCAGGACGTGTCGTGCTCCCGGCGTGCAACCGGAACGCGGTCGTCGGTGTATGGACGCCAGGGCTGATCTCACGGCCGCCTGCCTCGTGCTGACCTTGGCCATCTCGACCGCGCGCGGCATGCCGACACGCACGCTCGCCCACCGCGCCGAGGCAGCTCGCCCTCACGCTCGCGACGTCCGACGTGAACTTCGGCATGATCGGCGACCCGGACACGGTCGCCGCCATTGCCGACGGGGCCTTCGTCGACGCGCCGGAAAGCGATGGTTCCCTGGCTTGGTGATCGCTGCGGCGTCGCTTCAACGAAGAGCCGGGCGGCGGCGGGCCCGAGTGGCCGCACCAGTGCGGATCGCGCCACACTCTATCGTCGGCTGTCAACGGCTTGCCGACATGGCGGTGGGATGCGTCCATTGGCCGCGTGCAGGCCCGGTTCGACCATTTCCTGGTGGACTGGCGATTGCGCGTGCTGCACGCAGCCGTGACAATCTGGGCAGGTCCGATCACCTGCCCATTATCGTAACGATCGAGCGTGGGAAGACGTCACCCGATCAGGGGACCATGGCCGCGCGCTCCTCGACGACGTTCCAGTTGATGAACTCCCAGAACGCGTTGAGGTAGTCGGGTCGCTTGGTGCCGTAGTCGATGAAATACGCATGCTCGAAGACATCGAGGATGAGCAGCGGGATCACGCCGATGGGTGTATGGTTCATGTGCTGCTCGAGCATGTAGACGTGGGTCTTCTTGTCGAGCATGGAATAGGCCCACACGGCCCAGCCGACCGGGGCGACCTTGCCGGCGTTGAGCAGCTCGGCCTTGAAGGCGTCGAGCGATCCGAAGTCGCGCTCGATGAGCCTGGTGACCTTGCTGCCCGGCTTGGTGGTACCGTTCTCGGCCAGGTTTTCGAAGTACATCTGGTGCAGAAGCGCACCGTTGTGCGCCCAGGTCTCGCGTCGCTTCAGCTCGCCCCACTCCGAAAAGTGGGGGTTGGCCTTGGAGCTGTCCGCCTTCGGCAGCGCTTCGCTGATGCTGTTGTACTGGTTGACGTAGCCCTTGTAGAGCACGTCGCGATGCTCCTGTAGCTGGCGGTCCGAGATGCCCTTGAGTTTGCCTTCCAGAGGGAAGTTCTTGAATTCGACGGCCATGAGTTCCTCCGATTTGTTTCGCAACCCGGCGGTTGCGGTTGCAGGTCGATGCCGGACGAACGTACAGCAGCATGCGCGTACGTTTCGTGCAATCTCTTGATGCCCGGGGTAGCGGACGCGTTGCGGTCGGCTCTGGACGGAGGCGCCAGCCGGGGAGCTACCCCTCGTACTCGCATCGTGCGTCCTGCGTTTCCCACACCGTTACGCGCGTGAGCATCGGCAGGCGAGGCTTGACCTGGTCCCACAGCCACCGCGTCAGGTTCTCGCAAGTCGGATTGTCCAGCCCGTCAAGGTCGTTGAGGACCGCATGGTCGAGCCTTTCCCGCAGCGGTTTCCAGACGCGGTCGATCTCGCCGAAATCGATGAGCCACCCCACTTGCTCGTCGAGCGGCCCCTCGAGCGTGAGCTCGACGCGATAGCTATGCCCGTGCAGCCGTCCGCAGCGGTGTTCCTGCGCGACCCGCGTGAGGCGGTGCGCGGCTTCGAAGCGAAATTCCTTGACGAGACGAACATTCATGGTGCGGTGAGGCCGGTACTCTTAGCACCACGCGCCGCGTTGCCAAGGGAAGGCGCAATCTCAACGGGTCAGGCATTGCCACGCTCGACACGGTGCTGCGCACCTCCTGATGGCAAGACGGCTTGGTCGCGTGCATCCCAGGCCCATCGTCGCGAACCGTGCCACTCTGGCGGTTTCCCGGATTGGCACATCGTTGGACAACGCTTGGTAGCGGTCTTCTGGCGGCGATGGGCAGCGCAGGCGTCGGGGCCATGTGGCGGCCGCCACTTTCGCGCTCATTCCGCCACTTGCGGGATTCTTCTAGGGGAAAAGCGGGTGACGATCCGGCCGGGACGGGGGATGCGGGTGGCGGGCCGCCACCTGCGCTCGTGGTCGAAACACGGGAAAGCAAGGGAGGACGCGATGGCACTGATGCTGCTTAGGGTAGCGGCAGCGGTGTCGGTGAAGCGGCAGCGTACGGGCCGTGGAGCGGGCATCGAGGAGGCTCGGGAAGCATTCCCTTGCGTGGCCTCCTGGGAACACTCGGACGGGACGGCAGGTAGGCCCCGAGTCTAAATAACCCCAGCGGGTACAGGAGCCCGAGCAACCTGACAAAGAGCAAACGGGGAGCTGGGTTAACAACTGGCCGCAAAAACCGGGGCCCTCCGGGGCATGGTGCCTTGGAGGGTAGTAGGGAAGGCGTGAGCCTTCCGTGGATGAAGGACCTTCAACGCGGAGGTGACGACCATGCTGTAGCGAGCCAGAAGCGGCAGGACCGCCGCTCGTGGACCTCGGCTCGAGCAGTTGGGCGCGGCGAGGCAGCGGGCGGCGGCTCCGGCACCGCGCGAGCAACCGGGACAACCGCCGCCGCGCGCGCGAGCGAGGAGATGGCCGGTGGGTCCGGCGCCACGCCAACGACCGCGACGGCCCCTGTCACGCGACCGAGCACGGGTGGCCGCCCGGCTGCCGGTCTCGACGCCCTGGACTGCCGTCGGTGTCGCACCAAAGTGCCCGCCACACGCCGGTCACGTCGCGCCGCCCAGGCTGCCGACAACCGCCGAACGCAGGCCCGCACACGCGCGCCGACACGCACCGACGACGACCCGTCACGAACATCGCCCCGGACAACGGCAAGCTCGTGACCGAACCGCTGCGGTCGGCCAGCGCCGACAGCCGCGTGCTGCCCGCCGTCCCGCCAGCACTCGGCCCCGTCCCATCACCCTCCCGCCACCGTCCGCTACGCTCGCTATCGGGCAAGCGGATCCCGGTACAATTCGTCCACAGCGATCGTACACCCCACCGAGGCCAGCTCGACCGACTCTCCCCGGCCCGCTTCGTACAGCTCCCATCGCCCCGCCTCATTACGACGGTACACCTCGACCCGCGGCTCGTGCTGCGACGCGAACGCAGACTCCCGTAGCGACGCGATCTTCCGGTAGTGCGCCGTCTTCTCTCCACGGTCATGCGCCTCCGTGCCGTCCGACAGCACCTCCACCAGCAGCACCGGATTCACAATCGCGTTCCTGTCCTGCGCATCCGTCTCCAATCGCCCGCAAACCACCGTGATGTCCGGGTAGGTCGTAAAGTCGGTCTCGACCACACGCACGCGAGCGGCGGAGCTGAAGACACGACAAGCACGGCCACGAAGCCCGCCCACGAGCGCGGCGCCCATCCCCATCGCAAGCGCAGCGTGCTCGGGTGTTCGGCCGGCCATCGCGAACACATCACCCCGCAGGTACTCGTGCTTCTCCGCGGATCGTTCTTCCGCTTCGAGGTACTCCTCGTAAGACATGTGTGGGGTGGAGATCGGCTGCACCATGCAACGCACGAATCGTAGCGCGGAAAGCCCGCCTCCGCACCGCTTTCCCCGCGCTGTCCCGCGCCCCCGTCGACGTGCGCCTTGTCGGCGCCTCGGGCTGGCTGGTGATTCGTGCCCCGCTGTTGTACATGCCCGCCGTGCCTTCCCGTCACATCGTCATCGTCGGTGCCGGCTTCGCCGGGCTCGCTGCGGCCCGAGCGATCGACGCCGCGCTCGTCAGCTCGGATCATGACGCATTCAGCGCCACGCTCGTGGCCGCCGGACCGTTCGGCCAGCTCACGCCGCTGTTGCCCGGCGTCATCTCCGGCTGGGTCGAGCCGTGGCACTTGCTGGTCCCCCTCGCTCGATCGTTTCGCCGCGTCGCGTGGCTTCCCGCCCGCCTCCACTCCTTCGACCCCGACGCGCATCGCATCAGCATCGTGCGCAACAGCGAGAACCAGCCGACCGACCTACCCTTCGACCACCTCGTGCTCGCAACTGGCGGGCGCATGCCCATCCGCGGAATCCAGTCGAACCCCGGGGATCTCATCGGGCTTCAATCGACGCACGACGCGCTGGCGATCAGGAACCGCATGGCCGAGATGTTCACCGCAGCGTCGGCACAAGCGAGCGCAAGACGACGGCGCGCCCTGCTCACAGTCGTGGTCGTGGGCGGGACCACCCGCGGCTGCGCGGTCGCGCTGGAGTGCGCGGCATACCTGCGCAATGCCTGCCAGCATTACCCGAACGTGCGCCCAGAAGACCCCCGCGTCGTGCTGCTAACCCCCGGCGACCGCGTCTGCGACGACCTGTCTCCGTCCGACAGCGCCCGCGTGGCAAAGCTCCTCGACCAGGTCGGCATCGAGGCATGGGCCGCGCACTGGCCCGTCCAGGCCAGCGCCCGAAGCATCACCGTCCGCCCTCCCACCGGAACCAGCGTGCATGTGGATTGCGGCACCATCGTGTGGGCACGCGACGGGGCCCCGGCAACCGTCCTCGCGGACCGCACGGACTGGCTAACCCCGGACGGACGGCTTCAGGTCGACGACTACCTCCGCGTGCGCGGGTCGCCGTCCGTGTACGCGATCGGGACCGCCGCGGCCGTCCCTTCACCCACCGGCCTTGCCTACCCCGCGTATTCTGCCGCTCATGTCGTCAGCATGGCGCGCATGCTCGCCCGAAACCTCACGGCGGATGCCGGATCCCAGGCTGTCGCGACACGCAGCCCCAAGCTCGACGCTTGGGCCCTGGACCGAGACTGGGGCCTGGCTGCACTCGGAACGAGGCGACTCACCGGCCAGGTTGCTGCATGCCTCGCCCGAAGCCTGGTGCTCGGCGTCGTGCCGGACTGGAAGCAGCGCCAGGTCGTCAGGGCGTCGTGGATGCTCGGTCGACTGGGCGCTACTGGCCTCTCACCTCGTCTGCAACCGAACGCACCGTCGGGCTTGGTGTGACGCCGATCCGGACGAACCATTCGAACCACTTCGGCTCCAGCTCCGCGGTGCGCATCGCTTCAATCAGCGAGGCGACCGGGTCGTGGCCCAGCTCCCGAACGCGATAGGCGTACACGAGCGCGGTCGACTTGATGTTCGCCGCGCAGTGCACGAAGACTTTTCCCTCTCGCGCCTGGGCCATGCATGCGCGAAACTGCTCGAACACCGAAGTCGTCAGGTTCGAGCAGTCCACCGGGTAGGCGATGTACTGCATGCCCAGAGCGCGAACACGATCGCCCTCGTCGCGCAGGTAGTTGCGGGCCGACGGCACGTTGAGGTTGACGACGGCGGTGAATCCGTGCTCACGCAGCCAGGCGAAGTCCTGGGGACCAGGTTGCGCGCCCGTGGCGACGTGGTCGGTGACGGCATGAAACTTCTGGATGGGCGAGCTCATGGAACGCCCGGTGAGAGCAAACCGGAACCGGAAGGATTCTATCAACACCCGGTCGGAGGAGCGGTTCCGAGTACCCCCGGGTCTCGTGCAGGCATCATCGCGCCGGGCTTGCTATGCTCACCCCGTCATGCAGGTCCACTTTCGTCCGCTGGCAGCAGTCTCGGTCATGGTCATCGCGGTAGCAGGCGGGTGCTCGTCGACGCCTCCGCCGAACTGGGCAAACGGCGGGGCGCGCATGGCCCTCGGCCCTGCCACCTGGCACCGGTCCGGCGACCCGGTCGTGCTCGGCGCGGACGGCAAGGTCACGCAAGACGGCGACGTGCTGTTCGTCGTGGACGCCGCGGGGAGGGTTTACGAAGAGGACGGCGAGCCCATCGCGGTCGTGCAAGAAGACGGCTACCTCGTTGGGCGGGACAATGTGTCGATGGGACGGCTCGGCCCAGTGACCGCTGCGTTTCCCGGCAGCGATTGGGCGTGGCTGAGCATCGGCCCGCGGGGAGAAGTGACACGATACGACGCCGACGGCGACCGGAGCCAGGACGGCTACTGGGAAGGCTGCTCAGGACCGGTGGTACGAACGTGCACGCTGATCACGCATGTGATCGCCTTGCGCGACTACGTCCGTCAGCCGCGCGTATCCGTCGGTGTGGGGATCGGCATCGGGATCCACTGAGCGCGACCGCCTTCCTGCTGGGAAAACGCTACGACAACGACGACAGGAATGCCGCAATCTCGGCCAGGGGCAAGACCTTCGACGCCAGGCCGGCGCGGATCACCGCCCCGGGCATGCCGTGCACGATCGCACTCTGTTCGCTCTCAGCGATCACCATGCCGCCTTGGGCGCGAATCGCCTCCGCGCCACGCAGGCCGTCGTCTCCCATCCCGGTCAGCACCACCGCCACGGCGTGGGAGCGCGCGGTCTCGCCGACGGATCGGAACAAGCGGTCCACGCTGGGCACGTAGCGCTCGTGGGGTGTGGGCGGGAGCACGCGCACTCGGACCGCAATGCTCGACGGTGTGTCCTCCACTTCCATGCAGCGTCCGCCCGGACAGACGAACCCCATGCCGGCGTATCCTAGCGCGCCATCGTGCGCCTCCGAGACGCGGAATCGTCCGCGCGCATCAAGCCGATCGGCGAAGGCCTTGGTGAAACGTTCGGGCATGTGCTGGGCCACGAGCAGACACAACGAGCTGCGCTCAGGCAGGGCGGCGACGAGATCGCCGATGGCGGCCGGGCCGCCGGTGGACGCGCCGATCGCGACCAGAAAACGGGGCGGCAGACGCACCCGCTGGCCTGCCCGCGATCGCGTCGCGTTGCCTGGCTGCACGGCCAGCATTGGACCGGACGCGGTAGACGCCTGCAAACGCCCGAGGCTTCGAGCGAGCAGAACCTTGGCGATCAGATCCCGGCGAGCGGCTGCCGAGGCACGAAGACCACGTGCAGGTTTCTCGACGAAGTCGAGTGCACCCAGCTCGAGCGCCTTGAACACGTTCGCCTTGTCGCTGTGGGTCGAGAGCACCACCACGGGCGTCGGCTGACGCGACATCGCGATGCGAAGGAAGGTAAAACCGTCCATCCGCGGCATCTCGAGGTCCAGCGTGACCACGTCGGGCCGCGTGCGCACCAGCTCCCGAAGCGCCTCCTCGCCGTCGCCTGCCTCGGCCACGACGTCCACCTCACCGCTCGACGACAGAACCTCGCGGATCACCTGGCGGTTGGCTGCGGAGTCGTCGACGACCAGAGCACGGAGACGCGGTGCTTGCTGCGGCGCGCTCATCGGTGTCTGCCCCTGCGGTGAACACCCCTGGGCGGCGAGGAAGTCGCCCGCGGCTTGCGATAGACGACGTCACGCTCGAGGTGCACCGGCACGAAGCGCGTGGTGTCGTGCAGCAGAGACTCGGCGTGACCGAGCAGCAGGTAGCCGCCCGGCTTCAGCAGGTCGAACACCGCGTCGATGACCCGGCGCCGCGCCTCCGGCTCGAAGTAGATGAGCACGTTTCGGCAGAAGACCGCGTCGGGCTGCTCATACTTGGGACGCTCGTGCAGGGTGATGAGGTTGACGAAGCCGAAGGTGCACATTCCGCGCACCGTGCGTCGAACGCGGAAGCTCTCCCCTTCCTGCTCGAAAAAGCGGGCGCGGCGGTCGACCGATGTCGACCGGAACGAGCTCTCGCCGTACACCCCTCTGCGTGCCACCGCTAGCCGCTGCCGGGACAGATCCGAGCCGTACACACGGATCGTCCATCCCTCGAGCAGCGTCGACTCGAGCAGCACCATGGCGATCGAGTAGGGCTCTTCTCCGGTCGAGCAACCTAGGCTCCAGCAAGTCACTCGTCGATGCGCCTGCAAGTCGGCGGCCAGCGAGGGGATGACCTCGTCGCGGAATCCTTGAAGCTGGTAGTCCTCCCGGAAAAAGTACGTCTCACTGTTGGTCGCAGCCTCGTAGACATGCTGAAGCTCGTCGTCGCCGTCGGTCTGGAACCTCAGCAAGCGGTGGTACTCCCCGAAGCCGGAGAGGCCGAGCGCTTCCACGCGCTCCCGCAATCGACGCTCGAGCTGGCGCGATCCTTCGGGGCCGAGCTGAAGCCCGGTGCGCTCCCTGATCAGCTCGCGGAGCAGCTCGAAGTCCTTCGAATTCATCCCTTGCAAAGACGCCATCTCGGTGATCAGGCAGGCAGCGAAGCTCGCTCGAGCAACGGTGCGAGAGGAAGGCCCAGCCTCGCCACATCCACGACATACACCATCGATCCATCGTGCGACGCCACCCCGACGATGCACCGCACAGCGTCCCCGCCGCCCGAGAGAGGTGCGGCCCGCACGTCCGTCGTGCTTCCGAATACGCCCGTGACGGCGTCGACAACGATCGCCACGGCGCGGCCGGCCATGTCGAGGACAATCCACTTGGTCCGACGCGTCAGCTCCGCCGGGGCGCCGAGGAGCAACCGGAAATCGACCACGGGGATGACCTCTCCACGGAACTCGGCGAGTCCCAGGACATAGGCAGGAGCCTGCGGGATGGGCGTGACCACCATCGGGTTGATCACTTGCCGCACCACGTTGACGCTCACGGCGTACCGTGTCCCTGCGACGAAAAAGCCAACCAGGCTCTTGTTCAGTTCAGGACGAGCCTTGGCCGACCGCGGCTTCATGACGACAACACCCCCAGCGCGAGGAGTTGATCCAGACGGAGCACGACGACCAGCAGGTCGTCGATCCGGGCAATGCCCGCGACATGCTCTCCGGAGTCGGTGCCCAACGCCCTTGCCGCCGGCTCGATGTCCGCTTCGTCGAAACGATGCACGTGCAGCACCTCGTCGACATACAGCCCGACCGGGTCGGGGCTGCCGGCTGGCACCACGAGGATGCGCGCGTGGCGCGTCGGGTCGGGGCACGCCAACTTGAGCCGCGATCGCAGGTCGATGACGGTCAAGACGCGCCCCCGCACACCTACGATCCCCATGACGAAGTCGGGGGCCCGGGGCACCACCGTGACGGGCGGGATCCGGAGGATCTCGCCGATGCGGTCGACCTGTATCGCAAAGACGCCGGTGTCGAGGCGGAACGCGAGGTACTCCGCGAGCTGGGTGCGCTGGGCGCGCAAGCGTCGGTCGGGGGCGGGCAGGTCAAGCCGGTCAGCCATGGAATCCTGCTCCTGCCAGCCTCGGCAACGCGGTCGAGGCCAGCGCCTCCTCCAGCAGGGAAGGCACGTCGATCACCAGTCCGATGCGCTGGTCGCCGAGCTCGGTGGCGCCCGCAAAGCCGGCCACGCCCCGCAAGGGCCCGCTCAACGGCTTGATGACGATATCCTGACGGCCGAGGATGTGGTCCACCACGAAGCCGCACCGTCGGGTCGCCGCAGCCGCGACCACCACGAGAAGCCGCCGCGACGGGTCGCGTGGCGCCTGCAACAGGAAGAGCTCCGCGAGCCGGCAAATCGGCAGCGACTCTCCGCGCATCGTCACGATCTCACGCCCCTCGATCGTGCGCACCGCGGCTCCGTCGAGCATCACCGCTTCCTGCACGCTCGACAGCGGTATCGCATACACGTTGGCGCCCACCCGCACCATCAACGCCGAGATGATCGCCAGCGTGATGGGCAGCGTGATCGTAAACTTGCTGCCAATGCCAGCCTCGCTGTGCACGTCGACCACGCCGCCCAACCGCCCGATGTTCGTCTTGACTACGTCCATGCCGACACCGCGGCCAGACAACTTCCCCGGCACGTCGCGCGTCGAGATCCCCGGCAGGAAGATGAGCTGCAGCGCCTCCTGGTCCGTCAGGTCAGCCGCCTCTTCCGGCTCCAGCACACCGGCTTCCACGGCACGCTGGATCAGCGCCGGACGATCGATCCCGCTGCCGTCGTCTTCCACCTCGACCACGACCTGATTGCCTTTCTGATAGGCGTTGAGGGCGATGGTTCCGACGGGCGGCTTGCCCACCGCCAACCTCGTGTCCTTCGCCTCGATGCCGTGATCCAACGCGTTGCGGACCATGTGCATCAGCGGGTCGCTGAGCTCCTCGCCGATGAGCTTGTCCACCTCCGTCTCCGCACCGGTGATGACGAGGTTGACCTCCTTGCGCGCTTCGCGGCTGGCTTGCCGGGCTACGCGCGCGAGCTTGTCGAACACCTGCCCGAGGGGAACCATGCGGACTTCGAGCACGCCGGTCTGCATCGCGCCCAGATGCCGGTCGAAGGCGTGATGCAGACGCGCCAGCTCGCGCGCAAGCTCGCGGTGCGCCGGATCCAGGCGCACCCGCTCCACGATCCTCGCCAGCCCCCCACGCACGATCGCCAGCTCACCCAGCAGGTTCATCAGGTGATCGAGCCGCTCGATGTCCACACGCACGGTCTGCGCGACCGACCGCAGAGACACGTCCCCCTTGCCCGCGCGCTCTGCAGCGTCTTTGCCCGGCGCGTCGGGCTTGCCCGGCGCGATCGTCATGCGAGCCGGCAGGTGGGTGGGACGCGCGGGCTGCACGCTCTGCGGCCCTATCGAATCGGGCGCAGGCGTGAGAACCGGGGCCGGCGATCCGGTCGTGACTTGACGCCGCGGCACCTCCTCGACCTTGGCCTGCAAGTGCTGAAGCGCGTCGACGACTGGCTGCATCCCCTCGCCCGACGCCAGCAGCACCTCCAGCTCGATCGCGTCCGGCTCCGACGCCTCGCCCGTGGGCAGGTAGGTCAGAATCTCTCCGAGCGGCTTGAGGCTGTTCTTCAGCGACTCGAGCCCATCGTCGATCGTGCTGAGCTGGAACGAGACGCGGACCCGATACAGGGACAGGCCCGCCTCCACGCACGCGCGAAGCCGGTGCTCTTCGTACTGCGTGAGCACCGCCAGGATGCCTGGGTCCAGGTCGTACGGCTGCAGTGCCACGCCCTCGGCTTCCCGCCCGCCGCGGCTCGTGCGCACCGCTCGCATGAAGCTGTCGTATTCGGCGTCGACCTCGTCCGGCTGCTGATTCTTGTCCGCCGCCAGCACCCGGTTGTACAGCTCCACCGACCGAAACAGCAGGTCTAGCAGGTCCGCCGTCAGCGCGAGCCTGCCCATGCGCAGCTCTTCCAGCACGTTCTCCAGCTCGTGCGACATCGCCGACAGGCGCGCGGCATTGAACATCCCCGCAAGGCCCTTGAGCGTGTGCACGCCGCGAAAGATGCCGTTGATCAGATCCGGATCCGCCGGCCCGACCCGGCTCGTGGCGTCGAGCAGCAGCAGATCGCGCGACAGCCGATCGATGATCTCCTGCGCCTCCGACAGGAACTCCTCGCGTGCCTTGTCGCTCAGCTCATTCATCAGGGCGACGCTCCGGCCACGCGCTGGTCCACCCAGTCTGCGACCAGATCCCACAGCTCGGGGTTGTCGGCGCCCAGGAACTCGGCGCTGTGCGCTCCGCTCGCAAGCTGGATACCCTGCCCGGACTTCGACATCGTCTTGAGCGCGATCGCTGGGTCCTTCGAGACGTTGTCCGCGGTGCCCGAAACGATCAGATTCGGTAGCGAGAGCACAGCGCCGAATGGCTCGTACAGGTCGACACCGCGCAGCGACGCTCCCGGCGAGATCAGGCACACGCCCGAGGTCGCGATCTTCGCGTCGTGCACCGCCCGCACCATCGCCGTGCCCCCGATGTCCGACCCGACGAACACGAGCGAGGCCGCGGGCCCTCCCGATCGCTTGCGCAGGTACTGCACCGCAGCCTCGACGTCGTTTGCCATCCTGGCGAACTCGTCGGTCTTGAAGCCCTGCCACGCGAGCTTGCCCTTCTCACCCTCCTTGCGCACCGACTCGCCGTGTCCCCGAAGATCAATCGCCAGCACGTTCATGGGCTGGTGCACGGGGAACAGACGCGCAACGAGCGGCTCCCATTCCGCACGCGTGCCACCCAGCCGGTGCACCAGCACCACCGCCGGCGCCTTGGCATCCCCTCCCACCCACAGCGAGGCACCGAGCTTCACACCGTCGGTCGTGCGGATCGACGGCGTCTCGGCTTTCGGCAACGGGCCCACGGGGCGCGGGGTCCGAACGCGCTCGGCGGACACGGCGGACGGCGCAGAAGACGCAGCGGTCGCCGCGCTGACGGACGACGACGGGCTCGCGGCGGGAGCGGGCGGGTTCCTGCGCCGCTTGCAGCCTGCCGCTGCCACGGCGAGCGCTAGCGAGCAGGCGACGAGCATCGGCCACGTGCGATTCATGGGATGCGAATCGTAGCGCATTTCACGGGCGCGGCGATCAGGCACGGTGCGGGATGGATCCGTTCGGTCGGGCCGGCTTCGACGGGAGCCGAAGCTGCGTGCGCCGGTTGACCATTCCCGCCCACGGACCACGTTTCGCCGCCGGACTTGCTGCGGTCCAGGCACACACCGCTGGCTACGCGGCGAGCCTGCATGGTGGGAGGGTCGTGCGTGGCGTCGTCGCGCTTCTCGGCGACGGTGGCGGCCGCGGCCCGGCCGACGCTCGGACAGGCTGTTCGATGCGAGGCCGGGTTGGACGCACACGTCTGCCTGCCGGGCTCAGCCTCACCTCCTGCCTGCCGGGGCTCTGCTTCACCTCCTGCCTGCCGGGGGCCGCCGCCTTGACGGCTCCGACCGCCAGCCTCTCGCGTCACGCCTGCCAGACCGGCCGCTACGCGCAACCGAGCCCACCAGACGCGCGCATTCCTGCCAACGTGGCACCTCTTGTTAGGTCAGAAAAAAACCCGCCACTTACCCACGGCGACCCGGCCGAAGCCGGACCGCCCGGACAATCCCAACCGTCCCGTGTCCATCCTGTCAAACACCGAGCCGGCGCTATGCGCACTCGCACCGGCGCGCACACATCAAGCACCTCCTGTGCCAGTCCGGTGGCATCGATTTGCGAGCACTTGCGCACCGGTCGAGGTGGCGGCCGCCACCCCAAGACCTGTCCGACGAGCCCCCCGCCTTGCGGTATTGCCCGGGAGAAACCACCGAAATGGCGATCCGCCACCCCCGGACGCATTCCGCCACTTCGCCCTCCCTCCGGCCTGCTATCGAGGTTGCCGGTTCACCGGCATCTCGGTGCATGAAGGACCAGCCGGTACGCCAGCGTCCGCTCGTGCGGAGCACGGTAACGCCTGGCGCTCCGCACGCACTACCCGTGCCGACCAGCCAGCGGGCGTGTCCCGATATGCCTCCGGCGTGCCCGACCAGCCATGCGGGCATATCCCGATATGCCTCCGGCGTGCTCGACCAGCCATGCGGGCATGTCCCGATATGCCTCGGGCGTGCTCGACCAGCCATGCGGGCATATCCCGATATGCCTCCGGCGTGGTCGACGAGCCGTGCGGGCATATCCCGATATGCCTCCGGCGTGGTCGACGAGCCGTGCGGGCGCGTCCGGATAGGCTCCGGGCCTAAACGGGACGTCAGGGTACCGAAACATCATACATGGCCTTCTGAACCCAGACGGGTGGCCGGCTCGCTCGCCGTAGAAGCCGTTTGACGCTGGCTCGGCCCGGGAAACGGGTGCATCATCGGCTCGATGGGTCGGTGCGCACGAAGGGTTCGGGGGGCCCGTGCGGTAGCGCGAACGCCCCACTTTCGCGGCGGCAGAATGGTCGACCTCCCGTGCGGCCACGTCTTGATCGACCAATTAATGCCGCGGCTCGGTGACAGATCGAAGACCGCTCTTGCAGTGGATCGGAACCTTCCACGGAGCGCCGGGCTTGTATCCGCCGCGTTGGTCCGCGAGTGGCCGCGCCTGCAAGGACGCATCGAAATCGTTCAAGGCGTGATCGCCGAGGGCGCGCTGACGCAGGATGGCCCCGTCGTGTCTGCGCACGCCTGTCGCGACCTCACGGACGAGGTGATCAAATTCGCTAGAGCTGGTCCGAAAGCCCCCAGCAGGGATCGTCCGATGCAACGTTGGGTCCGATTGGACAACTTCCTGATGAATGTGCCAGTCGCACTGAACGCAGGTCGGCCGAATGCACCACCGGCTGCAGGGTGATCTGGACGGCCGATCGGCGCACTGTATAATGCGCCACATGCGTGGCTTTCTGGGTGTTTGCCTCGCAGTCCTTCCTGCCCTGGTCGGGTGTGGTGGCAATCCGACCCCGGCTGTGGCTGCACGACCACTCTCCTCGGTCTTCGTGGCCCGGTCGCGAGCACTGCTGCGCCGGCGTCGAAAGACCTTCAGCCGCTGGTCGTTTCGCTGAGCCCCTGGGGCCAATGCTCCATCGAATCTGGTTACTTGCGGTGCCGGCGTCGCGGAGAGGTCGCGGCGTGGACGCTGCCCGCTTCGACCAGCACCCCCTGGCGCCCTGCGTGGAATGAGCCAGAGCCTGCGGTGCGTCACTTCGACGGCGGACTCGAGGCTGGATGCGCTGCGCTCGTCGACGGCACCGTGCGCTGCTGGCAGGGCGACCGAATCCCCATGCCGGTCCCGGGAGCCGAGAAGATCCGCTTCGTGTCGTATGGCGGATCTCACGCTTGCGGAATCGCGGAAGACGGATCCCTCTGGTGTTGGGGGGAGAACGGTGCTGGACAGCTCGGGAGCCCAGGGGCGTCGGGAACGAGGGCTCGTCGGGCCGATGTAGGGCCCGTCGCGCACGTCGCCGCGAGGCGGGGCAGGACGTGCGCGTCCGTCAAACCGCGGGGCAACGTGATCTGTTGGGGCACCCCCCTGTGGAACGAAACCGGGCGCAAACCAGGGCCGACCGAAGTTCCCACCATCACAGGAGTCGAAGAGCTGGTGCTGGGCGATGAGTTTGCGTGCGCGCGGTGCGAGGACGGCCGCGTGTGGTGCTTCGGCCGCCTCGACGGGGACGCGCCATCGGGTACGTCCAAGAACACCACCGCGACGCCTGTCGCCGTCACCGATGTCTCGGACGCCACTGCGCTTGTTGCAGGTTCGCACCACGCTTGTGCCTTGCGGGCGGGCGGCACGGTGTGGTGCTGGGCAGCAGACTGGGGAGGGCAGCTAGGCAACGGTCACAGGAGCCAGCACGCGGGCCCCCATCCGGTCGTGGGGCTCACCGACGCGATCGCGCTGCACGCCGGGCGCACCACGACTTGTGCAGCCCGCAAGAACGGCGAAGTCGATTGTTGGGGCTTCGACGAGAAGTTCCGTGAGCTCACCGGCGGGACCGACCGCGCAGGGCCACGCGCGTCTTTGCCGAACCCGACCCCTGGCCTGTAGCGCAGGCCAGTCCGGATTGCCCCTACGGTCCGCTCATCGAGATCTCGATGACGGCACGGGAGCAAGAGCCGGTGTCTGCCGGCGAAGACGAGGATAAGCGTGCGCAGATTCTGGCACGGCTAGGCATGCCCGCGGTGCCTTTGGATCGAGAGCCGGAGAGGGAAGAGGATCTCGAACCCTATCATCTAGAGTTCGCGGAGACCCGTTCCAACCTCGCGCTCACCGCGCCAGGTAAGCAGGACCTCCTCGTGTAAGTCAGCTATCGATCGAAAGGCTGCACGTATCTAGCCTTTCGCGCACAAGTCTTCCGACAGATCGACGCTACGCACGCGTGTCCCGCCCTGGCGAGACCCATTGTGGAAGACGATGTGGCCGACTTCTTTTACGCCTCCTCGGGCGAATCTGTGGCCCCGTGCACCACGCACTGCACGGAAACGCGGACCTTGTCCCGCGTCGAGCCGTAGATATTGGCCGTTTCCTATCACGACAAGCGCTTGGCCCACGCAGCCAGCAAGCACATCAGCGCGATCGTCAGCGGTGAATCGCCGACGAGCATCGCGCCCGGCATCACCCCCGCCTGCGGATCGTCTGCCGGCAACGGCTCGAGCATGAAGATGCTCCGCACATGCCGCGCGGCGTTGGCCGAGATGGCGCACCTGCCCTCGGTCGCACGCGCCAGCTTCTGAGCTTCGCCCACCAGTGAGGTCAGACGAGTGTCGCGCGCGG
>Ga0272446_1000257_pt1 | contig 84408 bp, 68 predicted proteins | sample YNPCB0061_FD_194587 | JGI IMG/M metagenome (GOLD analysis project Ga0272446, IMG submission 194587) | Hot spring microbial mat communities from Yellowstone National Park, WY, United States - YNP-CB-006-1 | ecosystem: Environmental > Aquatic > Thermal springs > Hot (42-90C) > Sediment | place... | reverse complement strand
AACCGGATCCAGGCGTGTAGACCGAAGCCATAGTCCGGATTCCCCACTACTCCCGACGCGTACACCTGTTCGTCGTTGTAATACGACGTGGTGTACCAATACGGGCAACCCCAGCCAGGAACCAGCCCCAGCAAGCCCAGCAACCACACTCGCGCCAGGCGCAATCCTGCCGCGCCCGCCCACTCCCGCGCTGGTTCTCCTCGCATGCCCGCCTCCCCCTCCTTACTCTTTCACCATCCTCTTCGTATTTCGCTTGACGTGTTCCAGGCGCCGGGCCAGTTTGGCCTTGCGCGCGCAGCGCCGGGAACATTTCAGCGAGGGCTTCACTGCACCGTGTACTGCTGCCCCGCGCTCCCGCCCGACCCCGGCGAGGGACCACGATAAGTACAGCCGGCCGGATAGCTGTGGAACCATGCTTCGGCGAAGACGATCCCCGCCACCTTGTTGTTCGGTCCGGTCCGGAGAGTATAGGCGAAGCTCTGATCGCTGTTGCCTGGCATCTGATGGCTGGCCAACACTCCAGAGGGATGGGGTTGCCCGTCTCCGCCCGGAGGAGGCGCTTCGATCGTGGCTTGCATGTCGGTTGGGCGCACGATGCCACCAAGGATCGTCACCGGACCGCTGCAACCGGCGGACGTTCTCACCCCGGCCGTAAACGAGTCGCTCCCGTTCTGCCGGGCAAGGGTACCCGAGCCTTTCCATGTTCCCCAGATCTGCACGTACGGCGGAACCGCCTGGGGCCGCTGTTGCTGCGCCAGCAGGAAACGGGTCGCCGGCGGAATTACGTGATGGTATTCCGCCGTCGTCAGGTAAGTCCCATCGTAGACCCCGTAATTCACGTGGACGTGCACGGCTAGCGAATAAGACCCGAACACGTCGCCCGAATCGTCCTCCGCCGAGCCACCCGGACCCGACAACCGGATCCAGGCGTGCAGACCGAAGCCATAGTCCGGATTCCCCACTACTCCCGACGCGTACACCTGTTCGTCGTTGTAATACGACGTGGTGTACCAATACGGGCAACCCCACCCGGGAACCAATCCCAGCAAGCCCAGCAACCACACTCGCGCCAGGCGCAACCCTGCCGCGCCCGCCCGCTCCCGCGCTGGTTCTCCTCGCATGCCCGCCTCCCCCTCCTTACTCTTTCACCATCCTCTTCGTATTTCGCTTGACGTGTTCGAGGTGCCGGGCCAGTTTGGCCTTGCCGTCCTCTCCCAGCCGGCCCTTCACCTCTTCGGCCAAACGCAACACCATGGCGTCCCGCTCTTTCCGCATTTCTTCCAGCGCGGACGCCGACGTCACCTTCTTCGCCAGTTCCCCGAGGTGGTAGTCGTATCTGCGGGCCGCTTCGTGAAGAATGAACCCCTCCAATTCGTTCAGTTGCACCAGATTGCTCAAATACGTTTTCACCCGGTCCCGATAGATCAGCGGATGTTCGTTCCGGGCCGGATTCAGAACCCGGAAGAGCAGTTCATAGGCGGCGGCGTCTGGGATCATTTCCGGGTTCACCGCCCCATCCACCATCCGTTGCCCCAGGGCGGCGCCCGCGCACAAACACCAAGCGGCCACCCACGCAGCGATCCGTTTCATAGGGAATCCTCCTCCGTGCGATGGTTCAAGGTAGCTACTGATTTATTTTCGCGCCTGCGCCTGCGGCGCTTCCCTACCCGGCCGGCGCATCCACGATACGCGCCGGGAAATACCGCGACCCCGGCCGAACCGGCGCCGGGCTCAACGCATACCAACTGGTCCCCTTCACCCGTTCCCTGGTGTAAGGGGGCGTAAAAATATCAATCACTTCGGCCGCAGAAAGCGCCCGCAGCCGGTGAATATTTTCGCGCCGCGCCGTCAGCGACGCCGCCGTTCCCACGGAAAGGGTCCGCCGGCTCGCCAGACGCAACAGCAGGTTCCCGCCCGGCGGCGCCTCGGCCAGATCGAAGCTTTCCACCTCCACGCTCCCGGCGGCGCAACCCAAAACCCCGGTCATCCGCGGATGATCGTGGGCGGGAATCGACTGGTCCGGGGCGAACCGGATCGCGACCACCTGGTATTCGCGCGTACGCCTGAGTTCCCGGTATGCCGGCTGGGCGGCGGCAAGGGGCGGGCCCGGCGCGTTGGCCGGGCGTCCCCGCAGCGTCTCCCACAGCGCCGACACCCGGCGGACATAGGCCTCCTGATCCCAATCTCCGGCCAGTTCACCCGCCAGCGCGTCCAGCCGCACGAGGAAATCCTCCCAGGCGAGGGCCGTTCCGCCGCCTCCGCGGACGCCGGAATTCCCTTTCAGCATGGATGGCAATAAACACTGGATTCCGAAGAATTGAAAGCCGGTGAGCGCGAACCACGCCCTCCTGGTGAAATTCTCCACAGGAGCGACGATGCGGTCTGCGCCTGGTATTTCTTCCGAAATTACCCGGCGCATGCCAGGAGTTTAGCCCGCGCGAAACATGCTGTCAAGCACAAAGTGAACAATATGGTGTGAATAAAACCATCCTTTTTCCTCGGTTGCCCCGGACACACCCCTCGTGCAGTGCATAAACCTTCCGGTTCGCCTGGGACCGCTGGTGCGCGGCCGGGTGTATCTTTTTCGCGAGCAATGCGAGGAGCTGTTCCGGCGGTACCGTCCCGAAGACTTATTTGTCCGTTGTTCCGCCTCAGCGGAAACGAAACAGCAAACCTGAGGACGGCGCCAACGCGTTTCTGTCCAGGATCATCCCGCCGCTTGAGATGGCGCCGCCGGCAACGCTATGATGCAAAAATCCGTTATGCATGGAAGTCTGTTATGCCGCCGGGATATGCTGGCGGCAGGGTTGGGCGCGGTTGCGGCGCCGCTGCTGGGGCAATCCGCCCGTTCCATCCGCGTCGCCGCGGTGGTCACCGAGTACCGCCACTGGTCCCACGCGGATGTCGTGGTGGGCCGCCTGCTGGGCGGCTATTCGGTGAACGGCCAGCATCGGGAAGCGCGCAGCCGGGTGGTTTCAATGTTCACCCACCAGGTCCCGCCGGGCCGCGATATGAGCCGCGACCTGGCAGCCCGCTTCGGGTTTCAGATCTACCCCACCATCCGCGAAACGCTCACCCTCGGCGGAGATCGTCTCGCGGTGGACGCCGTCTGCTTTGTCGGCGAGCACGGCGACTACCCCTCCAACGACGTCGGGCAGAAACTGTACCCGCGCTACGAACTTTTCATGCAGATTCTGGACGTGTATGAGCAGTCCGGGCGCGCCGTGCCCACCTTTTTTGACAAGCATCTGTCGTATTCCTGGCCGAAGGCGAAGGAAATGTACGAGCGCGCCAAACGGCTGCGCGTGCCGTGGATGGCGGGTTCCTCGATCCCGGTCACCATCCGGGTACCGCCGCTCGAGATCCCGCTGGAGACGCCGCTCGCCTCCGCCATCGGCATCGGCTACGGCGATCAGGACGCCTACGGTTTCCACACGCTGGAGGCGTTTCTGTGCATGGCCGAGCGGCGGGCGGGCGGCGAGACCGGGGTGCAGGCGGTCGAGTTCGTCTCCGGGGACGCCGTCTGGCGGTGGCGCGACGGCGAAGGAAGCTGGAGCAAACCGCTGCTGGAGGCGGCGCTCTCCCGCTACCCGGACCGCAAACCGGGGGCGCTCGAGCAACTGGTCCGCGAACCGGTGTTGTTCCGCCTCGAGTTCCGCGACGGGCTGAAAGCGGCCTGCTTTTTGCTGAACGGAGCCGTGAACAACTGGTCGTTTGCGGCCAAGCGCAAGGACCGGGACGAAACCTACAGTTGCTACTTCGGGCTGCCGGACCGGTCGCGCCCCTTGCCGCATTTCGACGGTCTGGTCTACTGCATCGAAGAAATGTTCGCCACCGGCAAGCCGCTGTACCCGGTGGAGCGGACGCTGCTGTCCACCGGGGCGCTGGCGTTCCTGTTCGAGTCCAAACGCACGGGCCGCCGCGTCGAAACCCCCGATTTGGCGATCAACTACCGCGCGCCAGCGAACGCCTTCTTTCAGAGGAGTTGATCCGCCTCTGCTGCGTTTTGCCTCCCGGCCGCGCAAGCCGCTGTGCGACAATAAAAGTTCCGGTTACAGATCGTCTGGCTGGGCATCCATCTCATCAAGAGGAAAGTGTTGTACATGCGTTTTGCGGTCTCGTCGGTGGCGGTGTGGTTGGCTGTTTTCTCCTTGGGTTGCGGGAGCAGTCCTTCCGGCGCCGGACCGGCGAAACAGGAAGCCGCGGCGGACGCCCGTCCGGCCGCCCTAGTGGATGAAGTCAATGGGGGCACGATCGCGGGCAAAGTCGCTTTCACTGGCCCCCAGCCCGAGCGCAAAGTGCTGAGCATGGACTCGACGCCGAAGTGCGCCGAGCAGCACCAGGGTCCGGTGTTGGCGGAGGACGCGGTGATCAACCCGAACGGAACAGTGAAGAACGCGTTCGTCTGGGTGAAGGCGGGCCTGCCGGACGCGCGGTGGCCCATGCCCGCCGGGGCCGTGCAGATTGATCAGCGGGGTTGCGTGTATGTCCCCCATGTTGTCGGCGTTCGCGTGGGGCAGGATGTGGAGTTTCTGAACAGCGACCCCACCAATCACAATATTCACCCCATGCCGCGGGTCAATCGCGAGTGGAATGAATCGCAGCCGCCGCTGGGTGAAAAGAAAATCAAACAGTTTTCCAGGCAGGAAGTGATGGTCCCGATCAAATGCAACGTGCACCCGTGGATGAAAGTCTGGGTCGGCGTGGTGGACCATCCGTTCTTTGCGGTGACCGGCGACGACGGGACGTTCTCATTGAAAGGGCTGCCGCCGGGCGAATACACGGTCGAGGTCTGGCACGAGCGCTTTGGCACGCAGGAAGCCAAGGTCAGCGTCGGCGCGGGCGAGACGCGCACGGCCGATTTTACCTTTAAGGGTTAGCCCTCCGAAAGTTCATATGGAACCAAACGGTTCGGCACGCACTCACCATTTTCCCGGGGCGCGGGATTTCCTCGAACTCACCAAGCCGCGCATCACCTGGCTGATTCTTGCCACGACGGCTGTGGGATATTATTTCGGCCACGCCGCCGGGACGCCTTGGCTTGGCGCTCTGTTGGCTACGCTGCTCGGAACCGGGCTGGCGGCATCCGGCACCGCAGCGCTCAACCAGTGGTACGAACGGGAAGCCGACCGCAAGATGCGGCGCACCTCGCAGCGGCCGATCCCGTCGGGACGGGTGACCGCCGCGCAGGCTTGCTGGTTCGGCGTTCTGCTGTCGGTGCTGGGCGTCGGCCTGCTTTGGGCAAGCGTGAACGGGCTCGCCGCTGGTCTTTGCCTGTTGACGGAGGTGTTGTACCTGGGGGCGTACACGCCGCTCAAACAGCGCACGCACCTGTCCACGGTGGTCGGCGCGGCGCCCGGGGCTATGCCTCCCCTGATCGGCTTCGCTGGCGCCCACGGCGCCCTGACGCCCGAGGCATGGATCCTGTTCGCCATTTTGTTCCTTTGGCAGTTTCCCCACTTTCTGGCGATCGCGTGGATGTACCGGGAGGATTACGCCCGCGCGGGCATCCGCATGCTCCCCGTCCTTCAGCCCAGCGGCGAAGCAACTTCGCTACAAATGGTGCTGTATTCGGTAGCTCTGATTCCCGTCAGCCTGGGGCCGAGCCTGCTGGGCATGACCGGCAAGGTGTACCTGGTAGGCGCGTGCCTGCTGGGCCTGCTCTTTCTTTACTCGGGGGTGCGCGCGGCGGCCGAGCGCACGATTCTCCGGGCGCGCCACGTATTGCTCGCGTCCGTGGTGTATCTTCCGTTGATTTTCGGTTTGATGGTTCTTGACCGGCCGGGCTGGTAGCCTCGGCTGATCGCCAGGGGAATGTCGCGGGTCCTGATTTCGTTGATGCTGATGGCGGCGGTCGTAACCGGCTGCCGGAGCAAGGGCTCGCTGCCCGTGATGGGGGAAGTGGGCGGGTTCCGCCTGATCGCGCAGAACGGCGAGCCGTTTGACCCGGCGGTGCTGCGCGGCAAAATCTGGGTCGCGGATTTCATCTTCACCAACTGCCAGGGTCCCTGTCCCCGCATGACCACCCTGATGCGCCGCCTCCAGCAGCGTGCGCCTGGCGTGCAACTGGTCTCCTTCACCGTCGATCCCGCGCGGGATACGCCGCCCGTATTGACCGAATATGCCCAGCGCTTTCAGGCTGACACCCGCACGTGGCATTTTCTCACCGGCGAGGCGGCCGAGTTGCACCGGCTAAGCCGCGACGTGTTCAAACTAGGCAACGTCGACGGCCAGCTTGACCATTCGACCCGCTTCGTGCTGGTCGACCAGGCGGGACGGATCCGCGGCTACTACTCGACCCAGGAAGACTCTCCCATCAGCAGGCTGGTGGAAGACATCGAACACTTGAGGAACAAGGAGGATTAGTGTCGGCGGCGGATCTGCCCTCGGTGAATGCCAGCCTCAATGCGTTGGCGGCGATTCTGTTGATTTTGGGATATGTGCTCATCCGGCAAGGCCGCCGGGAGGCGCACCGCAAAGCGATGCTGGCGGCCTTCGCCACTTCGGTGGTGTTTCTGATCTGCTACCTGGTGTACCACTTCCAGGTCGGGTCCGTCCGTTTTCAGAGGACCGGCATCATCCGAACGATTTACTTCTCCATCCTGATCTCCCACACGATTCTAGCCGCCGCGGTTCCCCCGCTGGCGATCATCACCCTCAACCGCGCGCTGAAATCCCGCTTCCCGGCGCACCGCGCGATTGCGCGGTGGACCCTGCCGATCTGGCTGTACGTCAGCGTGACGGGAGTGGTCGTCTACTGGATGTTGTACCGGATGTAGACATGGAGCGGGGCGTCCCCCGGCGGTCATCCCGCGGCCGTCCCTCCCCAGTGCTTATTGCTTTTCGAAGTACTGTTTCAGGGGCGTCCAGTAATAATCCACCCAACCCTGCTCATACGCCGCCGCCTGGTCGGCCGGCACCTGGGAATGCACCATCGCCACCTCGGTGCCGCCCTTCTTCGCTTTAAAAGTAAATGCCAGCCGGGAGGGCGGAGCGCCCTCCGGCCATTCCGAGGTCACCCATTCCTGGACGATCCGGTGGGGACGGTCCAACTCCAGATGCTTGCCGGAGATGTAACCGTCCCACGCCGTGAATTTGCAACCTGCCCGTCCCAAACCGGTCGCCTTGCCGCCCGTGAAGGCGCTGTGCTTCCGGGCGTTGACAAAGCAATCGTAGACGTCCTCCGGCTGGGCGGGAATCCATTCCCGTTGTCGAATCGTCTTGGTCTTGGCCGCCATGGCTAGATAGGACGGTTGCCGAACTGGTCGGAGTAAACTTCCACGTAGACCGTGCCGAGCAGGTTCCCCTTCGCCGGATTCGAGCCCAAGCCCTTGCAGGGGAACTTGCGGCCGACCAGATAGCCGTACTTGCCGGTGGCGCGGATCACCTCATAGGTGCCCGAGAAAGGTCCGCCGAGACCGAAGACGATCCCGCTGGGGCGGCTCGGCTCGCCGAACGGTTCGAGGAAGCGCCCGACCACCTGGGCGCGGAAGAGAATCTGATCGCCATCCACGTCGGAAATCGCGCAGAGGTCATCGGCGCGGAACTCCGGCGGGGGAACCGGCAAGAACTGAAAGTTGGTGATGGACGTGCCGGAAATCGCTCCGGTCACCGTGCCTACCCGCACGCCGTCGCCGGTGGGGGGGAACGACAGGACGTTGTCCTGCTGCACAAAAATCACGCGCGCCCGCAGCGCGCCATTGTCCTCGCGGGCGGCCTCCGCGGCCTTGCTGAATCCGGCCAGCCCAAGCAGGCCGGCTAACATCTGTCTGCGTTTCTTCATTCGAGGTGCTCCTCCGTCGCTGTAAATTCGATCAAAATCTAACCCGCCTCATCAAGGCAAGGGCTTTTCCCGAGGTTTCGTGTTGGCGCTGGACAAAATCACGTTGTCCTCCGCGTCCGGCGTCTTATACAAGAGAATGCCGACGTACGGATAATTCGGCGAGGTCGAGATCTGCACGGTCACCAGCCGCGGGTTGTCCGTAGGATCATCCTTGCTCCACTTGCCGAAGGCCGAGAACGTGATGGTGTCGTAGTCTCCCGGGGGCAACTGGGATCCGCGCGAGTTGGTGCAACTGACGCTCACCAGACGGGTCAGCCGGAAGACGCCGCCGGAAGGACCCGGGTTTTGATTGGTGTACTCAAACGCCGGACGCGCCGACTGCCCGTCGCAGGGAATCGTATACGAATAGGAAAAGCGGTCGCCCAGCGAGGACTCGACGTTGGACGCCCCGCCGGACTTGACCGCGCGCGGCGTATCGTTGATCTTCATCGCCTGCAACCGCAGGAAGAGGTTTAGCTTCGACCCGGGACCGGAAATGAAACTGTTCGCCTTGTTAAAGTCCGGAGAGGGAAAGCGATAGGTGGCGAACGAGCGCACGTGCTCGGCGCTCAAGCGGAAGATCGTCTGCCCATTCGCGCCCCGTTCAAACAAAGCAAACTGCTCGTCGGGGAATTCCGTGCTCTTGGCGATCAGGTCAAACGGCTTCTTTTCAATACGTCCATCGTTCTGCTCGAACAGCACATCCGCCAGCGACTGCCCGTAAAACGAGGGATAGACAAACTCGCCGATGACGCGGCCGGTCCGCAGGTCCAGGACGCCGTGGTTGATGTTGTACGGCTCGTCGACGAAGACCACGCGTTCCAGTTTGTAGGTCAGCCGCGGGAAGCGGAGAAACTCGACCTGGCCGAGCAAGCCCGGCGACGGGCCGCGCCCGAGAATCGGGCTCTCGGGGGGATTGGCCAGCAGCCCCTCGGGCACCAACGAAGTAATGGTGAACGGCACGGTGTCCTCGGGCGTGCGAGGGCCGAACTGAATCATCAGCCGGCCCTGCAAGTGGCTGCGACCGGGACCCTCGCCTCCCAGTTGCGGAATGTTCAGTTCAAAATCGTCGCCGAAGCTGGAGCTGTGCGTGAACACCGTGAATTCCTGAATGGTGTTCTGCGGAATGTCGGGGCAATGGGGAGCGCAGGGCGCGCCGCCGGGGGCCTTGGTGCTGAGCGTCAGGTGCGGATGAAGCACCGTACCGCGGGCCAGGATGCTGGCGCAGGCCAGCCGGGGACCACAGAACGGCATCGGCCAGCGCACCGGGTCGCCGAGCACGTCTTTGCCCAGCGGCAGGAAGGTATTGCCCTGAAAGGTGAAATCCAGGAACCCGTCCGGACGCTGCTCGAAACGGGCCCAGGCGTGGCCGCGCACGCCCGGAAACTCGTTCACGGGCGCTTCCAACTTGGGGTTCACAGCACCCAGCGCAAGCAGCGCGGTGTTCAGGAACTGCACGCGATACTTGATGTTCGTCACGCCGCCGGTAATCAGATCCAGGTCGCCTTCCGACAGGATATTGGGGGGATCGCTGACCTGATTCAGCAACACCGGCAGTTCATAGCCCTGCGGCGCCACCAGCCGGCCGTCGTCGCCGCGCAGAACGCCGTGGATCACTTCAAAGTGCGCCACATTCTTCACCGGAGGGTAAAACCGGATGGTGATGTCTCCGCTGAGATGCGACGTCGTCATGGCCACGCCGCCGAACAACAGATTGCCGCAAGTGCCGAAGGTGACGTCCCGGTCATCGGTGCAGTCCACCGCGCGCAGGGTATCGCCAAAAAAACTGTGCCGTTTGTTCAAGGGCAGCGTCTGGCGCAGGCCGGGCGGAAGTTTCAGCGGCTGCGGCAGCGGCCGGAAGATCAGAATGGGTTCTTCCGCGCTCACGGGCAGGCCCGCCGCCAGAGCACAGGACAACAGCAAAAGACGTTTCATTCGATCGGCTCCTGCACGGGGCGCACGAAGTCCAGATCGGCCTCCGTGTAGAACAACGCGGGGGCCTGCCGGTCCTGAAAGACCGCATCCTGCGCGGCGATTTGCGCCAGGTTCAACAGCGGGAACGACCGGGAGTACGTGCGGTTGAGCAGCGACAGAATCTCGTTGGCGATGATGGCGTGCCCGGTGATGCCGGGGTAGAAGCCATCCAGAGAATAGAACCCCCCCAGATATTCGCCGGTGACGCGGCGGGCGCCCACCTGCACGCCCTGCGTCTTCACCCGGGCAAACAAAGCCGCCAGATCGTAAACCTGCGCGCCGGCTTCGCGGGCGGCGCCGGTGATTTCCGTGTTCAGCGCCCGCACCCGCTGGCGGATCTGCGCCGCCACCACCGCGCGGAGAAACGATCCGGCGGGCAGGGGCTCCAGTTTGCGCCGGAGCAGTTGATTGCCGATTTCGTAAAGCGCGTTGCGGGAGACGAAGTCATCCACCGTGACGCCATAGCCGAGCAGCACCACATAGGGAGGAGTCCGCAGGAAATTCGCCGCCTCCACCGTCCGGGTCCAGTAAGCCGTATCCATCGGATCCGGAATCGTCGTCACCACCACTTCTGCAAAGTTCCGCCGCAGCCGCTGCAACACCTGGTTGTAGTTGGCGCGAAAGGCGGCGGGCTCGGGAATGCGGCTGGGATCGCCGCTGACCGCCGCTTCCAGCGCCTCATAATAACCCAACTCGACCAGCGCCAACGTCGGGTTCATCGCTTCGGCGTACTCGACCTGAGTCCACAGCGGCACGTCGGTGTCGAACAGCATGCCGGGGATGCCCAGCAGGAGATTCAGCAGTGTTTGCTGCGTGTTGTTCTCATGGATCAGCGGAAATACGGGGCGGCGTGACAGGGCGTGTTCGAGGCGGTGGTTGGGAACCGAAACATTAAAAACAAATAAAGTCGGACCTTCATCGCGCTTGGGCGGGTCGACTCGTACGAACTCACGCACGCTCCCGGCGGGGTAGGCCGGAATGCGCGCCGGCAGCGCCTGGACGCCCAGGGCGTCGCCCGCGCCGGGCGCTAACAAAATGGGTTGAGGGAACAAGGCGCCCATCTGCCGCGCCATCAATGCGGGGAAGTTCTGCCGCTGCCCGACCTCGCTCAGGGTGTAGTTGCTCTGGCCGGCGGCCAGCCCTTCCCCTAAGACGATGAAGTTGGTCACGTCCAGCCTTTGCGCCAACAGTCCGGGCGCAAGCGCCAAAGCAGCCAACAAAACTCCTCCGGCGCGGCTTTGTCTGCGGCTCCTCATCGGTTTGCGCAAAGAAGACACCTGATGACGTTATCAGAAAGACCAAGAACTTTTCAATTGCGGATTTCTCTTGGGCCGCCGGGGCCACTCGCGCAGGGTCACCCGGCGAACGGAAATCGCGCCTCCGCCAAGGGAACGCCGCGCACTTCAATCCGCGTCAGGTCCGCGCTGCCGATCCCCTTCCGCTCCGCCAGCAGCAAAGTGTTGTCGCAGGTAGTGAACGGGGCGGCGCCACGGGGGGCGCGCGGGTCGTATCCCATGGCCGCCGCGGCGACGGCGTCCGTCGAAACCGGGTTCAGCCCCGCAATCAGCAGCCCTGGCCGGACCAGGCGCAGCCCCTTGATCCATGGCCCTTCCCCGCCCGCCACCGATTCGATGCCGTCAATGATCGCCAGGTCAATCGGGCGCGCCCCAGCCAAGTCGGCGACCACGCGCGGAACCCGGTAGCCGGGCTCGCGCGAGGATTCCGGGTGCAACTCCTGCGGCGCGGACTTCGACGGCGGACGCCTGCCGTGGTGAAACACTTCGAGCCGCCCTTTCGTGGGGTTCTCGTTCGGTTCGTGCTCGCCGGCGTCGTCGCCATAGATCGAAGCCGGCGTATTGCCGAAGCAGTTCTTCAGCGAAAGGGTCACCCCGCACGTTTCGTGGTCCTTCAGTTTGGCCAGGCTCACAAACACGTCGGTATCGGCGTAAGCGTGGTTCAAATCGTAAGCGGGATAAAGATATCCGCCTCCGGGAACCGCCAGGCGCACATAGCGCTTGCCGAGACCCAACGCGTTGGTGTTTTCGAACTCGACCACCGGCGCGGCGCTCTTGAGCTGGCGGACATTCCAGCCGGCATCCAGCATGAATTCCTCGAGCGGTCCGGAGGTCGCCCAGGCGCTTTCCACCAGGCGGACCCGCCGCGCCCCGGCTTCGCCCATCAGGTGAACAACCGCGCCAACGACCTTCGGGTGGGTAAAGTGGGTGACGCCCACCGGCTGGCCCTGAAAGCGCATGCCCGGATTGCCGGTCAGGTTGAGTTTGATGGTGACGGTGCGGTTGCGCACCAGGCGGGGCAAGCCGCCAAGCTGATCGAACATGCGGGCGAGCACCCTCGCGACATCCTCCTGGTAGGACGCGCAACGGCCGATCGCCACCGGCGAGTCAGGCGCGGCCTGGAGCACAGGGGCGGCCGCCAGCGCAAGCAAATCCCGGCGAGTCATGGAGCTAGTGTAACCCTTCGCCGCCGCGCGCGGCTGATCTTACTCCAGGCTTACCGTCGCCCACACGCCGACCTGAGGGATATCCAACCCCGTGCCCTCGTCCGTTTTGTAGAGTTCAAGGTTTTGTTCTGCCGCATCGGGCGCGAGCAGCCGGGCGCGGCGGTATTCTCCCAATAAATGGATGGTGACCGACTCAACCGGATAGCCGGAATAGTTCACCAGGTGAATCACGGTCTGCTTTCCGTCCGGGGAGGTGAGCAAATTCGAGAGCATGGAGGAAACGTTAAACAGGCGGGCGCCCAGGTTCCGCCGGCCGATCAGTTGGTTCACTTCCCTCCACATCTGATCGAGGCGGTCGATTTCGTCCTTGTCGAGAGTAATGCGGTCTGGACGGTGAACGCCTTCGCTCTTCCAGCCGGGGGGGCCGGTCAGCAGGGTGCCGCCGCCGCGCGTGAACGCCCGCAGCACCGCGCGCTCCGCGTCGGTCATACCCGCGGCGTCCACGTTGACCGCCATCTTCACCCCCGCCAATGCTTCCTCCCGCAAGCGGGATCGCGGCACGGGGCGCACCGGCGTGTGTTTGACTTGGATCATATCGACAATGCCGCCCGACAGGAGCGCGCCCGCTTCCGCATTCTGGATGATCGCCAGTTGGCCGGCGGGCTGGAGACGCCGCCACTCCGGATGCTGCTCGAGGAAGCGGAGCAGGCGGCCAACGCGCTGCCAGCCGGCGCGGGCGGTGGCGTCGCCGGTGCGCAGCGCCTGGGCGAAAACATCATCCAAGGCCAGCACCCAGCGCGCCCCGGCCAACGCGGCGTCGGCGATGGCTTGCAGGTAGCGCGCGCCGGGAATGACGGCGCCCGCCGGAGGCCGGTTGCCGATCCACAAGACAGAGTCTCCCCAGCCGCGGGCCGCCCGCAGGAAGCCCGAGTTGGTGTCGATCCACACCCCGCCAGTTGGACCTGCCTTGTGCGCGCCCCCGGTTTCGGTCTGTACTCCCGGCCAGACGCCTTGATTCGTCGCCACCACGGGTTGGCCCTGCCCAAGCCGCATGCGATACCGCGGCGTCATCTCAATCACCAGGACGCCGGTCTCGCGCCGCACCGCTTCTGCCAGGTCCGCCGCGAAATCCCCTTCCAGCACTAAGCCGGCTGGGTGCACCTTCGCCGCGGAGCGCGCGTTCGCCAAAAGATCAGGTCCGGGAGTGAGCACCCCTAGCGTCACCAGGCCGCGCTCGCAGGCCGCCCGGGCGAAGGCGGCGTGGTCCCGGTCCGGCTTCCACTCGAGCAGCAGGCAGTTGACCGGGACTTCCTTCAGCAGGTCCAGCGAAGCGGAATCGATCCAGGGCCAGCGCGCGGGAATCCAATCGGCTGGCGCCAGCAGCGCCAGCAACAGCGGCAACACCATGGTCTCAGTGTGCCGCCCTCCTCACCCTGCGGGCAACCGCGCCGGAGCGCTAAGAGGCAGGCCGGGGCCAAAGCCGGTACCCGGGGGGGATCGTCTCGGCAAAGTTCGCGGGCGGCGCCAGTTCGGGGTAGCGCTCGTGAACATAATCCCGCAGACGCCTGACGAGGTCGTCCGGCACGCGGATAGCCGGTGGACGCGGCGGGCCCACTTGCAGAAAACCAAACGCGTTGACCAGGGCCTTGCTGCGCGCGACACCCCCATAACGGCCCAAACCCTCCAACTCGACGGGGAGCATTCCCGACCGCCCCTGCAAACCGGCGCGCAGGCGGCTGAGCCCTTCGGTAAAAGGCATCAGGGCGCGCTCGGCATCGTAGAACTTGCCTTCTCCGCACAACTGCAACACACGATGCACGATGTGCGGCATCAGGCTCAGGTTGACGCTGCCAAGACCGGGCGCTTTCAGCCGGTACAGGTCCACCATCCACGCGTCGGTGGCGCTCATATGCACCAGCGGGCTTTCCTTTTGCAACGTCAGCCATTGCTGGAAATCGTAGTGGGCCTCCTTGCTGCCCAGCAGATTCGGCAAATGCGCCAGTTTACGGAAGGTCTCCGGGGGGTACGGCTGCTTGACCTTCTCAAAGTGATAAATGATGACGCCGATCTTGGGGCACGCCCGGCAGAACTGTTCCCAGAAAGCGGCCAGTTCGCGCTGGGTTAGCGTGTTGTAGAAGGGTTGCATGGCCAGCACGGCGTCCACGCCAACGTCCATCGCCGCCTGCGCCCGGCGGAGAATATCGGCCGGGTTCAACCCTTGCGCCCCGATCACGCTGGCGACATCCTTGCCCCGCGTTTCCTCTCTCAGGATCTCGGCAATGCGCCGGTGGTCGGCGTCGCTCAAAGTGTAGAACTCACCGGTCGATCCCGCCAGCACGATGCCGTCGACGCCGATGCGGATCAGCTTGCGGAGATTGGAGCGCAAAGCGGTTTCGTCCAGCGAATAGTCGTCGGCAAAGGGCGTAGCCGGGTAGGCAAAGACCCCGCGATACCGCTCGCGCGTCAGACCGCCCTGGGCTGGCGTCGCGGCGGCCTTGCTGACGGTGGCCAGCCCCAGGCCCATCGCTGTCAAGAAATTGCGCCGCTGCAAGCCAGTGTCCTCCGAAGCCTCTACTATATCCCGATTGGTCCGCAGCTCGCGCGAGTCTACTAGGGCAAGTCTCCGGCCTGCCGCCCTCGCGGCACAGTTTGTCCACGCCCGTAGCGTGCGCCAACTGGAGACCTTCGCCCCGCCCGCCGGCTACCTCGAACAAGAGCGCCTGCGGTTCCGCGAGGACCTGGTGCGGTTCGCGGCCAACCGCGGCGCGATTTGCGATAATCAGGAACCTCCATTCTCGATGTCCTTGTACACGACGCCGTCCGAACGCCAGAGTCCTTCTCCGGACGGATCTCTGCCCGAGTATTTTTCCCTGCTGCTGTTCTCCACCGATCCCGCGCGCATCCGGGAGGCGGTGGCGGCGGGCGTCGACGCCGTCCTGGTGGATTGGGAAAACCGCGGCAAGCAGCAGCGCCAGGCGGACGCGGACACCGAGATCAACCACGACACGCTGGACGACCTGCGGCGGGTGCGCGCCGCGACCGCTGCCCGTGTGATCTGCCGGATCAACAGCTACGCGGCGGAGACCACCCCGGGGGAGGTGGCCGACGCGACCGAGGCGGGAGCGGATGAACTGCTGTTGCCGATGGCGCGCTCGCCGGAAGAAGTCGAGCGTACGCTCACGCTGGCAAAGGGGCGGGCCGGCGTGGGCATGCTGATCGAAACCACCGACGCGGTCCGGCGCGTGCACGAGTTCGCGGCGCTGCCCTTGGCGCGGGTCTATGTCGGGTTGAACGACCTCGCCATCGAGCGCCGCACGCCGAACCTGTTCACTGCGGTGGCCGACGGCACGCTGGAAGCCGTGCGCCGCGCTATCTCCGCGCCGTTCGGGTTTGGCGGACTGACGCTGCCCGAGCGGGGCTGGCCGATTCCGTGCCGGCTGCTCATCGGCGAGATGGCGCGCCTGGGCTGTTCGTTCAGTTTTTTGCGGCGTTCGTTCCGGGCGGACACCGCGGGGCGCGATCTGCGCGTCGAGGCGCCGCGTATCCGGCAGGCGCTGGCGGAGGCGGCGGCGCGGTCGCCCGCCGCGGTCGCCGCCGACCGGCGCCGCCTAGTCGAAGCGATCGAGGCGTGGCGTCCCAAGGCGGCGGGCGCGGGATGAAGATTCTCTTGATGTACCCGCCTTCGCCCGAACACGAGGCGGCCTTGCGCGCCGCCGCGCCCGGCGCCGCCTTCGCCGTCGCCCGCAGCGAAGCCGAAGCCGCCCTGGAAATCGCCGATGCCGACGCCGTGCTGGGAAACCGCTACTTTCTCCAATCGCTGCCGTACGCCCGCCGCCTGCGGTGGATGCAGTCCAATTCCATGGGCGTCGACCGCATCCTCGGCGCCGGCGCCAGTCTTGGCCAAGTGACGCTGACCTGCGCGCGCGGCGTGTACGATCAGGAGATGGCCGATCATGCCCTGGCGCTGGCGCTGGCGCTGCTGCGGCGACTGCCTCGCTTTTTCGTCCAGCAGCAACAGGGGGTTTGGGAGCGCGCCGCGCTGCCCGCGCTGCGCGGACTGCGGGCGCTGCTGCTGGGCTGGGGCGGGGTGGCGCAAGCCGTGGCGCGCCGGTTGCGGGTCTTCGGCATCGCCGTGGAAGCGGTCCGCCGGCGCGCGCCGGAAGGCGGGGAAACGACGCCGGAGGGATTTCGCGTCTGGGGTCCGGCCAACTGGCGCGCCGCCCTACCCCGCGCGGATTTGCTGCTGCTCGCCCTGCCGCTCACCCGGGAGACGCGCCACCTGGCCGGCGAGGCTGAGTTGATGGCGCTCCCCCGCGGGGCATATGTGGTCAATATCGGCCGCGGCGGCACGCTGGACGAAGCTGCGTTGTTCAAAGCGCTCCGCCGGCGTCATCTGGCGGGCGCCGCGCTGGACGTTTTCGAAGACGAACCGCTGCCCGCCCGCCATCCCGCCTGGCGGACGCCCAATCTGCTGATCACCCCGCATGTGGCCCGCAGCGCGGAGAGCGGTCCGTTCCGCTGGGAGCCGCTCTTCGTCGAGAACCTGCGCCGCTTCGCCGCCGGCGAGCCGCTGCTGAACGTCGTTGACCAGGAGGCCGGGTATTGAGCGCGCCGCCCGAGGTCTCGATCGTCGTGCCCATCTACCGCAACCGCGCGACGCTCCGCCCGCTGCACCAGCGCCTCGAGCGCGCGCTGGCGCCTTGGCGCTGGGAACTGCTGTTCGTCGACGACGGCTGTCCGGAGGGTTCGCTCGCCGTCGCGGCGTCCCTGGCGGAGGAGGATCCGTGCGTCGCCGTGCTGGCGCACGCGCGCAACGCCGGCCAGAACGCCGCGGTACTCACCGGCCTGGCGTATACGCGCGCCCCGCGCGTGGTGGTGCTTGACGCGGATTTGCAGGACCCGCCCGAGGCCATTCCCCTGCTGCTCGAGGCGCTCCAACCGGGAGTGGCCGCGGTCTTCGCCGGACGGCGCGGCTGGTACGAATCCGCCTCGCGGCTGCTCACCTCCTTCATCTTCAAGCGGCTGCTGCACTGGCGCTCCGGCGGCGTGCTGCCCCCGGACGCCGGGCTGTTCGTAGCGATGAGCCAGGAAATGGTGCGGCGCGTGCTGGCGCAACGCGGCGCGCCGCTGTACGTGTTGCGGCGGATGGCCGATAGCGGGCTGGCGATGCGCTCGCTGCCGGTGCGGCGCCAGCCCAACCCCGAAGGACGCTCCGCGTACACGTTCGCCAAACGGTTGCGGCTGGCCTGGCGGGCTTTGCAACCCCGCCCGCCGGACGCGGCCGCCGCCGCGCCCCCCGCGATTCGCCTCAAGCTCGGCGCGCGATTTCAAAATGCCGCCGCCCTGGAGTCCCGCTCATGACGCCGGAAGGCCTGGAACGACACAACGAGCAACAGCGCCGCTATTTTTCCCGCGGCATCAAACCTCGCATGGTGCCGCGCGGCGCCCCGCATATCCAGCGCCAGTTGGACGAACTCATCCGTTTCGCAGGCATTCAGCCGCGCCACCTGATCCTCGATGCCGGCTGCGGCATGGGGCGCTATACGCTCCCGTTGGCCGAGCGGGGTCTGCGCGTCGAGGGGTTGGACCTGACGCCCTTCCTGCTCGACCAGCTCCGCCAGGCGGACGGCGGACGTTTTCAAATACCGCTTTACTGCGCTGACCTGATCCATCATCCACCCGACCTCACCGGCCGCTACGACTTCATCGTCGGCTTCTTCACCTTGCACCATTTGCATGACTTCACCGCCTGCTACCGGGGAATGTGGCGCATGCTCAAACCGGGCGGCCAGGTCGTTTTTCTGGAACCGAACGCATATAACCCCCTCTTCTACCTGCAAATTCTCATCACGCCCGGCATGACCTGGGAGGGCGATAAAGGCATGGGGCTGATGCGCCGGTCGATTCTGTTTCCGGCGATGCGGGAGGCCGGCTTCACGGACCTGCGCCTCGAGCGCTTCGGGTTCCTGCCGCCCGTGCTTTACAACCGCCGGTGGGGTCCCCGGCTGGATGCGGTCCTGGAAACCGTGCCCTTGTGGAGGAGCCTGCGGCCCTACCAGTTGATTGCGGGCGTCAAGCCCGGTCTGCGGGCGTGATGGCGCGGTGGTGGCCGGCGGCGCTCGCGGCGCTGGTCGTGTACCGCTGCCTGTTGGGACCGCCCATCCTTACGGACGAAAGCTGGTTCCTGCAAGTCGTCACCCGGACCGTGGCGGGCGAGACCCTCTACCGGGACGTGTTCTTCGGGTCGACGCCGCTGGCGGTTTGGCTGGCCGGGCCCTTCGCGCTGGCCGGCGGCGGAAAACTGCTGGCGCTGCGTGCGCTGTTGGCGTTGATCCAACTGGCGGCGCTGGCGCTGGCCGGGCGCCTCGCGGCGCAATTGCGCCTGCCCGGCCGCGGCGGGTTACTGCTGGCGGCGCTCTTGTTTACCCTCCAGCATTTCAGCTATTACACCCCGCTGGCGATGATGTTTTTGCTCGCCTGCTACAGCGCGGCGCTGTCGTGGCGGGCAACCAGGGCGCCGCGCTGGCTCGCGCTGGCCGCCGCGGCCGCGGCCTTGAGCGCCGCGGCCAAGTACCACGTCGGCCTGGCGGCGTGCGGCGCGTTGCTGCTCACCGTCCTGGGGGACTCCTCCCTTCCCGTGCGGTCACGGCTCCATCGCGCCGCGCTCACGTGCGGGCTGTTTGCGGCGCTTACGTTCCTATTGCTCGCGCCGGTGCTGCTCTCCGACGCCGCGCCCGCCCTCGCCGACTACGTCTTTTTGAACAAGACCCGCTACGTCCAGTTGGCTGTCGAGCGGTTTCTGCCCGCCGTGGAGCTCCGCAAGCAACTGGCTGCCGCCGGCAGCCTCCCGCACCTGCTGGACCTGCTGGACCTGCTGTTTTCGTCGTATCTGCTCCTGCTGCTGACGCCGCTGAGCCTCGGAGTCCTGGCCGCCGCCTTCCGCCGCGCGGCCGCGCGCGAACCGGACCGCGCCTGGCCGGCCCTGTTTTTTACGGCCGCCGGCCTTTCCCTGCTGTTTCCGCATGCGCTTTTTGCCCACCTGCTCAACGCGGCGCCCGTGCTGCTGTTGGCTTTGGCTTACGCGTGGGGCCATCTGGAGAAGGCGCCCGTCTGGCTGTCCCGCGCCGCGCTGGCGTGGGTCGTCTGCGGGTGGCTGTGGGTCGGCGCGCGGCCGCTCGCCCACATCCTGATGACGAGCAAGTGGGTGCGCGCCACCCTCCACCCCTATACCGGCATGTGGATGAACCGCGAACACGCCGAGAGATTTGGCGCCACCGTCGCGCGCCTGCAAGACGCCATGCGCGCCGGAAAGCGTCCCCTGCTGATCACCAACGACGCCGGCGGCCTGTATCTGGCCACAGGTCTGCGCAATCCCACGCCGTTCGACCTGCCGGCAAGCACCGCGCTGGGCCGCCGCGGGGAAGAGCACTTGATCGCCGCCATCGCGGCAGGCCGGTTTCCCGTGGTTTGTCTGAATGAAGATTGGCCGGGCGGCGCCGCGCCCCGGCGGCTGATCGCGTTCCTTCGCCGCCACCGGCAACCGGGCGCGGACCTGGGCTCGTGCGTCCTCTACGAAGCCGCGCCCTGAGACCGGCTACAGCACTTGCTCCAGGATGGCGAAGTCGCCTGGATTCCAGGCCTGCGCCAGAATATAAATCTTTCCGCCCACGATCCGCATGGCGGCGTTGTGGACGTGCTGGAAGTTGGCCAAACCCAGGTCTTCTTTCGGCATGATGGTCGAGACGAGCTGGTCGTTCTCGAGCAGATAGATGGGCGCGCCCTTGCTCCGGTCGGGACCGTGCAGCGATCCGACCACGGCGTAGTTGCCTTCGTAGAAGATGTCGCAGGGGAACGACCCGAGCGGCATGCGTAGCGTCGACAGGTATTGGCCGTGCCGGGTGAAGCGGTCAATCTCGGAGTTGGGCCGGTCGGCGACGTCGATGCGCGTGGTCCCCGGCGGAACGGTAATGCCGTGCCCGGTGCCGAACTGTCCGGGACCGGAGCCCTTGCCGCCGAACGCCAGGTCGTACCACTCGGCGCGGAAGGGACGAAAACTAAGGATCTTCGCGGTGAGGACAAAATCGAGATTGGAATAGCCCGTCGCGACGTACAGCAGGCCATCCACCTGCTCGACATCGGTCGGCACCAGGTTGCCGCGGCCGGCGAAATAATCCGTGGCGACGGGGTGCCCCAGATCTTTGCTCCCATCCGGCGCGGACAAGGTGTGCACCAGTTTGCCGTCCAGCGACGTGGTGAACACTCTCCCCGCCGCGTTGCCCGGGAACGTCAAATACGGAGTGCCGTCCGGGGCGTACCAAAGCGTGGTGTTGTGCATGTTGGTGTCCCGCACCTCGGGCGCGGTCTCCACCATGCGGGTGGATTTGAAATCGGAGCTGATCTGAATGATGCCGGCGCCGGGCAAGGCGAAATACGCCTCGCCGCGTCCCGGACGCCGGTCGACCGCAAAGCCGCCGTGGGCTGCTTTCAGCACGCGCTGCGCTTCCTGGGGCAGGTGGGTGGAGGTGTAGAGCACGCGGAACCGGTACTTGCCCTGTCCGCTGACGCCCGCCGCTCCCGCCTGGGCCGCGCCGCGCCGCGCGCCGGGACCAAAAGCCGCCCCCCAAAGGAGCAGGCAAGCAAAGATCGCGCTAATGGTAAACCGCTTCATGTCAGGTGCCGCCTCCGCTGAAATCAGCATTACACCACAAACGCCGGGCTGGTCCCAAGAGAATCCTACGGGCGGTTCCTTCCCTTGACCCTGGTCTTCAGCACCACCGGGGCGCCCGCGAAGCCGAACCGTTTGCGCAATTGATTGATGAGGCGCCGCTCGTGGGAAAAGTGCAGCGGCCCGCCGCGGTCCACGAACGCCACGAAGGTCGGCGGGCGCACCGCGGCCTGGGTCAGGTAGTAAATCTTCCGCTCCTCGAACCGCAGCGCCTCGACGAAACGGTTCAATTCGCCGGTGGGGACGCGGAAAGAAGCGGCTTCGTAGACCTCGCGGATGGTGCGAAACAGGCCGCGAATGCCCTCGCCATGCAGCGCCGACAGGAAGCGCACGGGCGCGTAATCGAGAAACTTCATTTCGTCGCGGAGGTCGCGCTCGAAGCGGCGCTTGCCGGTTTCCCCGATCAGGTCCCATTTGTTCACGGCCAGGATCAGCGCCCGTCCGCCCTCGTGGGCATAGCCAGCGATGGTTGCGTCCAGGCCCACCACTCCTTCGCTGGCGTCCATCACCATGAGCACGACATCGGCCAGGCGGATGTGGCGGCGGGCCATCACTACGCTGAGCTTTTCCGCCATCAGCCGCGTTTTGCCTTTGCGGCGAATGCCCGCCGTGTCGATGAAGACGTATTCGACGCCCTGGTGGACCACGCTCTCGTCGACGGCGTCGCGCGTGGTGCCGGCCACCGGCGACACAATCGCTCTTTCCTGGCCGGTGAGGGCGTTCAGCAGAGTGGATTTGCCCACGTTCGGCCGGCCGATAATCGCCACTTTGATCCGGGAGGGCGGGCCGGCATCTTCTACCTCGGTTGGCTCGGGCAGCGGCGCGGTCACGTGATCCAGCAGTTCGTCGACGCCCAAGCCATGCTCGGCGGAAACCGCAAACACCTCGCCCAGGGCCAGCTCGTGGAACGCGTGGGCCAGGATCTCCCGCTTCTCCACGTCGATCTTGTTGACCGCCACCGTCACCGGTTTCCCCAGGCGGCGGAGCAACCGGGCGAGTTCGCGGTCCGCGCCGGTGATCTCCGCCCGGCCATCGATCAGGAAGATGATGTGCGCGGCTTGCTCGAGCGCCACGCGGGCCTGGCGGAGAACCTGGCTGGGGATGTAGTCGGCGTCATGGACGACGATGCCTCCGGTATCGACCACCTCGAAACGCTTGCCGCGGTGCTCGGCTTCGCCGTGAATGCGGTCGCGGGTGATCCCCGGCTCATCGCCGACGATGGAGCGCCGCTGCCCGGTGATACGGTTAAAAAGGGTGGATTTGCCGACGTTCGGCCGTCCGACGATCACCACGGACGGCAGCCTTTCGGTGGTGGCCATCTGCGGCCCATCGTAGCATCGGGACGCCCGGCGGCCGGACCACCGGCAGTTTCCTCCCTTCGTTGACGGCGTCCCGCGCGATGGAGTCAGATAGAGAATTCATTCATGCGACTCCGCGCGCTCCTCATAGCCGTGGCAGGCTTGGCGGCAGCCATTGCCGGCCCGGCGTGCGGGCAGGTGATGGAAGCCGAACTGCGCCTGACGGTCGCGGATCCGGCCGGCCGGCCCGTCGTTGCCCGGATCCAGTTGGACGGTCATCAGCCGGAGTTTCACGCGGCGGCGGACGCGGACGGTAACGGCGCCGCCCGCCTCACCCGCCTACCTCCCGGACGGTATCGCCTGCTGGTGACCTGTCCGGGCTTTGAGGACTTCACCGATCAGGTGGACCTGCGCTCCGCCGTGCCCCAGCAGCGGCGGGTCACGCTGCAAATCCGGGCGCTCGCCACCGAGATCGTCGTGCGGACCGGCGCCCCGCTGCTCGATCCGTCGCAGCCCGGGCAAGTGGTCCATGCGGGACGGCGGCACCTCGAGGAAACGCTCGGAACCACCCTGGGACGCAGCACCATTGACGTGGTGTCCACCATGCCAGGCTGGCTGCTGGAGGCCAACGCGGTGCTGCATCCGCGCGGCAGCGAATACGACACCCAGTATGTGATCGATGGCATGCCGCTCTACGACAACCGGTCGCTGGCGTTTGCGCCCGCCTTTGAGAACAGCGAATTTGAGGCGGTGAGCGTGCTCACCGCGGGTATTCCGGCCGAATACGGCCGGCGGCTCGGCGGCGTGATCGCCCTCGACACCCGGCGGACCGGCCAGGACGGGCATCGCACCGAAGCCGCCTGGCACGCCGGCAGCTACGCCTCCTACTTCGGCTCCTTGACCCACCTGTACCGCACCGAGGCGCACGCTCTTTCGCTGGGGGTGTACGGAGGCGGCACGGACCGCTACCTGGACCCGCCCTCGCTCGAGAACTTTTCCAACCACGGCGCGGCTACCGGCGTACATGGCCGGTGGGAACAGAACGTAGGCCTGCACGACCGGCTGACATTCTATTTCCGGTCGAACCGCACGGGATTCCTGGTTCCCAACGACCTGCTGCAGCAGGCCGCCGGACAGCGTCAGGACCGCCGGAACGGCGAAGCAGCCGGCCAGGTGCACTACCAGCACCTGTTCTCCAGCCGCATGCTGGGCTCCGCGCGCGGCATGGTGCGCGAGCTTTCTTCCCGGCTGTGGAGCAATCCGCTGGCCACGCCCCTCTTCGCCGAGCAGGACCGCGGGTTGCGCGAGGCGGCGCTGGTAGGATCGGTCACCATCGAAGGCGAGCGGCACACGTGGAAGGTTGGCGGCGACTTGCGCTCGAGCCGCCTCCGGGAGCAGTTCCGCGCGGCCGAGCCGGATGCTTTGCCGGACATCGCCGTGGATTTTCGCGGCCGGCGCCTCGGCGTGGACGCCTCCGTCTTTCTTCAGGACCACCTGCGGCTGGGTAACTTTTCCGCGCTGGTAGGCCTGCGCCTCGATCACCACCGGTTGTTGATCCGCGATACCGCCTGGAGTCCCCGCCTGGCGCTCAGCTATCACCTCCCCGCCGCCGGTCTGCTGCTCCGCGCGGCCTACGACCGCGTCTTCCAGCCGCCGCCGCAGGAGAATCTGCTGCTCAGTTCCGGCGCGGGCCGGCTGGGCCTGCCGCAATTCCAGGGTGTGCTGGACGTCCCCGCCAGCCGCGCGAACTTCTTGGAAGTAGGCATCCGCAAACCGCTCGGCAACCTCCTGCGCCTCGACGCGAACCACTATTGGCGGACCTTCCGCCATTATTTTGACGACGACGTATTCCTGAACACGGGCGTTTCGTTCCCGATCAGTTTCGACACCGCCCGGATTCAAGGCACGGAGTTGCGGCTGGAAATGCCGCGGTGGCGCGGAGTGTCGTCCTTCGCCAGCTACGCGAACATGAAGGGCGCCGCCGCTTCGCCGGTGACGGGCGGCCTGTTTCTGCGCGGCGGCGAGGCCGACGAACTCCGCCTCGCCGGGGCGCGGTTCCCTGTCTCCCAGGATCAGCGCAACACCGTCGCGGCGCAGGTCCGCCTGGAGCCGCACCGGCGCCTCTGGCTGATCGCGGGCGTCCGGTATGGCAGCGGCTTGCCGGTCGAGTTGGACGAGGACGACGATGAGGACGACGAGGACGGCCATGCCCCCCGCTCCGCCATCCCGCCGGCCATCGCCCGCCGCGTGAATGAAAGCCGCGGCCGCCTCCGCCCCAACTTTAGTCTGGACGGTGGCGCCGGAATTCGCCTGTGGGAGCGCGACGGGCGTGCCGTTGCGCTCCAGGTCGACGTGCGCAACGCTACAGGCCGCCTGAACGTGATCAATTTCACTGGCCTGTTTTCCGGCACGGCGATCGCGCCGGGACGCCAGGTGACCGTGCAGATGCGATTTCGCCTGTAGCGGGACGGCTCGCGCAAGGAAAATCCTCCTGCGCGCCCGCGGCGCCGGCGATCTCGTCCCACAACGTTTTGCGGTCATTCACTACCCGCCTGAATAATCATGGACGCGAGCCGCTAAGACGGCGATTCGAGAAGGTTCGTTCCGTCTCCGCCGCCGCCTCGCGAACTCTTGACTGTTCTGCCGTATTCGTGAATACTGGCAACATAACAAGGTAGGGTGTCTGACTTAAAGATAGGGTGTCTGAGTCAAAGGTAGGGTGTCTGAGTCACAATTTCGAAACATTTTTGCTTCACTTTCGGTAAAGCATTTTTTACAGGGGACTGTTTTCGAAGGGGGGATTTCAGTATGCTTTCTGCACTTCAGTTCTGGCGCCGAGGGCCGGTAGCCCTGCTGGCACTCACTCTGCTGCTTATCCCATCAGCTTCCGCGCAGGTTCTGTACGGCGGTCTGGTCGGGACCATCACGGACCAGTCGGGTGCGGTGATTCCCACGGCATCCGTCAAGATTGTCAACAAAGCGACCGGCCAAGCGCGCGAAACGGTCACGGACGAAAACGGCCGATTCGTATTTACGAACGTACCAGCCGGCATATACGACATTTCCGCGTCGGCCAGCGGCTTCCGCCCGCTTACCCAAACCGGAACCGAGATCACGGTGAATACTGTGATTCGTGCGGACCTGAAGATGGAGGTCGGCCAGGTGACGGAGACCATCATGGTTGCGGCCTCGGCCGCCATGTTGAAGACCGAGAAGGCCGACGTGTCGACCGAAATCAGCGCCAAGGCCGTCCAGGACCTGCCGCTGCCGGCCTATCGCAATTACCAGAGCCTCATCAATCTCGTGCCCGGCGCGACGCCGGCGGCGTTCCAGAACGCCGTGGTCGATACCCCCGCCCGGGCGCTCACCACGAACATCAACGGAACTAACCGCAACAATAACAACACCCGCGTCGACGGCGCGACCAACGTATTCATCTGGCTGCCTCATCACACGGTTTACGTGCAGCCGGTGGAATCGATCGAGACAGTCAACGTCACCACCGGTTCGATGGACGCCGAGCAAGGTATGGCCGGCGGCGCGGCCATTACGGTGACGACTAAGTCGGGCACGAATGAGTATCATGGCGTCGGCTTCTGGTATCACCAGAACCAGCGGCTGAAGGCACGCCACTTCTTCGACCGCATTACCCGCCTGCCGATGGCCAATATGAACATCTTCGGCGGCACGCTGGGCGGGCCGATCCGGAAGAACAAGCTGTTCTTTTTCGGCAGCTTCGAGCGCACCACGGAGCGTTCCGGGCAGGTGGGCGAGTACAGCGTGCCCCCCGAAGCGGTCCGGCGGGGAGACTTCAGCCAGCTCACCCGGTTTTCGACGATCTTCGACCCGGCCACCGGCGAGCCGAACGGCGCCGGTCGTGCGCCCTTTGCGAACAACATCATTCCGGCCTCTCGCATCAGCCCGATCTTCAACGAGATCCAGCGGCTGGCGCCCTTGCCGAACCGGCAAGCCACGGACGAGTTCGGATTGCAACAGAATTTCGTGGCTTCGGGCACATTCAAGTTGGACCGCAACAACTACGACTTTAAGTCGAATTGGAATGCGTCGGAAAAGCTGATGATCTGGGGCAAGTACAGCCGCATGGACGCACCCGTGACCGGGCTGGTCCCGTTTGGCGAACTGGTGGGTCCCGCGGTTGGCGCGGCCAGCCCGGGCAACGGCGACACTACCGTGCAAATCCCCGCGCTCGGCTTCAACTACACGGCGTCTTCGACGATGTTTATCGACGGCGTGTTTGGTTACACGCAGTTCGACCAGTCGGTCACGGGTCTGGACTTCGGCAAGAACTGGGGTGCGGACGTGTTCCGCATTCCGGGCACCAACGGGGGCCGTCAGTTCGCCAATGACTTACGTTACAGCGGCATGCCCGTGTTCAACCATGGGTTCAGCGCTTGGGGCCAGACGGCAACCTGGATTCCGCTGTTCCGCAACGACCGCAGCTATACCTTCACGACGAACATATCGAAAATCCGCGGCCGGCACGAGTTCCGCTTCGGCTACGACATGGTGCGCCACGCCATGAACCACTGGCAGCCGGAGACGGCCAATCCTCGCGGCGCCCTCACCTTCGGCGGCGAGGCGACCATGATTCAAGGCGGCGTGCCGCGCTCCATCAATTCGTACGCGGCGGCGCTGCTGGGCCAGATCACCAGCTACACCAAGTCCGTGCAGTTCTTCGAAATGAAGACCCGCGAGTGGCAGTAAGGTCTGTACTTCCGCGACCGCTGGCAGGTGAATCGCAATCTCACCCTGAATCTGGGCGTGCGCTGGGAGTTCTATCCGCTGATCCACCGCGGCGACCGCGGCATCGAGCGGTGGGATCCCGCCACCAATCTGGTTTCGCTGGGCGGTCTGGGCCAGACGCCTCGCGACGCCGGCATCACGGTGTCGAAGGCCTTGTTTGCCCCGCGCATTGGGATTGCGTACAAACTGGGCGAAAGGACCGTCATCCGCGCCGGCTACGGCCTGACTCCCAACCCGCTGCCGTTCTCCAGGCCTTTGCGCGGCCTGTATCCGGCTACAATCACGGCCCGCAACGCCGCCAGCTTCCAGTACGGCGTGCTGGGACCGTTGGCGCAAGGCATCCCGGAAGTGCCCACGCCGGATGTCAGCAGTGGCGTCATCCCGCTGCCCCGCAACGTGGATATGGGCCCGCGCAGTCCCTGGGGCGGCCGTCTGAACCGCGGCTATATCCAAAGCTGGAACTTCACCGTCGAGCGGCGCATGCCCTGGAACCTCGTGAGCAGCGTGGCTTATGTCGGCACCCAGACGGTCCGCCAGATGGGAGACCGCGACATCAACGCGGCGGCGCCGGGCGCCGGTCCCACCGGCCGCCCGTTCTTCCAGCGCAACGGCAACATTGCGCTGAACATGTGGGACGGCTTCGTGAGCGGCAACTACCATGCGTTGCAGGTCACGGCCGACCGCCAGTTCTCCGGCGGCCTTTTCCTGAAGAACAGTTTCACTTACTCGAAAACCATTAACTGGTTCGACGATGATGGCTGGGCGGGATTGCCGCTGACCAACTGGGGGCCGGCGCTGCGCCGGAATCGCGCCCCGGCCGGCTACGACCGGCCCTTTATGTTTACCTCCGCCGGAACCTGGGAACTGCCCATCGGCAAGGGCAAAAAGATGGATGTTTCCAACGCGTTTCTGAACGCGCTGCTGGGTGGCTGGTCGATGAACGGCTTCTTCAGCGCCTATTCGGGCACTCCGTTCACCGTGACCGCCTCGGGCGTCTCGCTGAATGCGCCGGGCAGCACCCAGACGGCGGACTTCGTGGGGAACCTGGTGAAGACGAATCAGTTCGGGCCGGGCACCACGTTCCTGTCGCCCACTTCGTTCCGCGACCCGAACGTGGGTCGGCCGGAGGACCAGTTCCGTTTCGGCACTACTGGCCGGAATGCGTTTCGCGGTCCTGGATTCTGGCGCTTCGACGCGAGCTTGTTCAAGACCTTCACCCTGACCGAGCGCTTCCGCCTGCAGTTCAAGGCGGAGAGTTTCAATGTCACCAACACCCCGCGCTTCGGTAATCCCAGCGCCAACGTCTCGGCGGCCGTGTTCGATGCCGCCGGCAATATCACCAGCCTGAATAACTTTATGGCCATCACCACTGCCGACCGTAATCAGGATCGCCAGTTCCGGTTCGGCTTGCGCCTCCAGTTCTGAACGCCCAGCCGGTTTTGAGTTTCCAGTCCCCGGGGTTTCGGCCCCGGGGATTTTTTTCGAGCACTGCTCCGCGCGGGAAACCGCCGGCGGAATCAGGCTGCGGGGCGGACGCCGGGGACCCCGGCCTCGCACAGCATCCGCCGGATCTCCTCCTTCCGTTCGGCGGTGAGGGGCCGGGCCGGAGGCCGCGCGGGACCGCACGGCAGGCCGATCAGCTCCAGAATCGCCTTGTCGAACAACGCCTCGCTGCCGCTGTAGGCGAAGGTTTTCCAGGACAGCCGGTAATACGGCATGCGGAATCCGCGCAACAGGGTCAGCGCGGCGCCGTAATCGCGCCGTTGCAAACAGTCCCACAGGCGCAAGCCCCACGCCGGCCAGGCCAGCGGCAGATGGCTGACGAATCCGGCGGCCCCCATCATGTGGGAGTACACCTCGTTCACCATGTTGTCGATGATGGCCACGCGGCCGGCGAACTCGCGCAGCACCCACTCATATTGAAAGTGGTTCGGCGCGCTCCATTTGAGCGCCCCGACATTCGCAATGTCCACCAGGCGCGCGGTGAGGTCGAAGCCCATATCGGCGTGCGTCCCGGTCCACCAGGTGTTGTATGCCATCAACGGGATGGCCGCGCGGTCCGAGACCGTTTGGAACAGGGTGAAGACATCGTCGGGGGTCGCCGGCTCGTAGTAGGTGGGGCCTACCTGCACGCCCGCGGCGCCCGCGCGCTCGGCGAAACGCGCCAACTCGACGATGCGAAACGTGCTGGTGTCCTGCGCGCCGAAGACCACCGCGATGGCGCCGGCGGCTTCTTCCAGTACGGTTTCCAGGACCGCCTTGCGTTCGTCCATTTCCAGCGTGGAGAACTCCCCGGCCGCGCCGCCCGCCAGCAGCGCGCCGTTGCCCCGGCGGAAGCCGGCGTCCAGCATGCGCCGGACCAGCCGGCGAAGGGCCGTCAGGTCGAGGCGGTAGTCGCCGTCGAGCGGCGTGGGCAACGGAATCAGGTTGCCCGCAATCTCCTGCCGGAACGTTGCGCGGTCCATATACGAGCCAGACTAGCCGAACCCCGCCGGTCCCTGCCACGCGGCGTCCTTATCCTTGGACTCGCCGTTCGCGCCCTTCCCAGAAAGGCTCCCGCAGGACCCGCTTGACGATTTTGCCCGTGCCCGTTTTCGGCAGCGGCTGATCGGTAAATTCGATGACGCGCGGCATCTTGAAGCGGGCGATCCTGCCTTCCAGGTAGGTCAGCAGCTCCGCGGCGGTCAACGCGTGCCCCTCTTTGAGCACGACGATGGCCACCGGGATCTCCCCCCACTTTTCGTCGGGTGCGCCAATGACCGCGCACTCGAACACCGCCGGATGCGAGTAGATGGCTCTTTCAACCTCGATGGAGGAGATGTTCTCGCCGCCGCTGATGATGATGTCCTTCTTGCGGTCGACGATCTGGACGTAGCCTTCCTCGTCCCAGACCGCCATGTCGCCGGTATGGAACCAGGCGCCGCTCATCACGGCGCGCGTGGCTTCCGGTTCCTTGTAGTAACCCGTCATGACGTTGTCGCCGCGAATGACCACCTCGCCGATGGTGCTGGCGTCGCGCGGCACGTCCCGCAAATCCGGATCGACCACGCGGACTTCGCAGCCCGGAATCGGCCAGCCGGCCATCGCCTGGCGGGAGCACCGGTCCGCCTCGTCGCGGTAGACGACGGTGGATTTCCGGCGGGAACTGGTGGCTACCGGCGCGGTTTCGGTCAAGCCGTAGCCGGCATAGCAGGGACAGCCGAGCGCGGCTTCCAACCGCGCGACCAGTTCCGGGGAGGAAGCGGCGCCGCCCGTGTAGACCACGCGTAAGCTGGACAGGTCGTACTGCGCACGCTCGGGCGCATTGAGCAGCGCGTTGGCCATCGTCGGCACCAGCGCCATAGTGGTGACCCGTTCGCGCTCGATCAACCGGAACACCTGCGCCGGCTCGAACCGGCGGATCATGACGTGCGTGGCGCCCATCATCGTCGACGCCTGCGGGCGCCCCCAGCCGTTGGCGTGAAACAGCGGAATGGTGTGCAGGTCGACCACCGTGTCGTCGAGAAAGAACGCTCCCGCCACGGGGAACGCGTGCAAGTACAGTGTGCGGTGCGACAACATCACGCCCTTCGGCGCGCCGGTGCTGCCGCTGGTGTAAAACAGTTCCGCCATCGAGGTCTCGTCGAAACTCATCACGTCGGCGCGGCCGGGCTCGCCGGTGGCCAGCAAATCCTCGTAGGCGCCGTCCGCCACCTCGGGGCTGCCATCCAGACAGACAAACCGCTCGAGGGATGGGCAGGCGGGACGCAGGCGCGCCGCCAGGTCCGCGAAGTCGTTTTCAAAGAACAGGACGCGCGCTTCGGCGTGACTTAAGATCGCCGTGAGCTCGGCCGCGGTCAAGCGTACGTTCAAAGGCATGACGATCGCTTTGGCGTGAATCACGCCGAAGTAGCCTTCCAGCAGCCGGTGCGTGTTAAAGCTGAGAAACGCCACCCGGTCGCCGGGACGGATGGCGGAGCGCTCCAGCGCCGAGCCCAGCCGCTCGCAACGCTCCCCGAAGGCGCGGTAGGTCAAGCGCCGTTCGCCGCACACCACGCCCGTTTTGTTCGGATAGAGATCCATCGCACGATGGAGGAACCGCAGCGGAGTCAGCGGGACGAACATAAGCCTCCTTCCGGAATCCCCGAATTGTATCGCAACGCCCGCTCTGCCCTACTGTGCTGTGGCCGGGAAGCCGATAGAAGGTTAGGTGGGCGGCGCCGCGGCCCTGCCGCTGGAGCTGGCCTCACCGCAGCGAGCTTTGGACTTGACCTCCGCCCGTTTGTTCCGCGGGTGCGCGGGAATGCTGGCCGCCTGTTGCGCGCTGCCAGCGGCGAACCTTCCGCGCATCGCGCCGTCTCCAATCTCCGGTCTGCACGCCGCGCGCCAGCTCCGTCCGCCGGCGCAGGCCCCTGCGATGCAGCCCATCGGCGAACCGCAGGTGCGCTTTGAGGAGAATCGCGGCCAGTTCCCTGCTCCGGTCTTATTCGCCGCGCGCGCCCACACCTACGACTTTTTCCTCACGCCGGATGCGGTCACGATCGTGCTCCGGCGGGACGAGCGCCGCTATGCGCTGCGGCTGAAGCTGGAGGGGGCCAGGTTGACTCCCTGGGAGACTCGCGGCGTCCAGCCCGCGCAGGCGCCCGTGCATTATTTCCGGGGCGCGGAGGTGATCGGCGGCGTGCGCCGGTTCGAGCGTCTGCACGCGGACTTGGTCGCGCCGGGCATCGACTGGACTTTCTATGGCAGCGGCGGCGACGTCGAATATGATTTGATCTTGCACCCTCCCGCCAATCCCGCGCGGGTTCGCTTTGTGTACGAGGGCGCGCGCGGGATGCGGGTGGATAGGGCCGGGCACCTGGTGGTGGACACTCCCCTGGGGCCCTTCGTCCAGCGCAAGCCGCGCGTGCTCCAGTGGCGCCCGGAGGGGCCGCACGAAGTCGAAGCCGCCTACCACGTTGACGGCATGGCTGCCGGTTTGCTCGTGGCCGCGTACGATCCGGCGCGCCCGCTGGTCATCGACCCGCAACTGACCTATGCGTCCTATCTCGGAGGCGCGTCGGTGGAGGTCGCCTACGGGCTTGCCATCGACGCCGCAGGCGCTTGGTACGTCACCGGAGAAACACTGTCAGCGGATTTCCCGGTGCAGACCGGCTTTCAGACCGACCGCCCGGATAGGGACGCTTTCGTCACCAAGTTTCACCCCTCCGGCGCCTCCCTGGTGTATTCCACCTACCTGGGCGGCGCCAGCATCGACTCCGGGCGCGCGATCGCCGTCGATGAGGCGGGCCACGCCTTCGTGACGGGTTACACGTTCTCAATCGACTTTCCCACCGCAAACCCGTATCAGACGGACCGGCCGGGCTACGATGCGTTTGTCACCAAACTGAGCCCAGCCGGCAATACCTTGGTCTACTCGACCTACCTCGGCGGCTCGGGCGCCGATTACGGCTGGGATCTGGCGCTCGACAGCGGCGGCAGAGCCTACGTGACAGGCTACACGTACTCCACGAATTTCCCCACCCTGAACCACTTCCAGACCGAACCCGGCGACAGCAATGCGGACGCGTTCGCTGCCAAGTTCACGCCGCAGGGCAACGCTTTGGTCTATTCCACGTACCTGGGGGGCAACCGCTGGGACGCGGCGACCAGCATCGCCGTGGACCCGCCAGGCAACGCCTACGTCGCCGGAAAGACCGACTCGACCAACTTTCCGCTGGCCGGTCCCCTCCATGGGGATCGCGGGCTGCGCGATGGCTTCGTCGTGAAGCTTGCGCCGGAGGGTGGAGCGCCGCTATTCTCGACGTACCTGGGCGGATCCGAGTACGATGAAATCCAAGACATCGCTGTGGATCCTGACGGCGCCGTGTACGTCGCCGGGCAAACCTACAGCACGGATTTCCCTCTCCTGAACCCCCTTCGCGGCGATCCCGGAGATCGAGATGCGGACGCCTTCGCCGCCAAACTGCATCCCTCGGGAAGCGCCCTGCTGTTCTCCACCTACCTTGGGGGCGCAAAGAGCGACAGCGCTCAGGCCATCGCGGTCGACGCCAGCCGGTCCGTACACGTCACCGGCTGGACCGAGTCCCCTGATTTTCCTCTGCTTCACCCTTCTCAGCACAGTCTGGCGGGAGCGCTCGACGGCTTCGTCGTTAAGCTGTCGCCGTCAGGCAGCTTCTTTGCGTACGCCACCTATTTCGGCGGGTCCGGTTTGGACCAGTCCTTGGCTCTCGCGCTCGACGGGGCGGGCCGCGCCGTGATTGCCGGCACCACCAACAGCCGCGACCTTCCGCTGTTTACTCCCTACAAATCGCAGCCGGATCTGGCGAGTTCCGAAGCTTTTCTGGCCAGGTTCGTCGATGACGCTCCGCCGAGCAATGCGATCACCATCCAATCTGTTCCGGGCGGCCGGCTGTTTGAGATACTGGGCGCCGGATGCCAGGCGGGGGCTGGATACCGTACCCCTCAGATTTTTACCTGGGTTCCCGGCGCGGCGTGCACCGTCGCCTTCGCCTCACCCGACCCCGGCGAGCCGGGCACGCAGTTCGTCTTTGCGTCCTGGACGGACGGCGGCGCGGCCAATCCCCGCGTGATTGTGGCGCCCACCACCGGCGAGACGTACATCGCCCAATTCCAGACCCAACACCGTTTACTCACCTCCGCTCACCCGCCCGACGGAGGAACAGTCTCGCCGCCTTCCGGCGCATTCTACAACGCGGGTTCCGCGGTGACCGTCTCCGCCACGCCGCAGGCTTGTTACTCGTTCCTCGGCTGGAGCCCAAACGTCTTGGATGGCCGCGTCGTTCTCCACCAGCCCGAAACCGTCGTGGCCACTTTTCAGAACAACACCGCTCCGAACGTTACTGCCCAATTCTCCGTGCAGGGGGGCGGATTCCGTTTCAACCGCGCCACAAACCGGTTTGTTCAATCGGTCACGCTGACCAATCTGGGCGGCGCGGTCGGCGCTCTGGCCTTTGTGTTCGACAACCTGACGCCGGAAGTGACCGTCTATCAGCCGGCAGGCACGACCAGTTGCGCCGCGCCAGCCGCTTCGTACCGGGAGTTGGGAGCGGTCGCGGCCGGGCAGGAAGTCACCCTGTCGTTCGAATTCGTCCGCGCCGGCGGCGCCACCATCGTATATGCGCCCCGGCTCCTGGGAGCGGGTGTACGATGAGAGTCCTCTGCCTGCTGCTGCTTGCCTGCCCTTTGGCCCGTCCGGCCGTCGTCGACGTCCGGATCGAGACCGGGCCGTTGGGCTCGGGCAAGTTCTTCTTCGATTTCCAGCTCAACGATTCCGACGGCGTATTCGCCAGCACGGCGGTCATCGACCAGATTCTCTGGTCGGGCCTGACCATCGGACCGGTCACTTTAGACGGGACCGCGACGGGGGATCTTGGCGCCAGCTTCCAACTCACCGACGGCGATCCCGCCCCGAGCTGGTTCAATGGCATCCTGGTCGAGTTCCTTAACGATCCGCAAGGGGAGTTCCGGTTCCGGCTCGGTCTGGCCGGAAGCTACGCGGGCGCGGGCTTTCCGGATTTGTTTTCGTTCGCGCTGTTAAGCGAATCGCTTGCACCGGTCCGCTCGGAAGGCACGGGCGCTCTGCTGGAGGCCCACTTCCTCAGCCCGGCTCCTGTCGTGAGAACCTACGCCGCCGACCAGGCGTTCGGAAACGTCGAACCGGAGATTCTTGGGGTACCGGAGCCCTCGCTCCGGATGCCGGCCGCGGGCGCGCTGCTCGCCGCCTTGCTTTGCCTGTCCCGCAGGAGCCGGCAGGGTCGGCTGGTGGCGAACGCCAGGGGCGCTAAAGCGAACCGGCCCCCCGCCACCCGCGAACACCCGCTGCCCTGCCTTCTCTCCCAGCGTCTGCCAGCGCCCGTGGCGAATGGCCCGGCCCGCTTGCTCCCGGGCCGCAGCTTCGCGCGCGGCGCCTTTCGACCAGCGCGGCGGTTCACCCGCGGCGCTGGCGCCGGGCCACGAACCGTGCCTGGCCGTATTCGCCCAGGTCGACCGTGCCCTGGATCGAGCTTCCGTCAAACTGCCCGTCGAACGAGTAGGTCAGCGAGGTCCCCTCGTAGCGGTGCGCGCTCCGCAACTGGAGCCGCTGGCCGTCAAACGAGCCGCGCGCGGGACCGGAGAGGACGTCGCCTTGATGATGGCCGGTCACTTCGCGCCCGTTCTGCTCGAGGAAGAGGGCGTGCGCCGCTGCGCCCCGCACAAAGGTCACCTCGACGTCCCAGTTGCCGGCGATCGGGGCGCCCTCGGGCGTGCGGCCCTGCGTCGCCGGCGCCGGCCGGGGCGTCGCCAGCAGCGCGCGCAACTTCGGCGCCACCACCTGGTCGTCGCCGGGCATCATCATGTAGGGCATCACGGTCAGACCGCGCGGGTCCGGCGGAATCATGATCCGCGGCGAGCCTTCCAGCAGCGCTTCCGAGGCGGCGGCCGGCGTCCAGCCCAGCACCGCCGGGTCCCACGTAATGCGCAAGCGCGGCGCGTAATTCGAGGGGCCGCGCGGCAGCAGGATCTCGGTTTTCACGGTGGGCAGATCCTGCACGGCCGCGCGAATCGTGGCCAGCCAGCCTTCCCATTGCTTCCATTCGGCGTCGTGGTCGCGGCGCGTCCAGGCTTCCACCGCGGCCAGCATACCCATGATCTCTTCCTTGCCCACCTTCATCGAACGCCCAAAGGCGTGGTGCGGGGCGCTGTTCAGCCACGCGGCCTGTAGCAGGTCCTTCTTCCCTAACGCCAACCCCGCACACTGCGGGCCGCGGAGACATTTGCCACCGCTATAGGCGACGACGTCAACGCCCTTCTCCAGGTAGACGTTCGGAATGGTCAGCCGCTCGGCCGCCGCGTCCACCAGCACCGGGATTCCCCGCCGGTGTGCGGCTTCGCACATTTCCTCGAGCTTAAGCGGATGCTGGGCAATCGTCTCGCCCAGCAGGGAGACCAGGGCGGTGCGGGGACGCAGCGCCTCCAGAAATTCCTGCCCCGTGGCGGGCGTCACCATCTTGACCCCCAGCATCCGGATCGCGTGGTCGTAAACATTGCGCGACTCTTTGGGCATCACGACTTCGTCTTTCATGCCCCGCAAGTCGGGCAGGCGCTGCATTTTTTCCGGATCCGCTCCCGCGATGGCCGCCGCCGTCACGTGCGTCAGCGCCGCCGCGCACCCCGCCGTCACCAGCCCCCACTCCGCCTTGGTCAGCTCCGCCAGCCGCGCGCCGACTCCGTCCATCAGTTCGTCGAGGTGTACGTAGTGGCGCGAGGCTTCGTCCATCGCCTGTTTCACTTCGGGCAGCGTCTGCGACCCGCTCAGGATGGTGAACGTTCCCTTGCAGTTGATCAAGGGGCGCACACCGATCCTCTCGTAGAGATTCCGGTCGGTTCGCGCTGCCGCCAGCGGCGCGCGTAGCCACCCCCCCAAAATTCCCAAACCCATACCCCGGAAGATATCCCGGCGGTTCCCTGCCAAGCCCCTGCCTTTCATGATTACCTCGCTTGGTATAATCATACTCGTTCGTAAGCGCGTAACAATCTTCCATCCGCAGGTTGGCGGCGGGGATCTAACCTTTTACGAGAGAAGCCATGAGCCCGAAGAAAGCCGAAGTGGTGCAGATGGATCCGGCCGCCGAGCGCGGCGCGGCCGCGGTAAGTCCAGGAAACTTTAAGATTTTCAATCGCGTTATCGACTGGATCACGAGCGACCGCATGCAACTGATCAATATCACGGATCGCATCAACGAGATCGTCCGGAAGAGCGGCGTGCGCGACGGCCTCGTGCATTTGCAGTCGCTGCACACCACCACGGCGGTCTTCCTCAATGAGTGGCAGGACGCGCTGGTGCATGATTCCAAGGCTTTCTTCGAGAAGGTGGTCAGCCGCGAGGCGTATTGGCGCCACAACGACCCGGAATATTCCGACTGTGAGCGCCGCAACGCCGACTCCCACATGCGGGGCATGTTCATGGGCCAGACGCTCTGCTTGCAGGTGCGCAATTCGGCCGTGTTGCTGGGCACCTGGCAGAGCATTATCCTGGCGGAATTCGATGGCCCCCGCAGCCGCTCGATGTCGGTTCAGGTGTCCGGAATTTGAATCTTTCGGCTAACCTGGAGTTGAGGACGGTATCCGGCCGATGAACCGCCGTTTTACCGTGGAAGAAGCCGAACGTCTGCTCCCGGAAATACGCCGCTTGCTCCATGAGGCTCTCGAGCAGAAGCGGGCGTTGGACTCCGCGTCGCGGGCGCTTCAGGCACTGACGCAGCGCGCGGCCTGGCTGGGGGGCATCACCATCGACCGCGCGGCCGCGCTCGAGCAGCGCATCGCCCGAAATGCGGCCGAGACCGGCCTGAAAGCGGCGCTCGACGCCATTCATTCCCTGGGCGTCATCGTGAAGGATCTCGATGTAGGGTTGATTGACTTCCTCACCTCTTACCAGGGAAGGGATGTGTTTTTGTGCTGGCGCCTGGGGGAACCGTCCATTCAGTTCTGGCACAGCGTCGACGAAGGGTTTGGCGGCCGCAAGCCAATCGATCAGAATTTCCTCAAGTCTCACCGGGGCGATCCCGCCCACTAATCCGCGCCTTCCCGGGTTCTTGACTCAGCAGCCTCTGCTCGTCGGCTAAGGTTTCCGCTGGCTACCGTCGGCAAACCGTTCCTGGTAAGGTCAGCCTGGAGGTAGTTCTATGCACCTTGCCCGGCTTCTCGCTGCCGCAGCCGTCCTGACGGCCGCCGCGGATTCCCAAACCGCCGTCGAATATGGCATCGCGGCCGGTAAGAGCGCCGCCGTGGCCACCGGGTTGGGCGTGGCCGCGAAAGGAACCGTCGAGACCGGCCTGCGGAAAACCCAGGAGGCCCTGGCGGAGGCCAGCAGAACGAAAACGTCGCGAGTCGCCGCGGAGCGGGACCCTGAGGAGACTGCGCCCAGCGCCTCCCGGGCGCGCAGCAAGACCCGCGCTACCCGCGCCTCCCGCGCCCGCCCTGCCGCCAAACCTCCGGCTCGCGGCAAGAACAGCCGCGTAGACGATGTCGCCGCGGCGGAGATGCGCCTGGCTCTCGCGCGCCCCCAAAGCCCCGCGCCGGAGCCATCTGTCGTGGATCCTGAGTCGATTCGTTCCGGGATGACCAGGGAAGAACTGGATGCCCTGGGGAGGCCGCTCATGTCCATCACCGGCGCCGAGGGAGAAACCCGCATGTACCGCACCGCCAGCGGGTCCCTGTCCGTGCGCTTGCGGGGAGGCAAAGTCGATTCGGTGGAACCCTGAGCCGCCGGAGTTATCCGCTCCTCGCGGCCGAGCCGCGCCCAAACGCGTCCCGCAATCCGTGGCACAATCGATCCTATGCAATCCGAGCCGATTCTGCTCGAAGGCTCTGCCGAGCCTTCCCCGCTTGACCGCCGCCGGTTCCTGGTCACCAAACTGGCGGCCGGCTTCGCGCTGGCGGTGCAACCGGTGGCCGCCAGCACCATCACCACGGACACCGCGGGCTTGACCGCCGGGGAGGTGAAGATCCCGACGGCGGACGGGGAGATTCCTGGTTACCGCGCCATGCCGGCCAACGGACGCGAGTTTCCGGTCGTACTGGTAATCCAGGAGATTTTCGGGGTCCACGAGCATATCAAGGACATTTGCCGCCGCTTCGCCAAACTGGGCCATCTGGCCGTGGCCCCCGAACTGTACGCACGGCAGGGCGACGTAACGCGGATCCCCGATATGCGGGACGTCATCGCGCAGGTCGTCTCCAAAGTGCCCGACGCGCAAGTGCTGGCGGATCTGGATGCGGCCGCGGCGTGGGCAAGGAGCAACGGCGGGCATGCCTCCAAGTTGGGCGTCACCGGGTTCTGTTGGGGCGGGCGGATCACTTGGCTCTACGCTGCGCACAATCCGCAAGTGAAGGCCGCCGCGGCCTGGTACGGCAGGCTGGTGGGCTCGCCCAGCGAAATGACTCCGCGCCATCCCATCGACGTCGCTGCGGACTTGAAGGCGCCCGTCCTGGGTCTGTATGGCGGCAAGGATCGCGGCATCCCCCTGGAGACGGTGGAACGGATGCGCGCCGCCTTGCGCGCGGCCGGCAAACCATCTGAAATCAAAGTCTATCCGGACGCTGAGCACGGCTTCCACGCCGATTACCGGCCCTCCTACCACGAAGCTGCGGCCAAGGAAGCGTGGCAGGAGTTGCTGGCCTGGTTTCGGAAATATGGCGCAGCGTAAGGGCATCGGCCGCTTCCGCCTGTCGCTCGGCGTGCTGTGCGCGCTCCCGGCGGCGGCCGCCGGCCCACTCCGGCCCGGCCTGACCGGCCAGATGTGGGCGGACATCGCTCCGGTATACCGCCAGACGCTCGCACACCCGTTTCTGCGCGGGTTGACGGACGGGACGCTGCCGAAATCCCGGTTTCAGTTCTATCTGATCCAGGACGGGCTCTATCTGCGCGCGTTCGGACAGGCGCTGAATTTGCTGGCGGCGAAAGCGCCCCGCGAGGAATGGTCGCTGACGCTCAGCCGCCACGCCATCGAGGCCCTGGAGACGGAGCGCCAACTGCACGATACAGTTTTGAAGTCCTACGGCGTCACCGCGGCGGTCCGCGACGGGACCCCCATGGCTCCGGCCAATGCCGCTTACACGAACCACCTGCTGGCAACCGTCCAGTTGCACCCGTTCGCGCACGGACTGGCCGCCATGCTGCCCTGTTATTGGATCTACTGGGAGGTGGGCAAAGAGCTCAAGAAGCGGGGTTCTCGCCACGCGGACTACCAGCGGTGGATCGACCAGTACGCGGGAGAAGAATACGGCCAGGCGGTCCGGCAGGTGCTCGAGATGATGGACGCGGAAGCAGGTCAGCTTTCCGAGGCGGAGCGGCGCCGCGCCCGCGCCCTGTTCGAGCGTTCGGCCCGCTACGAGTGGATGTTCTGGGACATGGCGTGGCGGGAGGAACGCTGGTTGCCCTAGCCGGGCGGATTCTCAAAGGGTTTTCGCTTCCGCCGGGTCCGGCGGCGCCCAACCAGACAAGAAACGCCGTGGGAGAGAAGATTCTAATCCGAGCCACCAACTGGGTCGGGGATGCGGTGATGTCGCTGCCCGCCATCCGCGAGATCCGCCGCGTTTTTCCCGGCGCGAACCTGGCAGTTTTGGCGAAACCCTGGGTCGCGGACCTGTACGCGCGCGAACGCGCTATCGACCGGGTGATCCCCTACGGCGCCCCGCCCGGGTGGCGCGGATGGACCGGCAAATGGAAGACGGCGGCCACCCTCCGCGCCGAACGCTTTGACCGGGCCATCCTGCTGCAAAACGCCTTCGAAGCCGCCCTGCTGGTTTGGCTGGCGCGGATTCCGGTTCGCATCGGCTATGACCGCGACGGGCGGGGGTGGCTGCTGACACACCCGGTCCGCGTGCCGCGAGAAGGGCAAATCCCGCGTCACCAGCGCTATTACTACCTGGAGCTGCTGCGCCGCGCCGGACTGTTGGCCGAAACGCCCAAGGTGGACGCCATCCGCCTGGACGGGATCGCCGAGGCGGCGCAGGCCGGGGAGGGGCATTTCGCCGCGGCAGGTTTGCCGCGTCCCATCGTGGGGGTGAGCCCGGGAGCGGCTTACGGCAACGCCAAGCGCTGGCTGCCCGGGCATTTCGCGGAGGCAGCCGCCAGTTTGGCGTCCGCCCGGGGGGCGGCGGTCGCGCTGTTCGGCTCCGCTGCCGAACGTCCGCTTTGCGAATCCATCGCCTCGGCCGTGCGGCGGCGCGGGGCGGCGGCGGTGGTTTTTGCCGGCTCCACCTCCCTGCGCCAGTTTATCGAGATGGCCGCCGCGTGCGAGGTCTTCCTGACCAACGACTCGGGAGCCATGCACATCGCCTCGGCCCTTGGGATCCCAACGGTCGCCGTGTTCGGCGCCACCGACGAACGGGCGACCGGCCCGACCGGACTGCGGACGCGGGTGATCCGGGAACCGGTCGAGTGCAGCCCTTGTCTTCTCCGCGAATGCCCGGTCCCCGGCCACCCCTGCATGGCGAACGTCCAGCCCGCGCGCGTGGTGCAGGCCGCCTTGGATCTGCTCAAATAGGGAGTTTGTGGATACGCGCAAGAAAATCCTCGACGCCGCTACCGCGCACCGTTACGCCGCCAGCGGCAATCTGTCCCGGGTGGTCGCGGTGGCCGCGCCCTTCGACGGGCTCACCGCCCCGTCGGTTAGACGCCTGCGCGATCTCCGGCAGCGGCACCCGGACGCAACCCTGGTCGTGGTCCTGACCTGCGTCCCCGAGCCGTTGCTGAGCCTGCCAGCCCGCGCGGAACTCGCCGCCAGCCTGCGCGATGTGGATTTTGTGGTCGTGCCCGAGCAGGGCGAGTGGGAGAAAACCGCCACTGCGCTGGCGCCGCAGGCCGTCTACCGGGAGCACGCCGCGCAGGAGCAGGAGCGCGCGGCGCTGATGGCGCGCGTGCGCGAAAGGCACGCCGTTTAGCATGCGCGTCCTGATGGTGCGCCTCGGCGCGATGGGCGATGTGCTCCACACCCTCCCGGCGGCGGCGACGTTGAAGCACAGCTTCCCGGGGGCGGAACTGGTGTGGGTGATCGAACCGCGCTGGAAATGCCTGCTCGAGGGCAACCCTTTCGTCGACCAGGTGGTGGAATTCGACCGGCGGAGCCTGCGCGCCATCGGGCAGGCGTTTCAGCAATTACGCGCGCGCCGGACGGAGCTGGCGATCGACTTTCAGGGACTCGTCAAGTCCGCCCTGGTGGCCTCGGCGGCCCGCCCCGACCGGCTCTATGGTTATCACCGCGCGCAGGCGCGGGAGCCGCTGGCCGCCTGGTTTTACTCCCACCCGACCAGGACGCGCGCGCCCCACATCGTGGACCAGCATCTGGAGCTGGCCGCCGCCGCGGGGGCGCGCAACCGCATCGTGGAGTTTCCCCTGCCGCCGGGCCGCCTTGAAGAACCGCTTCCGGAAGGGCCGTTCGTGCTGGCCAGCCCCCTGGCCGGCTGGGAATCCAAACAGTGGCCGCTGGAACACTACTCCGTCCTGGCGGGGCTCCTTTACCGTGAACTGGGTATCCCCTTGGTGGTCAATGGCGCGCCGGACGCGGTGGACACGTTGCGGCGCATCGAAACGGCGCAGATTCATGTCTCTTCGATCGAGGGACTCATCGATGCGACTCGGCGCGCCTCAGCCGTTGTGGGGGTGGACAGCGGCCCGCTGCACCTGGCGGCAGCGCTCCTCAGACCCGGCGTGGCGATTTTTGGACCTACGGACCCCGCTCGCAACGGGCCCTACGGAGGCACCTTTCAGGTGCTGCGCAGCCCCGAAGCGGCCACCACCTACAAACGCGCCAGAGCGGTGGACCCCAGCATGGCCGCCATCACCCCCGCCGAAGTTTTCCAACGCCTTCGCGATCTGCTCCGGGACTCCACGCCAGCGCCTCCGGCGCGGAAAGGCATCCGTCCCCCGCCGTGATCGCGAAATGGCGTTTTCCCAAGTGGTACGCGGACCGGGTGGCGCGCCTCCGCGTTCCCGGAGGTTTTCTCCTGGTGGCGGCATTCGCCTGGGGGGCACGCCCGTCCGCTCAATCGCTGCTATGGGGTGTGCCGGTTTCGCTCGTGGGGCTGGCGGTGCGAGCATGGGCTGCCGGCCACCTGGAGAAAAACCGGCAACTGGCCACCGGCGGTCCGTATGCCATCGTACGGAACCCCCTATATCTCGGCACCCTGCTGGTGGCCGCCGGCCTCGTCATCGCGGCTCGTCACCCGGGCTTGGGGGTCCTGTTCGCAGCCGTGTTCCTGCTCGTGTATCTCCCGGTCATCCAACTGGAAGAACAGCACCTGCGCCGCCTTTTTCCCGCCTACGAGGAGTACGCCCGGCAGGTTCCCGCGCTCTGGCCGCGTTGGCCGAAGCGCTGGCCGCAGGGGAAATTCCGCGTCCGCCAATACTGGCTTAACCGGGAATACCAGGCCCTGCTCGGCTACGCCGCCGGACTGGCCTGGCTCTGCTGGCGGGCTTGGGCGGACTGAGCGCGCCACCCTCCCAGCCAGCGCTCGCCGCGGCGGATCAGTCTCCCTTGTGCATCTGCTGCGAAAGGTATTGCGCGTAGCCGATTTCCTGGATCATGTGCAACTGGGCCTCGATCCAGTCGACGTGATGCTCTTCATCCACCAGGATTTTTTCGAATACCGTACGGGAGGCGTTGTCGCCCACTTCCGTGGCGTGGCGGATCGCATTGTTCAGGCGCGGGATGGCCTGGAGCTCCAGAGCCAGATCGTTCTCCAACTGTTCCTTCACATCCCGGCCAATCTTGATGGGGAACAAGTCGCTCATGTTAGGAGTACCTTCGAGGAACAGGATCCGTTGCAGCAGGTCGTCGGCGTGTTTCATCTCGTCGATCGACTCGTGCCGCATATACTCGGCCAGCCGGAGGTAACCCCAGTTCTCGCACATTTTCGAGTGGAGAAAATACTGGTTGATCGCAGTGAGCTCCGCCTTCAGCACTTCGTTCAGATAAGCAATAACTTGATCATTCCCGCGCATGCCCGGATTGTATCATGCGGCCCGCCGCCGCCCCTGGCTGGGGAGGAAAGCGTCCGGCCTTTCGCCCGGGTTTCGCCGGCGCGATACAATCCCTTTGTAAACCCATGATTTCTGCTTACGTCCCTCTGCTGGCCGCCGGGCTTTCGGCGTCCGCCGCCCTCGCCTCCGGCCCAGTCACGCTGAACCTGCTTCCCCCCGGCCCGGGCAACCCGCGGAACACGGAAGGCAGCTTTGCGCAACTCAAGGACGGCCGCCTGCTGTTCATCTACTCGCGCTTCACCTCCGACGGGCCGGCCGATTCTGGCGCCGCCTACCTGGCGGCGCGCTACTCGCGCGACCAGGGCGCCACCTGGACGGAGCGGGACGAAACCGTGGTTGGCAACGAGGGCGGCATGAACGTCATGTCGGTCAGCCTGCTGCGCCTGAAATCGGGCGAATTGGCCCTGTTCTACATGCGTAAGGACTCCATGATGGATTGCCGCCCGTACCTGCGCATGTCCCGGAACGAAGGCAAGAGCTGGAGCAAGCCGCGGCTGACTATCCCCGACCCTGGCTACTATGTCCTAAACAACGACCGCGTGGTGCAGTTGCCGGGTGGCCGAATCCTGCTGCCGGTCGCGCTGCACCGCAACGATACGCCCGATCCCGCGCGCTTTAACAGCCGCGGCGTGGCCATGTGCTACCTCTCGGACGACCAGGGCAAGACGTGGCGGCGCAGCCGCACCACGCTGGAGCATCCTGCGCCCCATCCCGCCGGACTCCAGGAGCCGGGCTTGGTTCTGCTCACCGATGGCCGCCTGCTGATGTACATGCGGACCGGCACGGGCAGACAGTATTATTCCTACTCGAGTGACGGGGGCGACACCTGGACTCCGCCCGAGCCCTCCCCGCTGCTTTCTCCGCTGAGCCCGGCCAGCATCAAGCGCATTCCGAAGACCGGCGACCTGCTCGCCGTCTGGAACGATCACTCGCGCGTGAGCGACCCCATCCGCAACCGGCTGCGGACGCCCCTCACGGTGGCGATTTCACGCGACGAGGGCAAGAGCTGGGAGAAGGCGAAGAACATCGCCGCCGATCCGGAAGGCTGGTATTGCTACACGGCCATCCATTTTGCCGGCGATCGCGTGATTCTGGGATACAATGCGGGCGGCTCCGGGTTGCCGCACTTGAGCCGGTCAGTGATGACCTATTTCGATCTCGATTGGCTGTACCAGTAGGTTTCGCCCTCACTCGGGAGGAGAAACCATCGGCACAAAGCGCACGGGGATGCCCCGGCGGCGCCGCACCTTTCCGTCGCGCGTTTTTTCGATGGTGACCAGCTCCTGAGAAAACGGTCCGGCGCCGACGGGGGCCACCAGCAGGCCGCCCGGCTTTAACTGTTCGATGAGGGCCGCGGGGACTTCGCGCGGCGCGGCGGTCAGCAGGATGCGGTCAAACGGCGCCTGTTCCGGCCAGCCGAGATAGCCGTTGCCATGCCGCACTTCCACGTTGTGATAGCCCAGCCGCGCGAGTGTCTGCCGGGCGCTTTCCGCCAGGGGCGCCACGATCTCGATCGTGTACACCTTGGCGGCCAGCCGGGAGAGCACGGCGGCCTGATACCCGGACCCCGCGCCAATCTCGAGCACCCGCAGCTCGGGGCTCAGTTTCAACATCTGGGTCATCAGCGCGACGATATAAGGCTGCGAGATGGTTTGCCCATGGCCGATCGGCAGGGGGTGATCGGCGTAGGCCTGATCGCGGAGCGCGGGGGGCACGAACTCGTGCCGCGGCACTTGCCGCATCACCTGAATGACCGCGCGGTCGGTGACGTCGCGCGCGGCGATCTGCTCGCGGACCATGGCCTCGCGCGCGCCCGCGTAGGGATCCGCGGCCACCTGCCAGAGAAAACAAAAAAGAACGGCGTTCATCGCCGGGCCTCTACCGCCCAGCATAGACGGTGGCGGTCGGCCCGCCAAGCAAGGCCGGAGCGCCGCCGTTTCACTCGTCGGTGCGCGCGGTCCGCGGCTCGGGCAGCGCGAAGCTGGCCAGGAATCCCCCCGCGTACACCAGCAGAGCCATGAGCGCCGCCGCCAAGGCCAGCTTGGCGGACGGTCCCGCGCCCGGCATGATGTTGGCCAACTGGGGGGTCACAAACGCGGCGAACGTGCCTACCAGACGGCCGCCCACATTGGCCGCGAAGCTCTCCCCGGTGCCGCGCAAATGCACCGGATACACACGGGGCAGGTAGTTGCCCCAGAAACTGAACTGGGCCACGGTTACCAGTCCAGCCAGGAACACACCCCACTTGAGGAGTTCCAGGTTGTCGCGGGCGGGAAAAAAGAAGACGAGCGGCACCAGCACCAGGCCGGGCGCCTGAAACACCCGCAGCAGGGCGCGGCGGCTCACAATCCGCACCGCGAGAAACGCCAGCAGGAAACGGCCGGTCAACCCGCCCACCTCCTGGAAGGCTTGCACGAGGCTGACGATCTGCTGCTGCGCCGGGCGGGCCAGTTCCGCCACCTCCGGCAGGCCCGGGACAATGCGCGGCAAGTGTTGGATGGCGCCGAACGCCGCGCCGTAACTGCACGCGAACATGAACGCCGTCACCAGGGTCGTCCGCCGGTATTGCGGCTGGAACAGCTCCCCGAAGCTGGGCCGCTTCAACGTCCCGGCTTCCTTCTTCTGGCGCCACACCGGAGACTCGGGCAGGAACGGACGGATGATCATCAGCGGCAGCGCCGGAATCACGCCGGAAATCAGCGTGTAGCGCCACGCTTCGTGTCCGCCGTGAATCGCCGGCAGCGCATGGCCGTAGGTGACGGCAAGCGCATACGCGCCGGTCACCAGCAAACCGCCCACGGACGAGAACGCCTGGGTGTATCCCAAAACGGCCTCGCGGCGTTTGGGCTCCGGGAACAGTTCCGCCAGCCACGCCACGGCCGCCACAAACTCCACGCAGACGCCGATGAAGGTCGTGCACCGGAGGATCAACAGTTGCGTCAAAGAGGTCGCGAAACCCGCGGCCAACGCCGAGAAGGCGTAAAGCAGGATGCTCCACACCAGCACGCGCCGGCGTCCCAGCCGGTCGGTCAGGTAGCCGCCGATCATCCCGAAGAGGCCGCCGGCCACCGCCGGCACATAAAACAGCAGGCCTACCCAGGTGTTGAACTCGGGCGTGCCGGGCTTGATTCTGCCAAGCTCCATCAACGCCGGCTGCACGATCAGCGGCAGCATCAGCAGTTCATAAATGTCGAAGGCAAAACCGATCGCCGCGACCAAGCAGATGAGCCATTCAACGCGAGTGAGACGCCGGGAGGTTGGAGAAGACATGAGGCGAGCGTGCGATCAGGATACCTGAGACGCACGCAGCGCCGCAAATGCGCGGCGCGCCCGCCGGCGGGCGGATGGTACACTACGTCGCGTATATGGCCCGGCTTTTTTCATTCCGGTGAATGCATTCCGTGCCCGGCGGGTCCGGGTGGAATTCCCCGCCCCCATCCCGGCGCCAGTGAAGCGCTCCTCCTTCGCTGCGCCGGCGATGGGCCGGCGAAAGCGAGGAGATGAGTGACGATCCAAACAGAATCGTATCGTGAGGTTTTGGAGACCATCTGCCAGGAGACCATCGCGCCCCTGGCCCTGGAGGTCGACCGGACGGGGGCGTTCCCTGAGCGCTCCGTGACGGCCCTGAAAGCGGCTGGTCTGCTGGGGGCAGTCAGCGCGCCCGAGGCGGGCGGGTTGGCGTTGGGAATCCCCGGCGCCGTCCGGATCGTGCGCCGCGTGGCGGAAGAGTGCGGCTCCACCGCGATGGTGTTGTGCATGCATTACTGCGGGACCGCGGTGCTGGAGGCGTATGCCCCCCGGGACGTGCGCCGGGCCGCGGCGGCGGGCGATCACCTCAGCACCCTGGCCTTCAGCGAAGCCGGTTCGCGCAGCCACTTTTGGGCGCCGGTCAGCACGGCCCGGGCGGATGGCCAAGAGGTGGTGCTCGACGCGCGCAAGAGTTGGGTCACTTCCGCATCCCGCGCCACCGCGTATGTGTGGTCCTCGCGCCCCCTGGCGGCCGAAGGACTGAGCACCCTCTGGCTGGTGCCCGCCGGCGCGCCCGGACTGACCGTGCACGGCCCGTTCGAAGGGCTGGGCTTGCGCGGCAACGATTCTTCGCCGGTCTCCGCCGCAGGGGTGCGCGTGCCCGTCTCGGCCATGCTGGGCCCGGACGGCGGCGGGTTCGACATCATGATGGGGACGGTCCTGCCGCTGTTCAACCTGCTGATCGCCGCCTGCTCGACCGGCCTGATGGAAGCCGCCCTGCGCCGGACCGCCGAGCACGCCTCCGGCATCCGCTACGCGCACCTGGACTCCGCCCTGGCGGAACTGCCCACCATCCGTAACTACATTGCGCGGATGCGGGTGAAAAGCGACATGGCCGCCGCGCTGCTGGACGACGCCGTGGCGGCGGTCACCGCGGGGCGTCCCGACACCATGCTGCGGGTGCTGGAAGCCAAAGCGTCCGCCGGGGAAACCGCCACCGAGGTGCTCGATCTGGCGATGCGCGTCTGCGGGGGCGCGGCGTTCCGCAAGGACGTCGGCGTGGAGCGGTACTTCCGTGACACGCGCGCCGCGGGCGTCATGGCCCCTACCACCGATATGTTGTACGACTTCATTGGCAAAGCCGTGTGCGGCCTCGCGCTGTTCTGAGCGGCGGGCGCGCAGAGAGGGAAATTTTCCATGAGCGGAACCAAGACTCTCATCCTGGGCGCGGTCGCCTACGATCCCAAGGTGGTCACCATTTGGGACGGCTTCCAGCGGCACTTCGCCCTCCACCACCTTCCCTTCGATTACGTCCTGTACTCCAATTACGAAAGCCAGGTGGAGGCGCACTTCCGCGGCCACCTGCACGTGGCCTGGAATTCTCCCCTGGCGTGGATTCAGTCCCAACGAATCGCGGCGGCGCTGGGGAGGAAAGCGGAAGCCGTCGCCATGCGCGATTCCGACCGCGATTTGACCTCCGTCATCCTGGTGCGGGCCGACAGCGGCATCCACGAGGTGGCGGATTTGCGGGGCAAGCGGATCGCGGTCGGCGCGCAGGACTCCCCGCAGGCTACGCTGATCCCCCTTGGGCGTCTGGCGAGCCTGGGCATCGAGCCGAATACCGATTGCGAGGTGTTGCCGTTCGATCTCGTGCCCGGCAAGCACGGCGACCACATCGGCGGGGAACGCGTGGCGGTGCGGGCGCTGCTGCGCGGCGACGCGGAGGCGGCGTGCATTCTGGACGCCAACCACCTGCTCTTTAGCCAGGAGGGCACGCTGCCCTCCGGCGCGACCCGGATCCTCGACCGCACGCCGCCATACGATCACTGCAACTTCACGGTGCTCGACGGCGCGCCGCAGGCGCTGGTCGCCGAGTTCCAGCGCCTTCTGTTCGCGATGAGTTACGCCGACCCGCTGCTGCGCCCCTTGCTCGACCTCGAGGGACTCAAACAGTGGCTTCCCGGCCGTACGAGCGGCTACGCCCAACTCGAGGCGGCCGTCACCCGCTTGGGCGCCATCGACGCGTTTGTGGAACAGGTGGCCGCGCAGTGCGGGTAGATCTCGGCGACTTGGGATTCGACGAAGGCGGCCACCTGCTGGTGAAGCGGGCGCTGCGCGCCGCGGCGCCCGGCGAGGCGGTGGAGGTGACGGGCGGCGCCCCCGAAATGGCGCTGCACCTGGAGGTGTGGTGCCGCGCGGAAGGCCACCGATGCGCGCGCGGACGGGAGGGCGTCCTGATCGTGTCCCCCGGCGCGGCGGAGGCGGCGCGCTGGAAGGGCGCCGAACCCGCCGGCCACGCCGACCCCCGCCGGCCTGGCGCGGTCGCCGAGCGGGCCCCCTTGCGCTGGGGCCTGGCCGCCCGCGGCGCTACGGTCGAAGCCGGTTCTCCCGAATTCGATTTCCGGCTCACCGGCAAGGCGGAGGTCTGGGCCGATACCGCCGCTGCCCTTTACGCGCAAGCCGCGGCCGCCCAGTGGAATCCCGCTACCGCGATCCCCTGGGATGCCGCCTTCGACCTGCCCGCCGAAGTCGAGGACGCGGTGGTCCAGATTATGACCTACCTGGTGGAAAACGAAACCGCAGCGCTGATCGTGCCCAGCCGCTTTCTGGCGCAACTGCATCCGCACTTTCGCGAAGTCATGCAGTTGCTGGCTGTGCAGGCCGCCGACGAAGCGCGGCACGTCGAGGTCTTCACCCGCCGCGCCCTCCTCAAGCGGGACCGTCTCGGCTTGTCGACGGCGGGCGGGCAGGCGTCGTTGAAAACCCTGGTGGACGAACCGGAGTTCGCCATCGCCGCCTTCTTGCTCAGCGTGCTGGGCGAGGGCAGTTTTCTGGTGCTGCTCTGGTTCCTCGAACGCCACGCTCCCGATCCGGTCACCGAGGCGGTGGCCCGCCTGGCGGCGCAGGACGAAGCCCGCCACGTCGCGTTCGGCCTCGCGCACCTGCGGCGGCGCCTCGAGGAGGATCCGGGTTTCCGTTCCCGCCTTTCGCTCGCGGTGCGGCAGCGCCATGAGGCTCTTCGGCACACGGCTGGCCTCAACCGCGAGGTGTTCGATGCACTGCTCGTGGTGGCCGCCGGCGGATGGGATCCGGGGCAACTTCGCCTGGGGCATCGGCGGGTGATGGGCCTGCTGGCCGACATGGACGCCGCCCGGCGGAACCACCTCCGGCGGCTGGGCTTTGCCGACGAGGAAGCCGCGGAGCTTTCCGGCCTGCACACGCGGAACTTCATGTGAATCCGCTGGGCCGCCCGAGACGACAGTCCGGCGCGCCGGCACGCGGCGCTACTTCAACGTCACCGGCTTGCCGGTCTGGATGGACGTTTTCGCCGCGTCGATGATCTCGTTCACCGCTACGGTGTAGTCGAGCGAAACCAACCCCTCGACCGGCTGGTTGGTCCTTAGGCAGTGCACCATGTACGCGATGGCCCCGGAACGCTCCGGCGGCAACGGGGGGATGTCCAGCCGTGCGGCGGGATCGCGGCCTTTCCGGATTTCGGCCGGCCCTTCGCCCATGCGGATGTAGCCGTTATAAGTCACAATTTCGAAAACGTTGACGCCCGGCGGAAGATTCCAGCTCTGCTCCAGAATCGCGACCTTGTCCTTGTAGCCCAGCACGATCGTGGCGCCGTCTTCCACCTGCGGGAAATCCTGGGGGCGCAGGCGCAGCGCGTGCGCGTACACCGTCTGCGGGCGGCCGAGGTAGTACAGGGAGTAGAGGGCGTTGTAGCAGCCGAAATCCATCAGTGCGCCCGCGCCGTTTCGCTCCGGATCGATCAGCCACTCGTGGAAAAACTTGTTGCGGCCGGACTTGGGAAACACGCCGCCGTGGCCGGTCGTCACACGCAGACGCCAAGGCGCGCCCAACTCGCCCGCGTCCAGCTTCGCCTTGACCGCATAGTAGGAGGGAGAGAACGCCGGCGGGAAGTTGGTAAGCACCTGAATGCCGTGCCTCTGCGCCGCGCGCCGGATCTGCAACGCCTGCGCATGCGTGGCGGCCAGCGGTTTTTCGAAAATTACGTGCACCTTGCGGGGCGCGCACGCCTCCACGATCTCGTGATGGCGGTTGTTCTCGACGAACGCCCAAACCATAGTGGGCTTCACCTCATCGAGCATCTTCCGGTAGTCGTCATAGAAGGGCACGGCCGCCGCCCCCATCTTCTTGGCTTCCGCCACCAGGTCCGGTTCCGACTCGGCGATCGCCACGAACCTGGCCGCGGGAGTCTTCAGGAGATACTCCAGGTGGCTCCAGGTGTGGGAGTGCCGCAGACCGATCAGGGCGATTGTGAAGTCCTGGGCGGAAGCCGGCAGGCCCAGAGACGTCAAAAACAGAAGTGTCGCTAGTCGCATCGTTAGACTTATCCAGAAGTTCACTGTATGCCTTGGCGGCCTCCAAGGGAAGCGGGCTGGCTTCCGTCCCGCAACCGCCATACAATCTCGCCAGGAGGTTTTCCGTGCAGTCTGCATCCGGCGGCGCGACGCGCCGCCAGTCCCTGGGCGCTTTGGGCGGGCTCCTGATCGTGCCTGCCGGCAGCGCGCGCGGCTACCAGGCGAACCAGAAGCTGAACCTGGGCATCATCGGCGTCGCCGGCATCGGCCGGGTGAACGCGCAGGCGTTTCAGGCGCTCGGCGAAAACATCGCCGCGTTGTGCGATGTGGACGGCGACATTCTGGACAAGCGCGGCGCGCTGTTTCCAGACGCGCGCCGCTACGCCGATTTCCGGAAGATGATTGAGAAAGAAAAACTGGACGGCGTCGTCGTGGCGACGCCGGATCACAGTCACGCCTACCTCAGCGTCTACGCGATGAAGCATGGCCTGCACGTTTTCTGTCAAAAGCCGCTTACGAGCTGCGTGCACGAGGCGCGCGTGTTGGCGCGGGTGGCGGCGGAAACCAAGGTGGTCACCCAAATGGGCACGCAGACCAGCGCCGATCCCGCGACGTTGCGGATGGCCGAACTGGTGCAGTCGGGCGCGCTCGGCGAGATCACCGAAGTGCACATGACCACCGACCGTCCGATCTGGCCGCAGGGGCACGACCGGCCGGAAGGGGAAGACCCCCTGCCCCCGCGGCTCGATTGGGACCTGTGGCTGAATACGGCGCCCTACCGGCCTTTCCTCGACCGCTGGCCCGAAGGCCACGCGGTTTACCATCCGGACCGGAAGAACCAGTTCCGGTCCGGGCCGCAGGTGTATCACCCCGGCTGCTGGCGGGGATGGGTAGACTTCGGCAGCGGAGCGCTGGGCGACATCGCGCCGCACAGCATGAACGTGGTGTTTCTGGCGCTGGACCTGGGCGCGCCCTCAGCCGTGGAAGTCGTGAACACCTCCGGGATGCGGCGGGAGATGTATCCGGACTGGTCGCACTTGCGTTTCGACTACGCCGGCCGCGGCGTGCATCCCGCGTTGTCGATTCACTGGCATGACGGCAACCGCCCGCTGCCGGAGTATCTGGCGCCGCCCGCGCCGCCGTCCGAAACCGCCGGGCAACCCCTCCGCCGGGGCCGCGGCAACATGGTTTGGATTGGCACCAAGGGCAGCTATCCCCACGGACGCGGCCCCTTCGCGGGTACGACCGCGCCCGAACCGCCCTGGCCGCCGCCGCGCGACTGGGGCCGCGAGGATGTCCAGAAGGACTGGGTGGCCGCCATCAAAACCGGGAAGACCGCGCCGTGCCACTTCGGCTACGCGGGACCGTTTACCGAAGCCTACCTGCTCGGCAACGTCGCGTTGCGGGTTGGCCACCGCATCGAATGGGATCCGCTCGCGTTTCGCGTCACCAACTGCCGCGAAGCCAATCAGTACCTGTTCCGGGAATACCGCCGCGGCTGGGATCTGAAAGAGATCGCCGGGGACGCCTGGGCGGAACCCGCGCAGATCTCGCGGGCGCGCTAATTTTAGCGTGCCGCGCAACTTTAGTTGCGAGCCGGTCGGAGACCGGCTCTACGTGGCGCGGGTCCCCCGACCGCGGCGCGGAACCTGGGTGGTGGCGCACGCTTCAGCGTGCAGCGCAACTTTAGTTGCGCCGAGCGCAACTTTAGTTGCGCCAGCCGGTCGGAGACCGGCGCTACGTCCCCCGACCGCGGCGCGGAACCTGGGCGGTGGCGCACGCTTCAGCGTGCAGCGCAACTTTAGCTAAACGGTCAGCCTTCCGGGAAAGCCAGACAGTCGACAAACGTGTCCTGAAAACGAGCGTCGGTGTGGAGCGAGACGTGGACCACGCGGGAGGGCAAGTCCCGCAGCCAGTGGTCCCGCGCTGAGGGGTTCAAGGCAATCAGTTTGGTCCCGCGCAGCGCGGCGTTGCCGGCGGGATGGACGCGCTTGGGGTCCATCTCCAGCAAGCCGAGCCGCCAGGCGTCCGTCACGTCCACGTAGTTGCCAAAGGCTCCGGCCAGATAGACGGCGCGCAGGCTCTCCAGGCTCGCGCCCCACTGCTCGAGCAGGAGGCGCACTCCGGCGGCGATCGCGCCCTTGGCCAACTGCAATTGGCGAATGTCGCCCTGCGTCAGCCGCACCGGATCCGCCAGCAGCCATTCCTTGCCGTTGGCGAAACGGCCGCCCGGCCCGATCAGGCCCGTCTCGCGGGCGCGCGCCACCGCGGAAACCAGTCCGCTTCCGCAAATGCCGCGCGGCGCCCCGCCGCCCAGCACCCGGCACTGGAAACCGCCGTCGCGGAAGTAGACGTGGGTGATGGCCCCCTCGGCGGCGCGCATGCCCATGGAGATGCAGCCGGCTTCAAACGCCGGGCCCGCCGCGGTGGAAGCCGCCAGCAGCCGGTGGCGATTCCCCAGCACGATTTCGCCATTGGTGCCCAGATCGAGCAGCGCGGCCAGTTCCTCGCGCTCGGCGATGCCGGTGGCGGCGATTCCCGCCAGCACATCGCTGCCCACGAACCCCCCAATGCATGGCAGGAAGATCACCTCCGCCTGCTCCGGCAGGTTCCAGCCCAGTTCCCGCGGCGCGAAACGCAGGGCCGCCAGCGTCGACGGTTCGAAGGGCACGTGCGACAGGGGCTCGACATCCACGCCGCCGAACAGGTGGTGCATCACCGTGTTGCCGCACAGCCAGACTTCGCGCAGATCCGCGCGTCCGGCGGCGCGGACCAGATCGGCGGTGAGCGCGCCCGCCGCGCCGCGAATCAGCGAGGCCAGCCGCGCCGCTCCCTGCTCGTGCTCGAGCGCCGCCTTGACGCGGGTCATGATGTCGGCGCCCAGCACGGCCTGCGGGTTCAGGGCGGTCCGTACGCCGAGGATCGCGCCGGTCTCCAGATCCACTAACTGCGCCGCCAACGTGGTGGTGCCGACATCGAACGCCACCGCGCACCCCGGACGGGGCTCGAAGGCGCAGTGCGTATCGTCGGCGAGCACATGCGCGGTCCACTGTTCGATCTCGAGCGTCAGATCGCCCGCCACCCTCGCGCAACAGGCCAGCCGCCACCCGGCGCGCAATTCCTCCTCCGTCAGCGTCTGCCGCATCTCCGGGGAGATCGCCAATTCGCCCCGGAGCAAGCGGACACGGCAGCCGCCGCAGGTGCCCTCCCCGCCGCAGGGAAACTCAACTCCCAAGGGAAAGAGGATGTCGCTGAGCGAGGAGCCCGTCCGGACCGGCAACTCCACGCCGAGAGGAAACAAGCGGAGGGTCGGCATCAGGGTAGATGAGTATGCGCGTAAGCGGCCATCGCGCGCACGTTTTCCGCGGGTGTGCCGGGCGGCACCTCGCAGCCCGCGGCGACAATCCAGCGCGCGCCGGCCTGCCGGTGGCACTCCGCCAACGCCGCCTGGATCTGCTCCGGCGTGCCGTCCCGCAGCACCCGCACCGGATCGATGTTGCCTGCCAGCACCTGTCCGGACGGCATTTCCGCGCGGGCCAACTCCAGGGGTGTGAGCGAATCCAAATCAACGATCGCGGCGCCCAGCGACCCCATCCCGGCGGCGATTTTCCTGGTGTTGCCGCAGATGTGCAGCCGCACCCGCCCGCCGCGCGCGTGAATGCCCGCGACCAGTTCCTCCTCAAACGGCAGCACCAACTCCCGATAGTACCGGGGTCCGACCAGGGAGGCCGCGGCGTCGCCCACGCCGATGTAGTCGGCGCCCGCCTCGAGTTGCGCTTCTGCGAAACCGATCTCCATCGCCACGCAGAACGCGAACAGTTCCCGGACGTAATCCGCATCGTCGTGCAGGTCGACCAGCAGGGAGTTGAGGCCGCGGAGGTCGGCGGCCATCGCGCAGGGACCCTCCACCCAGCCTTCGACGCAGAGCTCCGCCCCAGCCAACTCCCGCAGCCGGCGCACGCCGGCCACCCGGTCGCCCATCCGCCCGGCGCGGGGATCCGGCAGCTTCAGCGCGCCCAGCCGCTCCTTAGCGGCCAGCAGCGCCTCGCTTTCGACGATAGCCGGCGGCTGGTGCTCGAACCATTCAATCCTGGCGCCGAGGTCGTGCGCTTCCCGCGCGGGATCGGAAATCACCGAGACATGATCGAACCCGAACGTCCGCGCGGTGCGGTGCTGCGCCTGGGCCAGCGTCTCGTGATCCGTCACGTACTTCCGGTACGAGACCCCCGTCTGTCCGGCGGCGAACATCATGGTGATGGGCATCAGGGGCAGGCGGTCTACCGTTTCTCCCGCCAGGTGAGCCGCCACCCGCTCCCGGCCGGTCATTCCTTGATTTCCTCCAGCCGCACAATCTGTTCGTCGTAGGAGACGCCAATCGCGTGTCCCGGCGGCACCACCAAGAAATGATCCGGATCCCAGTCGCCGTCCACCAGCCGCTCGAACAACTGAAAGTCCCCCACGATCTTGGTGAACCGCCAGCCATGCTCTTCGGCTTCCCGGCGCGCCTCTTCCTCAAACCGGCCGTCCGGTTCCAGGCCGGTTTCGATGTAGGTGAGTTGCCGGTAGTGGCTGCGGTAGGTGTGGAGTTGCTCGAACAGATAACGGCCGTTCTCCTCGCCGTATTTGTCGATCAGTTCCTGGAGGGCGTAGCCCGCGCCGGTGAGGGAGCGGGTTTGGTGCAGCATGGTTTGATCGAGGCCGCGGCCGCGTTCCAGCCAGCCGGTGGACCGGAAGTAAACGCCGGGGTTGGCGTCAAAGAACTCCTGATAGCGCTGCCGGCTTCCCATCAGCAGCGCGATGCAGTCGTGCGCGCGGGGAATCACCAGCGGGATGGTGCGGGCCCGCAGGCCCAGCGCGCCGTTGCCGCAGAGCGCATACCCCAGCAGAATCGCCTCGTAGCGCTGCGGATCGGTGGCATCCACCACCTCCTGCAAACGGTCCCGCATCTTGCTGCCGCCCAGGTCGTGCAAACCCTTGGGCAGAAACTCCGCGTCGATCGTGTGGGGCGACCGCGACAGGACAAAACTCAACTCCCGGAGGATCACTTCGCAACCGATCAATTTGAGCCGCATCGCTTGTCCTTCCCGGTCAGGCGCGCAGACGCCAGCTTCCTCCCGCAGCCCTGCCTGCTGGCTGAAAGAATCCCAGGTGCGCCGTCGCTTTCCCGCGGCCCGTATCCGGCGCCGGCAGCAGCCCGCCTGCTTCCGCGCGGGGGCGCTTAGGCCGCTACCATCGCCTCCAGTTTACGGCGGATCGCGGCGGCCGCCTCGGGAACGTACAAGACATCACATTCCGAGCCCAGGATGAACGGCCGGCCCCGCGCCTTCATCTTTTCGGCCAACTGCCCGGCAAGTTCCGCGACGCGTTCCACCGGCATGGCCGCGTCCGAATAGAAAGTCTTTGTGGGCAGGTTGCCGTACAACACGACGTCCTCGGGCACGAGCGCCGCATCCTGCCACAGGCAGCGGGATGCGCCCAGGCTGAGCACGGCGGGATGCAGGGTCTCCCCCAGAATCTTTACCATGCTATCAGTCAGTTCTCCGCAGTCATGCAGGAACCAGGCAGCGCCTGCTTTATCCAACAGACTCCGCAGCCGCAGGTTTGGCTGCACCACGTACCGGTTCAGGATGTCCGAACCGGCGGTCAACTGGCGGGGCGACAGGTAGACCGCATTCGCCGAAGGCTCGCAGAAAATCACTGCCCGCGCGCCCGCGTCCAGTTGCGCCCGGATCGAGCGGGCGACGGTAGCTTCCGCCATTTCCAGGCAGCGTTCGAACAGGAGGATGGATTCATCGTCGTCGGCAGCCAAGCCCCGGCCCGCGAGCGCGACCGGGGTGATGGGGTCGGCCACCAGCTTGGTGGCCAGGGAAAACGGCCCGATCGTCATGCCCACCGGAAACAGGGAAGTAGCCTCCGCGATATACCGGATCGAGTCGAAGTGCGCCTGGTGCGCGGGGAGAAACGCGCCGGGCGCGCCGTCCCGCACACGGGCGACCGCTTCTTCCGGCGGCGGAGCGAGAAAGTGATACGTGTCGGCCTCATCCCCGGCAAGGCCTAATCGTTGGAGCAGATCGCGCTTTTCCAGGCGGAGGTCCATGCGGGGGAACGCCGCCGGACTGCCGTAGCGGAAGGCATGGGCCTCCAGGACGCGGCCCAAGCGCTCGCCATCGGTCAGAATCGCTTCCGGATCGGGCTGCTCGTGCAGCACCAGGTCCACCGCCAGGGGAATGCGCGCGCCCTCCGCCGCCATGCGCCGGAAGACGCTGTCAGGCATGCGAACTCGCCTTCACCATGTCCCGCGCCAGATTGACGGCCACACTGGCGTTCTCGCCGTAGCCGTCCGCGCCGATCTCTTTGGCGAACTGCGGCGTCACCGGGGCGCCGCCGACCAGCACTTTCACCCGGTCGCGCAAGCCGGCGTTCTTCAACGCCTCGATCGTGGTCCGCATCGCCGGCATGGTTACCGTCAACAGCGCCGACAGGCAGACCACGTTGGCGTTCCGCGCCTGCACGGCGTCCACGAACTTCTCCGGCGGCACGTCCGCGCCCAAGTCGGTGACCTCAAACCCGCCGCCTTCCAGCAGCGACGCCACCAGGTTCTTGCCGATATCGTGCAGGTCGCCTTTCACCGTGCCGATGACGACGCGCCCAGTCGGCTCGGCGCCTCTCTCGGCCAGCAGGGGACGCAGCAGCTCGAGCGCCCCTTTCATCGCCCGCGCCGACAGGAGCAACTCCGGCACAAAGTACTCTTCGCACTCGAAGCGCTTGCCCACCTCCGCCATCGCCGGAATCATATACTTTTGGATCAACTCGATTGGATCGGCGTTCTCGGCCAGCGCTTCTCTGGTCACCGCCACCGCAGTCTTGTTGTCTCCGTTGAGTACCGCCTCGTACAGTTTTTGTAGGTCCGCCATGAACCGCCTCACTTGTTTCCGTTGAATTCGCGCACCGCGTCGATCATCGCCACCAGATTTTCCACGGGCGTGCGGGCTTGCACGTTATGAATGGAGTCGAACACAAATCCGCCTCCGCGGGAGAACACCGCGCACCGCCCCAACACCTCTTCCCGCACGGCCGCCGGCGTGCCGAACGGCAGCGTTTTTTGCGTGTCCACGCCGCCGCCCCAGAAGACCAACCGGTCACCGTAAGCGGATTTCAAATGCGCGGGCTCCATGCCCGCCGCCGAACACTGCACCGGATTCAGGATATCGAATCCGCACTCGATAAACGACCCGATAAAGCGCTCGACCGCTCCACAGGAGTGCTTGAACGTCTTCCAGGGCGTGTGCCGATGGATCCAGTCGTTCAGCCGCCGGTAGTAGGGGAAGTACAGTTCGCGGAACGTGGCGGTCGAACAGAACGAGGAAGTTTGCGTGCCGAAGTCGGTCCCGCACAGAAAGACCGCATCCACCTGGTCCCCTACCACCCCGTAGATCGCCTCCAGGTTTTGGAGCGCGATCTCGCTCTGGCGGTCGAAGATCCGGTGGATGTAGTCCCGCCGGGTGTGCGTCGACATGTACCACTCGGCCACGTCCCGGATCCCTTTCGGGTCCTTGAGAAACGGCGCCGGCACCAGCGCGATGTCGCCGAACGCGGTGCCGCCAAAGTTGGCCATGACCGCCCGCCCGGTCGCGCGCGCCGCCGCCGCCGCTTGCCGGAAGTGAGCTAGGTCCTCGGCGCTGACCGGTTGGAATTCTTCGAGATTCTCCGCGGGATCCAGCCGCGCCTCGTCGATGGGCCGCTGCCGGATGATGGTGTCGAAAAAGAAACCGCCCGCCGGCATGCGCCCGCTCGGCGGAGCGGTCAGGTCGCCCTCCGGGTAGATCAGCAGGTCGCCTTTCTCGTCCACCGTGGTGTTGAAATCCCGAGGCACCAGCACGTCGACTCCGTGAAAGCGCCACTCCTTCCAGCCTTCGTTCGGAAAACCGAACATCGTTTTGCGGGGAAACACGCCTTCCACGTCCAGCCCCATGGCTTCTTGCAGATCGGCTTCCACCAGCCCCAGCATCTGGTAAGGTTCCTGCACTTTCACCGGACGGCGTTCGAGCCCGAAATGCTGGCGCAAGGCGGCTACGCAGGTGACGTGCATTCCCGTGACCGCGGTGCTGCCAAAGTCCATCGGGATGCGGTCGGGCTCCCGGTGGGCAAGCGCGGTCAGTACTCGTTCACGGCAGTTCATGGGTCGGCCTTGGGCGCCAGACTCTTTGGTCAGCGCTTGCACGCAGGCTTCCATGGGCTCGCCCGGCGCGCGCCGCCGTCCCGTTTTCAAGATTTCCCGCACCAAACAGCGTTGCGCGAGAGGCGAGCAGCCCGCCGCCGGCGGTGCGCAAGCTCGCCGCTGCGCGTTTCCGGGGGACGGCCGGGTGTGCTCACCCACTTCTGGGGTTCCCGCACCCGCCGCAGCTGCCTGCCGGGGCTCCATCAGCCGCTGATTCTACGCCGCGCGCGCCTCGCAGGGAAGCCCCCCGGGCGCACCGGTGGCTTCGATGCCCGCGCGGGCTCGCAGGCGAGTGAGCATGCCCGGCGTTAGGCGCCGCCCGGGCGAAAAGGCAAATTTCTTTCGTGCCTCCCGGCGGTGGTATGCATCTTAAGGGCCATGGGTGAACTGAACTCTGACACCAAAACCTGGCCGGAACTTGCCATCGGCCTCTACGACAAACTGACCGGACGCGGCGCGCAAATCACTTACGAATTTCAGAACCTCGAAGTGTACGTGCCCAGTTCCGCTTCCCCGGACGCGCAGCACGCCCTGTGGCGCGTGAACGGGACCGTGAGGATTCGCACCCAGGATGACGCCGCTGCTGCGCGCGCTTGAGGTGGACCTCGCCCTGGAACACCAGGGTCAGCTCATGACTTTGCGAGGGTCGGGGGGGCGCTTCGCCGCCCGCTTCCCGACCCTGCGGTCCGCCGGTGTGTTCCTGCGCGCCCTCTGGCCCTACCGCAGGCGGCTTCCCACGGGCGTCGCGATTCGGCTTGAATGGAAGAGGATCGGTTTTACGGTGAAGAATCGCCCTTGACTTCTTCCTCACCCATGCGGCTTGCGATTGCGGGGGCCACCGGATACATTGGCGGTCGGCTGGCGCCGCGCTTGTTGGAGTGCGGCTACTCGGTCCGCTGCCTTGCCCGCTCTCCGGGCAAGTTGCGCGACCGCCCCTGGGTTTCTGATCCCCGCGTGGAAATCCACGCGGTCAACTTGGCTGATGACCCCGCAGCGGCTCGGGAGAGTCTTGCCGGTTGCCAGGCTGCGTATTATCTGGTCCACTCGATGAACTCGGCCGGCGCCCGCTATGCCGAGGAGGATCGGGCGCTGGCCCACACTTTTGCGCGCGCGGCACGAGACGCCGGCGTCGAGCGCATCATCTACCTGGGCGGACTCGGAGAGACGGGACCCGACCTCAGCCCCCATCTGGCCTCCCGCCGGGAAGTGGAACAGGCCTTGCGGTCGACGGGAATTCCCGTCACCGTCCTGCGCGCCGCCATGATCATCGGTTCCGGTTCGGCATCCTTCGAAATTCTGCGCTATCTGGTAGAGCGCTTACCGGTGATGGTGACGCCCAAGTGGGTGAGTACGCCCTGCCAGCCGATCGCCGTGCGCAATGTGATCGGCTATCTGGTGGGGGTGCTTTCCTGCCCCGAAACCTCCGGCGGCACCTTCGACATCGGTGGTCCGGAGGTGCTCAGCTACCGGGAAATCATGCAGATCATGGCGGAGGAACTCGGGTTGCGCCGCCGCTGGATCCTGCCGGTCCCGGTTCTTACCCCCCGCCTGAGCTCATACTGGATTCACCTGGTGACGCCGCTCAGCCATAACATCGCCAGGCCGCTTGCCGAAGGTTTGCGCAATCCCGTCGTCTGCCAGGAGAAGCGGATTGTGGAACTTCTGCCGCAGGATCTGTGGACCGTGCGGGAGGCGATTCGCGCCGCGCTCCGCAAGATGGCGGCGCATTCGGTGGAAACAAGCTGGTTGATGGCGGGCCCCCTGCCCGGCGACCCCGACTGGTCGGGCGGCACCGTGTTCCGCGACGCGCGGGAGTTGGCGGTGGACGCGCCGGACTGGGCGGTGTTCCGCGCGATCTGCCGCGTCGGCGGCGGCCATGGCTGGTATGCCGCCGATTGGCTTTGGAGAATTCGCGGCTGGATGGATCTGCTCGTGGGCGGACCCGGACTCCGGCGCGGCCGCCGCGACCCGGAACAGGTTGCCTACGGCGAAGCGCTGGACTTCTGGCGCGTGGTCGCCATCGACCGCGACCGACGGCTGTCACTGCGCGCGGAAATGAAACTGCCCGGCGAGGCGCTGCTCGACTTCCAGGTCGAGCCCCAGCCGGGCAATCGCTGCCTGTTGCGCCAGCAAGCGCTATTCCAACCGCGGGGGCTGTTCGGACTGCTGTATTGGTATGCCGTCGCGCCGCTGCATCACGTCGTGTTCCGGGGGATGCTGCGCGGCATCGAGCGCGAGGCGATCCGGATCGCCGCGGCTGGCGGAAAGGAAACCCGCGCATGAATGACCGGTTCTCGCTCGATCCACTATGGGCCGCGGCCGGGCCTGCCGCGGACCTCTTCCGTGCGGACGCGCTGGCCGCGCTGCCGGAAGCGGCGAAACGCTACCTGGCGCGCGCCATTCGCCCGGGCGCGCGGCTTGCCTCGGCCGTGCGCCTGACGATGCGCGGAGAAATCAAGCTGGGAAAGTGGCGCCCGTTCACCGCCGAGGAAGTGCTCCATCGGGAGCGCGGATTCATTTGGGCCGCGTCGGTGCGGATGAACGGACTCCCCGTCCGCGGAGCGGACCGCCTGGTGGACGGCGAGGCGGAGCTGCGGTGGAAGATGCTGGGGCTGATTCCGCTGGTGCGGGCGGCGGGACCGGACATCGTGCGTTCCGCCACGGGACGCTGGCTGGCCGAGTGGTGCTGGCTGCCCTCGGCGTTTGTTTCCGCGGACGCGCAGTGGGAGACAGTCGACGCCGCGCGGGTGAGGGCCCGCCTTCCTGCCGGGGAACTCGTCCTGGCCGTGGCCGGCGACGGGCGCCTGGAATCGGTCAGCCTGCGGCGCTGGGGGAATCCCGAGGGCGGCGCCTTCCGCGAAGTCGACTTTGGCGCGCTCGCCGAAGAGGAGGGGACCTTCGCGGGATTCACCATCCCGGTGCGGCTGCGGGCCGGATGGCATTTCGGCGGCGAGCGGTTCGCGCGGGAAGGCGAGTTTTTTCGCTGTGTCATCGAGCGCGCCGAATTCCGGTGAACGCGGCTGGCCCGGGCGGGGCGTTCCCCGCAGGCTCGGTATCATGAAGATGCATGCGCAGCGCGCGCATTCTTCTGCTGGCCGCCATCGTGGGCATTCTCGCCGCGGTGGCGACGGTCTATCGCCAGCAGCGCCTGGCGCAACAGACGGACGCGCCGCCGAAGCCCGCGCCGCTGCCTCCCGGAGTCGAGGGCCGCGCCAGCGATTGGCATTGGACCAAGACGGATCGCGGCCGGCCGGTCGTGGACATCCGGGCGCGCGATTTCCAGCAGATCAACGGCGGATCGAAGGTCGAACTCCATGGCGTGCGGTTGCGCCTGTACCACCAGGACGGCGCCGTCTACGACTACGTCGAGAGCGCGCATGCCGTCTTCTCGCCGGAACAGCAGCAACTTTCCTCCGACGGGGAGGTGAAGATTACTCTGGGTATCCCCGCCCAGGGCCACACGGCGCGGGAGTTTGTTTCGATCGTCACGTCGGGCGTGGTGTTCGATAGCGCCACTGGCCGCGCCTCCACTGCGCGGCCGGCGGAGTTTACTTTTGCGCATGGCGCGGGCAAATCCGTGGGCGCCGCCTACGACCCCACCACTCGCGAGCTGGTCATGGAGGCGGAGGTACAGTTGCAGCTCGCCCGGCCCGGCGCGCGGCCGATGCGGTTGGAGGCCGGCCACCTGGTGTACCGGGAGGCGGAGTCGAAAGTGTTCTTGACCAAGGGGGCGAAGCTGCTCCGCGGCACTTCGGTGATTCACGCCAGCCAGGCGGCTGTCACTCTCGCCGAAGGCGTTGTCCGCCAGGTGGAGGCGGAGAAGGCCCGCGGCGAGGACCGTTTTCCCCAGCGCCAGGTCGATTACGCCGCCGAGCAGTTGACCGTGCGCTTCAGCCCCGAAGGCGTGGCGCAGGCGGCCCGCGGCGAGAAGAACGCCACTCTCTCCTCGCGTACGCCGCAGGCGGTGACGCATCTGCGGTCCGAGCGCGTGGACCTCGAGTTCGCCCCGCAGCAGGACGAAGCCGTGCTGACGCGCGCGGTGGGGTTTGGGCGGAGCGTGCTCGAATCCAGACCGCTGCCCGCGCCAGGCAAGCCGGCCGCTCCGGTCCGCACCCTGCGCAGCGAAGTCATTGAGATCAACCTGCGGCCGGGCGGGCAGGAGTTGGACACGCTGGTCACGCACAGCCCGGGCGAAATCACGTTTCTCCCGCAGCAGCCGGGCGAGCGGCGGCGCGACCTCAAAGGCGAGCGCATTTCCTTGCAGTACGGCCCGCGCAACGCGCTGGAAATCTTCCGGGCGGTTTCCGTTTCCACCGTCACCGCGCCCGCGGGGCCGGGTCTGCCGCCGGTGAAGACTTCCAGCAAACACCTCGAGGCCCGCTTCCATCCCGAAACCGGCCAGATGCAGACGCTCGAGCAGTGGGACGACTTTCGCTACCAGGAAGGCGACCGGCAGGCGACGGCGGCCAAGGGCGTGCTGGACCAAACGGCGGAACAACTGATCCTCGAACAGAACGCGCGGGTGTGGGATCGCGCCAGTGCTACCGCGGCGGACGTCATCCGGCTGCATCAACCGAGCGGCGACTTCGAGGCCGAAGGCCGGGTGACCTCCAGCCGCCGGCCCGATGACAAAGGCGCGGCCTCGCCGGGAATGCTGGGCGAAAGCCAGGAACCGATCCAGGCCACCGCGTCCTGGATGCGCGCGGCCGGCGGCGGCCGCCAGATTTTCTACCGCGGCGGCGTCAAGCTCTGGCAAGGTCCGAACTGGATCAAAGCGGACAGCGTGGAAATCGACCGCGAGGCCCGGCGGCTGGCCGCCTCCGGCCAAGTGGAAACCTACCTGGTGGACGCCGCGCGGGAAGGCCGGCCGCGGACCCCGGCGACCCTGGTGCGCGCAGCGCACCTGGTCTATACCGACGACGACCGCGTGGCTTTTTATTCCGGCGGCGTGCTTCTTCAGCGCGCCAATCTCCGGGTACGCTCCCTGGAGTTGCGCGCCCATTTGGCGGCGCCCGGCGCCGAATCCCGTCTCGAGCGCGCCATTGCCGAGCGGAAAGTCGAGATCGTGCAAACCGAGTCCGGGCGCACCCGCACCGGGACCGCCGAGCACGCCGAATACGAGGTGCCCTCCGAGCGGATTCTGCTGCGCGGCGGAGAGCCGTCCTTTCGCGATTCGGTCACCGGCGTCACCCGGGGCCGCGAATTGACCTACTTTGCGGCCGATGATAGGTTGTTGGTGAACGGGGAGCCCGAACGCCCGGCCGCCAGCCGCTTACGCCGCAAATAATGCCCATCCTCGAAACCCGGGAAATCGCCAAAGCCTATCGGGGCCGCAAAGTGGTCGATAACGTCTCTGTCTCCATTCACGAGTCGGAGGTGGTCGGCATCCTGGGCCCGAACGGCGCGGGCAAGACCACCTCGTTCTACATGATTGTGGGCCTGATCCCACCGGACTCCGGCAGCGTGCTGCTCGACGGACGCGAGATCACCGGCCTGCCCATGTACCAGCGGGCGCGCCTGGGGATCAGTTATCTGCCCCAGGAGCCCTCCGTCTTCCGCAAATTGACCGTGGAAGAAAACCTGCTGGCGATCCTGGAACTGCAAGGGCTCGACCGCCGCAGCCGGCGTGAGCGGGTGAACGCACTCATCGAACAGCTTGGCCTGGAAACGGTGCGCCGCAACCGCGGCTTCATGCTCTCGGGCGGCGAGCGGCGGCGGGTCGAAATTGCGCGGTCGCTGGCCATCAACCCGAAATTCCTGCTGCTGGATGAGCCGTTCTCGGGAATCGATCCCATCCAGGTGATCGAGTTGCAGCGCATCATCGCCGAACTGAAATACGCCGGGATCGGGATTCTGGTCACCGACCACAACGTGCGCGAAACGCTGTCGGTGACCGACCGGGCGTACATCATCAACAACGGAAAAATCTTCCGCGCGGGCACGCCCGCCGAACTGGCCCGCGACCCGGACGTGCGGCGGGTGTATCTCGGGGAAAACTTCTCTTTCGGCCATCTGGTGCCCTGAGCCGGAGAACCACGTGGCGGGGCGCAGGACCAAACCGGCCCCTTCGCCGAGGCCATCGAGGACACGATTGTGGACCAGGTAGCAAAGTTGATCGAAGCAACTTCGCGCGGGCCGTCCCGATAAAGAGGGCAAGAGGCCAGTACGATCGGATCCCCCGCATCGCCGGTCCCGCCTGGAAACAGCCCGCCAAAACCTGCTCGTAGCCTGCCAAAGCGAGGGCTGCGCCAGTGCGCAGCCCTCCCGCCTGTCTTCAACCGGCGTGCGCAGAAGGCTCGACGGCCGCAGCTGGCCAGAGGCCGGCTCTACGTGGCGCCAGTCCCCGACCGGCGGCGGGGAACCTGGGGGGTGGCGCACGCTTCAGCGTGCAGCGCAACTTCAGTTGCGCAAGCCGGTCGCCTTACGCTTGCCCAGCACTCAAAAGCTCAGGCGCAAAGCCATTTGGATCTGCCGCGGATCGCGCGCGCTGTTGATCACGCCGAACGCCGGATTCGGCAACCCGCTGGCGGGCGCGCCGAATTGGGTGTGGTTGAAGAAGTTGAACGACTCGAACCGGAATTGCAGTTGGCGCCCTTCGCCGGGCAGCGCGAAGTTCTTGAACACGGAGAAATCCCAGTTGTTGATGCCCGGCGCGCGCATAGTGCTGCGCCCGGAGGTTCCGAAGCGGCCGGGGGCCGGAATCGCGTAACAGGACGGATCGAACCACCGCAAGCGCGTCCGCTCGCCGCGCGGCAGACGTCCGTCGCAGAGCCGGTCGGCGAACACCTGGAATGCGTCCACATCGGGCGTCTGGGCGGGCACGGTCACCGAGATCGGCACCCCTAGTTGAAACGTCGTGATGCCATTCACCTGCCAGCCCCCAATCAGCACATTGGCGATCCCGCTGGCGTCGCCGAAGATGGGCTTGCCTTTGCCGAAGGGCAATTCCCAGAGGTAGCTGAAGACGAACCGGTGGCCGGTGTCGAGCGCCGCCAGGCCGCGGTACGAGTTGGCGTCCCCGGGAGCCTTCACCGGGTCGCTGGCGATGTCCGTGCCCGAATCGAGTGCTTTGCTCCAGGTGTACGAACTCAGGAAGCTGAAGCCGGAGGAAAAACGCTTCTCCAGCCGGCCGGTCAAGCCGTGGTAGTTGGCCTTGCCCATCCGGTCGAACTGGCGGATGGTGCCGTACTCGGGGTACGGCCGCCGCTGCTGGAGCGGCTGGTTTTGCAGCGGAATGTTGGGGTCGGGCAACCGCGCCTGGTTGAAATTCGCCGTGGCGGGCATCTTGAGGGTGCGGTTCCCCATGTAGCCGATCTCGACCACGTAATCGTTACCCAGCGTGCGCTGGATGTTGAAGTTCCACTGCCCCGTGTAGGGCCGCCGGTAGGTCTTCTGTACGGTGAAAAAGCTGAACGCCGGCCCGCTCGGCAATTCGGTTCCGGTGGGCCGGTCAGGATACAGCGTATCGTTGAACCGCGAGGGGACCAGTTGCGAGGCGGATTCAGTCTGCTGCGGGTTCCACACGAACGGGTAGAACAAGCTCATGCTCTGGGTCAACTGGTTGTTGTTGACGTTGTTCCAGTAGTAGCCATGGCCACCGCGGATCACCGTCTTGTCGTTCAGGCGGTAGACGAAGCCGATCCGGTCCGCCCAGTTGTTGTACTGCGGGTTGATGATGGAGCGGCGGACGACATTGCCCGGCTCCGTGCTGGTCCGGAAGGCGAACGGATCGCGCAAGACAAACTCGATCTGGCGGGTGTCGAAGTTGAAGACCGCCATGTTGTTTCGGGGCTGGACCCAGGGGCTGTTGTATTCCCAGCGCACGCCCAGGGTGAGCGTCAGGCGCTTGCTAACTTTGAAGTCGTCCTGGAAATACAGCCCGGGTTGCGTGGAGCGGCCGTCAAAGCCGAGTTCTTCCAACTGGACCTGCCAGAAGCCCGGCACGCCGATCAGATAGTCGGCCAGCGCGTCGCCCCCGCCGACGCCGGGGCTGGGCCTGGAGAAATTGGCCTGGTATTGGAGAAAACCGCGCGGCGACTGCGCGGAACGCTGCCGGTAGCGGACGCGGCGCAGGTCGATGCCCGCTTTCAAATTGTGCTTGCCGGCGTTGTAGGTGAAATCGTCCGACCACTGAAACCGGTCGGTGATGTTGTTGATGGTCGGTGAAAAGGATCCGAAGCCGCTATAGCCCGCTACCGAGACGCTGGGCAATCCGAATTCCTTCGGGTCCGTGGATACGTTCCGCAACCCGATTCGCGCCGCCAGGTTTTCGCTTTGCGGTTCCTGCGCGAAGTTCGCGGCGGAACGCGCGTAGGAGAAACGGAACTCGTTTACGGCGCGCGGCGAAAGGATGCGGGTGTACTGGAGCGCGGCGTTGTTATTGCGCAGCGGCGCCACGCGGCCGGCAATCGGCGCGTAGTCGCCGCGCAGCGTCGGCTGGTCGATGTACGCGTAGCGCGCCATCAGCCGGTCCTTGTCCGTCAGGTTATGGTCCCAGCGGCCGGTGACCTGGTCGTAATCGTCGATGTCGGTCGCGGTAGTGATGATGTTGTTCGCGCGTCCGGGCTGGTTCGGCGTCGGCCAATACGGAAGCAGGTTCCGGGAAATCGAGTTGATGCGGTTGCCGGGAATGACGTTGCCCGCGAAGGGAGTCCGCTGGCCGGTGGCGGCGCTGCCGCTGAGCGGGTCGTAAATCGTGGCCGGAATCTCGCTCAAGTCGCCGGAACGCATCCGCTCGGTCGGCACCGTCGCGATGCGCGTCGTCGTCCGGCGGCGGCGCTGCCCTTCATAGTTGAAGAAGAACCAGGATTTGTCGCGGCCGTTCACTTTGGGCAGCAGGACCGGCCCGCCGATACTGCCGCCGAACTGGTTGAACCGGAACGGGGGCGGCGCGGTGCGGTCGAAGAAATTCCGCGCATCCAGCTTGTTGTTGCGCAGGAAGTGGTAGAGCGAACCGTGGAAGTTGTTGGTGCCGCTCTGCGTCACCGCGGTCACCAGCGCGGCAGCCTGCCCGTACTGCGCGTCCACAAAGTTCTGCTGGACTTTGAATTCCTTGATGCTCTCGACGCTGGAGAATTGGAACGTGCCTCCGTAGCGCTCGTCGCGCGTCTCCGAGCCATCCAGCAGGAAGCCCACGTTAATGTCGCGGGTGCCGGCCAGGGCGACGCCCGTCGACCGTCCCCACACGACGCTGCTGAAGGTGGTGCCTTGCGGCGCGGCGCCGGCGGCCAGCAGCGCGAGGTCAAAAAACCGGCGTCCGTTCAGGGGCAGCGTGGTGATCCGCCGGGAATCGATCACTTGTCCGAGCGCGTTGCTGTCGGTCGCCAGCAGGGGCACCGCGCCGGCTTCGACGGTGATCTGCTCGGCGACCTCGCCGGGCTGCAAAGTACCATTCACTCGCGCGCGCTGGTCCACGGCCAATTCCACCAGCGGCACCACCAGCGTGCGAAAGCCGGTAAGGCTGAACGTCACCCGGTACTGCCCGGGCGGCAGCGTCCGGAATACATAGTTTCCATACTCGTCGGACTGGGTTTCGCGCGTCCAGCCCTGTCCGATGTTCTGCACCTGTACCTTCGCGTTGACGATCACCGCCTGCGAAGGGTCAAACACGGTTCCCAGGATGTCGCCGGTCAAACTCTGGGCGGCAAGCGGAAACGCGGAGCAAGCGGCTAGCAGCACGATCCGTGCGAGCCGGAGATAGCGGGCGTGCGATGGTTTCACGAGAGTCTGCCTCCTGTTGTATACACCACCAGGGTGATTGAAGTAGTTCAACACAGAAATTGATGAAATGTCAACAGTGTTGATTGGAATTGATTAACTGGTTTTTTTTCATACTATTCGAGTCAAACATGGTACCTGCCTCGACTGGCTTACTTGACTTCGGGAGCAATGAACAACTACTGTTTCTGTATGCAATTAGCCCAGAGGTCCATGACGCTTGCCGCGTTGGTGGCGCTGGCCGGATGCGCGCCACCGCCGGCTGCCCACGACAACTTTGAGGCCCGGGCACTTGCTGCACTTCCCGTGGAGGAGCCCTACAGCTTTATCGAGCAGCACGCGAAAGGGCTGCCGCCGCTGCGGCGCGATCCGGCGGCGCGGCCGGACGCCGGCGAAATGGAGATCGGCCGAACCGGCTGGCGGATCGTGATCCCCGCGGGGGCGGCGCTCCCCCTGCATACAGCGGCCGAGGAATTACAAAGATACCTGCGCGAGGCGATGGGGGTGGCCGTCGAGATCGAAAAGGCCAGATCGCTTGCCGACTGGCGGGACCGCCGGCAGGCGATCGTGGCAGGCGCGCGCGCGGCCATGCCCGGTTGTGGCGAAGCGCTCAAGGCCCGCAAGGATTATCAGATCCTGGCATCCGATTCCGGGGTGGCCACCTGCGGGTTTGACGACCGGGGCGCGATGTACGGGCTTTACAACCTGATCATGCGGTTCCGCCTCCGCGAGGCGCCCTTGCTGCCCTCCAACTTGAATACCGTGCGGCACAGCCTGTTTCAGGCGCGGATGACCCTTTCGGGCCTGGGCTGGATGGAATGGCCGGACCGCTATTTGGCCACGCTCCCTCTTTATGGGTTCGACGCGATCCACTGTTCCATCTACCGCAATCCGAACAACGCCCCAGGGGTGGGTCCGTATTGGGACGATATTCGCGAACACCCGCCGGGCGCCATGAAAGACCTCCTGCGGCGCGCCGGCCGTTTTGGCATCGACTTCTATGCGCCTATCGTCTACCAATACACCGGCGAGCCGGCCAACGTCGCCGGCCTAAGGAAGCTGGTCCGGGAGATCGTCACCGACTTCCCCGAAATCCGCGGATACGTGCTGCTCACCGAGGGGTTCTTCTTCAAGCGCTGGTTCGGAGCAGGCGGCCATGGCGACCAGAATCTGCGCGACTGGGTGCGCGAGTGGTCGCGGGCGGTGGCGATCGCGGCCGAGGAGGCGCACAAGATCAATCCCGCGCTCGAAATCCTGCCGTGGGAATACAACGTCGACTTCCGGCCCGAGCAAGCCGAAACCAAGGCTTACGTGATGACCCAGCTTCCGGAAACGACGATCCCGCTGATGACCTTCGAGAATGGCAAGGGCTTCGAACTGGACGGGCAGAAGGGCTACCTGCGGGATTACGCCATCAACCAGGTCGGCCCCGCCGAGGTGACGCAGGCCCAAATCAAAGCCGCCCGCCAGCGCAAATTCCGGGCGCTGTACTCAAAAGCCGACACCTTCGCCAGTTGGCAGTTCGGCACGTTTCCCTATCTGCCCTTCCCTTACCAGTGGTATAAGCGCTACCAGGCGCTGGAGGAGTGGAAAATCGACGGGACGCTGGAGACCTGGAGCTACGGATTCAAGCCCAACTGGGTGGCGGAAATGCGCGCCTGGTACGCCTGGTCGGACGCGCCGCCGCTCGAGGACCTGCTCCGGCAGATCGCGCGGCGGGAGTTCGGTCCAGGCAACGAAGAACTCGCGCTGACGGCATGGAAACACTTCAGCGAAGCCATCCGGGTGTATCCCGACACCGGTCCCAATTGGGGAAGCTGTAACGCCCTGGCCTCTCCGTTGTTTTTTGAGAAGCCCAGACCGCGGGCGATGACGCTGGAACACTCCTGGACCGACCAGGAGCTCTGGAGCCGCCAGTCCCAGTTGAATCCTTATTGGCCCTACGTGCCCCGCCGCCTGTTCTTCTGGCCGGATTTCACCAACCAGCGGAACAACGCCGAGCGGTACATTCGGTTCTTCACCATTCCGGTGTTTCAGAAGTATCTGGCGCTGGCGGCGGACCGGATGGAAGAAGGGCTCAAGGCGTACCGGCAGGCGGCGCTGCGCGCGCCGGAGTCCAAGCGGCCGTCGGCGTACCGCGAGGTGTTGCTGGCCGAACAACTCCAGCGCATGATGCGCAGCGAGCACGCCATCATCGAGTTCGAAGGCCTGCGCCTGGCGCTGCACCGCGCGGCGGACGCGGCGGAAAAGCGCGCCCTGCTGGACCGTATGACGGCCCTACTCCAGCAAGAGCGCGCCCGCACGGTCTCGGCGTGGGAAACCGCGCGCCGCGACTCCCGCCTGGGCTACGAGTGGGAACAGGATTACATCTACACGCCCGACACCATTCAGGAAAAGCTGAAGCTGATTGACGAGACGCTCAACCGCCAAATTCCCGAGTTCCGCAAGCGGCAGGGGCTTTGACCGCGGGCGGTTTGCCGCCGAAAACTCGCATGCCCTGGCCATCATGACCACGCGGACAGCGGAGCTGGGCAGGTGGACGGAGCGAGCCTGGCGGCGAAATTTGGACGCCCGCTGCCAGTGCGGGAAGGATGATGCGCGCGCTTCGGACGGTCGCCCTGCTTGGCGCCGCCGCCGCGAGCCGACACCGGGATGGCAGACTACGCGGTCCGGACCCAGCCCTCCTCCGGCGAGCGGCAGGAAATTTTCTTCAAGGCGTTCGCGCTGCGCGACGGGGGGCGGCCGCTGGCGGCTCCATCCGAAGCTCGTGATGGAACTGATAGCGGATCTCGACAGGAACCATCTCGCGGAAACGGGCGTGGATCACGGCCTGGAAAAACTCCGGCAGCCGGCCCGCGCCGCCGGATACTCCCCGGACGAATTCGGCTGCGAATTTCGGGTCGGTGACATACTGGGCAGCGGCGGCGGTGCCCTCGGTGGAACTGGCGGAGAGAATCAGATAGCGGGATCGGCCGTGTACGCCGGGCACCCGGCTGATGAGGGCATAATCTTCGATCACATGGGGGGAATCGTCAGGCCAGTTCCCTTCCAGCGATCCAGGTTCGCCGGCCCGGGGCCGGAGGTTGCGGATCTGGCGGCCCTCCATCACCAGATCGAGCTGGAGGGGAATTTCATGCAGGCGCGGGGTGTACTTGGGCGGTCCGAGGAAGACGATGTGGTTGTGGACGAGTTCCTCCCAGCTCACGGCGCTGCTGCGGCGCACGTTGAAGCGGGCGCTGGCGGCGGAAAGCAGCCGCGCCACCTCCACCGCCCCCATGGCATCCCCGACCCCGGTGTAAATGTGCACGGGCACGGCCTCGTGGGAACGGATGCGCGGCTTCAGCCAATCCAGCTCCGGCGCCTGGAGCGCCTCTTCCCAGCGGTTCACGCGCGGACTGCGGTAAAAGCCCTGGGAGTCCTTGATAAACAACGGCGTGCCGAGGCACAACAGGACCGGGCGTTCGTCCTTCAGCAACGGCGCCCAAAGGGCGTGCTGCTCGGGAGTCAGACCTTGGGGCCCCCGCGCCAGGTAGGTCAACAAGCCGGCGGCCGTCAGCAGCCAGAATCCGGCCATGACGAAGGCAAGGCGTTTCCAGGCCCGCTGCGGCGCCGCTGGCGCCGGAGGGGTGTTGCGGGAAAACCGGAGCTCAAAGTGGCCTTTGGGAAAATCAATCAGGATGGGATCGTTCTGGCCTTCTTTGTGGTAGTACTCCTCGAGCTTCTGGCGCAACTTACCCGCCTGGATGCGGACGGAGGCGTCCCGCTGCGGGTCGTAGCCAGCGGGTTTGCCGAAAACATCCAGACCGATGGAGTACTCTTTGAGCTGCGCGGCCTCGCCCGCCAGGCTCTTTTCGGCTAGGTAGGCGAAAAGCCGCTTGGACGTTTCGGCCTGGCGCAGCGTCTCGGAGCGCAGGATGCGGGAAATCTGCTCCCGCGCGGTGTCGCCGGACTCGAAGTCCATCAGCATGGATGTCAAGCTCTGTCAATTGTTTTAGCCAGTTAATTAACCGGTTGCAAGCCCCGAGTGACCTGACACTTCGTTGAACCTTCGCTTACAAAGGCGCAACATTGTGAGCGGCGAGGGGTCAGGCCGCCGCAGAAACGAAGCGGCAGGCCGGGACCGCCAAGGGTCGTCAGGAGGTTTGATCGCATGAAAAAAAGTTTGGCGAGCGCGCTGGGCGGCGTGTTCGTCCTCTGCTTCGCTCTATCCGCGCAGGATTATCGTGCTTCCTTGCTCGGCCGCGTCACCGACGCCTCCGGCGGGGGAGTGCCATCGGCAAACATTGTGGTGACCAACGAAGCCACGCGCGTTAGTTACCGGACCACCAGCAACGAGGAAGGCCACTACCTGATTCCGCTGCTCGATCCGGGTGCGTACACGGTGGAGGTGGAGGCGGCCGGTTTCAAGAAGGTCCGCCAGGAGGGGCTGTCGATCCAGACGGGCGCGAAGGTGACGCTGAACCTCCAGCTTGAAGTGGGGCAGGTGACCGAATCGGTAACCGTACGGGGAGAGACCCCCCTTCTGGACACCGCCGCAGCCGACATTGCCCAAGTGATTGACCGGCGGTTTGTGGACATGCTCTACATCCCGAACCGCAACCCGCTCGCTCTGGTGTCGTTGACGGCCGGCGTCCGGGGCGGCGGCGGACGCTTTAGCGATAGCGGCCAGCATTATGTGAACATCCTCGGCGGCGCCGGGCAGGACGGCCGCAACGAGATCGTGGTGGATGGGGCCTCGGTGACCATGCCCCGGCAAGGCGGGGCGATGGCGGTGTCGCCTTCCGGCGATGCGGTGGAAGAGCTGCGCGTGCAGACGACCATGTTTGACGCCTCCTACGGGCGGTCGAACGGCGGCGTGATCAGTTACGCCACGCGCTCGGGCACCAACGATCTGCACGGATCGTTCGAGTATTTCTACCGGAACAAGGCGCTGAACGCGAATAGCTGGCTGAACAACCGCAAGGGGCTGCCGCGCCCGGACGACCCGCGTAAGTTCTCCTCGGGCACCCTGGGCGGCCCGGTGCTGCTGCCAAAGCTCTATGACGGGCGCAACCGCACCTTCTTCTTCACCAGCGTGCAGTACGATTCGCGCTGGAGCAACCCGACCTACGGCGGGCGGGTGCCCAGCGAACTCGAGCGGCAGGGCGATTTTTCCCAAACGCTGAGCGCCAAGGGCACGCCGCTGGTGATCTACAACCCGTACACGACGGAAATCCAGGGATCGAAAGTGGTTCGGCAGCCGTGGCCAGGCAACCGGATCCCGGCGGCGCTCTTTAACAAGACCGGCGCCACGATCATGAACACGTATCCGAAACCGACCGAGAGCGCCCCGCCGCAGATCGGCGTCTATAATTGGTTCGAGCCCAGCCGGGCGAACAATCCCGCCAAGCAGATCAGCACGCGCCTGGACCACATGCTCAGCGCAAAGCACCGGATCTTTGGCCGCTTCGCCTACATGGACTGGAGCGTGGAATTCACCAAGCTGCCGCCCGGCCTGCGCAATGCGCCCGTTGGGGGCGACCCGGGCGGGGATTTGCGCCATTTCTACAACGCAACCTTCAACGACGACTATACCTTCACCCCTACCCTCATTGGTTCGCTGCGCTTCTCATTTAACCGCTATTGGAGCGACACCTGGTTTTCCGGCAACGTGCAGGACCCCAAGGCGCTGAACCTGCACCCGGACATCCTGGCCAACCAGATGCGGCCGTCCTGGCCGGGCATCGATATGGCGGAAGGATTCATCCGCCTGGGCCACCGCTTCAAAATCCGCGCCAATGATACCTATGTGCTGACGCCGACGGTGACCACGCTGCGCCGCAGCCACAGTCTGCGTTTCGGGGCCGACCTCCGGCGGCTGAATTGGAACGAGATCAGCCCGGATTCCCAGGCCGGCGGCTACTTCAATTTCCGGCCGACCTTTTCGCAGGAAGACCCCTGGCTGCCGGCGACCAGCCAGACCAGCGGAACCGCCATGGCCGATCTGCTGCTTGGCATGCCGGCTTCCGGCACCATCAGCGGCCCCACCCCTTACTCCCTGCGCGGCTTCTACGCGGCCTTGTTCGTCCAGGATGACTGGAAGGTAGCGCGGACGCTGACGGTGAATCTCGGCCTCCGCTGGGAATTCGAAAAGCCCTGGACCGAGCGCTATGACCGCATGTTGTACGGCTTCGACACCGACGGGCCCAGTCCGCTGCAAATTCCCGGCCTGAATCTGCGGGGCGGGCTTTTGTTTGCCGGCATCGACGGCAATCCGCGCCAGCAGGGCGTCAACGACTGGAACAACTTTGGCCCGCGGATCGGACTCGCCTGGCAGGTGACGCCGAAGACCGTAATCCGCACCGGCTACGGCCTGTTCTATTCCAGCCTGCTCGACAACCTCGACATCCAGATCCCCGTGCCGCTCACCTTCAGCACGAACATTCCGTACATCGGAACGGTTGACCGCGGCGCGACCCCCTACACCACCCTGGCCAATCCGTTCCCGCAAGGCGTGCCGAAGCCGACCGGCAACTCCGAAGGCCGCGCCGCGCTGATCGGCGACTCGATCAGCCCGGTCCATCACCCCAAGGTGCTGCCGTACAACCAGCAGTGGCAGTTCGGTTTCCAGCGGGAGTTGCCCTGGCAGGCGAAATTCGAGGCCAACTTCATCCGGGTGCTCAACGTAAAGGGAATCGAAGGCTTTAACCTGAATGAGACCCCAGATGTGTACTTGCCGCTGGGCACGGCCGAGAACATCCAGGTAGACAATCCTTTCTACGGCGTCATTCCTGCCACGCGCCCGCTGGGGGCATCGGCGAAAGTGCCGCAGCGGCAACTGTGGAGGCGGTTCCCGCAGTACAGTTCGGTCACCGTGCGCGGATTCAACACGAACACGACCGTTTACCACGCTTTGCAGATGAATTTCGAAAAGCGGTTCTCGCACGGGCTGACCCTGCTGTGGAACCATTCCATCTCGAAAATGTTCGACAACAACGTCACCAGCCTGATCAACGAGCGGCATTACCGGACGATTTCCGGGATGGACCGCCCGCACATTATGAACCTGGCGTTCGTCTACGAGATGCCCTTTGGCAAGCGGCGGACGTGGCTGCAAAACGGCTGGCTAAGCTATGTGGCCGGCGGCTGGTCGGTGAGCGGACGGGCCTACTACGGCTCCGGGGCGCCGCTGAGCATCAGCGACGCCAACGGGCGCCCGATCCGGTTGTACAACGCCGCCAAGAGCGGACCCGTCAAGGAGCGGCTGGGCGACCAGGTGGATCCGGTGACCAAGGAAGTCCTCAATCCCTATTTCGACACGAAAGCCTTCCAGTCCCTGCCCACCCAGTACATGGTCTCACCCGAGCCGCCCGTGTTTGCCGAGCTGAGGTCGCCGTCAAGCCGCGGGCTGGATCTGACGCTGCTCAAGCGGTTCACCATCCGCGAGCGCTGGAACTTTGACTTGCGGGCTGACGCGGAGAATGCCCTCAACCTGGTCAATTTCGGCGACCCGGGCACAAATTTGGCAAGCAAGGGCACCTTCGGCGTCATCCAGACCGCGGGCTCGCCGCGCATCATCCAGTTGACCATGCGCGCGACCTTCTAAAGCGGGCTGTTCCGGCAATTCCCCTGCGTGCGCGCCGCCCGCGGCTTTCCCCGCCGACGGCGCGCACAGCGAAGACGGCTGGCGTTGCGCCGGGACGCACATCCAAACCAAGAATCCGGAGGTGATTTCATGTCACAGGTGAAGACTGTCCTCCTCGCGCTGTTGACCTTGGCCGCAGCACCGCTGCGGGGCGGCGAGCCGGACGGCTACCGCCAAGCCGTCCGCGTGTTTTTAGACACCATGATCGAAAAAGGCACGGACCGCTACGGCGAGGAGCATTCGCCGCTGTTTGCCGCCATGCTCGATTTGGACACCTTGTCGTTGCCGGCGGTGCGGCTGCCCGACGATTACTTCACCAAAGACGACCTGCCGGAGGCGCTAGGCTACGGCATACCGGATCCGCCCGTGGGCGTCCGCCCGACCGACCGCAGCCCGCTCGGCAACAACCTCGAGCACGACATTATGCTGTTGAAGACCCTCGAGGCCTTCAGCCGCGTCACCGGCGAGCCGCGCTATGCGCAGCACGCCCGCGCCGTGCTTGCTTTCTGGCTGCGGCGCTGCCAGAGCCCCGCTACCGGACTGATGTACAGCGGCGAGCACGCAAGCTGGAATTTTTACACCGAGCAGGGCTACGGCGACACCTACGAGGTGTTTCGCCGTTTCCCGTTTTGGAATGAGCTGTACGCGATCGACCCGGAGCGCGCCCTCCGCTTCGCCGACGCGCTGTGGCTGCACCAGATTGGCGACAAGCGGGTCGGCGATTACAGCCGCCACGCGCGCATTTCGCAGCACGGCCCGGCGGCCGGGGCCGCCTACCCCCGCCATGCCGGTTTCTACATCTGGGCCTACGCGAACGCCTACGCCCAGACGCGCGATCCGCGCTTCATCGAGCGGGCCGAGGTGCTGATCGAGAGCCGCACCGGGTTGCACCCGCGTCCGTACAGCCTGCTGATTGAACCGGGCGCCTGGCGAGGCGAGAAGAGCGCGGACCCGACCCTGCGCGCGCTGCTGTGGGAGGCCGCCGCGCTGGTTCCCTCCCGGCGGGAGGCGTGGCGCGCGCTGGTGCGCGAGCTCGACGAGCGCGCGTTTGCCGACGCGGCGGCCGAGCAGCTTTCTTCCAGCAGCAACGGCAGTCCGCCCCCGCAGGCGGCGCCGCTGCTGGCCCGGCTGTCCCAGCCAGGGCGGGGCGTGGTGATCGAACGCGGCGCACGCACGGTCAGCCTCGCCTTGGGAGAGCTCTGGCGCATGGACTACGGCGACGCCGGCTACTCCGGCAAGGCCCTCCTTCATTACACACGCTGGCGCCAAACCGGCGACGCGCGCTTCTTCCAGCTGGTGGAAGCGGCCGCCAACCGGTATCTCGAGGAGGGGCTCCCTGCGGACACGCGGGACTTGTGGCCGCGGGCCGCGGGGCAGGTCATTTCCTTGATGGCGGCCCTGGCGCGCGAACCCCGCGCGGCGCCGCAGCGCAAGCAGCAATACCTTACCTTCGCCAAGCAAACCGCGGACCTGGCGCTGCGCGTTTTTTCCAGGAACGGACTGTTTCGGGCCGATGGCGCGTCGCGGCACTACGAGGCCATCACCGGGGCCGACGATCTGGCCTGGGCGCTGCTGCAACTGGATGGTGAGCTGCGCGGCGGTCAGGACCAGCTCGGCATCGTCGATGTGAACTGGTAGCCGCGGCGGCTTTCAAAGACAATGGCAGGGAGGAAACGCGATGCGACATTCGCGGCGCACTTTTCTTTGCCGCGCGGCCGGCGCGGCGGCCCTGGCCGGCGGACAATCTGCCACGGAGGGAAGGTTCTGGCGGCTCTGGTGGTGCGAACTGGGCGCCGAGCACGGCAATCCGGGATTCAATAAGCGGTTCCGGGTGAACAGTCCGGAGACGTCGTTGCATCCGCAATTTGGATCGCGGAGCGAGGCGCGCGCTTCGGGCATGATGCAGATCTTCATGCCCGAGGACCCCAGGTCGCTCGAGGCGGTCGAGCTTTATTGCGAGCTGTGGGGCGGACACCCCGGCACCGCGAACAAGAGAGTGTCCGTCAACGGCAGGAGCCTGTATGCGCTGCCGGAGAACGGCACGGCGGCCGGGCACTGCACGCACCTGTATCCGTCGATCCGCCTGCGGCGGGACGACGTCGTGAACGGCTACAATGCGCTGCAATTCGCCTGCGACAGAGGCAGCACTTTCTGGGGCCACTTTATTGTGGACAACGCCTGCCTGCGGGCCGGACTGGGGCGGAGCCATCCAGACCTGAAGCGGCTGGGGCTGGACGGGTTTCGCGCGGCGGTGGGCGCCGCACCCGAGTCCGAGGAGCGCCTGGCGGTTTGGCTGGAGTGCGGCTCGCCCGAGCAGATCGCCCGCGTTGATTTTCAGGGTTTTTATGCAGGCTACGATGAGAACGGCGACGGGCTGGCGCGGGACTGGCACGGCTTTACGAAGAGCCGCCAGCCCGAGGCTTGGCTGGGCGCCGCCACGGCAGCGCCGTTCCGGATCGAATGGGACGCACAAATGCTCGCGGGGGATGGTTGCGGCGTGCGCGCCAGGGTCACCTTTCGCGAGGCTCCGGGCATTGTCTATGAAACGGCGCCGCTCGAACCCATCCCGCTGCCCCGCGAACCGAACGCGCGGGTGGCGTGTGTGACCCCGTCGGCGTTGCCTGCACCATTCTGGAGCCGCGCCGGCAAGCGGCGGGAAGCGGTGATCGAGCTGCCCATGCCCCCGCGCCAAGTGCAGCGCGCGCACCTGCACATCGTGACCTGGGATGGCGGGCGGGGCGCCGTCGAGCACCCCTTCCGGCTGAACGGCATGCCGGTGGAGGTTTGCGGCGCGGGCCAGCACGATGTGATCTACAGCGTGCGGGAGTTGGCGCCGGCGCTGCTCGAAAAGCGAAACGTGGCCGAACTGGTCTCCGACACCGACCATCATGGTATCGAGGTGCTGCTGCCGGGTCCCGCTCTGATGGTGCGCTACGCGGATTGAGGTGGGACGCAGGATGGCTTCTTTGATCCCCCGTCTGAAGCGCGCGCCGGGTAGAAAAAGGCAAAAGAGAGGAACGAAAAACTTGGTCAATCGCCAGAAAACGAATTCCAGAGGGAGGCGAGGTCTGTAGCTCTTGGATTAATTTGGTCGGGCCGCCGGGATTTGAACCCGGGACCTCTTGCACCCCAAGCAAGAAATATCAATAACTTACGAGCGTCGCGTACTGAAAACAAAAGAGTTAGCCGCGATAGACTTGGACGCCAAAACGCCACCAAAGACGATTTTCCGGTGTTTTGGACTCCTGGCCGACTCCAACGCCGGCGGTTGCGATTGTGGAATTACACGTGCCTCGCGCACGCGCGCGGTTGTTCCCGCCTTCGGAATTCCGCTCAGCACGAAGACAAATCGGCCTCCCTATACATGAGGAACACTTCAGCGTGGTCATGAGCCCGGATGAGGGCTCGCTGGTTGCCATCTGTTGTGCCCGTCAGTGCTTGGTGTCAGCAGGCGGGTGCGGGTCGCTGCCCGTCGGTACGGTGTCGGAATCGCGCCAGCGGCCGTCACGGCCCTGAATGGGAACCTCGCCGCCTCCCAGGTTGCCGACGATCTCCATTGGCACGCTGCTCCGCCTCGCGCTGGGTGTCAAAGACTCCGCTTGCGCGGCTCTTCCCAGGACCGCGTACAGCCCATCCGTCCGGATGATTCACAACGTAACGATCATTCTTGGCCATGGGGCCTCCCTTCAAAGCGAAACTATCAGTTTACATTCACAGTCTATTATAGTAGACTTGTAAACCGAAGACAAGGAGGCTGAATGCATGCTCGGCCAGAGGATTAGGCTTGCGCGATCCGCTGCCGGCCTTTCGCTTCGCGCCCTAGAAGCTAAGATTGGAAACCGCGTGTCCGCTCAAGCCATTGGAAAATATGAGCGAAGCGAGGATATCCCCAGTTCCGGTGTCCTGATCGCCCTGAGCGACGCTTTGGGCGTATCCCTCGACTACTTGGTGGGGGAGCAGGAGATGGTCCTCGAAGGTGTCGAGTTCCGCAAGAAACAGATTTCGAGCAAGAAGGAACAATGCCAAATCACGGCTAGGGCGCTGCACCTGATCGAACGGTACTTGACCGTCGAGGAGCTCCTTGGTCTTCCGAGTGCGCAATGGGACCAGCCCAGAGAGGCCCCGTATCCAGTGCGTGAACTCGGAGACGCTGAGCGAGCCGCGCGCAGCCTGCGGGAATACTGGGATCTGGGCATCGATCCGATTCCGAATCTTGTCGATCTGCTCGAGGACCGCGGGATCAAGATTGTGGTCGTCGACTCGGTCGAGAACATCGATGCTCTGGCCGCCAGTGTTCGCCGACCGGGGAAGAGCCCAGTGCGGATGATCGTCCTCCGCAGAGGACTGCATGGGGAGCGGCAACGGTTCAGCCTGGCTCACGAGCTGGGGCACATCATCCTGGAGATCAGCGGCGATGAGAAGCTCCGTGAAAAAGCCGCCCACCGCTTCGCCGGTGCGTTTCTGATGCCAGCGGAAGTCCTCTGGTCGAAAGTTGGCAAGCATCGAAGTTCCATCGGCTGGGGTGAACTGTTCGCGCTCAAGGATCTGTTTGGGGCGAGCGTCCAGGCGATTGCGTATCGCTGCGCCGATCTTGGCATCTTTTCCGCGGCCCTGTCGCAGCGGCTGTTTCGGGAATTCTCCCGTCTGGGCTTCAGGACGCCACCCAATTACGAGCCGAACGATTTGGAGGAAGAAGAGCCGCGCCGTTTCGAGCGTCTGTGCTTTCGGGCGCTGGCTGAGAACGCGATTTCGGAAGCCAAGGCGGCTGAGCTGCTGGGAATCAACGTGCGCGAACTCAACAGGCGCATGGAGGAGCCCATCGGGAGTGGCGTGGTGTAATGACCGTCCTCGTCTCCGATGCGTCGGTGCTCATCGATCTGGAGCGGGGCGATTTCCTTGAGGCGATCTTCTCGCTGAACTACGAGTTCGCGGTTCCGGATGTGCTCTACCGCGGGGAAATGGCCGGGGAGTGGGGTAGACGCTTGGTCGAACTGGGCCTCCGTGTTGAGGAAGTGTCTGCCGATGGAGTCGCCAAGGCCTTGCATTATCGTTCCACGCGGCCGGCACTCTCGGTTCCAGACAGTTTCGCTCTCGCGCTGGCCCAGGAGCGGCGATGGACACTCCTAACGGGGGACAGAGACCTCAGGGAGCTTGCGGAGATAGAATCAGTCGAGTGCCACGGTGTCTTGTGGCTGCTGGACCGAATGGAGGAGGCGCGTGTGCCAGACATCCGGCGCCTCCTCGATGGGCTGATGGCGATCTCTCGGCACCCCCGCTGCCGGCTGCCACGGCGGGAAGTCACGACCCGGCTGGAGCGGTATGAGAGCGCCATCGAACACGGGGGATGAGAAGCTTCAGGGTTGTCTCGCCCTGTCTCCTCCGCAGATCGCCCGAGTAGCGCCCCGTGATTTCGCTGGCTCCCTGGACCAGAAACCATGTCCGCCAGCATAAGGCGGAGCCGCCGCTGGGTCCCCGCCTCACCAGCATCATCCCCATTTTAGTCGACCTCCATCATCCACCACCCGCTCAGGCCGTCTACCTTTCGTCCCCGCCGCCTCGCGTGTCCCAGTACAGTCATTCAGTCATTCCGCTCGCACGAAAAGCCCAAGCTGCAAACAGAGTAGCCAAAACTCCTCGATCTGGCGAGCAAGTGTCCCCCGAACGAGGATTCCCAGCTCAACTTGTCCTGACATAGCCGGCCCGGTCAGATTTGCACTTCCCACGTAAGCGGCGGCACCGTCTGCGACACAGAACTTGGCGTGAGATCCGAGCGCCCTCTGATCCACGACGTTCATCACCGGACGAAACATCCTCAGCAAGCCGGTTGAAACCCGGCGCAGCCCACCGACATCAATTGTGAGCAGACTCTGGCCAGTGCTGACGAGGTCGATCCTCACGCCGCGTTTCAGCGCGCTCTTCAGCGCTGTGTCGAGCACGCCTGACGACAGCCCGGCACCAGGTTGGAAGAATGGTGCGGCTACTACCAATCTGTCACGGGCTCCTGCCATTAGCTCTGTCAACACGCCAACGGTCTGGCGACAGCGAGCGGCGTATGACAAAGACCCTGCGACGGCTTGCGGAGCCGTGATGACCAGTTCGGCAGTCGAAAGCGTCGGCACGGCCCTATACTTGGCCCTCAAAATAGCCCCTTACCGCCCTTTGAAGGACAGGATCTGCGCCGCCGAACAAGAAAGCCCGGTTCAGGTTCAGATTGAAGAACCGGCAGCTGGTTTCGGACAGGTGCGAGCGCGCGTGGCAGGCCCCCTCCCGCTCCCGGCACACCGGATCGTAAATGCACTGCGTGGTGGACCAGACAGACTGGAGCCAATCAGCCAATGACTGCTCGAACAGGGCGGTCAACGCGCCAATGGTCGCTCCGAAACGGTGATTGCAGTAAATGGAAAACGTCAAGGCCCGCGGAAGGATGTAATCCGATATGCTCATCATGTCCAGGCCGCATAGAAGGGCCGCCTGTCGAACCGACAGGTGGGCCAACGTGTGCAACAGGCCAAAAACCAATCGCACCTCGGGGTTGTTCTGGATGGTCTCCCGGAGGTTCGCGCCGGCAAACAACCTCACGAAATACGCGCGAACCGAGAGACTCGGATCAGAGCCGCTGGGCAGCACGGGATTGACGTTGTTGCGTCGCATCCAGTGGACGACCGCAGAAGGATCAAGCCGCAACGATAGGGCGTCCGCCTGGATGCGATCGACGTATATCGGCAGTCGGCCGCCGAAGTTCTGGTCCGCCGGAAACGCGTTCAGGCGGCATTCGCCCGGCGAATACCCTACCCTGCTGTAACCATACGTCGCCGTGACAATCGGAAAGTCGGAGAACAAGAACACGCTTTCCAGTTTCATTTCTCGGGCTCTATCCCGCGCGCTGTCGCTCACGCGGGGAGATGCAAGATCGGTCGGAGTCGCGATTTCGAACGGCAATACCGCCTCCAACATCTCCTGGCCCGCTTCCTCCCAGACCGGCAGGAGAGTTCCCGTACGCTGGATCAAGACCTGGGCGATTCCGGTCGGCGAATTCGAGAGCTGTTCGCGCCTCCGCCGGTTGAGCAGATCCTCCAGCTGGACTGCAAGCTGATCGGGCGTCAGTTCGCCGCTGGCTTGCTTCTTGAGCAGCTCGTCCAGATCCGCGCCCGAGAGTGTGGCATCGCCAGGTCGGGATTGAGGAGCGGCAGGGACGAAACTACTCAAGGGCCGGTTGGCCACCTCGGGCAGTCCGAGATGCTTGGCTGCCGCAATCACCTCCCAGCCGTTTAGGCTGAGAAAGCCGCCAAGCTCACGGCCGGGCGTATTCAGAAGAACAGTGCTGTGCGCGTAGTAGGTACGCCCGGCACGGTGGACCTCCACGTCCATGTTCTGGAGTCTTGGGTCTCCTTGCCATTGGCATTCGGTGCACCTGCCTCCGAAGACGGTCTGTGCTGCGTTGCAGGCTCGGCATACCCAGCGGAAGTCCGCGAATCGCTCGCTGC
>Ga0272446_1000256_pt1 | contig 84491 bp, 69 predicted proteins | sample YNPCB0061_FD_194587 | JGI IMG/M metagenome (GOLD analysis project Ga0272446, IMG submission 194587) | Hot spring microbial mat communities from Yellowstone National Park, WY, United States - YNP-CB-006-1 | ecosystem: Environmental > Aquatic > Thermal springs > Hot (42-90C) > Sediment | place... | reverse complement strand
CGGCGGGGGGAGGTTGGGTGGGGGGGCTGCGACCCCGTATGCGCTAACGTGAACATAGGCTGCTGGAGCAGGGATGTGGGGAAACCTGGTTTCCCCGCGCCCCTGCCCGTGGGAGGGCCAGGGCCCTCCCGCAGGGTATGGGGAAACCGGGTTTCCCCATACCTCCGCCCGCGGGAGGGTTTGGGAGGGCGCAGCCCTCCCAAGAAGAAACTATGTTCATCCTGTTCGTGTGCGGCGCAGCCGCATGGACGGCTGAGGTGATAAGGTATTGGCCCTGGACCTAGCCCTTAGGCTAGGAACGGCTTATCCCCAGGAAGAGCCACTCCCTGAACGTTACCTGATATCCTTTTAATCGTAGTGACCATCGCAGGCGGGCCTGTTCTGTTCTAACGTGGACATACGCCCTCGGCGAGGGGTGTGGGGCAACCGGGTTGCCCCATCCCCCCAGCCGGTGGGAGGGTCTGGGAGGGCTACGCCCTCCCAGGAAGGATGTTCATCCCGTCGGTGTGCGGCGCAGCCGCATAGACGGCTGAGGTAAGGAATCGTCGTGACCATTCTGGGTGCCCCTTCACTCTTTGAATGTCCTCCCCCCTTGATCGAGGTGGACGAGACTGATTGTCCGGATACCCCTGTTGCAATGGGGGCAGTGCAGGCGTCTTCCGAGGCGCAGGCTTCGGAGGGTGTCTCGCTTACGCTCGACCCGGCGTTGCTGCCGGATTTTGACGAACTGGTCCAGCGGTACCAGCGCCAGGTGTTGCTTACCGCATACCGTATCCTGGGCAACTGGCAGGATGCCGAGGATCTGGCGCAGGAGGCACTGCTCAAGGCCTACCTCCGGCTGGGCGATCTGGTGAACCCGGCCTCGCTCGGCGCCTGGCTGCGCCGGCTAACGGTGAACGCTTGTCTCGATGCGCTGGCGCGGCAGCAGCGCCGGCCGGCTACGGTATCGCTGACCACCTCGGAGGACCACGAGGCGCCCGTGCCCGAGCGCCTGCTGGCGGTGGATTCGGCTGAGGAGGCGGTGGTGCGCGCCGAAGAGTGGCGCGATCTGCGGGCCACCTTGTTACGTCTGGAGCCCGGGGCGCGTGATGCGCTAGTGTTGCGCGAGATCTACGGCTACTCCTACGCCGAGATCGCCGGGATGCTGGACCTGGGCCTGAGCGCCGTGAAGATGCGTGTGCACCGGGCCAGGCACGCCGTGCAACGCGCGATGAATGAATAGGGGCAACCGGGTTTCCCCATATCCCGGCCCGATGGGAGGGCGAAGCCGGTAGCTGTTCATACCCCGGGGCATCCACGAGCCTGGGATCGCGGGCCTCCTGTCCTCGTCGCGTCTACGGCGGCAAGCTGCCCGCGCTCCCAGGAGACATGTGAACGTTTATGAGAGGTCCCTGCCCCGGGGGTGGCATTTACGCCTCTACCGAGAAGCGAGCCGGCGCGCGCAGCGCGGCGCGCAGGCGGCGGTGGTACTCCGCCCGCGAGATCTCGATGGCCCCGAACTGGCGCATGTGATCGCCGACGATGTACTGCGAGTCGAGCAGCACAAAGCCCCCGCGCCGCAGGCGTTCCACCAGGTGCACCAGGGCGACCTTGCTGGCGTCGCGCTCGCGATGAAACATGCTCTCCCCCGCGAAGAGTCCTCCCAGCGCCACCCCGTAGAGCCCGCCAACCAGTTGACCCTCGCGCCAGCATTCGACGCTATGGGCGTAGCCGAGCCGGTGCAGGGCCACATAGGCGCTGATCATCTCCTCTGAGATCCAGGTCGTCTCGCGCCCCCGGCCGGGGGCGGCGCAGGCGCGCATCACCTCCTCGAAGGCGGTGTCGTAGCGCACCTCGAAGCGCCCGCTGCGAACGGTGCGCAGCAGGCGCCGCGGGGCATGAAAGGCATCGAGGGGGATGATCGCGCGGATGGTCGGCTCGTACCAGCCGATGCTGCCGTCGTCCTCGGCCATCGGAAAGATGCCCTGCGCATAGGCTGCGATGAGGAGTTCAGGGGTGAGCATGGGAGGATGGGTGAATTCGTCCGTGAACGCAGTCTTTTGGCAGCCACCTGTCCCCTCCCCAATGTTTCCCCGTTTGGGGGAGGCTAGAGGGGGTCGGCAAGGCAAGGGAACGTGCTGTACAGCCGTCCATGCGGCTCGCGCCGCATACCGACGGGATGAAAAAAGGTTCTTCCTGGGAGGGCGTAGCCCTCCCAGACCCTCCCGCGGGCGGAGGTATGGGGAAACCCGGTTTCCCCATCTCCCTGCGCGAGCGGCAATCCGTTGCAACGAAGGTGACGGCCCCCTCCCCAACCCTCCTCCGCTGGGGGAGGGAGTCCGGCTCCTCCCCCCAGCGGGGGGAGGGTGGGAGGGGGGCTGCGGCGCCGCATGCGCTTAGGTGAAAGGGATTGGCTCCAGCAGCCTATGTTCCCGTTAGACCCCTCAGGCGCCCAGGCGCCTGATACCGCTGGTGATGATCTGTCCGGCCCAGACCAGCAGCAGCAAGGTGCTGAACAGGCCGGCCAGAACGACCCACGGCTGCCCATCGAGCAGCAGCGCGATCCACAGCGGCGCGCCGAGCAAGCCGTGCACCAGCAGGCTCAACAGCAGGGGCGCCGGCAGAATGACCAGAAGCATGCTCGGCCAGGTGCTGCGGTGGTTCAGCAGCACCACGTAGAGCAGGCCGTAGGCGACCAGCGCCGACATGATCCCCGCCAGCAAGGGCGCGGAGAAGCCGGGCGGCAGGCGAAGCGCGCTGTAGGCCCAGATGTTTGCGCGTAATCCGAAGCTTTCGATCAGCAAGTAGTAGAGTAACAGAGCCAGATAGGTTATCACGCCGGTGATCGCCGTGGGAAACCACCAGCGGGTTACGTAGAGATAGTACACCACCAGCGCCGGCAGGGGGTAGTACCAGCCGGCGCCGATCAGCACCGGCAGGGGCGTGGATTGGCCCAGCAGCGTCTGCACGACGGTCAGATTCAGATCGTAGTTGATCCCGTAGAGCACGCGCCACAGCGGCGAGACCAGGCTGCTGATATGGCCCGCCACCAGGGTGATGAGGTAGATGGGCGTGCCATCGCTCCAGGCCAGGTAGGCGGCCAGGCTGTAGCAGAGGATCAGCAGCAGTGTTGCGGCCAGTTCCATGGGCTAACGTGAACATAGTCCCTCGGAGGAGGAATGTAGGGAAACCAGGTTTCCCCACGCCCCCGCCCGTAGGAGGGTTGCGGGGCGTAGCCCTCGAGCAGGGTAATTGGGAAACCGGGTTTTCCCACTACCCTACCCGGCGGGAAGGGTTGGGAGGGCTACGCCCTCCCAGGAAGAACCTTCACAGGTCCATCCCATCGAGGCCGCTTTTCCAGCGCGCGCGCAGCGTTGCGGCGTCGAGCGCGAGCACGGTGGTTCCGCCGGCGCTGATCAGCAAGGTTGGCGCCACCGTCACCGTGCCGAGGCGGGTGAGCGCCACGCCGTCCAGCGCCGCCTCGAAGGCGCTGGCGTCGTCGGGGTGCACTTCCACCAGGAAGCGGCTGGGGGTTTCGCTGAACAGGGCCGTGAGCGTATCGGCGGCCATGGCGTCCAGACGCAGATCCAGCCCCAGGTTGCCGGCGATCACCATCTCGGCGGCGGTGACGGCCAGTCCGCCCTCGCTCAGATCGTGGCAGGCGCGCGCCAGGCCGGCCAGCATCGCCCGGTGCAGGGCGGCGAAGGTGCGTCGGGCAGCGGCCAGATCCACCCGGGGCAGGTCGGCGCTGGCGACCAGGTGTTCGCCGGCAATGGCGGCCAGGTGGCTGCCGCGCAACTCGGGGCGCGTCGCGCCAACCAGGTAGAGCAGGTCCCCCGGCGCTTTGAGGTCCATGGTCACGCAGCGGCGCACATCGGGCACGTGGGCCAGGGCCGAGATCAGCAGGGTGGGGGGGATGGCGACGCGCCTGCCCTCAGTGTCGCGATACTCATTGTTCAGACTATCTTTGCCGGAGATGAAGGGCGTGCCGAAGGCCACGGCGGCATCGTAGCAACCCGCGGCGGCGCGCACCAGGCCGGCCATGCGGTCGGGCAGGCGCGGGTCGCCCCAGCAGAAGTTGTCGAGGATGGCGGTGCGCCCGGGATCGCCACCCACGGCCACGACGTTGCGCAGGGCCTCGTCCACCGCGGCGAGGGCCATCCAGTAGGGGTCCACGCGCCCATAGCGGGGGTTGATGCCGCAGCCCAGGGCCAGCCCCGCCTGGGAATGGGGCAGCGGTTGCAGCACGGCGGCGTCGCCGGGGCCATCGAGGGCCACGCCGACGAAGGGCTTGATCACCGTGGCTCCGCGCACTTCGTGGTCGTAGGTGCGCACAATGCGCTCTTTCGAGGCGATGTTGGGATGCGCGAGCAGGCGCAGCAGCAACTCGGCGGGCGGGGGCGGAGCGCCCGCCGGCGGCTGCGCGGGGGCCTGAGGCTCGGGTTGCCACAGCGCCTCCAGCACGCGCTGGGGGCGCCCGTGATGCAAGAACTCCATATCCAGATTGACGACCGGTGCGCCCTGATTCGTCACCCGCAAGTGGCCGTCGCCGGTAAACTCGCCAATGACGCTGGCCTCTACATCTTCGCTCGCGCAGAGATCGAGGAACGCCTCCAGATTGGCCGGGGGCACGGCGAGCACCATGCGCTCCTGAGCTTCGGAGAGCCAGACCTCCCAGGGTTGCAGACCGGCGTACTTACGCGGCACGCGGGCGAGTTCCACGCTGGCCCCGCACCCGGCGCCCATCTCGCCCACGGCGGAGGAGAGGCCCCCGGCGCCGCAATCGGTGATCGCCGAGTAGAGGCGCGCGTCGCGGGCCTGGAGCAGCACATCGAGCAGCTTCTTCTCGGTGATCGGGTCGCCGATCTGCACGGCGCTGCCGACGGTCACCGCCGTCTGCTGGGTGAGTTCGATGCTGCTGAAGGTGGCCCCGTGGATGCCATCGCGCCCGGTGCGCCCGCCGACGAGCACAATCGCGTCGCCGGGGCTGACATTGCGCGGATGCAGGCCGCGGGGGGCGATGCCGACGGTGCCGCAGTACACCAGGGGATTGGCGGTATAGCCGGGGTCGAAGAGCACCGCGCCGTTGACGGTGGGGAGGCCGAGTTTGTTGCCATAATCGCGCACGCCGGCGACGACGCCGCTGGCGACGCGCGCGGGGTGCAGCACGCCGGGCGGCAGCGCCGTGACCGGCGTGTCGGGCATCCCGAAGCACAGCACGTCGGTATTGGCGATCGGCTCGGCGCTGACGCCCAGCACGTCGCGGATCACCCCACCGACGCCGGTATTGGCCCCGCCGAACGGCTCCAGGGCGCTGGGATGGTTGTGAGTTTCGACCTTGAACGAAACCTCGTGGTCCTGGTCGAAGGCGATGATGCCGGCATTATCCACGAACGCCGAGAGCACCCAATCATCGGTCAGCGGGGCCTGGTCGCTCGCGGTGTTCCCGTGGCGGCGGGCCAGCGCCTCGCGCGTCGCGGCCATCAGGAAGGTGCGGATCAGGCTGTCAATCTCGAGCGGGCCGCGCTCGAGGCGGTGCAGCATCGGATACAGCGTCGCGTCGGGCAGATCGGCGGCGGGGGCGGCGCCGCGGTACCGCACGCGGGCCTTGAAACTCTTATGCGAGCAATGCTCGCTCCATGTCTGGGCGAGGGTTTCGAGTTCGCCATCGGTGGGATCGCGCCCGAGGGAGGCAAAGTAGTCCCGAATGGCGCGCATCTCCTCGAGATCGAGGGCCAGCACGCCCTCCTGGCTGATGCGCAACAGCGCGGCATCATCGGCCTGGCGGAGGGGCACGCTGGCGATCAGCGGTTGACCCTCTTCGGGCACGGTCGCCAGCAGGGCATAGAAGGCCAGACGCTCATCGAGGCGCGTGCCAGGGGCATAGGTAAAGCTTGTTTGCACCAGGTCAATCGCCAGATCGGCGGCGCGGGCGGCGGGGTCGCTCTGGGGGGGGAGCAGGTAGCGTCGCAGGGTGCGCGCCAGGGTAAGGCCGGGCGCCTCCAGGCGCCGGGCGCCTTCAAGGATCATCTCGCCCTCGTTATCGGTAACGCCGGGGCGGTAGGCGATCTCCAGCACCCAGGCGGCCTCGGGCGGCGCTTCGGCGGCCAGCGACGGGCGATCGAGGCGCGTCCAGCGAGCCGTCTGCACCACCGGGTCGTGCAGCAACGCCGCCGTAAGGTAGGCCACGGTCTCGGCGCCGAGCGCCGGGCCGCCAAGCAGGTAGAGCAGGTGGATCGTCTCGCCCTGGGGGGCAGGTTCGCGCGGCGCAACCGTAACCAGGAACTCAGGCATCGCGGTTTCCTTTGTCGGGTGGTGGCGCCAGATTGTAGCTCATCAGCGCGGGGCGCGTCAAGAAGGGATGCAGTTTATGCTCACACCCCCATGCCTCGCTGCGCTATGCTATAATGCCACCGGTTCCCGGGCCAGTTCGTGACAATGAGGAGGCGATGCATGCAGCTCTATCTGGACACGGCGAACCTCGACGAGATCCGCGAGGCGGCCACATGGGGCGTGTTGAGCGGTGTCACGACCAATCCGACCCTGATTGCCCGTGAGAAGGGCGCCGATTTCAAAGCAACCATTACCGAAATCGCCGAACTGGTTGACGGTCCCATCAGCGCCGAGACGATCTCGCTCGATGCCGCTGGCATGGTGCAGGAGGGCATCGAGTACGCTGCCTGGCATCCCAACGTGATCATCAAGGTGCCCAGCACCACCGAAGGCTTGAAAGCGGTCACGCAACTGGCTCGCCGCGGCATTCGCTGCAATGTGACCCTGTGTTTCAACGCGGTGCAGGCTCTGATGGCCGCCCGCGCGGGCGCGTTTATCATCAGCCCGTTCGTGGGCCGGGTGGACGACACGGGAGTGGACGGCATGCAACTCATTCGCGAGATCAGCCAGATCTACCGCCAGGACCCGGAGATCAAGACGAAGATCCTTTCGGCCTCCATCCGCCACCCGCGCCATATCGTCGAGTCGGCTCTCGCCGGGGCCGACATCGCCACCTGTCCCTTCAAGGTGCTGCAACAGGCGATGCGGCATCCTCTAACCGACCGGGGGATCGAACAGTTCCTGGCCGACTGGCGTTCGCGGACATGAGCGCCGGGTAAGACGGTCATGCGCATGGCGCACAACGCCGCAATGAACATACGGTTGTTCCTGGGAGGGCTGCGCCCTCCCAACCCCTCCCACGGGTGGGGGACTGGGGAAACCCGGTTTCCCCAGTCCCCTGCGCACGGGCTGCGCCCTCCCAAACCCTCCCGCGGGCAGGGGGCGGGGGAGACCCGGTTTCCGCATACCCCTGCGCAAGGGCTGCGCCCTCACCTTCCCAGGGGCGGGGGCGTGGGGGAACCTGGTTTCCCCATGTTCACGTTAGCATGTGGGCTATGCAATCTTCGAAGGCGAAGCCATGGAGAGTAGACGACCGTTGATGCTCGGTCTGGTGGGCGATAGCGCCTCCGGTAAGACGACGCTGGTGCGCGGGGTGGTGCGCATCCTGGGCCATAATGGCGTAACCCCGATCGCGCTCGACGACTACCAGCGTTACTCGCGCGAGGAACGCAATGCGCGCAACCTGACCGACGCCGATCCGCAGGCCAACGACCTGGAGTTGATGGTCGAGCATCTACGGGTGCTGCGGGCCGGCGGGCAGATCAGCAAACCCGTCTACGATCATCGCACCGGCTTGCGGCGCGATCCCGAACTGGTCGTCGCCACCGGTCTGGTCATCGCCTACGGGATGCTGACCCTGACGCCGCCGAACGCCGCGGATCTTTTCGATTTGACGATCTACCTCGATCCCGATGAGTCGCTGCGGCGCGCCTGGCGTCTGGAGCGCGACGTGCGCGAGCGGGGGTACAGCCCTGCCGAGGTGGTGGCCCGCGAACCGGCCCGCGAGCGTGATGCGGCCCGCTTCATCCACTGCCAGCGCCCCCTGGCCTCCACCGTGCTGCGCGTGCGTCCCGCGGCGGCGGGCCCGGCAGGCGCGCTCGATACGGAACTGATCATCCGTCACGGCGTTGAGGCGCACCCGCTCGACCCCGTGTGCGCCGATCTGGCTGCCGCTACCTACCCGGCCCTGCGCATCGATCGCGACATTATTGATCAAGATGGCCGCGAGGGTGACCGGATCACGATTGCGTCCTCGCTGACGCCCGCCACGGCCGCGCAGGTGGCCGATCTGGTCTGGAGCTACCTGCCCGGCGCCATCCGCGTGCCGCTAGAGCAGATCGGCCAGACCCGCGCCGGCTCGACCGCCCATCATGATCCGGCCCTGGCCCTGGTGCAACTCTTCATCGTGGGCGGGCTGGTGCGCACACGCGGGCTGTAGGGCCACGCCCCTCGCCCCCGGGCGCTGCGCGCGGCACGGCCCCCACCGCCCCCCGCTCTCAGGTATAGCCTGGTTCAGGAGCGAGGGGTGGTGTCATCTCGTGCCGAACCGCCCCCTCCCTCACCCTTCCCCGCTGGGGGAGGGACCCGGCGCCTCCCCCCAGCGGGGGGAGGCTGGGAGGGGGGCAGCACGCGGCGAACGGTGTTCACCTCAGCCGTCCATGCGGCTCTCGCCGCACACCGACCGGATGAAAATTAGGTTGTTCCTGAGAGGGCGAAGCCCTCCCACACCCTCCCACCGGGTGGGGGGATGGGGGAAACGAGGTTTCCCCCTCCCCCTGCTTGAGGACCAGGCCCTCCCGCGGGCGGGGGGATGGGGGCAACCAGGTTCCCCCACGCCCCCCGCGCAAGGGCTGTGCCCTTACCTTCCCGCGGGCGGGGGTATGGGGAAACCTGGTTTCCCCCTCCCCCCTGCTTGAGGGCCACGCGCTCCCGCGGGCGGGGGTATGGGGGAACCTGGTTCCCCCCATTTCACGCTAGCCCGGCGGCCCGGCGCAGGGCCTCGACCTTATCGGTGCGTTCCCAGGGCACATCAATGTCGGTGCGCCCGAAGTGACCCCCGGCCGCCGTCTGGCGGTAAATGGGCCGGCGCAGGTCCAGGTCACGGATAATCGCGCCGGGGCGGAGGTCGAAGACCTCGTTCACCGCCTTGAGGATAACTTCATCGGCAACCTTGCCGGTGGCGAAGGTCTCGACGCTCAGCGAGAGGGGGCGGGCCACGCCGATGGCATAGCTCACCTGCAGTTCGACGCGATCGGCCAGGCCGGCGGCGACGATGTTCTTGGCTACCCAGCGGCAGGCGTAGGCCGCGCTGCGGTCCACCTTACTCGGGTCCTTGCCGCTGAAGGCTCCGCCGCCATGCCGGGCGACGCCGCCGTAGGTGTCAACCACGATCTTGCGCCCGGTGAGCCCGGTGTCGCCCATGGGGCCGCCGACGACGAACCGTCCGGTGGGGTTGACGAAAATCCTGGTCTGGCTATCGAACCACTCCGGCGGCACCTCGGCCTTGATCACCTGCTCGATCACATCGGCGCGGATCTGTTCCTGGGAAACCTGGGGGGCGTGCTGGGTGCTGATCAGGACCGTGTCAACCCGCACCGGCTTGCCGTAGCTGTACTCGACGGTGACCTGGCTCTTGGCGTCGGGGCGCAGGTAGGGCAGGACGCCGGTGTGCCGAACCTTCTCGAGGCGGCGGATCAGCCGGTGGGCCAGAGCGATCGAGGCCGGCATCAACTCGGGGGTTTCGTTACAGGCAAAGCCGAACATCATGCCCTGATCACCCGCGCCGACCGCCTCCACTTCGGCCTCGGTCATCTCGCCTGTCCTGGCCTCCAGGGCCTTGTCCACCCCCATTGCGATGTCCGGCGACTGGCCGTGGATGGCGACCAGCACGCCGCAGGTGTCGGCGTCGAAGCCATACTCGGCGCTGGTGTAGCCGATCTCTTTCACCGTGCGGCGCACGATCTCCTCGATGGGAATGTAGCCTTTCTCGTAGGTGATCTCGCCGAGCACCACGATCAGCCCGGTGGTGGTGGCGGTCTCGCAGGCCACGCGGGCGCGCGGATCGTGGGTCAGGAACGCATCGAGGATGGCGTCGCTGATCTGGTCGCACATCTTGTCGGGGTGCCCGCTGCTCACACTTTCACTGGTGAAGTAGAAGCGGGGTGAGGTCATGAAGGTGTTGGCCATGGTCCTCTTCCTTCGCTGGTCATGTTCTGTCGAGCGCTTGCGTAGTCTGTGAAGTTGCGTTCCCCGGCACGGGGCTGCCCCTCTCCCAGCCTCTCTCCGCCGGGGAGAGGGCTGGGGAGGAGCAGGTGGTTGCCGTAAGGCGCAGCCCTCCCCCACCATCCCCCCGTTCGAGAGGGAGGAACCAGCGCCTTCCTGAGAGGGTCTGGCCCTCATCAGGTGCCTTCCTGCCAGCTCCGCAGGTAGGCCTCCTGTTCCGGGGTCAGCACATCAATAGCCACGCCCATCGCGCGGAGCTTGAGGGCGGCAATCTCGCGATCCAGGTCCTTCGGCAGGGCGTGGACCCCCACGGGAAGCCGGCCCTGGTTCTTGAGCAGGTACTCGCTGGCGAGAGCCTGATTGGCGAAACTCATATCCATCACCGCGCTGGGGTGACCCTCGGCGCTGGCGAGGTTGATCAGCCGCCCCTCGCCGAGGAGGTTGATGGTCCGGCCATCCCGCAGCACGTACTGGTCAACGAAGGCGCGAGGCTGGCGCTTTTCCACGCTGAGGGCCTCGAGGGCCGGGATGTTGATTTCGACATTGAAGTGCCCGCTGTTGGCGATCACCGCGCCGTTCTTGAGCACGGCGAAGGTGTTGGAGTCGACCACATGCTTGTTGCCGGTCGCGGTCACGATAAAGTCCGCCATCGGCGCGGCCTGCTCCATGGGCATGACGCGGAAGCCGTCCATCACCGCTTCGAGGGCCTTGACCGGATCGATCTCGGTGACGATCACATTGGCGCCCAGGCCCCGGGCGCGCTCGGCGATCCCGCGGGAGCACCATCCGTAGCCGGCGACGACGAAGGTCTTGCCGGCCAGCAGAATGTTGGTCGCGCGGATGAGGCCATCGAGGGTGCTCTGGCCGGTGCCGTAGCGGTTGTCGAACAGGTGCTTGGTATCGCTGTCGTTGACCGCGATCACCGGGAACGGCAGGACCCCTTCGGCGGCCATGGCCTTGAGGCGGATCACGCCGGTGGTGGTCTCCTCGGTGCTGCCGAGCATGGAGCGGATCAGGTCCTTGCGCTCTTGCAAGATGCCGGTGACCAGGTCGGCGCCATCGTCCATGGTGATCTGCGGGTTATGGTCAAGGGCGGCCTTGATATGCTGGTAGTACACCTCGTGGCTCTCGCCCTTGATTGCGTAGACCGGGATCTCCTCATAGGCGACGAGGGCGGCGGCCACGTCGTCCTGGGTGCTGAGGGGGTTGGAGGCGCACAGCACCACATCGGCGCCCCCGGCGGCCAGGGTGCGCATGAGGTTGCCCGTCTCGCTAGTGACGTGGAGGCAGGCGCTCACGCGCACGCCGGCGAGGGGGCGTTCGCGCTCGAAGCGCTCCTTAATCAGGCGCAGCACGGGCATCTCCTGCGCGGCCCAATCCATGCGCTTCCGGCCCTGCTCGGCCAGGTTCACGTCTTTGATGTCGTACGACTTGGTCATTGGGAGTCGCTCCTTAGCTAGGATAACCTCTGGTTGTGCGATCGTTCCTGGGCACCGTTGCGGGGCGGTGCGGCGGGCCTGGCCCTCCGTGCTCCCCCTGGTCCGCTCGCGGCGGGTCGCGCCCTGGCGCGAACCGCGGGAGCCTGCCGCCGCAGGCTGAACGGGGAGCTGCGCCTCCTCGCGCCCCGCCAGCGGTAGCGTAGGGGTAGTACGTGTTCCCATTGCTCCCGGGAGCGCGGGCAGTTTGCCCGCGGAGATGCGCCAGGGGCGGGACGCTCGCGCTCCCGGGCGCGTGGGTTACCCCAGGTGTGAGCAGTTACCAGGGGTGAACCATGTCTCATGTGAACGGGGGAAACCCGGTTTCCCCGCGCTGCTGCCCGCCGGATGGACCGGCGTCGCCCTGCCCTGCCGATCGGGGACCGCAGGTTCCCCGCGCGGTTGCCCATTTACGCCACGCTGGCGCTGCTGAGGGCCTCGGCGGGCAGGTCGTGGCCGAAGGCCTGGCGGTAGCGTTCGGCAAACTCAGCCCGGCTATAGGCATGCTCCTGGCACCCGCGCTGCTCGATCGCGTAGGCCGCGGCCAGGGCGGCGATGCGCCCGGTCACCTCGAGGGGCAGGTCGCGGGCGATGCCAAAGGCCAGGCCGGCCAGGTAGGCGTCCCCGGCGCCGGTGGGGTCCTTCACCTCGCTGACGGGGGCGATAGGGATGCGGGCAGCCAGGCGTCCCTCGGTATAGATCAGCGAGCCCTGTTCACCGCGGGTGACCACGGTGAGGGGCGTGGCGGCGATCAGTTCCTCTTCGCTGACGTCGAGTTTCCGGGCCATCATCCCGAACTCATAGTCGTTCCCCACCAGCACCCGCGCGCCGCGAAGGCCAACTTCGAGGTGGTTGGCGGTCAGCCGTGGCGTCTGCTTACCCGGGTCGAAGATGTAGGGCACGCCGAGTTGCTGGCACTCGACACTGAAGCGCTCAATCGCGTCGGGGCTGGTGGGCGAGATCAGCACCAGATCATCGCCGACCAGGCCGCGGTCGCTCAGGGAGCGGTGATGGTCGTGGCCCATGGCCCCGGCGTAAAAGGCGACGATCTGGTTGTTGGCCCGATCGGTATTGATGAAGCAGGAGGAGGTAAACTCGTGTTCGATAACGGTGATCCCGCTGATATCAACCCCATGCTGCTCCAACCAGCGCCCGTACTCCCCGAAGTCATGGCCGACCGTGCCCACGATCAGGGGGCGTTCGCCGAGCAGGGCCAGGTTATAGGCGATGTTTCCGGCCACCCCTCCGCGCATTTTGCGCATCGAGTCGACCAGGAAGCTGACGGAGAGTATGTGAGCCTTCTCCATCAGCATGTGATCCCGGAAAAAGCCCGGGAAGTCCATAATGTAGTCGAAGGCCAGCGACCCGGTCACAACGATCCGCACGGTTAGCGCTCCTCTCAATGACAGGGCGTACGCGATGGAGGGGGCGCGGGGAGGCGCAGCCTCCCTGCATCCCCCCTTCCCCGCCCGCGGCGGCCCGGCGAACCGTCACCAGCTCCCGCCGCGGGTGCAGGACAACCAGTTCGTGGAGGGCCGCGGGCGCTCCTCCCCGCCGGAAGGCGACCGCATACCTCCTGTAAATAATGCCACGAGTCAGTCGCACACCTCCCGCGCGAGGGTGGGGAAAGCGGCGCTCCCCACGCCCCTACGACGGGCGCGCCGGTTCGGGGGTGGGCCGGGGCGCCTGATCCAGGCCAAAATGGGCCCGCGCCGCGGCGGCGACCTCCGCGCAGAGCGTGGCGGCGCGCGTCGCCTGCTCGGCGGGCAGATGACCGAGGGCGCCACAGGTGCTGATCAGGGAACGGCTGGCGACGTGTTCCGCGGGCAGGCCGCTTGCCGCCGCCACCTGCTCGATGGCGCCAATGAGGCGGCGCGCCAGGAGCCCTTGCCACTGCTCGACCGGCTCGGGGATGTCCCCGGGCACGACGCCCCATCCCAGGACCCCGCCGCGCTCCAGAAACCGACCGATCGCGTCCGCGGCCGCCACGAGTTCGGCTTCGCGCCTGACGGCGTCGAAGATAACCAGGTCGGTGGGAAGTTCGAGCAGTTCGGCCCAGCGCATGCTTCCCGCGACGCACAGACCGCGCCAGCCAGGGATTTCGGCCAGGGTGCGCGCCAGGAGATCGGCGCCCTCGTCCCGGTCAAGCGGGCAGAAGGGCGAGGAGAGGGCCTCGAGGAACGTCTCGTCGAGGCACAGCAGCGGCGCCGCCCCGGCCATGGCGATCTGCTCATGGAGCCAGCGCGCCCGCAGGGTCACGTGCTGGCCCAGGGCCTCGCGCAGGGCCGGATCGTAGGCCAGGGGACGCTCGTGCTCGTCCACACTCAACAGAGACAGACTGACCGGCCCGGTCAACTCGACCTTGATGATGCGTGGGCGGGCGGCTTCGGCGGCGCGCACCTGCTCGTGAATGGCGCTATGGTACTCGCCGGGAGGGTTGCCCGCGGAGCGTTCGTTGCGCAGGTAGGCCAGGGCGAGCCGGTCGAGGCCCGCCTCTGCGCCCTGGTGCTGCACGATGGCTTGATCGGGGTCGCCGATAAAGCTCAAGCCGGGAAAGCCGGCGAGGGCGAGGGCGAAGGGAGTGGCGTGCGCTCCACGCTGGCTCAGCACGGCGATGGTGGGCGCGGCGTCGGGGGAGGAGGGCCTGGCGGAGGGCAGGCCGGCCCGTGGCGCCGGCAGGCAGGCGGGAACGAACGATGACCCCATAGTCGCTCGATTGGCCGCGAGAACCGCGGGATGAACAGTTTGCTCGGCCGCAGGCACCCGGCTACCGCCTCTCCATGACCACGCGGCGCAGACCCTCGCCGAACGGCGGATGGACGACCCCCTGTTCGGTGATGATGGCCGTGATCAACTCGTTGGGTGTGACGTCGAAGGCGGGATTGGCCGCGCGGACATTGGCCGGCGCGACCATCCGCTCGCCGCAGTGGGTAACCTCTGCTTCGGGACGTTCTTCGATCGGGATCTGATCGCCGTGGTCGAGCGAAAGATCGATCGTTGACGATGGCGCGGCGACGAAGAAGGGCAGGCCATGGGCGCGGGCAAGGACGGCGAGGCTGTAGGTGCCGATCTTGTTGGCCGTGTCGCCATTGGCCACGATGCGGTCGGCGCCGACGATCACGCAATCCACGCGCCCGCAGCGCATCATATAGCCGGCCATGTTATCGGTGATCAGGGTCAGGGGAATGCCCGCCTGCTGCAACTCCCAGGCGGTGAGGCGGGCGCCCTGGAGGAAGGGCCGCGTCTCGTCCACAAAGACGTGGAGCGAGCGGCCCTGGGCGAAGGCGGTGCGGATGGGGGCCAGCGCCGTGCCATAGCCGGCAGTGGCCAGGCCCCCCGCGTTGCAGTGGGTGAGCACGTGGCCCCGCGGGGGGATCAGCGGCGCCCCGTGGTCGCCAATGGCGTGGCACATGGCCAGATCCTCGGCCAGAATGGCGTGGGCCTCCTCCAGCGCCGCGGCGCGGATCGCCGCCGGCCCCTCGGGGGCACTGGCGCGTGCCCGGTCGAGCACCCGCCGCGTGGCCCAGGCCAGGTTGACCGCGGTCGGGCGCTGCGCGTCGAGGGTGGCCTTCGCCGCTTCCAGTTCGCCGATGAGGTCGTTCGATGTCGTCGCCAGGCTGTTCCGGGCTGCCAGGGCCATCGCGTAGGCGGCGGTGCAGCCGATGGCCGGCGCGCCGCGCACCACCATGGCCTTGATCGCCCAGGCCACTCTCGCCACATCCTCGCAGCGCACCGTCTCCTGGACGTGAGGGAGACGGCGCTGATCGATCAGGCACACGGCCCCCGCTTCCCACCAGACTGTTCGCAGTTCTTCGGTCATAGTGCAAGAAAAGCCTCTCGCGCGGCGAGAGGCTGCATGCGTTCCTCTCATCTCCCGGCGAATGCGCGTGCCCCGCCGCTGGAATTGGCACCGTTCCGCGTTACGTCCGGCGTGGGGGCGCCGTGCCGCTGCGGAGGTTGCCGGGCTTCATCGGGCCAGTCCCTCAGCCCCTCTGGATGAGCGCTATGGAGTTCGATGGGCCAGGTAGACCCCACCAAACGATGCGCGATTATAACATGCTCGCCTGTCTATGACAATATCCCGTCCATGTGGCTCCGCCGCACAACGACGGCGGGATGAACATTCTTCTTGGGAGGGCGTAGCCCTCCCAAACCCTCCCACCGGGTGGGGGTAGGGGGAAACCTGGTTTCCCCCTACCCCTGCGCAAGGGCTGCGCCCTCACCTTCCCGGGGGCGGGGGGTGGGGAAACCAGGTTTCCCCACCCCCCTCGCCGAGGGCTTATGTTCACGTTAGTGAAACACCTTCTCCGGGCGCCAGTGGTCGTCGGTGCGGCGCAGGACGGCCAGCAGCGCGCCATCGGGGCCGTGGGCGCGCGCCCATTCACTGCTGAGGGCCGGGAGGTAGACGGGCATGCCGTTCGCCACGCGGCGCGCCTGCGCGGCGTCGAGGGTGACGGCGGGCCAGTCGGCGATGGCGATTTCGGGGGGGAGCAGCGCCGCGACCAGGTATTCCGGGCCGGCGCCGAGGGTGTCGAGGGGGAGGGCCGTATCCAGGTGGAACGGGCCAACGAACGTGCGCCGGAGCGCCGCCAGGTGCGCGCCGCAGCCCAGGGCCGCGCCGATGTCGCGCGCCAGGCTGCGCATGTAGGCCCCCTTGCCGCACTCCACCACGATACGCAGCATGTCGGGGCCGGCGCGCTCCCAGTCGAGGCGGTAGATGACCACCGGGCGCGGCGGCAGTTCCGGGGCCACGCCGGCGCGGGCCAGTTCATAGAGCCGGCGACCCTGGTAGTGCAGGGCGGCGTAGGCTGGCGGGATCTGGAGGATGTCGCCCCGCAGCGGGGCGACGGCCGCCTCGATTGCCGCGGCATCGAGGGGCGGCACGGGGCGGGTCGCCACAACCTCGCCTTCGGCGTCGTCGGTCGCGGTGGTCACTCCCAGGCGCACCAGGCCCACGTAGCCCTTGCGCGCGCCGGCCAGGTACTCGATCAGACGGGTGGCGTGGCCCAGGGCCACCGGCAACACCCCGGTCGCCATGGGGTCGAGTGTGCCGGCGTGCCCGACGCGGGCGGAGCGGCCCGCCAGGCGCCGGATGCGCGCCACGACATCGTGAGAGGTCGGGCCGGCCGGTTTATCAATGTTCAGGAAGCCGTGGAGGGTCATGGTTTGCGATGAGCCTGAGTAGGGAGGTTATGGTCTGATTGTGCCATGGCCCAGCTCGGCCCGCAGCATGGGCAGCACGGTGGCCCGGGCCTCGTCCAGGCCCATATGGAGGGTGGCGCCGGCGGCCTGGGCATGGCCCCCGCCTCCCAGGCGTTGGGCGATGATCGAGACGTCGATGTCGGGCGTGGAGCGCAGGCTGAGTTTGACCGTCGCGGCGTCGCGCTCCTTGAACAGGGCGCAGAGCCGCACGCCGTCAATGCGCTGCATGCGCATAATCGTATCATCGGTCGCCTCGTCGCCGGCCCCGGTGGCGGCCAGATGTGTCAGGGTCACGCTGGCCCAGGCCAGGGGCCCCTCGCGGCGCATGTCGCTGAGGACCAGGGCGGTCAGGCGCATGGTGCTCTCGGGGATGCTGAAGTAAACCGCGGTGATCACCGCGCGCAGGTCGGCGCCGCTGGCGAGGATGTCGGCGGCGGTGCGCAGGGTCTGCGGCGAGGTGTTGCTGGTCTGGAAGCTCTGGGTGTCGGTGGTGAGGCCCAGGTAGAGGCAGGTGGCGGCCTCGGGGCCGACCGGCAGCGCCATGGCCCGCAGGAGGCGGAAGAGCAGATCGGCGGTGGAGGCCGCCCGCGGGTCAATCAGGTTCAGCGAGCCACCGCCGTCGTTGGTTACGTGGTGATCAGTGATCAGCAGCGGCTGCTTGAGCAACTCGGGCAGGTGGGCGTCGGCGATGGGGCCGACGCGCTGCGGGGTGGCGGTGTCGAGCATCCAGGTCAGATCGGCCACGGGCAGCGCATCGCCGGGATGGAAGACCCGGAGCCACTCGGCGCCGGGGAGGCGCAGGCAGTAGGAGGGCGCGGGCGAGGAGAGCAGGCAGAGCGGTTCTTTGCCGATGGCGCGCAGGACGTGGGCCGCGCCGAGCATAGACCCGACCGCGTCGCCGTCGGGGTTGACGTGGGTGAGCAACAGAATGCGCCGGGCCGGGGCGATCTGCGCGCGAAACAGCGGCGCGGCAATGTCGGGATCGCTGTGGATCATGCTACACGTGTTGTATCAGCCGGTACACCGTATGTCCGGAGCGCTTCTTGATCTCTTTGAGCTTGAGATTGTGCCGTGGCCCGAGGCGCGGGATCAGGTGGTTCAGCCCACTGACGACCACGAACCAGTACTCGCCGCCGGGCCGCAGGTGTTCCAGAGGGGCAAGCACAAACTCCTGCTCGATCGCCAGGTCGCCGATCTTGGCGGGAACATTCGCGGCGATCAGATCATACGGCCCCGGCGGAACCGCCTCCATCCCCACGCTGCCGACCACGGTGGCATTGGTGACCCCGTTGAGCGCCAGGTTATGCCGGGTGTAGCGCACGGCCAGCAGATCCTTGTCGGCCAGCACCACCGTGGCCCGGGGATAGCGCCGCGCCAGGGCGATGCCGATCACCCCGATGCCGCAACCGAGGTCGAGGATGCGCGTGGGCGGCTCGGACGGCTCGATGGTGCGCAGCAGGAGATCCGTGCCCTCATCAACCTGAAACGACGAAAAGAGCGTGTGCCCCACATCGAAGACAAACTGCTGGCCGCCCAGGGCGTAGGGGATGCGCTTTTTGTAGTAGGCGTCTGGTCCGTCCATAGGGTCTAACGTGAACATAGGCTGCTCACCTACGCGCATGCGGCGGTGCAGCCCCCCTCCTAACCTCCCCCTGCTGGGGGGAGGCGCCGGACTCCCTCCCCCCAGCGGGGGGAGGGCTGGGGAGGGGGGCAGTCACCTTGCCCGCGTAGATGCGACGAGGGCGGGCCGCCCGTGCTCCCGGGCCGTTTTCATTGGGCGTGGTGCGCCCCGCGAATGGGACCTGACGTAAACATAGTTTCCTGGAGTAGGGGTCTGGAGAAACCCGGTTTCCCCGTCCTCTTCACCCGGTGGGCGGGTATGGGCAGGCGCAGCCCCTGCGCGGACGCGGGCCGGAGGCCCGCGCACCTGGCCCCCGCCCATAACGTTTGCCTCATTCGTCCGGGCGCTGTTCCGCGTCGGGCCGTTCGTCGTCGAGCCGGGGCGGATTGGCCTGGCGTTCCTCTTCCACCTGGCGCAGCAGTTCCTGAATGTGCAGACTGTAGTCGAGCGACGTATCGTGGACGAAGCGCAATTCGGGGATAAAGCGCATATGGCTCATCTCCTCGGCCACGCGCTTGCGAATGAAGCCCCTGGCGCGCTCAAGGCCCTCCAGCGTCTCGGCCTGTTGGGCGGGATCGCCCATGATCGAGATGCGCACCTTCGCGTGCTGCAGATCCGCGCTGACCTCCACCCCGGTAACGGTGGCGAAGCCGATGCGCGGATCCTTCAGTTCATACTGGATGACTTCGCCGATGATCCGCTGCATGGTATCGGCGATCTGCTGGAGCCGCTGTTTCGACATCGATCACCCCGGAGGGGCGGGTCCCGAGGGGCACGGCCCTCCGGGACGCGCCCGCTTAGAAACTGCCCTCGATGCGTTCCTGGCGGTAGAACTCCATGCTATCACCCACCTGCACATCGGTAAAGCCCTCGACGACGAGGCCGCACTCGTAGCCCGCGGTGACCTCGCGCACATCGTCCTTGAAGCGCTTCAGGCTACTGATCTTACCGTCGTGGATCACCGCGCCATTGCGCAGCACGCGCACGCGCTGGCCGGTGCGGGTAATCTTGCCATCGCTGACATAGAGGCCGGCGACGATCTCGCGGGTGGGCAGGCGGAAAGTATTGCGCACCTCGGCGTAACCCTCGACCACCTCCTTGAAGGTCGGCGCGAGCATACCGGTGATAGCCTTCTTAATATCATCGGTCAGTTGGTAGATGATATTGTAGAAGCGAATATCGATCCCCTGCTGTTCGGCGGCGCGGCGGGCGGCCGGGTCGGGCCGGGCGTTAAAGCCGATAATAATCGCCTGCGAGGCGGCGGCCAGATTGACATCGCCCTCGGTAATCGCCCCGGTGCCCTTGTGGATGACCTTGATCTGCACCTCGTTCTGGGCCTCGTTCAACTGATTGAACTGATGCTCGATCGCGCCGATGGACCCCTGCACGTCAGCCTTGAGGATGATATTGAGTTCCTTCACCTGGCCCTGCTGGACCTTGCTGAAGAGATCCTCGAGACTGGCGCCGCGCGCGGTGGTTGCCATGGCTTCAAGGCGGGTCTGGCGGGTGCGCTGGAGGGCTATCTCACGGGCCACAGCCAGGTCATCCATCACCTGGAGGATGTCGCCGGCCTGGGGCACGCCTTCGAGGCCGAGGATCTCCACCGGGGTGGACGGCTCGGCGAAGCGCAGGCGCTTGCCGCTATCGCTGAACATAGACTTGATCTTGCCGGCAACCCCGCCCACGAGCACATTATCTTCGGGGCGCAGGGTGCCATTCTGGATCAGCACCGTGGCGACCGGGCCGCGGCTCTTATCAAGCTCGGCCTCGATGATCGTGCCGACGGCGGGCGCGTTGGGGTTGGCCTTGAGTTCGAGCATATCGGCAACGAGCAGGATCATTTCGAGCAGGCCGTCGATATTGATTTTGGCGCGCGCGGAAACCTCGACGCAGGGCACATCGCCGCCAAACTCCTCCACAATCACGTCCGCGGCCGCCAGTTGCTCTTTGATGCGCGCGGGATTGGCGGTGGGCAGGTCAATCTTGTTGATTGCCACGATCATGGGCACGCCGGCCGCCTTGACGTGGGCGATGGCCTCGCGGGTCTGGGGCATCACGCCATCATCGGCGGCCACCACCAATATGACGATATCGGTAACCTGGGCGCCACGGGCGCGCATAGCGGTAAAGGCTTCATGGCCCGGCGTATCCAGGAAGGTGATCTTACGGTGGTTAATCTCAATCTGATACGCGCCGATATGCTGGGTAATCCCGCCGGCCTCCCCCTCGGCCACCCGCGACGAGCGGATGGCGTCGAGCAACTTGGTTTTTCCGTGGTCAACATGGCCCATAATCGTCACAACGGGGGGCCGCGGGCGCATATCGCGAGGATCTTGTTTGAGCAAAACGTCCTTAACGTCCTCGACGACACTTGCCAGTTGCTCAGGCACCTTCTCGACCGTTTCGATCGAGAAATCGGCGGCGATCAAGGCCGCGGTCTCATAGTCAATCTGCTGATTGATGTTGGCGAGCACGCCGCCTTTGAGCAGGGCCTTGAGGATTTCAGAGGCCCCGATGCCCGTGGCTTCGGAGAACTCGCGCACGGTCATAACACTCGGCAGTTCCACCGGGCCGCGGGGTCGCGCGGCCACTGCGGGCCCGGGGCGCGCGCCAGGAGCGGGGCGGGCCGGGCGAGCGGGGCGCACGCCGATGGCCGTGTCACGCTCTTCGGGGCCGCGGCGCCCGCCACTGCGACTCCCGCCGCCGGAGCGTCCGCCCCCGCCGCCGCCAGCGCCGCCGGAGCGTCCGCCCCCGCCGGAGCGACTGCTGCCCCCGCCGCCAGCGCCGCCGCCAGCGCCGCCGGGGCGCCCGCCGCCCCCGCCGCCGCCGGGGCGCCCGCCCCCGCCGGAGCCGCCGGGGCGCCCGCCGCCCCCGCCGCCGCCGGAGCCGCCGGGGCGCCCGCCGCCCCCCCCGCCACTGCGTGAACTCATATATACGTGCTGGCGAGCATCTTCTCTCATCTTCGTTTTCCTTTCTGGCCCGGCGACACGGCGCGACGTTGCGCGGAGCGTCCTCGCGGGCACAAGGTTGATGTCATATTGGAGGTTGGCGCAAATACTGGTTTGCCCCAACCGGGGCCGGGAGGCAAAAGGGTTTCCCGGGAGCATCGCTCTCCCCGGGCCTCCCGGGTGGCTACGCCGCGATCATCGCTATCGCCAGGGGCGTTCGTCGGAGAGTCGGGCCCCCTCGAACCCGCATGCTCACCTCAGCCGTCCATGCGGCTCGCGCCGCACACCGCCGCGATGAACATACGGTTGTTCCTGGAAGGGCGCAGCCCTCCCAGACCCTCCCGCGGGTGGGGGAATGGGGAAACCGGGTTTCCCCCTACCCCTGCGCACGGGCTGCGCCCTCCCAAACCCTCCCGCGAGTGGGGGAATGGGGAAACCCGGTTTCCGGTTTCCCCCTACCCCTGCGCACGGGCTGCGCCCTCCCAAACCCTCCCGCGGGCGGGGGGCTGGGGAAACCGGGTTTCCCCAGCCCCCTGCGGGGCGGGGGCGTGGGGAAACCCGGTTTCCCCACACCCCTCTTCGAGAGCCTAAGTTCACGTTAGGTTCACGCCGGCGACTCCGGCGGCGCCAACTGGCGCCCAAAGGCCAGCAACGCTTCCCGATCGTCGGGGTGGAGTTGTTCCAGCCGCAGGGCCCGTTCCAGCGCCCGGCGCTTGATTGCCGTGGTCCAGCAGGCCGGATCGGGGCAGAGGTAGGCGCCACGCCCCTTCTGCTTGCCGGTCGGATCGACCGTCACCCGTCCTTCGGCGTCGCGCACCACCCGGATCAGGCCGCGCTTGGCTTCGGTGCGGCGACAGGCCACGCAGGTGCGCTGCGGCACATGTTTCGGTCTGGGCTGAGGCCCGGGATGGTTCGTGCCTGCGGCCATGGCGCCCCGTCCTACTCTTCTTCGTCGGTTTCGTCGCCTTCAACCAGGATGTACGAGGCGATCAACTTATCGTTGAAATAGATGTACAACTTCTGCGACGTCGCCCGCAGTTGCACCGTCTCGCCGATCAGATCATTGCCGAGGGGACCGTAGCGCGCGCGCTGATACACCACCGTGCCATCGGGGCGCACCTTGCGGGTCTCCACCCGGGCCGAGGCCAGTTCCACTTCGGTCTGCAATTGTTCGGCCTCGGCGTAACCGCGGGCTTCGGCGGCGGCGCGTTCTTCCTCCAGCAAGGCGGTGGCGCTCTTGATATCGATGCGCCAGCCGGTCAGTTTGGCGGCCAGGCGCACGTTCTGGCCCTCTTTGCCGATCGCCAGCGAGAGTTGCTTATCGGGCACGATCACCAGGGCGGTATGCTCATCCTCATTGAGGTGCACCTCGACCACCTGCGCTGGCGAGAGGGCATTGGCGATGAACTCCTTCGGGTCGGGCGACCACTGGACCACATCGATCTTCTCGCCATTCAATTCATTGACGATGTTCTGGATGCGGATACCGCGCATGCCAACGCAGGAACCGACCGGGTCAATCCCCTCCTGACGCGCGGCGACGGCCACCTTGGTGCGCAGGCCCGGCTCACGGGCGATGGACTTGATCTCCACCGTGCCGTTGTAAATCTCCGGCACCTCCATTTCAAAGAGGCGCAGGATCAGATTCTTATGGGTGCGCGAGACGATCAGGCGCGGCCCGCGGTCCTCCTTGCGGATCTCCATCAGGTAGACCTTGAGGCGCTGGCCGTGGTAGTAGCGATCGTTCTCGACCTGCTCCTTCGGCGGCAGAATCGCCTCGGCCTTACCCATTTCGAGGATGACGTTGCCCTTGGCCATGCGCTGCACCGTGGCGGTGATCAGTTCACCCTCGCGGTTCATGTATTCGCCGTAGACGTGCTCGCGCTCGACCTCTTTAATGCCCTGGAGCACCACCTGCTTGGCCGTCTGGGCGGCGATGCGCCCGAAGTCATTGGGCGTGCTCTCGACCATAATCGTCTCGCCGAGCTGGACGTCGGGCTTATGCTTGAGCGCCTCGGAGAGTTCGATCTCGAAACGATCGTCGAAAACCTCATCCACCACCTGCTTCTCGGCGAAGACGCGCGCCTGGCCGGTGAGCGGGTCGAGGCGCACGGTCACCTCCATCGGCGGCGGATTATTGCCGAGGGTGCGCTTATAGGCTGTGATGAGCGCCTTCTCCATCACCTCGATGATCGACTCTTTGGGAATGCCTCGCTCCGCGGCGATCTGCGAAATTGCGGCGTAAAAGTCACTCTTCATGGCAAACTCGTTTACAATAAGAAAAGTGGGGGCTACCCACTTTTCACAGCGTCCGGCGCAGACCGTATGTCCGGTGTTCCTGCGTCGCGCGAGCCAGGCCGGGCCTGACCGCGCCGCGTTCACCAGGAGGCGTGCTTACCGACGGTTCATCGCAGGTGTCCCTGTACGGCCGGGCTAATGACCAGCCGTGCCGTTCGCGTGAATCCTGATGGCCTGAAGTGAGGCATGATACTGCTGTTCAAGCCGTTTCGACGTCAATAGTATAGCATTTTCGGATTCTGTTTGCAAATGATCCACAGGGGTCGTAGGGCTACGTCAACGTCGTCCGCCCGGCGACTGAAGCCGCGGGCTAGCCTATGCAAAGCCCGCCTGCGCGGGCTCGACAGGCCACGCAGGTGGCCTTCGCGCCAGGAGCCGGGGCGTTTACGCCCACGGCGCGGACGATCAACCGGATTTTGACATAGCCCTACAGGGGTCGGGTGTGACGCAACGTCTCGCATGCTCTCCCCGCCTGGCGGCTTGATGGTCTTTGAAGAGTGCTATCCGCCCCACGCCCGGCGGCTCACGCTGCGGGCCAACGGATGCGAAGCCCGCCGGCGCGGGCCGGAGCCGCCCATGCGGCTGCGCCGCGCCCCAACGGGATGAACATACGCTTGTTCCTGGGAGGGCGCAGCCCTCCCGAACCCTCCCGCGGGCGGGGGAGGTGGGGAAACCCGGTTTCTCCCCCCCTTCTCCAGGGGACACGGAGGTCCACTATGTCCCGCCGTCTGATTGCCACTCTCGGCGCGCTTGCCTTGCTCTGCGGAGGCGCCGCGCTGCTGATCGCCCAGTCCGGGTCCTTCCGGCAATTTTTGCCGCTCATCGCTTCCAGCGCGCCCGAACCGGCGCCGCCGCCGCCCACGCCCGGCTCTACCCCTACGCCTGGAGCGTCGCCCACGCCCGGCCCTACCCCTACGCCCGGAGCGTCGCCCACACCCGGCCCTACGCCCGCACCCGGCGCGCCGTTACCGCTGCTGCCCCCCGATGCCGCTAGCGCCCGCCTGCAAGCGCCGGACGGCTTCGCCGTGCGTCTCTTCGCCACCGGTTTGCAGGGGCCGCGATTGATGGCCGTTGGTCCCGATGGCCAGCTCCACGTCGCCGAGCGGGGCGCCGGGCGCGTCATTCGCCTGCCTGACCGCGACAACGACGGGCTGGCCAATGGAGTGGAAGTGGTGGCCGCCGGTCTGAGCGGCGTGCATAGCCTGGCGTGGCGCGGCGCCGATCTCTACGCCGCCATGAACGACCGGGTCATGCGCCTGCGCGACGGCAATGGCGATGGCGACGCCGCCGATCCCGGCGAGCAGACCGTGAATGGGAACGTCTACCGGGTGGTGTATGTGGGCGGATGAGGGCTTCGTCGGCGCGCGGGGAACCCGCGCGCCGCCCCGCGTGGCGGCGCACCCTACCGCAAGCGCCGTGTCCGATAATCGTAGCGGTCCTGCAGGTCGTTGGGCGAGGTGCCCTCCATCGGCCTGACCCCGGTCAGGAAGGCGGCCCGGTCAATCATATGCGTGGCCACAGGGGCGGTGAGAAAGAAGAACGCAATCATCGCCATCATCTTGATGACGATCGGCAGCGAGGCGCTGTAGTAGCTACCCACGCCCAGCAGCACGCCGATGATCCCCAGCGTGCCGGCTTTGCCCGCGGCATGGACGCGCGTGTACAGGTCCGGCAGGCGCGCCAGCCCGATCGACGAGACGACGACGAAGAACACGCCGATGCCCATCAACAGCGCCGTGATCAGTTCCACCAGGCTCATCAGTTCCTCCCCTCCTCGATGTAGCGGGCCAGGGCCACCGTGCCCAGGAAGCCCAGCACCGAGACCACGATCACCGCGTCGATCAGGATCGGCTGGCGGAACTGCACTACGAACATCGCGATCAGCCCGACCAGGTGGATCATAATCATGTCGAAGGCCACCGCCCGATCGGGAATGCTCGGCCCGCGCACCAGACGCCAGAAGGTGACGGCCAGCGACAGGCTCAGCAGCGCCATCAATATGGTCATCGTCAGTTGGAACAGGCTCATGGCAGCAACTCCATCACGCGGCGCTCGTAGGCCTCCTTCGTCGCGCGGCGCAGTCCCTCGGGATCACGGGCGTCGAAGGCGTGAATGTACAATGTCTTGCGATCGCTCGACACGTCCAGGCTGACCGTGCCCGGCGTGAGGGTGATCAGGTTCGCCAGGGTGGTGATCCCCTCGTCGCTCTTGAGATCCAGCGGAATGGCCACGATCCCCGGTTGCAGGTCCATCTTCGGCGAGAGCACCGTGCGAGCGACGGTCACGTTGGCTTTTACGATCTCGACGAAGCCGAAACCAATGAAGCCCAGCCAGCGCCACAGCGCCCGGAGCGGGTTGCGCGACCAGAAGCGGAAGTAGGCCCGGACGCTGAACGGCTCGTTCGAGAAGGTCGGCCATGCCAGCCGCAGCACCAGGAAGCTGAAGATGAACCCGACGATCCAGTCGGCCGGGTGGTACGAGCCATTGACCATGACCCAGGCCAGCGCCAGCAGCAGATTCAACCCGAGCATAGAGGCTCCTTTTGGCCTGATGACAGCGGCCGTCCATGCGGCGACGCCGCGCACCAGCGGGAATGCACAAAGGTTGTTCCTGGGAGGGCGCGGCCCTCCCACCGGGTGAGGCTCAGGAGAAACCTGATTTTCCCTGACCCCTGCTCCACACCAACGGGATGCACAGCGGTTGTTCCCAGGAGGGCTACGCCCTCCCATCCCCTGTCACTGGCCATTCGCCGTCGAGGTAACCGCATCGCAGCCGGCGGGGCCGCAGATATCCTGGACCAGGCTCTGCGTATTGAACACCTGCTCGGCCGCGTAGCGGCTGTACTGCAACACGGGGCTGGCCCCAAAGCCAATGGCGATGCTCAGGGCCACCAGCAGCGCGCTCGGGGCGATCAGCAGGGCCGAGGCCCGCGGCGTGGCCGGCTGCTCGGCATAGGCCTGTTTCCAGAACACTTCGTTCCAGATCTTCAACATCGAGAAGAGCGTGAAAAGACTCACCGCCGCGGCGACGCCTACCATCAGCCATTGCCCCTGGTTCAGACCGACCTGGATCAGGCCCAGTTTGCCAAAGAAGCCGCTCAGCGGCGGCAGTCCGGCCAGCGAGAAACTGGCCAGGAGCCAGAGACCGGCCAGGATCGGCTCGCGCCGGGCCATGCCGCCCATCTGCTTCAGTTCGCCGGTGCCCGCCAGGTACTCCGCCGTGCCGCCGATCATGAACAGGGCCGTTTTCACCACGATGTGGTGAACCATGTACAGGATGCCGGCCGCCAGGCCCGCCACACCCACCAGCCCCAGCCCCATGATCATGTAGCCTACCTGGCTGATGATGTGAAACGACAGGATACGCCGCACGTTCACCTGGGCCATCGCGCCCATCACCCCGATCACCATGGTCAGCGCCGCAATCACCAGGATGAGCGTGCCGTAGCGCTCCAGTTCCCGCTGGAACACCGTGCCGAAGACCCGGTAGAGGGCGTAGATCCCCACCTTGGTGAGCAGGCCGCTGAAGAGGGCGCTCACCGCGAGGGTCGGGGTGTGGTAGCTCGTCGGCAGCCAGAAGAAGACCGGCACCAACCCCGCCTTGCTGCTGTAGGCGAAGAGAAAGAAACCGGCTACCGCTGTGACGATGCCGGGTTGTTGCAGGGAACCCAGGCGCTCGGCCAGGTGGGCCATGTTCAGCGTGCCCGCCACCCCATAGAGCAACCCCGCGCCGATCAGGAAACTGGTGCTCCCCATGAGGTTCAGCACCACGTACTTCAGGCCTCCCTCCAACTGGCCGCGCTCGCCGCCCAGGGTCATCAAACCAAACGACGCTACCAGCAACACCTCGAACCAGACGTAGAGGTTGAACAGGTCGCCGGTGAGGAAGGCTCCGCCGCAGCCGAACAGCAGCAGCAGCAGCAGCGGGTAGTAGTAGTAACGTTCGCGGTAGGGGCTAACGGTGCTGAAGCTATAGAGCACCGTTACCAGCATCATGATCGAGGTGAGCGTGAGCATAATCGCGCTCAACCCGTCGGCCACCAGCGAGATGCCGAACGGCGCGGCGAAATCGTCCGCCTGGGTCACCAGACGCCCCGCCGCGCCCACCGCGAACAGCAGCCAGATGCTGTAGCCCAGGTCGAAGAGCACGGCGGCCAGCGCGATTGAGCGGGCGATCACCCGCCGCTGGCCCACCAGGGTTGCCAGGACCGCGCTGAACAGCGGGACGAGCAGGGGAAAAAAGAGGTGGTTGGCCATATGCGCGTTCTACAGCCGGTCAGTCTCGACCATATCATCGAGGTCGTCACTGTTCACTGCCTGGTTGGCCCGGTAGGCCAGGGAGAGGATAAAGGCGGTGAAGCCGAAATTGATCACGATCGCAGTCAGGATCAGCGCCTGGTTCAACGGGTCGGCGGCCACGGTCGGCGTGACGCCGGTGGCCTCGTCCACGAAGGGCGGCATGCCCTTGACTACGCCGTCACCCATCAGGAAGAGCAACAGGTTAGTGCCGTGGCTGAGCAGCACCAGGCCCAGGATCAACTTGACCAGGCTTCGGCGCAGCATCAGATACGCGGCCCCCGCGAACAGTGTCCCGACCACCAGGGAGAGGATGAAGGTCATAGGATCGTCACTCCTAACGTGAACATACCCTCTCAGAGAGGGGGGATGGGGAAACCCGGTTTCCCCACGCCCAGACCCGCAGGAAGGCGTAGGAGAGCGCAGCCCTCAAGCAGGGGGATATGGGGAAACCAGGGTTCCCCCTCCCCCCACCCGGTGGGAGGGTTTGGGGGGCGCAGCCCTCCCAGGAAGCATGTTCATCCGTCGATGTGCGGCGCGAGCCGCATAGATGGCTGATTGTGAAGATCGCTCATTCGGGTCCTCACCCATCCCCTGGCCAGGTGTAGCAAGACGGGGATGAGCATCACCTCCACACCTCCACACCTCCACACCTCCACTGCGCCCCCTCACGCCTCGGGCGCCACCGGCTCCGTCGGGGAAGGAGGCGAGCGCCGCAGCGTGTAGAGGCCTGGCTCTTCGGCAAGCACCAGGGCCAGTTGCGTCGTCACGCCGATGACGGTCAGGTAGACGCCAATGTCGAACATCACCGGTGTGCCGAGCTTGCCAATGCCCGGGATCGGCGTATCCAGCCAGCGGGCGGCCATGAACGGCTCGCCCTGGATCAGCGCCAGCAGTCCCCAGCACGCGGCGGAACCAACCCCGATCGCCGCCACGCGCAGATAGTTGACCGGCACGATCTCGCGCGCATAGTCGGGGCCGAAGGCCACGATCTGCAGAATGATCGCCGCCGAGGCCAGCAACCCGCCTACAAAGCCCCCGCCCGGCAGATGGTGCCCCCGCACCACCATGAATAGCGAAAGCAGCAACAGGAGCGGCAGCATCACCCGGGCAATCGTGCGGAGAATCATCGACTCGTACATGAACCCCTCACTGCTCGTCCTGGCCATCCCCCGCCTGCCCCACCGGCGCCGGCGCGCCTGCCCCGTCCTGCCCGTTCTCGCGCAGGTCACGAGCGGGGACGCCCATCTCGCGGCGGCCCCGTCGCCCCAGGGCGAATGCTTCCGGCCCCGTCTTGCCGCGCATCTCGGCGATCGTGGGATCGGACTCGGGCCGCAAGCGCAGCATAGCGTAGGTGCCCAGCAGGGCGATAAAGAGCACCGTGATCTCGCCCATCGTATCAAAGCCGCGGAAGTCCACCAGGATCACATTGACCACGTTTTCGCCCTTGCCCTCCGCCAGGGCCTCGGCCTTGAACACGGCGCTGATCGGTGGAAACAACGCGCTGCTCGCTGCGATCCAGGTAAAGGCCGCCATCGTCGCGCCGATGCCCAGGGCGATCACCGCATCGCGCACCCGCGTAGCGGAAGATGACAGGCGCTGGAACGAGGCCGGCAGCACCGCGAACACCAGCAGAAAGAAGACCGTCGAGATCACCTCGACCAGGAGTTGGGTCAGCGCCAGGTCAGGACCGCTGTAGATGACGAACATGAACGAGACCATCGCTCCCACGACCCCTGTCACGATGATCGCCCCCAGCCGCGAGCGGGCGCGAATCGTCCCCACAATCGCCAGAGGCACGAGCAAGGCCGTCACGATCTCTGGCAGGGTGACATTGGACAGATCGGGTGCGGGCGCGTTGCCGAGGGCGAACAGCGCCAGCGGGGTGAGGATGACCGCCAGGAGCGCCAGCAAGGAGTAGCGGATGTAGTTCCGCAGCCGGCCATTCTGCACCGCCCGGGTGAAGACCGTCGTGCCGTTCAGCACCCCGCTGATGGCCGCGTCGTAGATCCGGTCGCCGTCCAACCAGATCGGGAGCGGCGAGGGCGCGGCGCTGATCTGCTTCACGAAGCGGGTCAGGGCGGCCCCGCTGCCGATGGCAACCAGGCTCAGCACCACCGGCAGGCTCAACGCGGAGGGCACCAGGTGCAGACTGACCTCTTCAGGCTCGCCCGCGATGGCCATGACCGCCGGCTGGAGCAACGCCGAGACCCCCGGCAACAGGCCCAGGGGCAGGATCACCGAGAGCAGCGTCAGCACCCCCGGCGCGACGAGCATGCCGATGGGGGCGTCGTGGATATGGGCCTTCGTTCGGGGCGCCGCCGGGCCGAAGAAGATCCCGCTCACCAGGCGCCAGGCGTAGAGGATGCCAAGCACCGCCGCTACCACCGTTGCGCCTACTACCAGCATGTCTACGCCCGGCGCCAGTTTGCTGTGGGTCGTCGCGTGCAGCAACTCTTCTTTGGCCACGAAGCCGAACAGCGGCGGGATGCCGGCGGCGGAGAGCGCCGCCAGGCTCGTCAACACCAGGGTGCGCGGCATCTCGCGGCCCAGGCCGCCCAGTTCGCTGAGTTTGCGCGTGCCGGCCTCGTGGTCCACCGCGCCGGCCAGCATAAACAGCGCCCCTTTGTAGAGGGCATGGGTCAGAATCAGCGTCACCAGGGCCACGGGGGCGTCATGGCCGCCGATACCGGCCATCAACACCATCGTACCGAGCAGGCTCACCGTGCTGTAGGCCAGCAAGCCCTTGATGTCATCTTTCCGCAGGGCGATCGTCGCTCCCACGAGCATGGTGATCCCGCCCACCGCCGTGAGCGTGTAGGTCCACAGCCATGTCTCGCTCAGCGCCGGGTGGAGCCGGGCCAGCAGGTAGACCCCCGCTTTCACCATGGTGGCCGAGTGCAGATAGGCGCTGGCCGGCGTGGGGGCCTGCATAGCGTTGGGAAGCCAGATGTGGAAGGGGAACTGGGCCGACTTGGTGAAGCAGCCCAGGAAGATCAGCAGCAGCGCCGGGGTGTAGAACGGCGAAGCGCGCAACTCCTCGCCCGCGGCGATGATCTCCGAGATCTCGAACGACCCGGCGGCGCTGCTCAACAGCACCAGGCCCACCAGCAACGCCAGGCCCCCGCCGACGGTGATCAGCAGGCCCATCTGCGCGCCCCGCCGCGCCTCGGGGGCATCGTGTTTGTAGCCTACCAGCAGGTACGAGCTAACCGAGGTAAGCTCCCAGAAGATGAACAGCAGCAGCACATTGTCGGCCAGCACCACCCCGAGCATCGAGCCCATGAAGATCGCCAGGTAGACATAGAAACGCCCCATGCCCGGGTCCCCGGCCAGATAGTAGGCGGTGTAGAGAAATATCAGCGTCCCGATGCCGCTCACCAGCAGGGCGAAGAGCAGGCTCAGCCCATCGAGACTGAAGCGCACGCTCAGGCCCATCTCCGGCACCCACGGCAACGTCTCGATCAACACGCCCCCCGCCAGGACGAGCGGGGCGCGGGCGGCAACGCCAGCGAAGGCCGCCAGCGGCAGCAGGGCCAGCACCCAGCCGATCAGTGGACGCGGCGCATGCCGGGCGAGCATGCCGATGGGCGCCAGGGCCAGCATGCTCAGAACGATCGCGGTTAGCATCGTACCTCTTGCAACACAGGAACTCTTTCGGGCGACAGGGCTGCACTGTATTGTAACAGATCTTGTAAGTAAAGAGTGTGACGGAACGTGCTGCACGCCCTCCGCGTACTCCGCGCGACCAGGCTTCGGGAGCGCGGCGCCGCTGGAAGCGGCGCGTCCCGGCCCGCCCCCTTCCTGACCCTCCCCCGCCGGGGGAAGAAACCGTCAACCTCCCCCCGGTGGGGGGAGGTTGCGAGGGGGGAGTGCCACCGTTGCCGGATCTCGTTGGTCGGGTCTCCTGCCGCCGATGGTGCAGAATGTTGATACCGCACCCTCCCGCGGGCGGGGGTGTGGGGAAACCTGGTTTCCCCACACCCCGCTCCAAAGGACAATGGTTAGCGGATGCATTTCTCAAAGACCATCAGCCGCAAGCTACTGGATGGCAGGCCCGCTGGCGCGGTGGACAGGCTCTAACTCAACCGGCGCGTCTCGGGGTCGTAACGCCCCTCGAGATCGTTCGGGTGCGTGCCTTCCATCGGCTTGACCCCGCTCAGCAGGGCCGCCCGGTCGAGCATGTGCGCCGCCACAGGGCCGGTGATGAAGAAGAAGGCGATCAGGATCAGCATCTTGGTGACGATCCGCAGGTCGGTGATGAAGAAGACCCCCCCGCCCAGCAGCACCCCGATGATGCCCAGCGTGCCCGATTTACCCCCCGCGTGGACGCGCGTGTACAGGTCCGGCAGCCGTACCAGCCCGACCGACGAAACTACCACGAAGAAGACCCCGATCAGGGTGATCGCCAGGGTCACGATTTCCAGCGGCGTCATCAGTTCCTCCCCACTTCAATCAGGCGGGCGATGGCCACCGTGCCCAGGAACCCCAGCACCGAGATGACGATCAACGTGTCGAGGAGCACCAGTTCGCCGGTGATGACCACGAACATCGTAATCAGTCCCACCACGTGGACCACGATCAGATCAAAGGCGACCGCCCGGTCGGGAATGCTTGGCCCCCGCAGCAGGCGCCACACCGCGGCGCCCAACGATACGCTCACCACCAGCATCAGGATGGTCATACCTATCTGAAATGCGCTCATGGCCCATGCTCCATGTCATCTGAACACAACGGGCAGGAGGGGGGCAAAACCTGGGTTCCCCACCCCCCTGCCTTTTGGGGAAGGTTGGCCAGGGCCTGGATCTCCCAGGATGTTCCTCGCCGGGGCCGCGATCACCCTAACGCGCTACCGCCAGTTCAACCGCCTCGCAGCCATTGGCGCCGCAGACATCGCGCGCCAGGCCCGCGGTATCGAGCGCCTGCTCCGCCGCCAGCAGGCTGTAGTCCAGGGCCGGGGCCGCGCCGAGGCCCAGCGCGATGCTCACCGCGACCAGGATCACCGCGGGCGCCAGCAACCCTGCCCCGGCGCGGGGCAGGTGGCTCAGATCGCTGTAGGCCTTCTTCCAGAAAACCTCGTTCCAGATCTTCAGCATCGAGAACAGGGTGAAGAGACTGACCCCCGCCGCGACGCCGACGATCAGCCACTGCTCCTGAGTCACCCCGGCCTGGATCAGCCCGAGCTTGCCGAAGAAGCCACTGAGTGGCGGAACGCCTACCAGCGCGAAGCTGGCCAGCAGCCAGAGCACCGCCAGGAATGGTTCGCGCCGGGCCATGCCGCCCATCTCCTTCAGGTCGCCCGTGCCGGTGAGGTGCTCCGCCGCCCCGCCGATCAGGAACAGGGCCGTCTTGACCACGATGTTGTGGGCCATGAACAGAATGCCCGCCGCCAGACCGGCCACGCTGGCCAGGCCCAGCCCCATAGCCATGTAGCCCACCTGGCTGACGATGTGAAAGGCCAGGATGCGCCGCACATTGACCTGGGCCATCGCCCCGATCACCCCCACCACCATCGTCACCCCGGCCACTGCCAGGATCAGCGGCGCCAGCCGCCCCAGTTCGCTCTGGAACACCGTGCCGAACACCCGGTACAGGGCGTAGACCCCCACCTTGGAGAGCAAGCCGCCAAACAGCGCCGTGACGGCGATGCTCGGCGTGTGGTAACTGGTGGGCAGCCAGAAAAACAGCGGCGCCAGGGCGGCCTTGCTGCCAAAGGCGATCAGAAAGAAGCCCGCCACCGCCGTCACCAGGGTCGGTTCCTGGATCGCGTTCAGGCGCTCGGCCAGGTGGGCCATGTTGAGCGTGCCGGCCACTCCGTAGACCAGCCCCGCCCCGACCAGAAAGCAGAGGCTCGCGAACAGGTTCAACACCACATACTTCAGGCCGCCCTCGAGTTGCGCCCGCGAGCCGCCGAGGGTGATCAATCCGAAGGAGGCCACCAGCAGGATCTCGAACCAGACGTAGAGGTTGAAGAGATCGCCGGTCAGGAAGGCCCCGCTGCAGCCGAACAGCAGCAGTAGCAGCAGCGGGTAGTAGTAGAAGCGCTCCTGCCGCGGGTCGAGGGTGACCAGGCTGAACATGATCGTCACCAGCGTCAGCAGGGCTGTGAGCAGGAGCATGATCGCGCTCAGGCCGTCGGCCAGCAGCGTGATGCCGAAGGGCGCCGCCCAGCCTCCGGCCTGGGCCACCTGCCGGCCCATCGCCGCGACGGTGACCAGCAACCAGACCCCGTACCCCAGGTTGAAGAGCGTCGCGGCCACGGCGATCACCCGCACCCAGACGCGCCGCCGGCTGATGAGCGTCGCCACGCCGGCGCTGAACAGCGGGACGATCAGCGGGAGAAACAAGTGCTGTGCCATGAGTCTTCCCTACAACTGGTCGGTCGAGGTCATATCGTTCAGGTCATCGCTCCCGACGGCCTGGTCGGCGCGGTAGGCCAGCGCCATCACGAAGGTGAGCAGGCCGAGACTGATCACAATCGCCGTCAAAATGAGTGCCTGGATCAGCGGGTCGGCTGAGTCCGCGGGCGCGACGCCGGTCTCCGCCCTGACGAAGGGCGCGCGCGCCTTAACCAGGCCGTCGCCCATCAGGAAGATCAGCAGGTGCGCGCCATGGCTCAGCAGCACCAGGCCCAGGATCAGCTTGACCACGCTGCGGCGCAGCACCAGGTAGATGCCCCCCGCGAACAGCGTTCCAACAACCATGGAAAGAATGAGGTTCATAGCGTCTCCCTCTGGGGCACGCCGTAGTCTCGCATCCGACAGGTCTCTACGCCTCAGGAGCGACCGCGTCTGGTCGGGCTGGAGGGCGCTGGATGGGGTAGAGTATCGGCTCCTCGGCGAGCGCCAGCGCCAGTTGCGTCGTTACCCCGATCACCGTCAGGTAGACGCCCACATCAAACAACACCGGTGTGCCCAGTTTCCCGATCCCCGGGATCGGCTCTTTGAGCCAGAAGGCCAGCATGTATGCCTGGCCGGTGAGCAGGCCGATCAGGCCCCACAGCGCCGCGAAGATCACGCCGAATGCCGCCACATTAAGAAAGCTGATCTGAAAGGTGGCGCGGACATGCGCCGGCCCGAAGGCGATAATCTGCAGAATGAAGGCCGATGCCGCCACCAGACCGCCGATAAAGCCCCCGCCCGGCAGGTTGTGCCCGCGCACCAGCATAAACAGCGACAGCAACAGCAGGATGGGAAACATCAGCCGCGATACGTTGCGAAGAATGATCGAGTCATACATGGCCCTGTCTCCATAGCCGTCCATGCGGCTCCGCCGCACCCCGACGGGATGAACATGATTCCTGGGAGGGCGGCGCCCTCCCACACCCTCCTGCGGGCGGCGCCCTCCCACACCCTCCCGTGGGCGGCGCCCTCCCACACCCTCCTGCGGGCGGCGCCCTTCCACATCCTCCCACGGGGTGGGGGTAGGAGGAAAGCGGGTTTCCCCCTACCCCTTTGAGGGCCACACCCTGCCGCGGGCGGGGGCGAGGGGAAACCGGGTTTCCCCCTACCCCTGCGTGCGGGCGGCGCCCTTCCACATCCTCCCACGGGGTGGGGGTAGGAGGAAAGCGGGTTCCCCCCTTACCCCTTTGAGGGCCACACCCTGCCGCGGGCGGGGGCGAGGGGAAACCGGGTTTCCCCCTACCCCTTTGAGGGCCACACCCTGCCGCGGGCGGGGGCGAGGGGAAACCGGGTTTCCCCCTACCCCTGCGTGCGGGCGGTGCCCTTCCACATCCTCCCACGGGGTGGGGGTAGGAGGAAAGCGGGTTTCCCCCTACCCCTCTAACGACCCTTGCCCGCCACCGGGGCCGCTTGCTCATCGGGGGTCGGGCGGCCGTTCCCCTGGAGCGCTGGCGCCTCCGGGCTAGCGGGCTGCGCCGGGGCCTCCTCGTCATCGCGCGCCAGGTCGGCGCCCGGTCGCAGGCGCAGCATGGCGTAGATGCCCAGCAGGGCGATAAACAGCACCACAATCTCGCCCATGGTATCGAAGCCGCGGAAATCCACCAGAATGACGTTGACCACATTGTCGCCAAAGCCCTGGCTCTGGCTCTCGGCCCGGAAGGCCTGGCTGATGCCGGGCAACTGCGTGCTGCTCGAGGCGGCGAAGGCGACGCCAGCGATCACCAGCCCGCCGATCCCGGCGATCAGCCCGTCGCGCGACCGTTCCGACGGGCTGGTCAGCCGCTCGAAGCTCGCCGGCATCACGGCGAAGAGCAGCACCAGAAAGACCGTGGTCAGGATCTCCACCAGCAACTGGGTCAGGGCCAGGTCGGGCGCGCTGTAGATGACGAAAATATAGGCCACCATCAACCCCACAAAACTCGCGGCGATGATCCCTCCCAGCCGCGAGCGCGCCTGCAAGGTCGCGATGACGCCGATGGGAATCAGTAGCATACTGATGAACTCGAACGGCTCGACCCCATCGAGACTCGGCAGCGTCAGCCCGTTGAAGCCGAAGAGCGCGAGCGGCGGCGCTACTACCGCGACCAGCGAGAGCACGGACCAGGTCATATAGCTGCGCAGCTTCCCATTTTGCAGGGTGCGGGTGAAGGCCGTAGCCCCCCGCAGCACCCCGTCCACCGCCGCGTCGTAGATCCGATCGCCGTTGAGCCAGGGTGGCAGGGGCGAGGGCGCGGCCACGATCTGCGGTTCGAAGCGCGTCAGCACGGCGCCGATCAGGAGCGCGGTCATGCTGAGGATCAGCGGGAGACCGATTTCGGAGGGGAACAGGTACAGGCTGATCTTTGCCCCTTCGCTGGAGATCGCGTTCACGGCCGGTTGCAGCAGGGTGCCGGTCGCCGGCAGCAGGCCGAGCGGCAACACCACCGAGAAGGCCGTCAGGATCGCCGGTCCGACCAGCATCCCCGCCGGCGCCTCGTGGACATGCTCCTTCATCCCGCTGCCACGGGGGCCGAAAAACACGCCGCTCACCAGGCGCCATGAGTAGAGCACCCCGAAGACCGCGCTGGTGACAACCGCAATCAGCACGACGATGTCCAGGCCTGGAGGCAGGCCATTATCAACCGCGGCGTACAACTGCTCCTCCTTGGCGACGAAGCCAAAGAGGATGGGTACGCCGGCCATCGAGAGCGATGACAGGATGGCCAGGGCCGCCGTCCAGGGCATGACCCGGCGCAACCCGCCGAGTTGAGCCAGGCTGCGCGTGCCGGCCTCGTGGTCCACCGCGCCGGCCAGCATAAACAGGGCCCCTTTGTAGAGCGCGTGGGCCAGGATGGTCGCCACCAGCGCGGCGGGGGCCTCGGGGCCGCCCATGCCCGCCAGCAACACCATCGTGCCGAGTTTGCTGATAGTGCTGTAGGCCAGCAGGCCCTTGATGTCGTCGCGCCGGTTCGCCACGACCGCCCCGACCAGCATCGTGGTCATGCCCACGCCGGTCAGCGTGTAGAGCCACAGCGGGGTATCGCTCAGCGTCGGATGCAGCCGGGCCAGCAGATAGATCCCTGCCTTGACCATGGTGGCCGAGTGGAGGTAGGCGCTGGCCGGCGTGGGGGCCTGCATGGCGTTGGGCAGCCAGAAGTGGAAGGGGAACTGGGCCGATTTGGTGAAGCAGCCCAGGAAGATCAGCAGCATTGCCGGCGTGTAGAGCGGCGAGGCCTTGATCTGTTCCCCGGCTGCAAGAATCTCGGAGATCGTGTATGATCCGGCGGCATTGCCCAGCAGCACCAGACCAACCAGCAGCGCCAGGCCGCCGCCAACGGTGATCAGCAGCCCCATCTGCGCGCCGCGCCGCGCCGAAGGATAATCGTGCTTGTAGCCCACCAGCAGGTACGAACTGACCGAGGTCAGTTCCCAGAACATAAACATGGTGAGCACATTGTCGGCCAGCACCAGCCCGAGCATGGCGCCCATGAAGATGAACAGTGTCAGGTAGAAGCGCCCCATCCCCGGATCGCCCGCCAGATAGTAGGCCGTGTAGAGCACGACCAGCGTACCGATGCCCGACACCAGCAGCGCGAAGAGCATGCTCAGGCCATCGAGTGCGAACCGCAACTCCAGGCCCATCCTGGGCACCCAGGAGATCGTCTGCTCCAGCCGCCCCCCGGCCAGCACCTCCGGCGCCAGCGCGCCGATGGTCACGAACAGCGCCAGCGGGATCAGCGCCAGTATCCAGCCGATCACCGGTCGCGGCTCGTAGCGCGCGAAGAACCCCAGCGGGGCCATGATCAGGGCCGTCAGGACAATCAGAACCAGCATCATTCGTTCCCGATCTTCAGCAGTCGAGCGCACCTATGCGTAAACACGTCTTTTTCCAATGCTTCCTGATGCTCGCCCTTCTGAGCCTGGTGGCATGTGGAACCGTCCCCCGAGAACGGCAACTGGAGTTGACGGTAACCGCCGCCGGTTATGATACCCCGCGTCTGGAGGCGCGCGTGGGCGAGCAGGTGTTTATTCGCTTTCGCAATGCCGACACGATTGCCCACAATCTTACCATCGAATTGCCCTCGGGTCGGCGCACCGTGTCCGCCGAGGCCGGGGTTGACGCCATCCTGGCCTTCCCCGCCCGCCACGCCGGCACCTTTCGGATGTTTTGTACCGTGCCAGGCCATACCGAGCAAGGGGAACTGGTTATTCTACCTTAATCTTCATAAGCCGCGGGCTACCGCATGCGAAGCCCGCCGGTGCGGGCCAGAGCCTTCCATGCGGCTGCGCCGCGCCCCAATGGAATGAACATAAGATTGTTCCTGGGAGGGCGTAGCCCTCCCAAACCCTCCGCGAGCGGGGGTGTGGGGAAACCCGCTTCAGGTAGCCTGTTCACTGGGCTGGCGAACGATGAACGCATGCACCCCGAGCACCCCCAGGGTAACGGCGGTGAGCGGCACCACGAACATGCCCATGATGCTGCTGAAGGCCGGCAAGGCGTCGTGTTGGGTCGCGTCGAGCACCAGGTAGGCGGTATAGGCCACGTAGTAGGCCAGGAACAGACCCCCTTCCCAGCGCGCGATACTCATCCCCGTAAAGAACACCGGCAGACACGCCACCATCACCGCCAGCATCACCGGCAGGTCGAAGTTTAACACCGAGGCCGCTACCGGCAACCCTCCCGGTACAACCAGCGCCGAAATGCCGAGGATGCCCAGGACATTGAAAATGTTCGAGCCCACCACGTTGCCGATCGCAATGTCGCGCTCATGTTTCAGGGTGGCAATCAGCGAGGCGACCACTTCGGGCAGCGAGGTGCCGGCGGCCACGATCGTCAGGCCGATGATCACATCGCTGACCCCCAGCGCCCGCGCCAGATTGACCGCGCCGCTCACCAGCCAGCGCGAACCGATCACCAGAATGATCAGCCCGCCAATCACCAGCGCCAGTTGCCTGAGCAGGGACCATGCGCTGCGCCGGGGCGCCAGTTTGTCGGTGCCAAAGGCCTCGGCGTACTCCTGTCTGGCCGCCTCGGTCTCCTTGCGGCTACTCACGATGGACCAGGCAGTGTACGCGACCAGCATCGCGAAGAGCAGCGCTCCATCGAGCAGGCCAATGCGGCCATCGAGGGCCAGCCCGGCCATCAGGAAGCACACGCCGATCATGATCGGCACCTCGCGCCGCACCAGTTGCACCGAGACGATCAGCGGCGCAATCAGCGCGCAGGCCCCCAGCACGAAGAGCACGTTGAAGATGTTCGAGCCGATCACGTTGCCGATGGCGATGTCGGGATTGCCGCCCAGCCCGGCCTGGATACTGACCGCCAGTTCCGGAGCGCTGGTGCCGAACGAGACCACCGTCAGCCCGATCACCAGCGGGCTGACCCCGACCAGCGCCGCCAGGGCCGCCGCGCCGCGCACCAGCAATTCGCCCCCGATCGTCAGCAGCGCCAATCCACCAATAATCAGTCCGATCGTCAGGAGATCCACTGTGCTTCCTCCTTGATGCTTCGATGCCGTGGACAAACACAAAGACCACCACGGCACTACAGGTCGTGGCGGTCTTGCCGGACGTACGGTTGATGCACGTTCGCTGCGCCGGAGGGCGTGGCCTCGTAGTGACGACGCGGCGTCTCGCGGGGCGCGAGCGGCTACTCCCCTACCAGGGGGTAGTATAGGTGCGCTGCGCCGGATTTGTCAAATTGTTAACGGGTGGTTTGCAGCCATCCGTATGAATGGGAGGAGTTTTTCCTGGATCGATGGGGCATGTTTTCATCCGGGGGAGCATTGGCAAGGGCTGAGCGGGGGCATGGGAAACGTGGTTTCCCCATACCCTCGCTCAGGGGGAGCGTTTGGGAGGGCCACACCCTCCCAGAAACAACGTGTTATTCGAGCGCATAACCGTTGGGGTAACCTGGGAGCGCGGGCGGCCCGCCCGCCATGGCCGCCGCGAGCCCTCATCTTCTGGTGTTCGGCCCCTTCGCCGCCGGATGCGCTTGCCTGGAGCGTTTCAGGTACGTGATAGAATGAGAGGGCGCAACCCTCCCGGACCCTCCTGGTGGGCGGGGGGCGGCTATGCCAGTTTGACCGTTGCTCTACACCTCCACAGAACCGGTCTGGAGAGTTGGAGAGCTGTGGAGGTGAAGGCTGGATTGTCAAGAGCGTTTGAACCATGCCTCAGACATGGTTCGTAGGAGATGTACCGTTCGCAGCGTTCTGCCCCCCTCCCGGCCTCCCCCCGCTGGGGGAGGAGCCCGGTTCCCTTCCCCGGCGAGGAGAGTGAAGGAGGGGGCAGTTCGGCGCGCGACGGGAGCCTACTCCATAGCCCTTCTGAAACCATGCCTAAGGGGAATATTCCGTGTTTGACACCATGTTCTGGCTCTGGGTGGGATTTAACCTGTTCGTCCTGGCCATGCTGGCCCTCGACCTTGGCGTGTTCCACCGTCGGGCCCATGCTGTGGCGCTCAAGGAGGCGGCCATCTGGAGCGTCGTCTGGATCAGCCTGGCCCTGCTCTTCAATCTGCTGCTCTTCCTCTTCTGGGAACGCCTGGTTCCCGACAGCGCCTACGGCGCCGGCGATGCCGCCCTGGCCTTCCTCACCGGCTACTTGATCGAGAAAGCGTTAAGCGTTGACAATATTTTTGTCTTCGTGTTGATCTTCTCGTACTTTGCGGTGCCGGCAAAATACCAGCACCGGGTTCTGTTCTGGGGCATCCTCGGCGCCTTGCTGATGCGCGCCGGCATGATCTTCGCCGGCGTCGAACTGATCAAGCGCTTCCACTGGATTATCTGGGTCTTCGGCGGCTTTCTCGTCTTCACCGGCATCAAAATGGCCACCGGCGGCGACGAGAAGATCGAGCCGGAGAAGAACCCCGTGCTGAACCTCTTCCGCCGGTTCGTGCCGGTCAGCGCCACCTACGATGGCCAGAAGTTCTTCACCGTGCAACACGGGATGCGCATGGCCACGCCGCTCCTGCTCGTGCTGATAATGGTCGAGACCACTGATGTGATCTTCGCGCTGGACTCGATCCCCGCCATTTTCGCTGTCACCCGCGATCCCTTTCTGATCTACACCTCGAACGTCTTCGCCATCCTCGGTCTGCGCTCGCTCTACTTTGTGCTGGCAGGCGTGGTCCATAAGTTTCATTACTTGCGATTGGGGTTGGCGGTGGTGTTGTCCTTCGTGGGCGTCAAGATGGTGCTCCCCGATCTGAGCGGGCTCCTGCTGGGCGCCAGTTTCGCCATTCCCACGGCCATCTCGCTTGGCGTGGTGGCCGCGATCATCACCCTTTCGATTGTCGCCTCCCTGATCCGCGAGCGGCGCCTTGAGTTCCTCAACGGCGCAGGGGCCAATCCCGGCGGCGCTGCCGGCGAGGATCGGCAGTTGCCCGACCGTATCGCTGCCGAGTGATGCCAGTTCCCGTTGAACGGAGCGTGAAAATACCCCCGCCCGCGGTAAACGGGCTGCGCCCGCACGCAGGGGCGTGGGGAAACCTGGTTTCCCCACACCCCAGCAGCCTATGTTCACGTCAGCCGCCTATGCTGCCAGGCGGCACACCGCCCGATGCACACGGGGGATGGGGGAACATGGTTCCCCCATGGTCGCGGTAGCGAAGCGCCCTGGGGAGTTTTTTTCTGACAGGGGGCGTAACTTTCTGGTAATGTCGGGAGTTAGTATTAACGACAGCGAGTGATGGCGCAAGCGCTAATCCGTCCAGCCTTCTCGTTGAAGTGAACAAAGAGCGACTCCCATCGGTCGGGAGCTCGGGCGTCTCATCCACCCATGCGGCAGTCCCGGGCCACAGGTCGGCGCCGGAGCTTCAGCCCCTACGCAAGAAGGAGAAGAGTCCATGCACATTCTGGTTGCCGATGATGATATTCACAGCGTCAAACTCACCTCGTTCGTGCTCGAGGAGGCGGGCTATCGGGTCTGCAAGGTGTACGACGCTCAGGGCATTCTGCAGGCGGTTGAGCAACACAATCCCGATCTGATTTTGCTCGATGTTATGATGCCGAAGTCGAGCGGATTCGATATCTGCCGCCAGATCCGGCGCAACTCGGATGTGCCGATCATTTTCCTCTCCGGGCGCACCCAGTTGCAGGATCGGGTGATGGGGCTGCAGATCGGCGGTGACGATTATCTGGTCAAGCCCTACGAGCCTTCCGAGTTGCTCGCCCGGGTCGAAGCAGTGCTGCGGCGCCGCAACAGCGATATGCTCAACCCCTCGTCGCGCCTCAGCCAGGGTGACATCACCCTGGACCCGGTCGAGCACAAGGTGCTCTTCGCCGATGGACGCTCGGTGGAGTTGACACCCCTGGAGTTCCGCTTGTTGTACTATCTGATGAAGAACTCGGGCCGCATCCTCAACATCAGCCAGATCCTTAGCAAGGTCTGGGGGTACGAGTACGAGGGCGAGAGCAACCTGGTCGCCGTGTACATCCGGCGCCTGCGCACCAAGATCGAGAAGGATCCCGAGCATCCGCGCCACGTGATCACGGTGCGCAACCTCGGCTACAAGTTCGAGCCGTAAGCCTGAAGCCACAATCGAGACGCAGGGCGCAAGCGCATTGCCCTGCGTCTCGTTGCCAGCCAGCCGAAGGACCGGTGAGGGCGGGCGCTTGACCTGAAGCGCCGCCGGGGGGACAGGGATTGGCAATGTCCACGACCGATACGCTCTTCGAGCGCGCCGAGCCCTGGCTGCGCACCAGCATTCGTGACGGGTTGCGTGCCTTGTTGCCCCTCCCCGTGCTGGCGCTGGCCTGGTGGTTCGCCCGTATGTCCATTGGGAATGTGACCAGCTTCGGGTTGGTGGTCTACGCGCTGATCAACCTCGGGTTGCTGTTCGCCGTCAATGCGGGTCTGCGCCACGGGCGCAAACGCCACACCCTCCTGCTGATCCTCGCCTCTACCATCACCGATGCCTTGCTGGCGGGCTATCTGCTCGTCTATGCCGGGCCGCTAACCCTCGGCATCTTTCCGATCTATGCCATTATGGTGCTGAAGGCGCTGCGCTACCGCCGCCATGCGCTCTGGACGATGAGCGTCCCGGCGATGCTCGGCGTGCTCTACCTCGCCGTCCTCTACGCCCGTGAGCGGACCACCCCGTTTGCAACCGAACATAGTCTGGCCTTTGTCGGCCTGGTTGGCGGCAGCGCGTTTTTTGTGGCGCTGTTGCTGAGCCTGGCCGAGTACCGGCTGTGGACCGCGCGCCGTCTCAGTGAGCGCCTGGACGCCGAGCGCGCCGAACACGTCGATCGGGTCCGGGAGTTGGAGAGTGTCAACAACGACCTGCGCGTGCGGATCAGGCGCCAGCAGGCGCTCGAAGAGAGCCTGCGGGCAATTACCGGGTCGTTGAGCCTCGACGATGTGCTGCAACAGATCCTCGACAGCCTCATGCAAATGCTCGGGCCGAATCGGGTCAGCGCAGCAGCGTTGACGATGCTCCAGGCTGACGATTGCACCCATCGCACCCTTGGGGGCGAGGGGCAACTCCAGACCGGCTGGCCCGAACAAATCGCGCGGCGCGTGGTGGACACGCGCGTTCCGATCCTGGTCGAGGATGCCCTCCACGACGCCGAATGGCACGCCCTGCAGCGCGCCGGGGTCAGGGCAGCGCTGAGCGTGCCGCTGATCGACGTTGATAATCAGGTGCTCGGCGCCCTGACAGTGGTAAGCGCCCGGCCGCATGTCTTTACCGCCACCGAGTCCCGCCACCTCACCTCCTTCAGTATTCAGGCCAGTGTCGCTATCCACAATGCCAAGTTGCATACCGAACTGGCTCGCCAGCGACTGATGCTCGAAGCGGTGTTGCGCGATATCGGCGACGGCCTGATCGTCGTGAACGAACAGGGCGCTCTGGTGCTAGGCAATCCGGCGGCCTATCAGGTGCTGCACCACAGCGATGGCCACGGCGGTGCCCTCCGCGAAGCCCTCGATCGCCTCAACCACGAGGCGCGCCAGCGGGCCAGCGGTCTGGTCAGCCAGGAGATCCAGGTTGGTCAGGACGACGAAGAACGTCATTATCGGATCTACGCTTCGCTGGTGCGGGTTGCCGATGCCAGCGATAGTCTGGTGGCCTTTGCGATCCACGATGTCACCGGCCAGAAATTGCAGGAGCGGCAACGGATCGAGTTTATTTCCATGGTGTCGCACGAGTTGCGCAACCCGCTCAATACGTTGAACGGCTTCTTGAAAGTGGTGTTGCAAGAAAAGGCCGGCCCGTTGAACGACCTGCAACGCGAGTTCCTCGGCCTGGCCGATGAGCAGGCGAACGCCCTGAAGGGCCGGATTACCGAACTGCTGGAGTTCAACCGGCTCGAAGCGGGGCGCCTGCGGCTCCAACCGCACTGGGCCAATCTGACCGATCTCATCCTGACTACCGGCGCCCGCTTTCAGGTGCAGGCCGAGCAGTTTGGTCTGCATATCCGCGCTGAGGTGCCCGACGATCTTCCTGAGATGCTGATCGATAGCGAGCGGATTGGTCAGGTTATCACGAATCTGGTCGAGAATGCGATGAAGGCCACGCCCGCCGGCGGTTCGATTACCATCACCGGTGAAGTACAGGGGAACGAGGTCTGGGTGCACGTGATTGATACCGGCGTGGGTATTCCTCCTGATCAGCAGGAGAAGATCTTCAATCGCTTCTACCGTATCGAGACCCGCGATTCCCGCCATGGTGCGCATCTGGGGCTGGGCCTGTCGATCTGCCAGCAGATCGTCGAAGGGCACGGTGGGCGGATCTGGGTCGAAAGCGAGGTCGGCAAAGGCAGTTGCTTTACCTTTGCGCTGCCCCTCGTGCGGCGCGAACAGACCATCAGTGAGTCGGTCGCCTGACCTGGCCCATCCGGCAAGTTCCTGGACGGGGGGAGGCCGGGCGGGCCGCGGCGTAGCCTCCCCGCGATCCTTCACCGCCTGACGTGACCATGGGGGAACCTGGTTCCCCCATGCCCCCGCCCGCGGGAGGGTTTGGGAGGGCGAAGCCCTCCCAGGAAAAACCTTTTCGTCGGTGTACGGCGCAGCCGCATGGACGGCTGGGAAGAAGATTGTCATCTCCAATCGCGAGAAAGTCATTAACGATTTATCAATAATCTCTCGTAACTGTGGTATAGTATTACGGAACGCACCACCGCCCTGCACTTGTGAGGTCCGCGCGTGAACATGGCACTTATCGCGCTTCCCAGCATCGGGAAGAATGCGCTCCCGCCTCTGACCCTGGCCTACCTGGCCACGCTGCTTGAACAGCGACGTCATATCGTGCGCATCTATGATCTGGCGCTGGAACCCGAGGCTTCACTGACGACCGTGTTGCCGTTGCTGCGGTCGTTCCGCCCGCACGTGGTGGTGGTAGCAGGCGAGAGTGCCGAGATGCTTGCTGCTATTGCCGAGGTGCTCCGCGCGGATGCATCCGCCACAGTGGTGTCGGCGCCGATGAGCCGCTCCGGGCTGGATGCTGCCCGCGTCTGTCCCGGGGTGCTCCGCCGGATCCTGGTGCAGACGCGCGCGGAGCCTGGCGCGAGCCTCGGCGCCTCGCTGTCGCTCGATCCATTGCCGTTTCCGGCGCGCCATTTGCTCTCGCTCGAACGCTACCCGCTGCGGGCGATTGGCGGCGAATTGCAAACGACCGTGCTGGTCGGCGTCAGCGACGCCGAGGGTGAACGAATCGTCTTTCGCTCGCCGACGCAGATCGTTGCCGAGTTCCGGGGTGTGGCGCAGGAGTTTGGCATTCGCCACTTCCTGCTCCCCGATGTGCCGGTTACCGGGGATCGGGAATGGCTGCAGGAGTGGCTTATGCGGTTGGCTGAGGCGGCCCTGGAAATTAGCTGGGAGGCCATCGCCCAGCCCGGGCGCCTGGATGCCGATATGGTGGCGCTGATGGCCCATGCTGGCTGTGAGGCCCTGCGCTTCCAGATCGACGCCGCTGAGGTGTTTGAGTCGAAGACGGCCCGCGAACAGGTGCGGCAGGCAGTGGCCCAGGCTCGCCAGCACGGTATTTTCAGCCGTGGGGATATGACGTTGGTGCCGCCCTATGAGTCGATCCCCTATCTCGTTGACGTAGCGGCAACGTTTGGTCTCGACGACGTGCGCTTTGATGTGGCCCACGAGGATGCCGTCGGCGCGGGCTTCGACGAGACGAAACTGCGCGAACTGGCGCGCCAGATCTATAACCAGGGCCGTGATCGCCAGCGCTTCATCAGCCGTTTTGGTCCCGCGCTGGGCAATTTGATCTGGCACTTGCGTGGACCGCGGCGTCCCGCTCCGCGGCAGTTCGACGATGAGGGGCTGATTGCCTGACGTGCAGACGGAAGAACCAGGTTTCCCCTCCCCCTGCCTGCGAGAAGTCGGGGAGGGCTGCGCCCCATCCCCCCGCCTGCGGGAGGGTTTGGGAGGGCGCAGCCCTCCCAAACGTTGTTTATTCCCTCGCGCAGCGACCCCATGCCCTAGACGGTAATCAGATGACGAAACTCGTCGAGGTTCCTGGGGCCAATCCCCTGCACTTCCTGGAGTTCTTCCACACTGGCGAAGGGGCCATGCTCTTCGCGGTAGGCGATAATGCGCTGGGCCAGGGCCGGCCCGATGCCCGGCAGCGCCACCAGGCTCTCATAGTCAGCGGTGTTCACGTTCACCGGTGTGCTGCCTTCCGCAGGGGGCGCCTCCTCGACCGGCGCCTCGGCCGGGGCTGACGCGGTAGTTCCGGCCACTTCGCGAGCAACCAGCATTTCTTCCTCGACTGGCGCCTCCATCGCGGTCTCAGCCGTCACTTGCGTTTCTTCGGCAGGCGTCTCGGCGGTCGCTTCCCTTTCTTCGGCAAGCGTCTCAGCCGTCGCTTGCGTTTCTTCGGCAGGTGTCTCGGCGGCCACTTCTTCAGCAGTGGTCCCCGTGACGGTCGCCGGTTCGGGCGCGGCGGTCGTTGTGACCACTTCTTCGCCAGGGATCTCGGCGCCGGTCGCTGGCGCTTCTGCGGGTGTCTCCGCGAGCGCTACCGGTTGTTCGGCGAGAGGCGCCGCGGTTTCAGCGGGGCGTTCAACCGGTGGAGGGGTGATACTGCCACGCAACTCCTGAGACGCCGGCGCCTGTTCTGCGAGCGCCGGCGCTGCGTCGGGGGCGGGTTGGGCGCCGCTCCGCGATGGTTTCGCGCCAGGCGCCGGAGGCGGCCCCCGGTGCACGCGGGTTGGGATCGGACGCGGCCCGCCGGGGGCGGCGGAGGGGGGTTGTTCGGGAGGGAACGCTGGTGCAGGCGGGGGCGTGCTGCGCCCGTCCGCCGGGCTGCCTGGAAACCCCGTATGGGGCGGCTGTTCCGTCCGTGTGCGTTGCCAGCGCCAGACCAGGTAGGCAATGCCGGCGAAGGCGCCAATCAAGAGCAACCGACGTACGCGAGCCATAGGGCTATCTCCTGACAATAAGTGACTGCGACGCGCCCGGGTCTGGCCACGGCACTGGTGCGGTTTCGGGCGACCTGTTCGGGGATCGGCACCAGGCCGATCCCCGAACAGGTGCGCCGCGCCCACTCCGCAATCATCCGCGATCACCATGCCGCCAGCGGGACGATCAAGGAGCGTAAGAGGGTCAGGTTCTCCACATCTTCGGCCATGTCTTCGCCCCTGGGCGTTTCCAGGATCATCGGCACCTGACGAAAGCGCGGGTCGTTCACCAGTAAGCGAAAGGCTTCCAGGCCGATGCGCCCCTGACCGATGTGGGTGTGGCGATCGACGTGGCTGCCCAGTTCGCCCTGCGAGTCGTTCAGATGGAAACATTTGACCCGGTCGAGGCCGATGAGCCGATCAAGCGCGGCAAAGGTCTCGCCATATGTTTGGGGTGAACGAATATCGTAGCCGGCGGCGAACATATGGCACGTATCCACACAGATCCCCAGGCGCTGTTCGTAGTCCGACAGTTCATAAAGCCGGGCCAGGTGCTCGAAGCGGTGCCCGAGTGCCGTCCCCTGACCGGCGGTTGTCTCCAGTAGCACGACCGTGCCAGCGCCGGCGCCGCTCGCGAAGAGCCGGTTCAGGGCCGTGGCCACGCGGGTCAGGCCCGCTTCCTCCCCGCTCCCCATATGTGAACCGGGATGTAGCACGAGGTAGGGAACGCGCAGGCGGGCGCAGCGTTCGAGTTCATCGGCGCAGGCCGTCATCGAGCGCTCCCAGCGCGCCGGATCCGGGCTTGCCAGGTTGATCAGGTAGGCTGCGTGGACAAACACCGGGTCGATGCCGCTGCGGGCATGTTCGGCGTGGAACGCGGCAATCTCCTCTTCGGTCAGCGGTTGCGCCTCCCACTGGCGCTCGTTCTTGCAGAAGATCTGCATGGTCTCGCAGCCGACCTGTCGCCCGCGGGCGAAGGCCCGGGAAACTCCGCCCGCGATGGACATATGCGCGCCGAATGGCATAGCAATGCGCCAATGACCGACTCTGTACCGTCGAACATTATAGCACGTTCGCAATAACGCATCTGCGGGCAAGGATGGACGGTATACCTTCCGAGGCGCCGGGCGGCCTTTCTCTGGCGAGCGGGGGTGTGGGTGTCCTGGTGGCCCGGTAACCCCAACCCTCCTAAACCCTCTCGTGGGCGGGGCCCCGGGTGCGCGGCCCTCCGGCCCGCATCCGCAAAGGGATAGAAGGGTTCTCCTGGGAGGGCTTTGCCCTCCCAAACCCTCCCACCGGGTGAGGGGATGGGGAAACCCGGTTTCCCCATCCCCCTGCGTGAGGGCTGCGCCCGCCCACACCTTCTCCGGTGGGCGGGGGCCCGGGTGCGCGGGCCTCCGGCCCGCATCCGCAAAGGGATAGAAGGGTTCTCCTGGGAGGGCTTTGCCCTCCCGAACCCTCCCACCGGGTGAGGGGATGGGGAACCCAGGTTTCCCCATCCCCCTGCCGGGCGGGGGTGTGGGGAAACCCGGTTTCCCCACCCCCCTCGCCGAGGGCGTATGTTCACGTTAGGGAGGTCTGGCGATGTGTGTACCGCTGGCCGGCTGGTTCGAGCGCGCGCTGGCCTTCGTGTTTCCCGATCGCTGCGCGGGTTGTGGGAGAATGGGCGCCTTGTTTTGCGCCGCGTGCCGTGCGGCGGCGCGCCCGGTGGTCGAAGAACGCACGCCCCTGCCGGGTCTGGATGCCGTTGCGGTGGCCTGGCGCTACGAAGGGAGCGTGCGCCGCGCCGTGCATGCGCTCAAGTACCAGCGGCGGCGGCGCGTGGCGCGGGCGCTGGCAGAGGCGCTCGCCGCCACCATCGGCGAGTGCCCGCGGGGCGACGTATTGATCCCCGTGCCGCTGCACCCCGAGCGCCTGGCGCAGCGCGGCTTCAATCAGAGCGCGGAACTGGCGCGCCATCTGGCGCGCTGCTGGCGCCTCCCGCTGCTTGCCGACGGGCTGATCCGCCAGCGTGACACCGGCCACCAGGCCCGCCTGGGGCGCCGCGAACGTCAGACGAACGTCGCCAGCGCCTTTGCCTGGCGCGCGCCGGCGCCCCCGCCTGCCCGCGTTATCCTGGTGGACGACGTGCTGACCACCGGCGCGACCCTGGGCGCGTGCGCTGCCGCGCTTCGCGCCGCGGGGAGCCGCCAGGTGGTGGCTCTCACCCTGGCGCGGGCCCTTATGAGCGGGGATCGCCCCTGAATCTGCGGGGAAGGGTCCGGGAGGACGTTGCCCTGAGGTGACCATCGTTCGCAGGGTTCAGCCCCCCTCCCAGCCTCCCCCCGCTGGGGGGAGGAGCCGGGTGCCCGCCCCCAGTGGGGGAGGGGCCGGGAGGGGGCCGGCGCCGTGCCCGCGGCGCCGTGGCGCGGGCGGGACGCCCGCGCTCCCAGGGCATGTTCATTGGGCGTGGTGCGCCATGCGCATGACCGTCTGACGTGAACCTACGCCCTCGGCGAGGGGTGTGGGGAAACCGGGTTTTCCCACGCCCCCGCCCCGCAGGGGGATGGGGAAACCGGGTTTCTCCATTCTCCCACCCGCGGAAGGGTTTGGGAGGGCAAAGCCCTCCCAGGAACAATCGTATGTTCATCCCGTCGGTGTGCGGCGCGAGCTGCATGAAGGGCTGACGTGAACATGGGCTGCTGGAGCAGGGGTGTGGAGAAACCCGGGTTCCCCATCCCCCCACCCGGTGGGAGGGTTTGGGAGGGCAAAGCCCTCCCGAGAACGACCTTCATGTTCATCCCACTGGGGGTGCGGCGGAGCCGCATGGGAGCTTCCTGGGCCTTCTCCTGCCGGGGGCGTCGGGGCAACCTGATTGCCCGACGCCCCATATGCGAACGGGTAGGGAGGATGGCGCCACGCGCCCCACCTGTCCTACCCGCACGAGTAGTTGACGCAGTGTGTCAGAACGAGTATACTCGCATGTACCCTGTGTCACAAATGGAACTCATGCCTCGAAAGGACAGCGCATATGGAACGTCTTGTGGGTGAGGTCATGCATCACGGCGTGTTGACGTGTCGTCGCGAGACCCCGATCCAGGATGTAGCGCGACAAATGTCGGAACAGGATGTGAGCGCGCTCGTTGTGGTCAACGATGAAGGCAACATGATCGGGCTGATCTCGCGCACGGATCTGGTCAATGCGCGCCTCTACGAGCAGTACTGGAAGCACTGGCGCGGCCTGACCGCCGGACACATCATGGTGACGGATGTGGTTTCGGTGCGACCGGATGATAGCGTGCAAGATGCCAGCCGGCTGATGATGGAGCGGCGCATCCACCGCGTGGTGGTGGTAGAGGATGCGGGCGAGGGCGTCAAGCCCATTGGGGTGCTTTCGGTGACCGATGTGGTGCGCGATATTGCGCGGAACTGAGGTTCGCGACGGCCACGGTTGATCAGGCGTTCCAGCAGGCCGAACAAGGGCGTGGGAAGGCCGCGCCTTCCCACGTCCTCGCGTCTGTGGCCCGCTCAGGTGTGAATGTAGTCGCGGATCTGCGCGATCCAGGCCCCCATGCCCGTGGCCACAATGAGGGCGAGGGTCGCCAGGGCCACCACCCGGCCCCCCCGCCCCCGCCGGGCCAGCGTGGCCAGCAGGGGCCCGGCGGATAGGCACAGCGCCGGGTAGAGAAAGATGGCCCAGCGCACCCCCTGACCGGCCACCACGAGCAGACCCAGGCTGAGGGCCACCCCGGCCCACCATGCGGCGAGCAGGGCGCGCAGCGGCGCCGCCCGCGGGCGGCGACGATGAATCACGAGCGCCAGCCCAACCATGGCCAGCGGGCCGATAAGCGGCGGCAGGCTCACCCGCGCGCCCTGGGGCGGCGCCAGCCCTGCCAGGGCCGCCAGTGTGTCGCCCAGCACCCGCGGCAGGGGCGTGCCACTGCCGCTGCCTCCCCGTTCGACCAGGGCCTCCACAAAGATCGGCGCGCTGTAGAAGAGCAGTACGACCATTGCCAGGGCAACGCCGCCGGCGAGCGTCAATCCGCGCGGCGCAATGGCGGGCGTCCGGCCGCTCAGCCGGGTTGCCCAGGCGCAGAGCCAGGCCGCCGCGATGAGCGCCCCCACCGAGAGCGTCACCCCGGAGTGGCCCAGTAACCCCAATCCTACCGCGACCGTGAGCGTGGCCAGGGGCCAGACGCGCCCGCCCGCGGGCCATCGCGCCAGCGCCTGCGGGCCGGCCAGCCCCAGACCGAGCATGGCCAGAAGTGGAAGCGCCAGGGCCTGACCGCCAAGGTTCGCGTATTCGCCGATGGAGAAGGACTCCAGCGCCGGGGTGGGCAGCAGGTAGAGGGTCGCGCCCAACAATCGCGTGCGTCTGCTGAAGCCCGCCCGCCCCAGCAGCGCCCAGATCAGGCCAATGCTCAGCGCGTCGAGCAGGGCCACCCCCCCCTGCACCAGGAGCCGGCGCGCCGCGTCGCCGCCGGCGATGAGTTGCCCCGGCAGCAGCAGCAGGTACGCCCCCGGCGGGTAGGGTTGCTGCCCGCCGCCCGCGTCGCCGGGCAGACCGGTGGTAAAAAAGACCATGCCCAGGGTGACCTTGAACAGATTGTTGGCATGCAACCCCAGGTCACTGAAGAGGGCCTGGGGATGCAGCATGCCCCCCAGGCGCAGGGCGAAGGCAAGGACGATCAGGCCGATGACGGGCCGCGCCGCCGGTCCGGCGCGGGGTTCCACCAGCAGCAGGGCGACGGTGGCGAGGGCGGCGCAGCCGAGGGCCAGCCATCCCAACTCTGGCGCGAAGACGGTGAGGGCCAGGCGGTGGAAGGCCAGGAGCCAGGCGGCGCTCAGCATGGCCCCGCCAGCGAGCAGCAGCGCGCCGCGCCGGCCCGCGCCCAGTCCGCGGGCGAGCGTGAAGATCACCGCCAGGGTCAGGGCCAGCCAGGCCAGCGGCGGCCAGGCAGGGGCGCGGGGCAGGCCGCTGGCGCTATGCTGGCGCACCTGGTAGAGAATGAAGCTCAGATCGCGCGGATCGCCGGGAGCGACGAAGGGTGTCGAGCGCATGCTGACGCGCAGATCGCCGGATTGGGCCGAGTGGGCCAGCAGGTAATAACGGCGGGGTTCACCGGGGGGCAGAGTGAGGGTGTACAGCGTCCCCAGGCCGGTATCCCAGACCGTTTCGGTGGAAGTGGGGCTGCCCGCGGCGAGCAGGGAGACCACGTGCAGCCCGCCGCCCGCGCCGGGGAGCACGATCGCCGCCTCCGGGCGCATCCAGCGGTAGGGCCGGCCCCCGGTCCGTTCCAGCGCCTCCCACCACCAGACGTAGCCGCGCGGATCGCCGGAGGTGAGCACGCGCTCGGGCGGCTCGGAGCCGTGCGCGCCGCGCAGGAAGGGCGCGTCGTCCTCGCGGCGCTGCAGGGCCGGCTCGCCGCCAACGAACAGCGTGTGGTCGAGCGGGGCCTGGTAGGCCAGCAGCCAGAGACCGAGGGCGCACAGCAGGAGCGCCAGGAGTTCCAGCCCCAGGCGCCGCGCAGCGGCAGCGGGTGGAGGCGTGGTCAGTGCTGGCTCGTCGCGCCCCAGGTGATGACCACCACCCCGATCACGACGATCACCGCGCCGATCAGCTTGTAGGGCGTAATCGTTTCGTTGAGGAACAGGCGCGAGGGGATGAGAATGATCACATAGTTCAGGGCCAGCAGCGGGTAGGCGAAGGAGAGGTTGACGCGGGAGATCACGCCGAGCCAGAAGAGCGCGCCGCCGAAGACCAGCGCGAAGCCCAGGAGCACGCGCCAGTCGGTGAAGGTGGCCCAGAGCACGCCGGGGTCGAACGAGAAGTGGCCCACACGGGCGCTGACGGCGTTCATTCCCAGTTTGAGCAGCACCTCGCCAACGACGGTCAGGGCGCTGGCGGTGAGCAGCATGGCGATAACCGGAAGCATGGCAAACCTTCTTGCTGGTGTGCGTTGTGCGCCTGCGAGGATCTGGTCGGCTGACCGGCGCGGCTGGTTGCTGATCATGGGGTGCGTTCGAGAACGAAAACGGCATAATCACAGATACCGCTCCGCATCGGATAGGCCCGTTCGACGGCGAAGCGCGGGCCGAAGATGGCCCGGTATTCGGCCTCCGAGCGGATGTGCTCGCCCCGGTCGAGGGCGTGCATGAGGTGACCGGCAAGATTCTGGCCCTCGGGGGGCGGGGTGTCTTCCATCACCAGGGCGATCGCGCCGGGGCGCAGGACGCGGGCCAGTTCATCCATGGCGGCGCGGGCGGTAGCGTCGGGCAGGTGGTGGAGCACGCCGAGCACCAGCGCGGCGTCGAAGCTGGCATCGGCCAGCGCCAGGGCCTCGCCCGCGCTGACGACATAGGCGCCCGGGCGCCGGTGGGCGGCAAAGCGCAGATAGCCGGGCGCGATGTCAACCCCGACGTAGCGCCCGGCCGGGAACTCGGTTGCGAAGATGCCGGTGCCGCAGCCCAGGTCGAGAAAGCGCCGCCGGTCACCGTGCCAGGGGCGTAGTTCGCGGGCGATCGCCAGGCGTTCGCCCTCAAAGCCGGCCTCCACCGTCCAGCGCAACGCGTCCCAGAGGCGCGGGCTGGCGCTGAGGCGATCGAGGGCCTCCTGGAAGAGCGCCGGTGGCGCGCTGAGAGACATCAGGACACCTCCACGGACGGGGGATGCGCCGCGAGCGCCTTCGGGCGCGTGGTGAACGGCTTGGCGTTACGGGCCAGGGCGATGACCGAGAGCCCGAACGGAAAGTTCCTGCCGGCGGCGATCCAGGCGGCTTCGAGGGCCATCACACTGTGGAGCGCTTCATTGATCGGCGCGGTGGGCAGGGCCATGGCCGACGCAGCGCCCCGATCGGGGGTAAAGCGTTCGAGCAGGCGCGTGGCCAGCGAGAGCGGAAAGAGCAGGCTCAACCCATAGGTGCAGCGCTCGACCGCAAAGCCCGCGTCCGTGAGCATGGCGCGCACCTGCGCGGCGGTGTAGCGGCGGCGCGTGTGCACCTGCCGGTCGTGGCGCGAACGGAGCCAGTTGTAGGCGGGCAGGCGCAGCAGGAAGCGGGCGCCGGGGCGCAACACCCGGCGCACCTCGGCCAGGGCCGTAGCCTCATCGGGCACCCCCTGGTGGTAGAGCACATCGTAGGAGGTGACCAGATCAAAGCTGTCGTCGGCGAAGGGCAGGGCCAGCACCGACGCTCGCCCGACGCGCCCGGGCATGCGCTGGCGGGCCCAGGCCGTCGCCTCGGCGCTGTAGTCCACGCCGATCACCTCGCCGTAGCGCCCGAGAAACACCCCATCGCCGCCTGTGCCGCAGCCGGCGTCGAGGATGCGCAGACCGGGCCACCTGGCGTACTGCGGGTCGAGCAGCGCCGCGCTGATGGCGCGCATCCCCCGGTGCCACCAGTGGCGCAGTTCGACCGAGGCCAGGGTTGTGTATTCACTCGTTTCCATCGTTCGAGGCACAGATGGTTTCGCTGCGCGGCCGCTGGCATACCAGGTTGCGGCAGCGCGGAGGCGCCACTCTCTGCGGACCCTCCTGTTCCGCCCGTGGCGGCAGATATGTCCGCATCTGGACCAGGCGCGCGCCGCGGGCGGAACGGGGGGCGGGGAGGCGGCGCCTCTCGGCCCCCCTCCAGTCTGGGAGGGCGCAAGCCTCCCAGCCCCTTCCGTCTGGGAGGGCCGGCTGAAAATCGTTCGCCGCGTTCAGCCCCCCTCCCAGCCTCCCCCTGCTGGGGGGAGGCGCCGGTTGCCCGCTCCCAGCGGGGGCGGGTCAGGGAGGAGGCCGGCGCCGTGCCCGCGGCGCCGCAATGCGGGCGGCACGCCCGCGCTCCCGGGCCATGTTCATTGGGAGGGCTACGCCCTCCCAGGAACACTCTATGCTCATCCCGTCGGGGTGCGGCGCAGCCGCATGGACGGCTACGTGCGACTATACCAGATAGGGCGTACCAGCGCAACTCGTGGCGCTCAGGCGATGACATTGCGTAGCACCCCGAGGGCGGTAGCCTCCAGTTCCACCACATCATCGCGTTCCAGCCAGGGGCCGTAGCCGCCGCCGCTCTCGAGGAGGGTGCCGCCGCCTACGGCGCCGCTGGCGATTACATCGCCGGGGTAGAGGGTCACACCGCGGCTGGCGTGGGCGATCAGTTCGGCGAAGCTGTAGAACTGGTTGCCGCTCACGGCGCGGCAGCGTTCGATGCCGTTGACGCGCCCGCTGAGCACCAGATTCAGGCGCCCATCGTCATCGGCGTACAGTTCAAGTTCATCGGGCGTGACCAGCCAGGGGCCGAGGGAGGTGGCAAAATCGCGCGACTTGGCCGGGCCGCGGCCCAGGGCCTGTTCGTTCTCTTCGGCATCACGATCCACCCAGGCATTCACCAGCGTATAGCCGGCGATCACCGCCGGGGCCTCTTCGGGCAGCAGGTCACGCGCCTGCCGGCCAATCACGCAGGCCAGGCCGAGGGCATAATCGAGCATGGCGCCCCGGGGCATCGGAACGGCTTCATCGGGGCCGAAGACGGCGCCGTGGTTGGCGAAGGAGAACATCGGGCCACGGTACCACGCCTCGGGCAGCCCGGCGCCGCGGAGGGTCCGCACGGCGATGGCGTGCTCCTCGAAGCTCTCGTAGACGCGCAGACTGGTGGGGCGGGGGAGCGGCGCCAGGAGACGCACCTGGCTGAGCGGCAGCAGCAACGCCGCCCCGCCAATCGAGAGGCCGCCGGCAAGTCCGGCTGGCTCCTCGCCGGGCCACTCTGCCTCTGACCCGGCCAGCTCGCCGCCGAGCATGTGCGTCACCGCGGCCAGAATATCGGCGGCGCTCTCGAGGTTGACCTCGTTCTGGTCGGCGCGGAGGAGGCTGGCCATGTCCCAGCGCAGACCCTCGGCCTCTTCGATCACCAGGGGCGCGGCGACCGCCAGATCAACCACTGTATCGCCGAGGAGGGCGCCGGCGCGCGGCGCGCCATCAGGTGGCACAAAGGAAATCAGTCGCATAGGTCCCCACGCGGCTCCGCCGCACGACAACAGGGAGACACAAAGGTTGCGCCGGGAGGGCGCGGCCCCGCCGGACCCTCCCGGCCCGTGGGCAGGGCGGCGGTCACAGGTTCCCTCGGCGGGCCTGCTCGCGCTCGATGGCCTCGAAGAGCGCTTTGAAGTTGCCTTTGCCGAAGCCGCGGCTGCCCTTGCGCTGGATGATCTCAATAAAGAGCGTGGGCCGGTCCTGCATCGGCTGGCTGAAGATCTGGAGCAGGTAGCCCTCGTCGTCGCGGTCAACCAGGATGTTGCGCTCCTGGAGGGCCTGGCGGCTCTCCTCAATCGCGCCCACGCGGCGTTCGAGGTCGTCGTAGTACGCTGCTGGAACGGTGAGAAACGGAATGCCCGCGGCGCGCAGCGCGTCCACCGTGGCGCAGATGTCGCTGGTCGCCAGGGCGATGTGCTGCACCCCGGGGCCGCCGTTGTACTCGAGGTATTCGGCAATCTGGCTCTTCTTGCGACCTTCGGCCGGTTCGTTGATCGGAAACTTGATCTTTCCACCACCGTTCTGCATCACCTTGGACATCAGCGCCGAATAGTCGGTGGCAATATCGCGATCGTCGAAGTGCACCAGTTGCTGAAAGCCGAGCACGTCGCGGTAGAACGCCACCCAGTGGTCCATCGCGCCGGCTTCGACATTGCCGACGACATGGTCAATGGCGAAGATGCCGGTGTCGGGCGCGGGCGTCTGGGGCGCGAGGGGCCGGAAGCCGGGCATGAACGGCCCTTCGTAGCCATCGCGTTCGATGAAACTATGGACGGTATCGCCATAGGCGGCGATGGTCGCTTGAACCACGCGCCCATGAGCGTCCTCGAAGCTCACCGGCTCGCGGACACCGGTGGCCCCGTTCCGCAGCGCGGCGGCATAGGCCGCGGCAGCGTCGCGCACTCGTAGGGCGACATCTTTCACCCCATCGCCGTGGCGGGCGAGGTGGGCGCTGATAGGGTGATCGGGGAGCAGCGGCGCGGTAAGGACGAAGCGCACCTCACGACGTTGCAGCACGTAGCTGGCCCGGTCGCGCAGGCCGGTTTCCAGGCCGGCGTAGGCCATCGGGGCCAGACCGAGGGTGCTGCGGTAGAAGTGCGCCGCCTGCCGCGCGTTGCTGACGTAAAACTCGATGTAATCTATGCCCAGAAAGTCAAGCGCATCCTGTGCAGGGTGCATGGATTGAATCCTTAATATAAATATATAGTGGCGCATCTGGCGCGTCAGCCGTCCATGCGGCTCTGCCGCACACCAACAAGGTGAAACAAGGGTCATTCCTGGGAGGGCTCTGCCCTCCCACACCCTCCCCCGGGCGAGGGTGTGGGGAAACCCGGTTTCCCCACACCGCTCCTCCGAGGAACCATGTTCACGTCAGAGCCATCTATGCGGCTCTGCCGCACACCGACGGGATGAACATACTTCTTGGGAGGGCGTAGCCCTCCCAAACCCTCCCACCGGGTGGGGGTATGGGGAAACCCGGTTTCCCCATACCCCTGCTCGAGGGCCGCGCCCCCATCCATGGCATGATACCGGGGGTTGTGGGGGGTGTCAAAACCGGCTACCGGAGTACGTGTGCACATATCGCCTGGGAGCGCGGGCAGCGTGCCCGCGGCGATGCGACGAGGGCGTTCCGCCCGCGCTCCCAGGCGCGAGGGTTACCCGGGGGGGAACACTTTTACCTACCGGAAAGTGCAAGCGTGTGCACCAGTGCTGCTCCTTACTAACAAACCGGACGCGGTCGACTCCTGGCGGGGAGAGGTGGCGAGCCGCGCACCCCTCCACCGCGCACGTCCTGTTCATCAACAGACAACCCCCTGAGCTGCGGAGGATCCCGTGGACGATCAGCTTAGCACGGGTATGCCCGCGATGGTGGCGTTGCTTCTCGACGAAGGGGCGCGACTCTGGCTCGAAGGCGCCTTGAGCGCGGCGCAGACGCGCCTGGAACGAGCGTTCGAAATGGCCGAGAACATCGGCAGCACCGCGGGGCGCCTGGGCGCCATGCAACTGCTTGCCAGCCTGGCCTTTGCGTGCGGCGATCTGGAGGAATGTTACGCGCTGCACAGCGCCGTGCTCAGCGAGTGCCGCGCCCTGCGCCTGGACATCGGCGTGGCGTCGTCGCTGCACAACCTGGGCCTGGTCGCGGCCTGCCGGGGCGACTTCGAAACGGCCCGCGGCATGATCGTCGCGGCGATCAACGTCTACACCGTCATTGGGCGTCTTGATGCCGCGGCTGCGGCGCGGGCCAATCTGCGGCGCCTGGTGGGATCATGACCACGGGCCCTGAATGGAGGGTCCGGGAGGGCCGCCCCCTCCCGGACCCTCTGCTACCATTTTAGATTGCGGATTGTAGATTGCCGCTCAATGCAACAGGAAGCCATGATGGGGAGGGGCACGGGGAGGGCTCGCCCTTATAGGCGCGAACGTAACGGGCGAGGGCTTCCTGAAGCGGCAAAATGGGAGGGCACGCTCTCAGAATCGCCCCAGAAAGCCCGTCGAGAGCTGTGCCCCCCGGGCTGTATCGCCCTCTGGCAAGCCGTCTGTGGCTTCACAGAGCCACACGCTTGAGTTCGCGCTTGTAGGGCTTGCCCTCCCCGAAAACCCCCTTATTATATCCGTCAAAGCTGCTTTGACGGGCTACCGGGGAGGGTCAGGGCTACGTCAACGTCCGGTTGATCGTCCGCGCCGTGGGCGTAAACGCCCCGGCTCCTGGTGCGAAGGCCACCTGCGTGGCCTGTCGAGCCCGCGCCGGCGGGCTTCGCATAGGCTAGCCCGCGGCGTCAGTCGCCGGGCGGACGACTTTGATGTAGCCCTGGGGGAGGGTGTGGAAGACTGTACAGGTGTGCCCGGACTGCGTATACTGTGAGGGAGAATCACGGTTAACCCCCGCGCTGAAGGGCGTACCTGCGTCATGGACAGTTCATCCACCCCGATATCACCTCTGGCCAGTGGAGCAGCATCGGTCGAGGCCTTGCGCCAGGCCCTGGCTGCCGAGCGGCGCGCGCGCCAGGTGGCCGAGGTGCTCCATGCCTCGCACATTGCCCTTTCGCGCAGCCTCGATCCCCAGGTGGTGACGACCACCCTGCTGGCGCATATGGCCCAGCTCGTGCCTTACGACAGCGCCTGCGTCATGCTGCTGGAGAGCGACGAGATGCTGCGCGTCCGCGCCACTCGCGGGTACGAGGCGTTCACCGATCCGGCGCAGGTGGCCGGGTTGAGCATCAACCCGGCGGAGGACCCGCTCTTCCAGCCGTTGATTGCGCGGCGACGCAGTTTCGTGGTGCTCGACACAGTGCGCACGGCCAGTTGGCGCGCGCGGCCAGGGCTCGAGCACGTCCGCAACTGGTTCGCGGTACCCCTTGTCGCCGGGGAAGAAGTGATCGGGTTCTTCTGCGCCGACAAGACGGTCCCGGCCTTCTTTACCCCCGAGCACGTCAACACGGCCGAATTGCTGGCCATCCCCGCGGCGATCGCCCTCCAGAACGCGCGGCTCTTCGCCCAGGTGCAGGCCGGCCAGGCGCGCTTGCAGGCCCTCTCCGAGCGCCTGGTGGCGGTGCAGGAGGCCGAACGGGCGCACCTGGCCCGCGAGTTGCACGACGAGATCGGCCAGATGCTGACGGCCCTGAGCCTGGCCCTGACGGTCGGCCCCCGCGCCAGTCCCGAGGCCTTGCGCGAACGGATGATCCAGGCGCAGCGCCAGGTGAACCAGTTGACGGCTCAGGTGCGCGCCCTCTCCTTGAACCTCCGCCCGGCCATGCTCGATGATCTGGGCCTGCTTCCCGCCCTGTTCTGGTTCACGCGCCGCTACACCGACCAGACGGGGATCCAGGTGCAGTTGCAGCATGCCGGCCTCGACCGGCCCATTCCGCAGGCGGTGGCGAGCACGGCCTACCGTGTGGTGCAGGAGGCCCTGACCAACGTGGCGCGTCACGCCGGGGTGGACCACGCCCGCGCCCAGGTCTGGGCCACTGACGATATGCTGGCGGTGCAGGTGGTGGACGAGGGCCGCGGGTTCGAGGCTGACGAACTGCCCGCCAGCGATTCGCTGGGTCTGGCGGGGATGGCCGAGCGCGTGCGCCTGGCCGGCGGCACGCTGACCATCGAAACGGCGCCGAATGCCGGAACGCGTATTCTTGCCGAACTGCCGTTACCGACCTGGAAGGAAAGCGACCGATGCGACCACTGACGATCGTGCTGGCCGACGATCACCATGTCGTACGCAGCGGCCTGCGGGTGCTGCTAGAGAACGAAATGAACTGTACGGTGGTTGGTGAGGCAGGCAATGGACCCGAGGCGCTGGCCATGGTTGAGCGGCTCCAGCCCGACCTGTTGATCGCCGACCTGATCATGCCAGGGTTGAGCGGCCTGGAAGTGGCGCGCCAGGCCCGCATCGTCTCACCAAACACCCGGATCGTCATCCTCTCGATGCACGCTGACGAGTCGTATGTGCGCGAGGCCCTGCGCGCCGGCGTTACCGCCTACGTGCTCAAAGAAACCCTTTCCACGGAGTTCCTGTACGCTATCCAGCAGGCGGCCCAGGGGCGCCGCTACCTCAGCCCGCCGCTCTCTGACCGGGCGATTGATGCCTACGCCAGCCAGACGGCGGAGACCAACCTGGACCTGTACGAGACCCTGACGGCCCGCGAGCGCGAGATCCTCTACCTGGCGGCCCAGGGCCTCACCAGCGCCGAAATCGCCGAGCATCTGATGATCGGCGTGCGGACGGTGGATACCCACCGGGCGAGCATGATGCGCAAACTCGGCCTGCACACGCCCCTGGATCTTATTCGTTACGCCGTGCGGCGCGGCATTGTCACCCTGGACGGGTGATGCGCCGCGGGGTTGTTCCTGGGAGGGCGCAGCCCTCCCAGAATCTCCCACGGGCGGGGGCGTGGGGAAACCCGGTTTCCCCACACCCCTCGCCGAGGTGCCATAGTCACCTCAGCCGTCCATGCGGCTCCGCCGCACACCGACGGGATGAACATAATTCCTGGGAGGGCGCAGCCCTCCCAAACCCTCCCACGGGGTGGGGGTAGGGGGAAACCAGGTTTCCCCCTACCCCTGCTTGAGGGCGAGGCCCTCCCGCGGGCGGGGGCGTGGGGGAACCTGGTTCCCCCATTTTCACATTAGCCGTCCATGCGGCTCGCGCCGCACACCGACGGGATGAACATAATTCTTGGGAGGGCGCAGCCCACCCAAACCCTCCCACCGGGTGAAAGGCTGGGGAAACCGGGTTTCCCCGGCCCCCCGCGTGCGGGCTGCGCCCTCCCGAAACCTCCCATCGGGTGAGGGGCTGGGGAAACCCGGTTTCCCCAGCCCCTCTTCCCCGTAGGAATTGCAGGCCCCTTCCGCAAACCTACAGAGTGTCGTTCAGTAAATCTACGGAGCGCTTTGCCAGGGATGAGGGGGTATACTTCAGAACGAAGCCGGAGGGTCGGCAATGGGGCCGGCCCTCCGGCTGCGTTTGAGCCTCTCACGACCCTTCCTGCGGGCGGGCGGTGGGCTCAGGCCCCGGGTGCGCGGGCCTCCGACCCGCATCCGCGTGGGGGCGCATGCGGGGCGCTGCTGCTCGCCGGCGGCCTGGGTCTCCGACCCGCATCCGCGTGGGGGCGCAGCCCTCCCCCAACCCTCCCGCGGGCGCGGGTGTAAGGAAACCCGGTTTCCCCGTATACTCTTAGATGGGCCAGGTCGGGCTGGCAGACCTCTGACCGCTGCCACGGGGTGAAGGCGCCACCACGGTGGGCGTAGGCGTGGCCCCGGGCACCTCGCAACCCCACTGGCTCACCCGCTCGCGACCGTCGCGTTTGCGAACTTCCACCAGATACTGCCCCGGCCGCTCGGGGCCAATCATCAGGTCGATGCTGAAGGTCCCGTCGGCCCGGCTGAAGCCGCCGCCTACGGGACGGTTGTTGAAGTAGGCCAGCAGCGCGGTGCTGGGCGGCCCTGAGCCTGCCAGTGTAATGGTTGTGCCGGGAACGCACACCAGGGTTTCGATGCCCTCCGGCAGGGCGGTGGTGGGCGTCGGCGTGGGGCCGGTTGGAGCCGGAGGGCGCGTGCGGGTGGGGGCCGGGGTAAATGTAACCGTCGCCGTCTGCCGGGTAGGGGTCGTGGTCAGGCTGGTGGTAGCCGTAGCGGTTGCGGTCGTCGTGGCCGTTGGCGTTGACTGAGACTGGGCTGTCTGGGTAGGCGTGCTGGTGCTGGTCGCTCCGGGGTAGGGCTCGTTTTGCTGGCCTCCCGGGCAGGAGTTGGGGTCAGGATACGGGCAACTAGTACTCTGGGCGATAGAGACAGGAGATGTCGCGGGCAACGCGCCGACGAGCAGGGCCAGCATCAACACGACGAACACCATGACCAGACTGAGCGGCAGGGTGATACTACGTTGTGGCATAGGCGGGGGTGGCGTGGCATCCAGAGCATATGGATGGTAGGCCGCTAAGCGCCGGAGGCACGGTCAAGCAGGTCCTGAAAGACGTTGAACGGCTGCGCTCCGATAATGCGCCGATCACCAATGAGAAAGACCGGACGCGAGCGGACGCCCTCGGCCAGGGCTGCCTCGTCATCGGCTCGAACGGCGGCCTCGTGGGTCCCGGCGGCGAGACAGGCGCGCAGGGCGTCCACATCAACCCCGGCTTCCGCGGCGGCGGCTTCGACGCCCGCCAGGGTCTCGGTATACAGTTGATTGTAGCGCCGATATATCGCCTGGCGCATCTCCCAGAAGCGGCCCTGGTCGGCGGCGCACTCAGCGGCTTCCGCCAGCAGTTCGGATCGCTCGCCGAGTTGCAGCACGTGGCGGTAGACCAGGCGCACCTTGCCGGGTTGTATGTATTCATTCACGATACGTGGCTCCGTCTCCAGCACGTGGAGCGCGCAGGCCGTTCAGAGAAAATCGGAGTACATCACGAGGGTGACCGGCGCCTCGGGGTTGCCGAGCAGATGGTAGCCCTCGGGAGTACGCGACCGGGGCACCCCCGCGTAGACCTCGGTGGCGGCCCCGGTCGCCGCGCCGGGCGTCACGGCTGTCGCCGCGGGCGGGGGGGAGGTCGCGGGTGGCGTTACGGATGCCAGGGCCTCGGGCGTTGGTGAAGGCAACGGCACTTGCTGGCCGGCCTGGCCGCTACAGGCGGCCAGCCAGACGACCATGGTTGCCACGATGCCAGCAATGACGTAACGAAGCCTCACGCAAACCCCCGCGATGACCGGATAGGACACGTTTCGATCACTGTACCATATCTATGTAACCACTACAAGGTTGTGCGTACGTGTTCACATTTCTCCTGGGAGCGCGGGCAGCTTGCCCGCGGACGCGCGACGGGGGCGAAACGCTCTCGCTCGCAGGCGCGTGGGTTACCCCAGGTGTGAACAGGCACGGTTGTGCCTGGCTTTGCGACCAGGTGTTCTGTCAGGTATAATGACAGGACCGGTCATCGGAGGTCCAGGCATGGCTTCATTGTCGCTGTATCGCAAATGGCGCTCCCAGACGTTCGAGGAACTCGTCGGCCAGGAGCACGTGGTGCAGACACTGCGCAATGCCATTATCGAGGAGCGCGTGGCCCACGCCTACCTGTTCACCGGGCCGCGGGGGGTGGGCAAGACGAGTGTGGCCCGTCTGCTTGCCAAGGCGGTGAATTGTCTGGCCGCCGATCGCGCGGCCAGGCCGTGCGGCGCCTGTGCGATGTGCCAGGAGATCGCCGAGGGCCGCGCGGTGGACATCATCGAGATGGACGCAGCCTCGAACACCAGCGTTGAGGACGCCCGGGCGCTGATCAGCGGGGTGATGACGCGGCCGACCCGTGGGCGCTACCGCGTCTACATCATCGACGAGGCGCATATGCTCTCCACGGCCGCCTTCAATGCCCTGTTGAAGACGCTGGAAGAGCCACCCGAGCATGCGATCTTCGTGCTGGCGACCACGGAGGTGCACAAGGTTCCAGCGACCATTCTGTCGCGCTGCCAGCGCTTCACGTTTACGCGCCACGGCATCGCCAGCACTGCCGCGCACCTGCGCCGCGTGGCGGCCTCCGAGGGGGTCACGCTGGAGCCGGGGGCAGCGGAGGCCATTGCCCGCGCCGCCACGGGCAGCCTGCGCGATGCCCTGGGGGTGCTGGAGCAACTGGCTTCCTTCACCAGCGGCCACATCAGTGTCGCGCAGGTGCAGAGCCTGTTGGGGATGACCTCGGCCGCCGAGGTGGCCGCACTGATTGAGGCGCTGCTGGAGGACGACGCGGCGGCGGCGCTGCGGGCGGTGAACGGCGTGGCCGACCAGGGGGCCGATTTGCGCCAGTTTACCCGCGATGTGGTGGAGCGGCTGCGCTCGCTGTTGCTGCTGCTGGCCGCCGGTGACCATGCGCTCGCCGATGTCGGCGACGATGAGCGTGAGTTGATGGCGGCCTGGGCGCAACGGGCCGACACCGGGCGCTTGCTGCACTGGGTGAAGCTGTTCAGCGCCCTGGATTACCAGTTGCGCACGACGCCCTACGGGCAGTTGCCGCTGGAACTGGCGGTTGTCGAGGCCCTGGTGGGCCAGCCCGCGGCGCCCGCGGCGCCCGCGCGACGCTCCGAGGGGTCCGGCGCGCGGGCGCCGCTGAGCCAGCCTGCCGCGCCTGTCCGGCGCGCCGCGCCGCCGCTCCCGGCCGAGGCGTCTGTCCCGGCGACGCCTCAGGCTCCTCCCCCCACCCCGCGCAGCGAGGCCGCGCCGCCGAACGTCACTGCCGCGCCGCCGCCGGCCAGGCCTGAGCCGGCGCCGCCGGACGAGGCGACGCCGGCCGTCCCTGATCCCGGGTCGGACCTTCCCCCTCCCTCCCCTACGCCTGCCTCCGCCGCGCCGGTGGCCCGTTCACCCGAGGCGGCGGCGGCCGCCAACGCCGACTTCTCGCTGCTCGAACTGGTAGAGGCCCACTGGGAGGAGATCAAACGCGATGTGCGGCCGCGCAGCCCGACGGTGCAGGCGCTGCTCCACAGCGTGCGCCCGATAGATGTCGAGGGCAACACGGTGGTGTTGCTGGCCGCCTCGCCCTTCCACAAGGAGAACCTGGAGAAGGCCCAGAACCGCCGCATCGTCGAAGAGGTCATGCAACGGCGCCTGGGCGTTACGCTCGCGCTGCGCTGCACCATTGAAGCCCGCGCCGAGTCGCGCGATCTCCGCAGCCAGATCCGCGAGGCCCGCAAGGACGATCTGGTGCGCGCGGCGATGAATATCTTCGAGGCCCATATCGTGGATATTGAACCCCCGGAGTCGGGGTAGGACCATCAGGGGCGGGGGATGGGGAAACCCGGGTTCCCCATCCCCCTGCGCAAGGGCTGCGCCCTCACCTTCCCGCGGGCGGGGGGATGGGGAACCCGGGTTCCCCCATCCCCCTGCTCGAGGACTGCGCCCTCACCCTCCCGCGGGCGGGGGGATGGGGGAACCGGGTTCCCCCATGTTCACGTCAGGCGTGAGTCGGTACGGCCCGGCGTAAGTGTTCACATATCTCCTGGGAGCGCGGGCATCTTGCCCGCGGAGAAGCGACGGGGACGAAACGCCCTCGCTCGCAGGCGCGTGGGTTACCCCTGGTGTGAACAGTTACGACGCGGCGCTCCTTTGCGCCATCCCCGGCTGTGTGGTAAGCTAGCAGGGAGCATTCCCCCATTGCAAGAGCGCGCGCCGCGCGCAGCGATCACCAAGGAGCATGCATGAACCCGCGCCAGTTACAGCAGATGGCCCAGCAGATGCAGCGCCAGATGCAGAAGATCCAGGAAGAACTCGCCGTGGCGACGGTTGAAGGAACGGCCGGCGGAGGCGCCATTACCGTGCAGATGAACGGCCATCGCGAGGTGCAGAGTATCACCATCGCGCCCGAAGTGGTGGATCCCGAGGATGTCGAGATGCTGCAGGACCTGCTGCTGGCCGCCATTCACGACGCGACGAAGAAAGCCCAGGATCTCGCCGAAGAGCGCCTGGGGCCGCTGATGGGCGGGATGAAAGGGATGCCCGGTCTGTTTTGAAGTTCTAAGGCGCGTAAGCCGGCGGGCTGGCCTGCGGCGACAGGCGCCTGCTCTACGAGTTGCCGGCGGCAACCTTCGCTGACATGACCTTTTCTCGTGGTGAGAGTCTGATCGCCGGGCCGGTGGCGCGGCTGATCGAAGAGTTTAGCAAGCTGCCAGGCATTGGCCCGAAGACGGCCTCGCGGCTGACCTTCTATTTGTTGCGCGCCGAGGAAGAGCAGGCCCGCGCCCTCGCGCAGGCGCTCCTCGACCTGCGCGAGCGCGTCACCCTCTGCGCCCGCTGTTACAACATCACCGTCGGCGAACTGTGCCCGATCTGCGCCGATCCTGCCCGCGATCAGACCAGGATCTGCGTGGTCGAGGAGCCGCTGGATGTGCTGGCCATCGAGCGCACCGGCGTCTACCGCGGGCTGTACCACGTGCTCCACGGCCATCTGGCGCCCCTCGAAGGCATCTACCGTGAGAATCTGAAGATCGACGAGTTGCTTGCCCGCGTGCGCGCCGAACCGGTGGACGAAGTGATCCTGGCCACCAATCCCAACACCGAGGGCGAGGCGACCGCGTTTTTGCTCCTGCGCGACCTGGCGCCCCTGGGGGTGCGCGTGACGCGCATCTCCCGCGGGTTGCCGACCGGCGGCGATCTGGAGTGGGCTGACCCCGATACCCTGGGCGCGGCGCTGGAGGGGCGTCGCGAGTTGTAGTAGCCTGAAGGAGCTTCGCCCGATGAGCCTGACGACGATTCTCAACAATACCCTCGATCTGGTGCGCCAGGCGAAGTTCGCGGGTGTGGTCGGCACCGATGGGCTGGGCATCGAGATGGTCTTCGTTGATGAGGCCGCAGCCTACGATCTGGAACTGGCGGAGATCGAACTGGCCAGTCTCGCCGCGCTGGCCACCTCCGCCGCGGGCCGCATGGGCGCCGGTCTGGCGCGCGCCCTGACGCTGGAGACCGACGCTCTCACCTTCCTGGCGCTGCTGATCGCCCCTGATTATTTCGCCGTTCTCGGCGTTCCCGCCGGCGCCGATGCGACCCAGGCCCGCGATGTGCTCGAGCAGATGGTTGAGCGCATGCGCGTGGAGTTGTAATGTTGTTTTTGATTTTTATAGGGTGTACTGACGTGAACATACGCCCTCGGCGAGGGCGTATGTTCACGTTAGGAGAAATCTGGTTGGAGGAACGATCCATACGGTACGCGCGCACCTGTGGAGAACCCTGGTTTCTTCGAGGGTTTTTCATGCCTCTTGACCATCGGCGCGGATGTGCTATGCTCTGAATATGCTCACGGGCTCAGGGCCCCGTGAGAGCAAGGAGTATGCCATGAATGCCAAAGCCTCTGCGGGTCGTCGAGGCGTTCCCGCGCCAGCCGGCGCCGAGGGTGCGCTCCTTGAAGGCCTGCTCACGACCACGGCGAGCGCGGCGCCCTGGTCGGTCGCGGCGCGACTGGCGCCGCAGCGCCCCCCGGCGTCGGTTCGCCGGTCGCCGGCCCGGCTCGGGGCGCCAACGACCTCGCGCCTGCTCGGGGGCGCCGCCGTGGTCCTGCTGGCAGGCGGGATCGCCGTGGCCAGCGTGGGGGTCGCTCCGGTCTGGGCCGCCCGCGAGCGCGTGGCGCCCGCCCTGGCCGCCGCAACGCTTCCCGCTGTCCATACGCCCGCCGAACCGGCCGCCGATCAGGCGCTCCTCGCCAGTCTGCTCGCGGCGCCTACCGCCGAAGATGCGGCGATGCTGGCAAGCATCGTCGCCGGCCCTGCCGCCGCGCCAGTCGCCTTTCCGGCCTTTGAACTGGTCGAGGAAGCGGCCCCCGTCGTCGCCGCTCGCCCGGAAGCGATCAGCTTCACCACGGTGAACCGCCTGCCCGACGCGGCGTTCGCTTATACGCCGGCGAGCGTGGCCCTGCCCGCCATTACCCTGGCCGACCAGATCATTCCGCCCCCGCCGCCGCCACAGCCGCCAGCAGCGCCGGCCCCACAGCCTCCGCCACCGCCCGGCTATGTGCAACCCCCCGGCTACCAGGACGGGGTGCCCTTCGGGGGCCAGATCGGCGCCGTGCCCCCCGCCGGTCCTGGTCGCCCTGCTGGCGGTGCCGTCACGCGACCGGCGCGGGCCGCCGCCGCGGTCTATGTGGTGCGCGCCGGGGACACACTGAGCGGCATCTCGCTGCGCTTGTACGGCACCACCCGCTTCGCCCCGGCAATCTGGGACGCTAATTTCGGCGTTATTGGCAGCAACCCGAACCTGCTCCGCCCTGGTCAGCGCCTGGTGCTGCCACGAGTCGCTGCCGTGCGCCCGGCAGTGCCCGCCGCACTCCCCGCCCGCGGCCCTATCGCCCGCCAGAGTTTCTACACCATCCAGCCCCACGATTACTTGCGCTGGATCGCCTTGCGGGCCTACGGCAATGAACTTCGCTGGCCCGAGATCTACCACGCCAATCGCAACGTGCTTGGTCCTGACCCTGATCTGATTTACCCCGGCGTGCGGATCTACGTCCCGTAGCGGCGCCTCGCTGGCCACCCCTTCCAGGGAATAAGGTGGGGCGTCCATACCGCTACGTCTACCTGGCCGCCGCAGACGCGCCTGAGGGGAACGGTCCCTTACAGGCGATCTGGAAACTCGACCTGGAGAGCGGAGCGCAGGAACTATGGAGCGCGGCGCCGCGCGGCTTCGTCAGCGAACCTATCTTTGTGCCCCGACCCCGGAGCGCCGCGGTTGCCGGCGCCGTCTCGCCCGACAGCGGCGACCCGGCGCGCAACAGTAACCCCACCGAAGACGATGGCTGGCTGCTGGCCCTGGTCTATGACGCCGCGCGCCACGAGTCCGACCTGGTGATCCTTGACGTCCGGCGCCCGGCTCGCGGCCCGATCGCACGGCTCAGCCCTGGTCACCACATCCCGCATGGCCTGCACGGCGCGTTCACCTCGCGGGTCTACTTCCCGTAAGGCCCCCTTGCGGCTGTGCCGCGCCCCAATGGGACGCGCAAGGGTTGTTCCTGGGAGGGCCGCGCCCTCCCAAACCCTCCCGCGGGCGGAGGTATGGGGAAACCGGGTTTTCCCCATGCCCCTGCTTGAGGGCCAGGCCCTCCCGGGGGCAGGGGCGTGGGGAAACCCGGTTTCCCCACGTCCCCGCCCCATGGGCGAGTTGTGGCGGCCCTGCCGCCCGTTGGAGGGGTAAGGGGAAACGGGCTGGCCCTATACCTCCACCAGCAGGGCGAGGGACGCGAACGTCCATCACTGGTCACATGTTCACGCCACGTAACCGGGTTTTTACGCGCCGCCCGGCACGGATTTCGTATGCTACGCTCAATAACTGTTGCGAGCGGAACCACTTCTGCGAATTGCACCCCGGAAGGAGGAAGCGATGCTTACGCTGGCGCGAACGGATGACCACCTTCCGGCCATCTTCATCATCTCCGGGGGGGCAGGAGCGCTCGGCAAACACGTGGCGCGGATCGCCCTTTCCCAGTTCCCGGGTATTAACCCGGCGGTGATCGTGATCCCCCAGGTGAGCCAGGAGAGTCAACTGCCGGCCATCATGCAGCAGGTGGCCGAACGGGGTGGGATGATCATCCACACCATGGTCAATCCGACGATGCGTGAGGCGGTGGTGCGGCTGGCAGCGGAACACGGCATCCCCACCATTGATACCATCGGCGACCCCCTCGCGCTGATGGCGCAGTTGTTCGGACGCACGCCGGTGGGGCAGCCAGGCCTGTACCAGCGCTGGCACGAAGTGTACCTGGACCGCATCAAGGCTATCGAGTACACCGTGGATCACGATGACGGCCGCAATCCGGGCGATCTCCACGAGGCCGATGTGGTACTCACCGGCGTATCGCGGGTTGGCAAGACGCCGTTGAGCATCTACCTGGGGGTGCTCGGTTGGAAAGTGGCCAATGTGCCCCTGGTGCAAAACGTCCCGCCGCCGCGCCAACTCTTCGAGATTGACCGGCGCCGCGTGGTCGGTCTGACCATTGACGTGGACGTGCTGAGCCACCACCGTCACTGGCGGCAGCGGGCCTTTCAGGGCAATGCGAGCCACGGCTACACCGACCCCGCCGAACTCCAGGACGAACTGGCCTATGCCCGGCGCGTCTTTCGCCAGGGGGGCTTCTCGGTGATCAATGTCACCAACAAGCCAATTGAGGAGACCGCCGATCAGGTGATCGCGCTGATTAACCGGTACTTTGAGCACCACGTAACGGTCTAATATCATTGTAGCCGTCCATGCGGCTCGCGCCGCACACCGACGGGATGTTGGGAGGGCTTCGCCCTCCCAAACCCTCCCACCGGGTGGGGGTATGGGGAAACCCGGTTTCCCCACACCCCTCGTCGAGGGCGTATGTTCACGTCAGCCCTCCACGCAGCTCCGCCGCGCAACACCGCAATGAACATAAGGTTCTTCCTGGGAGGGCTGCGCCCTCCCAAACCCTCCCACCGGGTGGGGGCATGGGGAAACCCGGTTCCCCCATATCCCTGCGGGGCGGGGGCGTGGGGAAACCCGGTTTCCCCACACCCCTCGCCGAGGGCGTATGTTCACGTCAGCCCTCCATGCGACTCCGCCGCACAACACCGCAATGAACATAAGGTTCTTCCTGGGAGGGCACAGCCCTCCCAAACCCTCCCACCGGGTGGGGGCATGGGGAAACCCGGTTCCCCCACACCCCTCGCCGGTGTGGAGGGGCCTGGCCCCTCCCACAGCCACCCCCCTCGTGAGCGCTGGAGCGCCTCCTGTTGCATGGAGCGGTAATCTACAATCTGCAATCTAAAATCTAAAATGGTACGACGTGTCATCCAACCGTCATGTTAAGATCTCGTCAACCTCCACCCGGCCCCGGTAGTATGAGGGTGATGCTCAACTACTTCCCGCGTGGAGGTTCGTTATGCCCTACCACCCTCGCCGCTCCGCCACGCTCACCCTCGCGCTCCTGCTGATTGGCTTGCTGGCGCTGGTTTCCGGGCACGTGGCCGCCCATCCCCTTTCGAACACCGAAGCCGGACGCCCTGACCGGGCCGTGTTGCTCCCGCCCACCCCCTCCGACATACCCTCGGTCGGGCCGCTTGCCGGCGAAGAAGCCGGCTACGGGTACGTCTCACCGGCAACCGGCACACCGCGACCCTTCACCCACCTGCTGCTGCGCTGGGTGGGCGCCGTGCCGCCCGGGGCCCGCCTGGAACTGGAACTGCGCGTGTCCGCCGACGGGCAACAGTGGTCGCCCTGGGGCGCGGCAGGCGAAGATGAGGATCTCTGGCAACCCGAGGACGGTGAGCAGGTCCACTGGAGCCAGATCATCGCCGCCGGGTTCGAGGCGCGCTTCTGGCAGGTCCGCGCGCGCTTCGATCCCGGGCCTGACGGCGCCCTGCCCGACCTGCGACGGATCGAGGTCAACACCGTTGACGCCCGCTTCGGACCGTCCGCCCCGTTGCCGGAAGCGTCGGATACGGCCACCAGCGCCCAGGCAGGTCGCCCGCCGGTGGTGAGCCGCACTGCCTGGGGCAACCCGGATGGGCAGGGCAGCCGGGTGCCGCCGGCCTACTACCCCGTGCGGCACATGATCGTGCACCACACCGCCGACTCCAACAGCCTGTCGGGGAGCCAGCAGACCTGGGCCGACCGGGTGCGGGCGATCTGGTCCTTCCATACCTTCACCCGCGGCTGGGGCGATATCGGCTACCACTACCTGATTGACCCCAACGGCGTCATCTACGAGGGGCGAGCCGGCGGCGATGACGCGGTGGGCTTCCACGACACCGGCAACTACGGCTCGATGGGCGTGGCGCTGATCGGCACGTACAGCGCCGCGGCCCCCTCCAACGCCAGCCTGGACAGTCTGATCAACCTGCTGGCCTGGAAGGCCGAACAGAAAGGCGTTGATCCCCTCGGGCGCTCCTACTACTACGGGTGCGCCATCTCGCGCTACTGCAGTCCCTTCAACGCCAGCGCGGTGATCAACCATATCGCCGGTCACCGCAGCGTCACCCCCGGCCATACGACCTGTCCCGGCGACCGGCTGGACGCGCTGTTGCCCACCATCCGCCAGCGGGTGCGCGACCGGCTGAGCGACCCCGCCTGGGACAACGGCGATCTGACGGTGGACGACCGCGAGCGCGGCTTCGAGCGCAGCAACGCAACCTGGTACCAGTGGCCCTGCGGCTACGATGGCACTACGACTTACACCTTCGGCACCGACACGCCGGCCGAGAGCGCCAACCGGGGCGTCTGGCGCCCGAACCTCCCCGAAGCCGGGCGCTACCACGTGCTGGCCTACGTTCCGCGGGGGTGCGGGCTGCCCCAGGCGACCGCCCGCGCCACCTATCGCATCGCCGCCGCCGACCGGATCTACGAGGTGACCATCAACCAGGACACCGCCGAGGAGTGGGTCTCGCTGGGGACCTACCAGTTCGCCGCGGGGCGTCAGGGTTATGTCGAGCTAAGCGACCTGACCGGGGAAGCGCTGATCCGCCAGCGGGTGGTCTATTTCGACGCCATCCGCTGGATCAAAGAGGACCCCGCCGCGGCGCGGGTCGATCTCCTGAACGTGCGCTACGACCGGGTGAGCCTCGCCGCGGGTGAACTGCTGAAGGTCACCTTCACCATCCGCAACAGCGGCGCGGCGCCGGTTGAGAGCCAGGCCCCCGAAGCGGAGCGCGGCGCCGACGGGCGCTTCAACCCGAACGAAGGCTACGTCTACGACGAGGGCGAGTGCTTCCTGGGGACCCCGGGGCAGGCCTACCCTACCTATCCGAAAGAGTTTGGACGTATCCGCCTGACGCTTGGACCTATCGAGGCGGAGCGGCAACCCCGGTGCGCGGGCGACAGCGGCGGCTACCCCTGGCGCTGGGGCATCAACGGCCGGCTGGCGCCGGGCGAAACCCGCGAGGTGGTGGGCTACCTGCGCCTGCGAACACCGGGGAACTTCCACTTGCGCGCCGGGCTGATCAACGAATATGTCGTCTATTTCGCCCGCGACGTGGCCGTTACGCCCCTGAGCGTAACCCCCGAGCGGCAACCGCCCGCGCCGGTGGCCTACGATCACTTGCTGCGTCCGCTGGCCCACGTGTACCGCGAGGGCGGAACGCCGGCCAATTTTCTGGCCCGCACCGGCGACGGTTCGGCCCTCGCGCGGGGCGCCTTGCTGGGCAGTTTCGTCTGGCAGGGCATGCCCAACGACGACCTCGAGGCCGCGTCAGGAATCGGCGTAGGAGCGGCAGAGCGCCTGATCCTCGAACAGACGCGCGTCTTCGTCGCCCCGGAGGCGGGTGACTACACCTTCCAGTTGCGCAGCGACGAGAATGCCTGGCTGTGGATCGACGGCCAGCTGGTGGCCAGCGCGACGGGGCAGCAAGACGAGACGACGGTGGAGCGAACGGTGAACCTGCGGGCCGGACGGCATATCCTGGCGTTTCGTTCGCTGGAGCGGGGCGGTGGGCGCACAGCGGGCTACGCCGTGCGCGGGCCGGGTCAGGCACAGTTCGGCTCGCCTGTCGAAGGACTGGCCGGTTCGGGCAGCATGGTCACCGAGCGTCTAGGCAGCGCCTTTCAGCAGTTTGATGGGCTGACCCTTGCCGCCGATGACCTGGGCGGCAGCGGTGTCGCGGGTCTCCTGGTGTCGGTGAACGACGGCCCCTGGGAGGAGCGCGCCGGCCCGATCGCCAGCCTCGGCAGCCTGCCCGATGGCCAGCATCGCGTGCGCTACGTGGCGGTTGACCGGGCGGGCAACCGTTCGGAGGAGCGGACCCTGAGCTTCCGCGTCGACTCGCGCCTGGAGGTGCGCCGGGTCCATATGCCCTTCGCTGTGCGACCGTAACTCCTTTAGCGCTCCTGCGCCGTCCGGCAGAGGATGGAGCAAGCGACGTTCCCTACATCCCTCTCCGAGGGCGCAGCCCGCCCAAACCCTCTCACCGGGCCGGGGCTGGGGAAACCCGGTTTCCCCATACCCCTGCGCACGGGCTGCGCCCGCCCACACCCTCCTACGGGCCGGGGCGTGGGGAAACCGGGTTTCCCCATACCCCTGCGCACGGGCTGCGCCCGCCCACACCCTCCTACGGGCCGGGGCGTGGGGAAACCGGGTTTCCCCATACCCCTGCGCACGGGCATAGCCCTCACCTTCCCGCGGGCGGGGGTGTGGGGGAACCGGGTTCCTCCACACCCCTGCGCACGGGCAGCGCCCGCCCACACCCTCCTACGGGCCGGGGCTGGGGAAACCCGGTTTCCCCATACCCTGCTTCGGGGCCAGGCTCTCCCGCGGGCGGGGGCGAGGGGAAACCCGGTTTCCCCATACTCCTGCGCACGGGCAGCGCCCGCCCAAACCCTCCTACGGGCCGGGGCGTGGGGAAATCCGGTTTCCCCATACCCCTGCGCACGGGCATAGCCCTCACCTTCCCGCGGGCGGGGGCGAGGGGAAACCCGGTTTCCCCATACCCCTCTGCGCACGGGCTGCGCCCGCCCAAACCCTCCTACGGGCGGGGGCGTGGGGCAACCCGGTTTCCCCATACCCCTCTGCGCACGGGCTGCGCCCGCCCACACCCTCCTACGGGCGGGGGCGTGGGGCAACCCGGTTTCCCCATACCCCTGCGCACGGGCATAGCCCTCACCTTCCCGCGGGCGGGGGTATGGGGGAACCTGGTTCCCCCATATTCACGTTAGCGCTGTTTGAAGATCGACAGGTACAGCTTCGCGTTGTAGCCACAGTTGGTGCACATGGAACCATCGAGACCGACCAGGCTGGTTACGCCGTTGACACGGGTTATCAGCACCTGATGGCACATGGGGCAGCGGGTCGGCTGGTTCGGCTCGGCGCCGTAGATGAAGTGCAGGCCGACCTCGTGGCCGATCCTGCGGGCGCGCATGGTCGAAGCCGCCGTCTCGCTGCCGGCGTCGCCAGGGAGCACGTGCCAGGGGGTATGGGCGCCCAGGATCTCCTTGATCCAGGTCACCAGAGCGCGCACCTCGGCCGGGTCATCATTGACGCCGTGATGGATGCGCGTGGTGACCTCGATGTGTATCCGCCACTGGCGCAACGCCCGCTCGGCAATGGCCAGCACCTCGCGCCAGGCAGGCAGGCCCCCCAGGCGCGCATAGCTGGCATCGCTGAAACCGCGCAGATCGAGACTGATGCCATCAAGGTAGGGACCGAGTTGATCGAGGGCCTCAACGGTCATCGCGCCGGTGGTGATCAGCGCCGTGTAGCGACTGGCGGCGCGGCTCAGTTGCAGCAGGGAGCGGACATACTCGTGATTGACGGCAGGTTCGCCGTAGGCCCAGATAACGCCGCGACAGAGGCGTTCCAGCGCGAACGAGGCGACGCGCTCGGCATCGAGTTTGCGCCGCCGGGCCGGATCAGCGGGTAGTGCGCCGTAGGGGCCGCGGCTCTGATCGCTGACCGTGGCATAGCCCCACCCTCCAATCGCCAGCGCCAGCGTATCAGGAAGAAAGTGCCAGAGCCGGTAGTCCTCGATCGGCCCGATGGTCGCGGCGCTGATCAGACCGTAACCGGGCAGATTGATCCCTTCTTCGGCGCCAACGCGCACCTGACAGCGCCCCACATCGCCGGGGCGTAGCGCGCAACGCCACTGACAGGCCAGACAGACACAGCTCCCATCGTTTCCCGAGACTATCAGATCGGCCCGCTCAGTCGCCATGTAAGCTCCTGCTCTTGTTCTTCGGAGGGCTGCCGCCCTCCCAGACCCTCCCGCGGGCGGAGGTCTGGGGCAACCCGGTTTCCCCATTCCCCTGCTTGAGGGCCAGACCCTCCCACAGGCGGGGGTCTGGGGCAACCCGGTTTCCCCATTCCCCTGCTTGAGGGCCAGAGCCTCCCACGGGCGGGGGCGTGGGGCAACCCGGTTTCCCCATTCCCCTGCTTGAGGGCCAGAGCCTCCCACGGGCGGGGGCGTGGGGAAACCCGGTTTCCCCACACCCCTCGCCGAGGGCTTATGTTCACGTTAGCATGATGAAAACAAAGTTGTTCCTGGGAGGGCTGCGCCCTCCCAAACCCTCCCACCGAGCGAGAGGATAATGAGAACCCTTCCTCTTGCGGGTGTCTAGCATTCCGAACACCGTTCGAGTATAATGCACCGGTGGTCCAGGAGGCTGGCGCCTCTCCACAACCCCGGGGCGCGTATCAAGACGGCCTCCCGCAGCGGGAGGCGAGGCGGCGTTGCCGCCGCAAGGGTTGCCTGTTCGGTGGTTCTGCCGGCTACGCCGCCAGGAATATCGCGACAACCGGGGTTTGGGGCTTGCCCCGAGGACGTTGCACCATCACCTTCCAAACCCTCCTACGCGAGGGCATGAGTGTAGCATAGCGGTTCCAGTACAGATACAGGCATAGCATGGATCAACTTCCCCAACGGCGCGGGCCGGGTATGGATCCCGCCCAGCCGTCCGTGTTCGATACACCTGTCCAGGATACATTGGGACCTCTCAGCCTCGACCGGACAATCGCCCTGGAAGGGCCGGTGCGCGTGCGTAGCGTGGTGCGTGAACTGGTCGAGACGGCGCTGTTTATTTTACTGGTCTTTTTGATTGTTCGCGGCATCGTCCAGAATTTCAAAATCGAGGGCTCCAGCATGGAGCCTACCCTGCATTCGGGGCAATACATTCTGGTCAACAAACTGGTCTACTTCCACTTCGACTTGAACGCGCCTCTGCGCCTGCTGCCGGGCCAGGAGCCGCTGGAACAGCGGGTCATCTATCCCTTCCACCAACCCCAGCGCGGCGACATCGTCGTATTTGAGTATCCGCGCGATGTGTCGAAGGATTATATCAAACGGGTCATCGGCTTGCCAGGTGATACGGTCGAGATCCGTGATGGCGAGGTGTTTGTGAATGGCGCCCCGCTTGATCAACCTTACCTGGGCGACAGCAAGACCTTCTGTGTTAGCGGCTACACCTGCACGAACAAGCCGATCGAGGTGCCCCCCGGCCATGTGTTCGTGATGGGCGACAATCGGGCCAATTCCAGCGATTCGCGGGAATGGGGGCCGCTGCCGCTGGATCGCGTGATCGGCAAGGCCTGGCTGATCTACTTTCCCCTGACGGAATGGGGCCTGGTCCCGCACTATGATTACGGCGAGGCGCCGGTGGTCGCCGGCAGCCCGTAGCGGTCGGTGGGCCGGAGCGCGACCACCTGGAGATCGCCGCATGCACATCGCGATCAATGCCCATCTCCTGGCGCATACGCGCTCGTTTCGGCGCGCGGGCATCTCGCACTACGTCGAGCAGGTGTTGATCCAGCTCGGGCAGATCGACCGCTCTAATCGCTACAGCGTCTACACCACCCGCGGGCTTGATCAATGCGCGCTAGGCCTGCCCGACAACTTTCGGGTCATCCCCAGCCGCTTCCCGACGATTAACCCGCGGGTGCGCATCCCCTGGGAGCAGTTGCTCGCCCCCCTGCTGCTGCGACGGAGCGGCGCCGACCTCTTCCACGGCGTGCATAGCGTGGTCCCTCTGACCTGCCCCGTCCCGAGCGTGGTCACGGTGCATGACCTGGCCTTCATTCGCTTTCCACAGACCTTTCGGGCCTACAACCGGATCTACCTTGATCTGGCCACGCGCCTGAGCGTGCGGCGCGCCGCGCGCGTCCTGGTCGTCTCCGAGCATACGCGCCGCGAGGTGATCGGCTTGCTCGGCGTCGCCCCTGAACGGGTCGTGGTGACTCCGAATGCCGTGCGCGAACATTTTTGCCCGCCCGACCCGGCGACGCTGGCGGCCTTTCGTGCGCGCAAGGGGTTGCCCGAACGCTTCGTGCTCTACGTGGGCACGCTTGAGCCGCGCAAGAATCTCACCACCTTGCTGGAAGCCTACGCTGAGGTCGCGCGACGGCAGACGATCCCGCTGCTGGTGGGCGGGGGCAAGGGCTGGCTCTACGATGCCGTCTTTCAGCGTCTGGAGGCGCTGGGGCTGCGCGAACAGGTGCGCTTCGTCGGCTATCTCGACGAAGAGGAACTGCCCCTCTGGTACGCGGCGGCGACCGTGTTCGTCTTTCCCTCGATCTACGAGGGTTTCGGGATGCCGCCGCTGGAGGCTATGGCCTGCGGCACGCCCGTGGTTGCCTCGAACACCTCGAGCCTGCCCGAAGTGGTCGGCGATGCCGGGGTGACCGTCTCGCCGTACGATCCCGCAGCCCTTGCCGCGGCGATCAGCCGCGTCCTCGACGATGCCGATCTGCGCCAGGAGTTACGCGAACGCGGGCTGCGGCAGGCGCGCGCCTTTAGCTGGCGCGTTACCGCCGAGCGCACCCTGGCCGCCTATGAGGCCGCTGTGCGGCATGGGTGAAGTGTGGCTCCCGCCGATGCCATTCGGAGGGGTACGGGGATGCTGTGCCCCTACCACCAGAATACCGCTGGCGCATTCCGCAACGGCGCTGCCCCAGGTACCGTTTTCGTCGCGCTGCACCGCAGCATATGGCTGCCCGGGCCACCGTCGGCTGGCGAGGAAGCCGATGCGCCAGCGGTATCAAGGTGTGGCATGCTTCCCCGCGCGCGCCGCGCGACCAGGATTCGGGATCTCGGTACGCTCGCTACCGGCTCGTCCCGCCCCGCCCCCCCTGACCCTCCCGCCGGGGAAGGGAACCGCGCGCCTCCCCCCAGCGGGGGGAGGCTGGGAGGGGGGCGAACCACCGCGCGCGGCACGCTGCCGCGGGTCAACCCGGCAACTAGCATCTCACGCGAGCCTCCGGCTCGCGCCACCTGGCCCTGCCCCCGCACACCCGCAGACCCCAGGGCAAAACCCTCCGGTTGCGCGCCGAGGACATCAGGTTTCTCCAGGCCTCTGGAGCCTGGACAGTTTTAGCTGAAACGGCTACAATGCCAACTGTCGCAACCACGAAGCACCAGAGCCCCACTCGCGCCACGGATTGTCCACGCGCAGCACATAAGGAGCGCACATGGCCCGGCTGGAACAGGACATTCTCTTCACCCCGATCCCTGAGCGGATCGTCCGCCTCCGCGAACTGGCCTACAATCTCTGGTGGACCTGGCACCCGGAGGCCCAGGATCTCTACCGGCAGATTGACCCCGATCTGTGGGAACTGGACTACCACAATCCCGTGGAGTTCCTGCGCGACGTTCGCCAGCGCAAGCTCGAAGAGGCCGCAGCCAACCCGTCCTACCTGCAACGCTACGATGCGGTGATGAAGAGTCTTGACGCCTACATGGGCGCGAAGAAGACATGGTACACCCAACGGCACGGCGATGCCACCGATGTGCAGATCGCGTATTTCTCGGCTGAATTCGGGCTCCACGAATCCCTGCCGATCTACTCGGGCGGTCTGGGCATTCTCTCCGGCGACCATGTGAAGGAAGCGTCGGATATGGGGCTGCCGTTTGTGGCCGTCGGCTTCATCTATCCGCAGGGCTACTTCCGCCAGCGACTGGACCCGAGCGGCTGGCAGCAGGCCGAGTACAACAAGCTGAACTTCGCCGATGTTCCAGCCATCCCCGCGCTCGACCCGGACGGGCGCGAGGTGGTGGTCGAAGTCGAGTTGCCTGGACGCACCATCTACGCCAAGGTGTATAAGTTCCAGGTGGGCCGGGTCAACCTGTACTTGATGGACACCGATATTCACCCCAACAGCCCGCAGGACCGGGAACTCTCGGCGCGGCTCTACGGCGGCGACCAGGAGATGCGCATCTCGCAGGAACTGGTGCTGGGCGTGGGCGGCGTGCGGGCATTGCGCCGCCTCGGCTACCGGCCCACGGTCTGGCACATGAACGAGGGCCACTCGGCCTTCCTGGTGCTCGAGCTCTGCCGCGAGCAGGTGAACCAGGGCGTGCCCTTCGAAGAGGCCATGCAGCAGGTGAAGGCCCATAGCGTTTTCACCACCCACACGCCGGTGCCTGCCGGCAACGACGCCTTCCCCCTGCCGATGATGGAGAAGTTCTTCTGGAGCTACTGGCCGCAGTTGAACCTGACTCGCGATGAGTTCATGGCCCTGGCGCTCCAGGAGCAGCAGTGGGGGCCGACCTTCGCAATGACGGCGCTGGCCCTGCGCTTCTCGGAGTACCACAACGGGGTGAGCAAGCTGCACGGGCACGTGGCGCGGGGGATGTGGCAGTGGCTCTACCCGGGCAAGAGCCAGGACGAGGTGCCGATCAGCGCGATCACCAATGGGGTGCATACGGCCACCTGGCTGGCGCCGGAGCTACGCGCGCTCTACGATGCCTACCTGGGCAAGAACTGGGAAGAGAACCTCGATGATCCGAAGGTCTGGCGCAAGGTCTACCAGATCCCCGACGAGGTGCTCTGGAACGCCCGCCAGACGTTGAAGCGCCAGATGATCGCCTTCGCCCGCCAGCGGCTGCAGGCGCATTACCGCTTCGTCGGTCAAAGCGCGCCGATCTGGCCGGTGCTGGAAGAGGGCGTGCTGACCCTGGGCTTCGCGCGGCGCTTCGCGACCTACAAGCGCGCCACGCTGCTGTTCAAGGATCTGGAGCGACTCAAGTACATCCTCAACCGGCCCGATAAGCCGATCCAGATCGTCTTTGCCGGCAAGGCCCATCCCAGGGACGATCCGGGCAAGCACTACATCCAGCAGGTCTATCAACTGGCCATGCAACCGGGCCTGGCGGGGCGCATCGTGTTCCTCGAAGAGTACGATATGGCCGTGGGCCGCGCCCTGACCCAGGGGGTGGACGTGTGGCTGAATACCCCCCGCCGCCCCTACGAGGCCAGTGGCACCAGTGGGATGAAGGCCAGCCTCAACGGCGTGCCCAACTGCTCGGTGCTCGATGGCTGGTGGCCCGAAGCCTACAATGGCAAGAATGGCTGGGCCGTCGGTGAGGAACGCGAGTACATCAGCCAGGACGAGCAGGACTGGAACGACGCTCAGTCGCTCTACAATCTGTTGGAGCACGAGATCGCGCCACGCTACTACGAGGGGCGCGATGCCAATGGCGTTCCGACGGCCTGGGTGCAGATTTGCAAGGAGGCCATCGCCACGGTTGCGCCGACGTTCAGCCTGCGCCGTATGTTGACCGAGTACGTCGAGCAGTTCTATCTGCCGGCCGCGGGGTACGGCGTGCCGGTGAAATAACCCATGGCCCGGCACCTGCATGCGCGGCCCATGGAGACGACGGCGCCCGCGCCGGACAGCTCCGCGTCGCTCGCGGGGATCTTCGCCCGGCTGCGGGCGCACTTCGGTCCCCTCACCGGCCCGGGGGCCGCGCGCCCCTGGTGGCCGATTTTTGGAACAGACGCCCCCTTCGAGATGCTGGTCGGCGCGGTGCTGGTGCAACAGACGCGCTGGGAAACCGTCGAGGGGGCGATTCTGCGTCTGCTTGCGGCCGGCTTGCTCAGCCCACGGGCCATCGCCGAAACTGCTCCCCCAACCCTGGCGGAGTTGATCCGTCCCGCGGCATTTTACGGCCAGAAGGCGACGGGCTTGATCGCCATCGCCCGGCACATCGTCGCCGGCTACGATGGCGACACCGCGCGCATGCTGGCCCGCCCCACAGCGCAGGTTCGCGCCGAACTGCTGCATCTGCCCCGCATCGGCCTGGAAACCTGCGATGTGATCCTGCTGTACGCCGGCGGTCACCCGGTGTTTGTGGTTGATGCCTACACACGACGGCTGTTTGAACGGGTTGCGCCGGCGCTCAACGCCGGCATGGATGGCGGCCTGACACCGGCGCCGCCCCCCTGGCAACGGCCCTACGAGAGCCTGCGCCGGACCATCGAAACCGAACTGCGCCAGGACGACCCTGCCCCACTGTACGCCGAGTACCACGCGCAGATCAACGAGGTGTGCGTGCGCTACTGCCTGACGCGGCCCCGCTGCGACGGGCCGCCCGCGCGCCGCGTCTACAGCCGCCAGGAGGGCCGCGAGAGCTACCTCGGTCGCCAGGACGGCTGCCCGCTCCGTCCGGTGTGCGCGTGGTATCGCCAGTCACTATGAGGAGCGCCCATGGCCCGACCGGGCGTCGCGCCAGCGAGCAAATCCGCCGGTACCCTGGCCGAGGTGCTGGCCGTCTTTCTCCGTCTGGGCCTGACATCGTTCGGCGGGCCGGTGGCCCACATTGGCTACCTCCGCGAGGAGATCGTCGTACGGCGCGGCTGGGTGGACGAGGCGACCTACGCCGATATGGTGGCGCTGAGCCAGTTTCTGCCCGGACCGGCGAGCAGCCAGGTGGTCATCGCGCTGGGCAGCGCCCGCGCCGGCCTGGTCGGGGGGATAGTGGCCTGGCTGGGCTTTGCGTTGCCTTCGGCGCTGGCCATGACCCTCTTCGGCCTGGGGTTGAACACCTTTGGCGCGTACGTCAGCCCCGGCTGGCTCCACGGCTTGAAAGTGGTCGCGGTCGCCGTGGTTGCCCAGGCGGTCTGGGGCATGGCCCTGCGCCTGGCCCCCGACCGACCACGGGCGACGATCGCCCTGGCGGCGGCGGTGCTGCTGGTGCTCTGGCCAACCGGGCCGGGTCAGGTGCTGGTGATCCTCGCGGGCGGCCTGGCGGGCTGGCGGCTGTTGGGTGGGTCGGTTGGCGCTGAGGCGCCAACCGGCGCGGCTATTGCGACGCCACGGGCACTTGCCTGGGGCAGCGCGGCGGCGTTGCTCCTCTGCCTGCTGGGCGCGCCCCTGCTGGCCACCATCACCAGCAGTCAGGCCGTGGCGATGTTCGCGGCCTTTTTCCGCGCCGGGTCGCTCATTTTTGGCGGTGGCCACGTGGTGCTGCCGCTGCTGGAACGCTTCGTGGTCGCGCCGGGCTGGGTCAGCACCGAGCAGTTTGTGGCCGGCTACGGGGCCGCCCAGGCCCTGCCCGGGCCGCTGCTGACCTTCGCGGCCTTCCTTGGCGCCATGAGCGCCACGCCCCCCAATGGCTGGAGTGGGGCGGCGCTGGCGCTCGTGGCCATTTTCGCCCCCTCCTTCCTCTTCCTCTGGATGACCCTGCCCCTGTGGGGCAGGTTACGGCGCAAACCGGCGGTGCAGGCGGCCTTGCAGGGGATCAACGCGGCAGTGGTGGGCCTGTTGCTGGCCGCGCTCTACCACCCCGTGATCACCAGCGCGATCCGCCAGCCGCAGGACGTCGCCCTGGCCCTGGCGGCCTTCGGCTTGCTCCAGGTCTGGAAGGCGCCACCGTGGCTGGTGGTGGCGCTGACGGCCCTGGGCGGGGCCGTATTATCCTAACGTGAACATAGGCTCTCGAAGAGGGGCATGGGGAAACCGGGTTTCCCCAGCCTCGCCCGCGGGAGGGTTTGGGAGGGCGTAGCCCTCCCAGGAAGAACCTATTTTCATCCTGTTCGTGTGCGGCGGAGCCGCATGGGCGGCTGAGGTGACCATGGTTCGCAGGGTTCTGCCCCCCTCCCAGCCTCCCCCCGCTGGGGGGAGGAGCCGGGTTCCTTCCCCCAGCGGGGGGAAGGTCAGGGAGGGGGCCGTCACCGTGCCCGCGGAGCCGTGGCGCGGGCGGGACGCCCGCGCTCCCGGGCCGGTTGCATCGGGCGTGGTGCGCCATGCGCATGGGGCCTGACGTGTACATACGCCCTCGGCGAGGGGCGTGGGGAAACCGGGTTTCCTCACGCCCCCGCCCCGCAGGGGCATGGGGAAACCGGGTTTCCCCATGCCCCCACCCGCGGGAGGGTTTGGGAGGGCGCAGCCCTCCCAGGAACAACCGTATGTTCATTGCGGCGGTGTGCGGCGGAGCCGCATGGGCGGCTGAGGTGACCATGGTTCGCAGGGTTCTGCCCCCCTCCCAGCCTCCCCCCGCTGGGGGGAGGAGCCGGGTTCCTTCCCCCAGCGGGGGGAAGGTCAGGGAGGGGGCCGTCACCGTGCCCGCGGAGCCGTGGCGCGGGCGGGACGCCCGCGCTCCCGGGCCGTTTGCATCGGGCGTGGTGCGCCATGCGCATGGGGCCTGACGTGTACATACGCCCT
>Ga0272446_1000255_pt1 | contig 84663 bp, 86 predicted proteins | sample YNPCB0061_FD_194587 | JGI IMG/M metagenome (GOLD analysis project Ga0272446, IMG submission 194587) | Hot spring microbial mat communities from Yellowstone National Park, WY, United States - YNP-CB-006-1 | ecosystem: Environmental > Aquatic > Thermal springs > Hot (42-90C) > Sediment | place... | reverse complement strand
CCGCCGCTCCCTGGCCCTCCCCCCACGGAAAAATCATTATTCTCTTTGCAGAGCACAGGGCATAATCGGTAAAGAGAAAATCGAAGATTTTTGCCGGCGCTGGAAGATCAGCGAATTTTCTCTGTTCGGCTCGGTCCTGCGGGGGGACTTTCGTCCGGATAGCGATGTTGATGTATTGGTAAGCTTTGCTCCCGATATTCCATGGAGTCTCTTTGACTGGATTGAGCAGTACCGGGACAAATTCACTATATTGCCAATTTGGCAACGGAAAGCCAAGGCACAAACTTTTGGTGGTATACCCGAAAGCTGGAGATCGCCTCAGCAGTGAACAAATGCAAGAAATCTTGGCTTCGGGTTCAAAAGGCCATGAAATGTGCTTCTCATGCTTCGGGCGTTGCAGATATTGATTTAAATGTATTGAGTTAGAATTGAGCATCCTAATGAAAGTAATTTCAGAAAGATATGATTACTTAGGGGCTTAAATATGAAGCGTCAACTTACGGCGATTATTGAGCGGGAAGGCGACGGCTACGTGGCTTTATGTCCGGAGCTTGATATCGCCACCCAGGGAGAAACTATAGAAGAAGCACGCCGCAACCTCCAGGAAGCCCTGGAGTTGTTTTTTGAGGCAGCTTCAAAGGAGGAAATCCAAGATCGCTTCCGGGGAGAGATTTATGTTACTCAAGTTGCGGTAGCGGTTGGGTAAATTTCGTGTCCTTTCCGGAACAGAAGTTTGTCAAATCTTATCGAATCATGGATTTAGAGAAGTTCGCCGCCGGGGCAGTCATATTTTGATGCAGAAAATTCTTCCTGGCAGCACCATAACAATTCCAATTTCTGACCACAGGAATTTAAAAATCAGCACGTTACTATCAATTTTTCGGCAGTCAGGAATTCCCAAAGGTGAATTCGAATCATAACTGCTATGTTTTCTAAGCATTTTTTTAAGGATCTCTAACCCTGGACCAGCTAAAGTTATTCAACATGGAAGCACGACACGTACCGATTAATATTGAGGATGAAATCCGCAAGTCCTACCTGGAGTATGCCCTGTCGGTCATCATCGGCCGGGCGTTGCCGGACGTGCGGGACGGCTTGAAACCGGTGCACCGACGAATTCTTTATGCCATGGGGGAAGCGGGCAACGACTACAACCGCCCCTACCGCAAGAGTGCGAGAATCGTGGGTGACGTCATCGGTAAATACCATCCCCATGGCGACGTGGCCGTCTATGACGCCGTGGTGCGCATGGCCCAGGACTTCTCCCTGCGCTACCCCCTGGTGGACGGCCAGGGCAACTTCGGCAGCATCGACGGCGACGCCCCCGCGGCCATGCGGTACACCGAAGTGCGCCTGTCCCGGCTGGCCCACGAACTCCTCCAGGACCTGGACAAGGACACGGTGGACTTCGTCGCCAACTATGACGGCTCCATGCAGGAGCCCCTGGTGCTGCCCACCCGCCTTCCCAACCTGCTGGTGAACGGCGGCTCCGGCATTGCCGTGGGCATGGCCACCAACATCCCGCCCCATAACCTGGATGAAGTCTGCGACGCCCTGCTGGCCTACCTCGACAACCCGGAGATGACGCTGCCCGAACTCATGAAAGTCCTGCCCGGGCCAGATTTTCCTACAGGAGGTTATATTTACGGAGCTGAGGGCATTGCCGAGGCTTACGCCACCGGCAAGGGACTGCTGAGGATCAGGGCCAAGGTGACGATTGAACGCAAAGGTGGCCGGGAGACCCTGGTGGTGCGGGAGCTCCCCTACCAGGTCAACAAGGCCCGCCTCATCGAGCGCATCGCCGAGCTGGTGAAGGATAAAAAACTCGAAGGCATTTCGGAAATCCGGGACGAATCCGACCGGGAAGGACTCAGGGTGGTGATCCAGCTCAAGAAGGACGAGCCTGCCCAAACCATCCTGAACCAGCTTTACCTGCACACCCAGATGCAGGTCACCTTCGGCATCAACCTGGTGGCCATCGTGGAAAACCGCCCGGAGCTGTTGAATCTCCGGGATCTGCTGCGCCATTTCCTGGCCCACCGCCGGGAAGTGATCCTGAGGCGCACCCGCTACGAACTCAAGCAGGCCGAGGCCCGGGCCCATATCTTGGCAGGCCTGCTCATTGCGCTTGATCACCTGGACGAAGTCATCGATCTCATCCGGGCGGCTCCGGACGCCGCCACGGCCAAGGAGCACCTGATCAGCCGCTTTGCCCTGGACGACATCCAGGCCCAGGCCATCCTGGACATGCGCCTGGCGCGCCTCACCGGTCTGGAGCGTCAGAAGATTGTGGACGAAGCCAGGGAGTTGGAGGCAGCCATCGCCCGCTTCAAGCTTATCCTGGCAGAAGAGGAGCAGGTCAAGGCCCTCATCGCCGAAGAATTGCGGGAACTCAAGGAAAAGTTCGGTGACGCCCGCCGGACCGAGATTATTCCCCAGGCCCAGGAACTCACCGACGAGGATCTGATCGCCGATGAAGAAATGGTGGTGACCATCAGCCACCGGAGCTACATCAAGCGCACTCCTCTGAACATCTACCGCAGCCAGCGCCGGGGCGGCAAGGGGCGCATGGGGATGTTCACCCGGGAAAACGACTTTGTCTCCCAACTCTACGTGGCCACCATGCACAGCTATTTCCTGGTCTTCACCAACACAGGCCGGGTGTTCTGGATCAAGGTTCACGAGATTCCGGCAGGCTCCCCCACGGCCCAGGGCAAGGCCATCGTCAACCTGGTGAATCTCGCCATGGAAGACAAGCTGGCCACAATCCTGCCGGTGAGGGAATTCGTGGAAGGTCCCTCTCTTGTCATGGCCACCAAGCAGGGTATCGTCAAGAAGACGGACCTCATGAATTTCTCCCGGCCCCGGAAGGGCGGCATCATCGCCATTAACCTGGACGAGGGCGATGAACTGGTGGGCGTGGGGCTGGCCGAGCCGGATCAGGACATTTTCCTGGGGACGCGCCAGGGCAAGGTGATCCGCTTCCTTTCCGCCGAGGTACGTGACATGGGCCGGGCGGCCCGGGGAGTCAAAGGCATCGACGTGTCCGGGAAAGACGAAGTGGTGGGCATGGAGGTGGTTCTCCCCGAGGGAATCATTCTGACGGTGACGGAACGGGGCTTCGGGAAACGCACCCGGGCTGACGCCTATCCCCGGCACCACCGGGGCGGCCAGGGAGTAAAGGGCCTGCACATCACCTCGAAAAACGGCCCGGTGCTTGGCCTCCTCCAATTGGGGCCTGACGATGAAATCATGCTGGTCACTGACCGGGGTAAGATCATCCGGATCGCGGCCCAGGATATCCCGATCGTTGGCCGCGTCACCCAGGGCGTGAAACTGATGGATGCCGATCCCGAGGAAAAAGTGGTCAGCGTGGCCAAGGTGGTGGAAAAGGGCGATGACGGCGAAGCCGGTTCCTGAGACCCCGACCCTGGCCGTAATCGGCGCCGGCAGTTGGGGTACAGCTCTGGCCCATCTCCTGGGAGAGAAAGGCCACACCGTGCGCTTGTGGGTGTTTGAGCCGGAGGTTTACCAGGAACTGGCCCGGGACCGGGTCAATTCTACGTTTCTGCCGGGAGTGCACCTCTCAGGCCACATCAGTTTCACCCAGGATTTCAGCGAAGCCTTGCGGGGGGCGCAGGTGATCGTCATGGCCGCGCCCTCCCATGTCTTCCGGGATCTGCTGGGCGAACTAGCCCCCCACCTGCCCTCGGCCGCGGTGCTCCTTTCTGCCACCAAGGGCATCGAAACCAAGACTCTCCTGACTATGGACGGGGTGGTCCGGGAGATCCTGGGGGCAGAGGTTCCCTATGCCGTGCTGGGGGGGCCCAGCTTCGCCCGGGAAGTGGCGCAGAAACTGCCCACCGCGGTCACTATCGCCTGCCGGGACAGTAAGGTGGCCCATCGCCTGCAACGCTTCTTTTCTACGGCCTATTTCCGCGTATATACCAGTTGGGACGTCACCGGTGTGGAATTGGGGGGGGCCCTGAAAAACATTTTCGCCATCGGCACCGGCATCCTGGAAGGCATGGGCCTCAAAGACAATTCCCGAGCCGCCCTCATCACCCGGGGGCTGGCGGAGATGACTCGCCTGGGTCTGCGTCTGGGAGCCAATCCCATGACCCTGGCCGGTCTGGGGGGCCTGGGGGATTTGGTCCTCACCTGCACCTCCCGCCAAAGCCGCAACTTCCAAGTAGGACTGCGGCTGGGACAGGGGGAGACTCTGGACCAGATTCTGGCCAGCACCCAGATGGTGGCCGAAGGAGTGAAAAACGCCCGGGCCTTTCACCTGTTGGCCCAGCACCTGGGCGTGGAAATGCCCCTGGTGGATGCGGTCTATAACATACTCTATGAGGGACTTTCTCCCAGGGAAGCCGCCAGGAAGCTCATGAGCCGGGAGCTCAAGGACGAACTGGAGGCCATGAAAGATATCTGGTAGACAACCTGCCTCTCATGATTTCCTGACGGATTGCCGATTGAGATGATTACCGCCGAAAGAAGGCTTCCGGAGAACGTTCAGGCGCCTTTTGCCTGCGAGGTCAGGTCGAGGGAGTGGATGGTATGAGCAAATGCGAAGTCATCAGCGTCAAGGACGAACGACCTTATATTTTTGACCATTTCGATACCTCTATCCCCTGCCTGGGGGAACCCAAGGTGGATTCCCCCATTAAGAGCATTCCCCTGTTCACCCGCAACGGCAAGCTGGTGGAAAAAAGTTTCGTGGAAGATGCTGAAAAGGTCCTGGTTTACGACACCCTGGAATACCTGGAGCAGCTTCCCCACGAATGCGAGCCCCTGGCCTTCGAGGTGGCCGGTCCCCGGGCCAAGATTTTCTATGATGCCGCCAAGGTCCACTGCGCCATCGCCACCTGCGGAGGCTTATGTCCCGGCACCAATGACGTTATCCGGGCCATCGTTTTAGAACTGCACCACTTGTATAATGTGCGCCATATTTACGGGGTGCGCTACGGCTTTCAGGGCTTTATTCCCCGTTACGGCCATGATCTCGTGCGCCTCACCCCCGACGAGGTGGCGGATATTCACAACTATGGGGGCACCATCCTGTCTTCCTCCCGGGGCGCCCAGGACATCGAGGAAATCGTCGACGCCCTGGAGCGCCTGAATCTCAGCATCCTCTTTCTCATCGGCGGGGATGGCACTTTGCGGGCGGCAAACCTCATCTGTGAGGAAATTCAGGCCAGGGAACTCAAAAAAAGCGTCATCGTTATCCCCAAGACCATCGACAATGATATCCCCCTGGTGTCCCGCTCCTTCGGCTTCGACACCGCGGTGGAGATGGCCACCGAGGCTATCCGGGCGGCCCATACCGAAGCCCTGGGCGCGCCCAACGGCATCGGCCTGGTGAAGCTCATGGGCCGCTATGCCGGCTTTGTGGCTGCCAATGCGGCGCTGGCCCTCAGGGAAGTCAACTTCGTGCTGATCCCCGAATCGGATTTCGACATGGACGGCGACCAGGGGTTGCTGGCCTGCCTGGAAGAGCGCCTCAAGCGACGGGGTCATGCCGTTATCCTGGTAGCCGAAGGCGCCGGCCAGAAATTTTTCAATGAAGATGAATTGCCCCGGGACGCCTCGGGCAACATCAAGCCCGGCGACATCGGGACCTATCTGTCAGAGCGCATCAGGCTGCACCTGGCCGCCAGGGGCGTGGACGTCAATCTGAAATACATCGACCCGAGCTACATGATCAGGAGCATGCCGGCCAACTATAACGATCGCATTTATTGCGGTTTTCTGGGGCAAAACGCCGTGCACGCCGGCATGGCCGGCAAGACCGCCATGCTGATCTCCCGCTGGCACGGCCACTTCGTCCATGTTCCCATCAAGGCCGCGGTGGGGAAAACCAAGGAGGTGGACCTGGATTCCCCCCTCTGGCGGAGCGTCCTGGAGTCCACCGGCCAGCCGCCGCTGAAGAATGTATGATGTCAGTGATCGCGATTACCGGTTACTGAAAAGGCAAATTACATGCAGGATATCAACAAACGGCCGGTCTTTTCCTGCCGGCAATGCGGCGAGTGTTGCCGGGGAGAAAGGGGCATCCTGGTGGCCCCGGTTGAACAGGCGGCCATGGCTGAGTATCTGGGCCTTGACCCGGGCGATTTTGCCGCCCGCTACCTGATAGCTACGCCTTTGGGCCCGCAACTTGCCAGCCGCAACGGGGCCTGCGTCATGCAAGAGGCCAACCTCTGCCTGGTACATCCGGTCAAGCCCCGCATCTGCCGTGAATGGCCTTATCTTCCGGCGCTCCTGAACCACGCCGACGAATTTGCCGCGGCCAAAGAGGCCTGTCCGGGTCTGGCGGTGGATGCCGGGCACCAGGAATTTGTGGAAGAAGCGCAGGAAATCAGAAGATGAGAAGAGTTGCCGTCACAAAATCCGGGCCCCATCCCTAAAACTTTCCCAATTATCCTTTCAAGTCTCTTTCCATTTCCATGAAAATCCTGTACTAACACAGAAATACCTTAGGGGGAATCGAGAAGCTCATGATGAAACGCCGTTTCTTGCGGGGTCTGGCCGTCCTTATGGCCGCGTTGATGTGTACCACTGTGGCGCTGGCCGCCCCTGCCCAGGAAAATCAGGAAAACGGGGAACAGTATTTTACCGCCGGCCTGGCCGCCCTGAAGGATGGGGACGGGGTTCAGGCTGCGGCCCAATTCACCAAGGCCCTGGAGGTCCAGCCGGATTGGGTGGAGGCTTACGTCAACCGCGGACAGGCTTATGTTATCCAGGGCGAATGGGACAAGGCCCTCAAGGATTTTGATCAGGCCCTGAAACTGGACCCGGAAAGCTTCGAAGCCCTGTATAACCGGGGGCGGGTTTATACCCAGATGGGGGAACCGGAAAAGGCAATAGCCGATTACACGGCAGCTCTGAAACTGCACAAAAACGACTGGCAAGTTTATTACAACCGGGGCAACGCCTTTCTGGACGCCGAAAAGAACCAGGAAGCCCTGAAGGATTACAACCAGGCCCTGAAACTGGACCCGAAGAATCCGGCGATCATCCACAACCGGGGACTGGCCGAGCTCGCTTTGGGACAGGCAGATCAGGCCCTGGAGGACTTCGGCAAGACCCTGACCATTGATCCCAACTTTGCCCGGGCCCAGTATAATCGGGGCCGGGCCCTGGAAAAACTGGGACGCCTGGCCGAGGCCCGTGGGGCTTATCGGACTTTCCTCCAGGAGGCCAATCCCACCCAGGAGAAGCCTTTGCTGGAGAAGGCCCTGGAACGCCTGAAGGAATTGAAAGAAAAAGGCAGCTGAGGTCTGGGTGCAGGGAAAAACCGGTCGTCAACAAGGCGCAGGCTGAAGTCTGCGGCTACAAGACTTGCACCTTGCACGGGAAAACCCGCAGGTGTAAAAACACCATGAGCTTGGGTCCCGCATCCGTATTCCGTATAAGGTATACGCGGTCCCCGAGCCAACCCTTCATCATCTTTGCGCCATGGCTTTTTACGTCACCACCCCAATCTATTATGTAAATGCCGAGCCTCACCTGGGGCATGCCTATACCACCGTCGTTGCCGACGCTCTGGCCCGGTTCCACCGGCTTATGGGGGAGGAAACCCGCTTCCAGACCGGCACCGACGAGCACGGCGACAAGATCGTGGAGGCCGCGGAAAAACTCGGCCTGCCGGTCAAAGACTTTGTGGACCGCATCAGCAATACCTTCCGGCGCACCTGGGATGAGCTCGGCATCAGCTATGACTATTTTGTGCGCACCACCCAGCCTGCCCACATGCGGGTGGTGCAGGAAATTTTGGGCAAGCTGTACGACCAGGAGGATATTTATTTCGGAGAGTACGGCGGCCTGTATTGCTACGGTTGCGAGCGCTTTTACCTGGAACGGGAACTCGTGGACGGCGCGTGTCCCGACCACCGGACGCCCCCCACCTTCATCAAGGAAGAAAACTATTTTTTCCGCATGAGCCGCTATCAGGACTGGCTTTTGGGGCATATCGAAGACTACCCGGACTGGATTCGGCCCGAACGGTATAAAAATGAGGTGCTGGGCTTTTTACGGGAGCCTCTGGAAGACCTCTGCATTTCCCGTCCCACCGCGCGCCTCACTTGGGGCATCCCCCTGCCTTTCGACGAGCGCTACGTGACCTATGTCTGGTTTGATGCCCTGATCAACTACCTGAGCGGCGTGGGCTACCCCGACGGAGCCGATTATAAGAAATTCTGGCCGGGGGTTCATCACCTCATCGCCAAGGATATTCTCAAACCCCACGCCATTTACTGGCCCACCATGCTCAAGGCCGCGGGGATTGAGCCGTTCCGGCAGCTCAACGTCCACGGTTACTGGCAGATCGACGAAGGGAAGATGTCCAAGAGCCTGGGGAACGTGGTGGAACCCCACGCCTTGGTCGAAGCGTACGGCGTGGACCAGGTGCGCTATTTTTTCCTCCGGGAGATGGTGTACGGCCTGGACGCCAGCTTCAGCGAGCAGGCCCTTCACACCCGGATCAACTCCGACCTGGCCAACGACCTGGGCAATCTCTTTGCCCGGAGCCTGGGCATGGCCTTCAAGTACCGCAAAGGGATGGTGCCGGCTCCGGGCGACAGGGAGGCCGCGGATAAGGAGGTGGCGGACCAGGCCCAGGAAACCGCCGCCGACTTTCTCCGCCTGTTCCCGGATCTGGAGTTCCCCAAGGCTCTGGCCCGGGTCTGGGAGTTTGTGGGACATTTAAATCGCTACATTGTGGCCGCCGCGCCCTGGGAATTGGCCAAGAATGAGGCCGGCCAATCCCGCCTGGACACGGTGCTGTACCACCTCCTGGAGGGCTTGCGCCTCCTGGCGGTGCTCCTGAGACCGGTGATGCCCGACAGCACCGGGAAAATGGCAGGGCAACTGGGTCTGCCGGCCTCCTGGGACCGGCCGCTCCCCGAGGTCCTGAAGTGGGGCGGGCTTGCTCCGAAGACCGCGCTCAGCAAGGGCAAGGCCCTGTTCCCCCGGCTGGAATAGCGAGAAAGCAGTATCAATAAGACAGCCGCCACCTGTACGGGTGCCCCTCCTGAGATGGCGCAACTGTTCGGACTTTTTCCAGACCCATCAACCTTGGACTTTTAACCGCCGCATGACCAACCCATCACCCAGCCGCTTACGGCAGTTCGGCCTGAAATTGCTGAGCATTGCCGGCGGTCTGTTGGCAGCCCTGGTCATTCTGGAAATCTTCCTGCATATTCTCGGCCCCGGCCATCTGTACCGCACCCCTGACGACATGCTGGCCACCTTTGATTACCGCCTGGGGCACGGCCTGTACAAGCCCAACCGGCAGGGAGAAATGGACGTCCCCTTCGGCGACCTGGTGGCCCTGGACCGCAAAACTCAGCCGTTCATCGCCGAACCCCGCCGGGTGCGCTACCACATTGATTCCGCCGGCTTTCGCAACGATGCGGACTATGCCGGACAGAAGATTCTCCTGGTGGGGGATTCTTTCATCGCCGGCAGCGGCAATACCCAGAAAGATCTGCTCAGCGCCCAACTTCAACGGGATTATGGCATCTCCGCCTATAACCTGGGCTTTCCCGGGGAACTGCACAGCTACGTGCGCTACGTGGAAGGTTTTTTCAAGACCCATCCGGGCGGTCCCAAGGCCTACATCTTCCTTTTTGAAGGCAATGACTTTCCCCTGCCCAGACCCGGCAGGGTGGCGCCGGCCGCACAGCACCCCGCCAACCCCTCCTCTTTTGAGATCGCCCGCAAGGAATTTCAGCAATCCCTCAAGGAACTGCTGATATACCGCTATACCTTCTCCTTCTATCACATACTCAAGGATCGGCTGTGGCCTTCCAGCCGTTCCAGGGTCATGGTGCTGCCCCTGAAGGGGCCCGGCCATCTGCGGATGGGCTTTTTAAAAGCATACGTCCGCGCGGCCGAACGGACTTCTTACGACGCCGGGGATGACTTTTTCGTCAAGCTGGTCCGCATCAAAGAGCACTTGGGGGGAATTTTCTTTATTCCGACCAAGTTTCGGGTTTATTATACTATGATAGAGGGAGGGTCCCGGCCACCGCTGCCCAACGCCCAGTGGGAGTATGTCCGGGCCACGGCCGACCGCCTGGGTGTGAGGTGCGTGGATCTTACCGGTCCCCTCCAGGAAGAATCCCGGCGGCTTCTTCCCGAGGGCAGGTTGACGTTCTGGAAAGATGACAGTCACTGGAACCGTTTTGGCATCGCGGTGGCGGCCCGGAAGGTTCAGGCGTTTTTGCAGCAGCATTAAGAGGGATTGGGTGCCTTGATGCACAAGCAGGGACCCCCTTGGAAGCCGGCGGTCCTGGTGGTTCTGGCCGCTACCCTGTTGCTCTGGGGTTGTGCCGGAGGCCGCAAGAAGTATGTTGCGCCGCCCCCGCCGACCCCCGCCGCCCCGCTCACCCCTGAGGCCTCGGCCCTGGAGCGGGTTATCGCCGAATATTACGGTGCACCTTACCGATCCGGCGGCACCACACCGGCCGGAGTTGACTGCTCCGGGCTGGTGATGGGGGCGTACAAACGACTGGGGCTGTCCCTCCCCCGCACTGCGGCCCAGCAGTATTTCTCCGGCCAACCTGTTCCCAGAAGCCAGTTGCGCTTCGGCGACGTGGTCTTCTTCAACCGCTATTGCCAGTATAGCAAGTCAGGCCCGTATATGGCCGCCATGCTGCCTGCGAGTTATGTCTCCCAGGTCTGCCACAACGGCATCTATTTAGGAGGCGGCCGGTTCGTGCACGCCTCTTCCCGGGGGGTGGAGATCGGCAACCTGAACGACGAAATCTGGCGCGCTTCCTTTCTGGGAGCCCGCCGGTTCTTGCCGGGGGAACTTCCCTGACAGGCTGTCAAAAAATGCTGTTCTTTTGTCATCCTGAACGCCGTGAATGATGTCAACCACTCGAAAATACGTGATTCTTTGCCTTGCTCAGGATGACAAGGCAGTTTTGGGGTGTTTTTTTACCGTCTGCTAAGTGATCAGGAGCCTGCGAGCGCGGTCCAGAAGCGTCTCATCTGGCGATTTTCAGGAATAACCAGTAGAATGAGAGGCAACCGGGTTCCCTTCAGGCTGTCACCGAACTAATCGGTAACCTATAGATTTTTGTCACTTTTTTTATAGAAAACCGGCAACCGAAACCCGCAAACCGCAGCATGAGGCCCTTCTGCTGGCACGCGGCGCCGCAGGCGGAACCAAATCATGAATGACCGGCAGGGCGAGCCCACGGTTCTCAAACCCTTTATCCCCAGAGGGCATCCCCTGGCCTATCTCTGGGTCGGAGTGCTCATCGGCGCCGGAGCCGCCCTGCTGGTGGCCTACCCCCTGATTCTGGTCATAAATCTCATTCATGATCACTTAACCTTCGGCGTGCCTTTTGATCTCACCCATGCCCTCAGCCAGGGTCTGAAACCGCGCAGGTGGCCGTACCTCATCATCTCCGGCCTGGGCGGGGCCCTGATCGGGGGCGCCCTGGGCCGCATCCTCCAGCGCATCCGGGAGAACCGCCTGCGGCTGGATAATCTGCACCATGAATTTGAGATCCAGGTAACCACCCTCAGGCATCATTACAAAAATCTGGCCCTGGGCATCCAGGGCTTTGCCAATCGCATCAAGAGAAAAATGGCCTGTCTGGAAGAACATTTCAAAGCCTGCGCCCGACAGGAGTGCCTCACCTACGGCCAGTTTTATCGGGATTTCGACTCCCTGCAGCAGAGTGTCGCCGTCCTGGAGGAAGCCTCTGAACGGCTGAATCACACCCTTGGTCAGGAATTGTTGTTTCTCCGCGCCCTTACCAGCAACAACCCGGCCCTGGAACCCCGGGATTTTTATCCTTTTCTGCAAAAGTGCGTCCAGGATCTCCTGGCCCTGCGTTTCCGGGACAAGGACCTGCGGGTGGACATTAACGGCCTGCCGCTGGGCGAAGTCCACGAAAGCCTGATTTTGGCCTTTGATCCCCATATCATGGAGGTTATCCTCCAAAACCTCCTGACCAATGCCATGAAAAACGGCAATCATATTCAGATCAGAGTCAGGGAGGGTCCCCCCAAGGTCCAGGTGGAAGTGGAGGACAATGGACCCGGCATGGATCTCAAAGATTTACAGCGCCAATTGCAGGCCCCCGGCAGACCCCGGGACGCGGAAAGCACTCACCTGGGCCTCAAGGTGAGCCTGCACCTGCTGGAAAAATGTCAGGGGCGCCTGCTGGCCCTTTGCCAACCCGGGAAAGGGGCCACCTTTATTGTCGAATTCCCCAGGTTGACCGTAAATCAGAACATTTCTTCTCAAGAAGAAGCCCAGGAAAGTAAGAATTTAGGCTGAGGTCAAAAAAGGTTGACCTGGCGGAGTCTGGAAAAGGAGAAGTGCATGTGGCAAAAAAGACCTTGGTTAGGATTGCTTGTGGTGGCACTGATGATGTTCGGGAGCGGCGGTTGGGTGTTTAACCCTGCCAACAAACCCGCCGGCGGGTTTGTCTGGAGCCGCTTTCAGACCCAAAAAATCCAGGAGGAGGAAGCCTCGCTGGCCAAGAACAATTATTGCCCCACCGGTGGGTGCGTGATTCGCCTGGACGAAGTCAAGCTCCAGCCGGTAAATGCCCTGCGGGGAGACATCCTGACTTTGACCACCAAGTATACCCTGCTGACCTCGAACAACCTGTCCGTCCCCATCACCATCTCCCGGGAACTCGTGGTCAGAGGGAAATCCCTGGGCCGGGTCAAGGCCATGAACTCCAACAACAGCAGCGGCACCTATGTGCAGACCATGAATTTTCAAATCCCGGTTGACGCCGAACCCGGGGTTTACACCCTGATTACCCGGATCAGCACCGGCTTCGGCATGGGGGAGAAGAGCATCGAGTTTCTGGTGAATTGACCCGCGGGGAAAAACTGTTCCGGTGCCTGGATTATCATCCTGAACGAAGCGATCAATCTCTCATGCGCAAGGAGTTGAGACCATCACTTCGTTCAGGATGACAGAAAACAGTTTTCCAGGTCTGCTAAATCCGGTTGCTTTCCGACGTCGTATCGGAAAATCCCGGGTTGCATCTGCTGCGCAGCGGCCCTTCCCTCGGGGGCCCCTCCCACCGGCCGGCCTGCTGTTCTTTCCCTTCCTTGCCTGCCTGGGGCTTTAAGCCGAAAATCACCCGCACGCCCCCGAGCATGGAAAACCGTGGGGACGAATAGCCATAGACCTGCTGATAGTTCTCGTTCAGGAGATTGTTGAACCTGGCCCAGACCTGCACCGTGTTGAAGTTGTGCCAATTCCGCACCAGATCGTAGGTCGCGGTGAAGTTCAGGACAAAATTGTCGGTATTGTCCACCAGCTTGGCATTGAAAAAGTACGGGGCCTCAAAGGAATACCGGATATCAGACCGCCAGCCGGTATAAAGGCCGGTGAGGTTGAGATTCAAGCGGTCGTGGGCGTAATTGGCCACCAGGCTGAAGGTGTTCCGGGGCCGGCGGGGCAGGGGCTTGCCGGCCTGGAAGAACAGGCTGTTGACGCCCCCGTCGTCAGTGACCCTGGTAAAGAGGTTGGTGTAAACCAGCCCCAGGGTGAGGCCCTTGGCGGGCTTGACCTGCACGGAGGATTCAATCCCGGCAATCCGCACCGCCCCGATATTTTCGAAGGTGGACAATTGGGGGAAATTCCGGGGGACGAAGGTTATCAGGTCAGTGAAGTAATTCTCAAAATACGTGACGCTCACCTGGGCATGGTTGTTCAAAAGGTATTGATCCACACCCACTTCCCAGGAGGTATTGCGCTCGGGCCTGAGGTTGGGGTTGGCCTGGGAGGTCTGGCTCCGGGAAAAGCTCTCCAGGAAAGTGGGCTCCTTGATGGCCTTGCCCCCGCCGGCCCGGATGACCGTGTCGGTCTCCGGGAAATACACCGAGGCCGACCCCCGGGGGATGAATTGCGGCGCGTCAAAGACACTGCTGTTTTCCACCCGGAAGCCCCCTACCAGGAAGAGCCGCTTCCACAAGTTAAGCTGCTCCTGGGCGTAATATGCCGTGGCCCCCCGCCGGGTCCCCAAAAACGTGTTGCCGGGCGTCGAAAAAAGTCCGGCCCCGGTCCAGATCCACTGCTTGAGATTTTCTTCCCGGCTAAAGAATCCGACGGTTGCAATACTTTCCACTTTTTCCCGGGAACCGAAACGGAAGTTGGAGAGATAATTGACAGAATAGCGGCGCTCCAGGTTCTGGGAAAAGTAGGACCCGAACAGGGCGTCGATATCTGTGGCCGTGGGGTTGGCCGGGTTGGAATAGTGCCGGTTGCGCACGCTCAGACCCAGGGTAAGCTGGTTCTGCCACCAGGGAAAGGGCCAATAATTGACGGTGAACCCCTGGATGGTGTCCTGCTTGGTGGTGTTCTGGTTGGGATCAAGGCCCGGGCCCCCCGCACTCTTGGGATCAAGCAGGTCCCCGCCGTTGACCGTGGGAAATCCGAAGAAGCTGGTGAGCATATAGCTGTAATAAGTAAAGGACAGGTTTTCCAGGGGGTCCCAATCGAACCGGCCCACAATGGTGTCATTCCGGAACTTGTTGTTGAGGGAGAGGATGCCCGGGTCAAAGACATGGCTGTATCCCAGGGAGTAACTGAAGGTTTTATACGACCCCAGCAGGCTGGCCCGGTATTCTTCCCGGAGCCAGCCGTTTTCCCCATGAGGGCCTGCGCCTGCCGCCAGATTCAGGGTGGCCGGCCCCGCCCCCTTCTGGGTCATGATGTTGACCACCCCCACCATGGCGTCAGCCCCGTACAAAGCGCTCATAGGCCCCCGCACCACTTCGATGCGGCTCAGGTTGTCGGTAGTCAGGGCATTGAAGTCGAAATCCCCCCCGGCATCATTCATCTGGATGCCGTTGAACAGCACCTGGGTCATGTTGGCGTTGCCGCCCCGGAGATACAGGGAGGTCGCACCCCCCTGGCTGCCGCTTTGGCTGACGGTGACCCCGGGTACATAGCGCAGCATTTCTTCCACCCGGACAGCCTGGCGTTCCTGGACCTGCTTGTCGGTGATGATCGTCACCGACTGGGTGCTGTCTTTGAGAGGCACGTCAGTCCCGGTGGCGGTGACCACCACGGGCTCCATTTCCACGACATCAGAGGCGGGTTCGCCTATCACTGCACTCCCCGCCGGGCTCGCCAATATCAGGATTGCTCCCAGCGCCCAAAAACCCCGCCATATTCTCATGTTCATTCCTTTCTTTTGAGAAATGGGGGCCGGGGAAGGAATACCTGGGGAACATGGCGAAGGGAAGCGCTGATGTTTTTCCCAACTGTTCGCCTGGTTCTCTTGTGCCCCCATCGCTGCGCCCCCGGCCCGCGCTGATTCTTAGCCGCACAACCGCACGGCCGGGCTCAAGGGGCGCAGGCGCCCCTGCTCCAGGGATTCAGCCACCATCAGGTCGATGCGGCCGCAGCCTCCCCGGGTCATCAGAAAATGCCAGGCATCTTCCACGGAAAAAAAGCCCGCATCCCGGGAGACCAGTTCCACCCGGTCGGCAGGATGCCCCAGAGAGCGACCTGCATCTTTCGGGTCATAGGGTTCCGGGAGCGGTGCGTTTCCCACCAGGTAAACGATGAGACCTTGTTTCATCACAACCTCCAGAGGATTGGAATCGCGGGAGGGAAACCCTCCCGTAAGCCGGCCCACCGCCCCTGGTAGCAAAAAAAAACCCCGGGTCATAAAGACCCGGGGAGTGCACCCAGCTTTCTTAATCCCAGGGGGACCCGAGGCGAGTCACCTCGGGCCGGCCTTTGGTCCCTGCCGCGGGGACGCCGGCCTACTGACGGGCAGGTCTTCTGACTTCCGGATCGCCCTACTCCCTGCGCCTTCCCCTGCCTTTTGCGGGCAAAGTGGCTGCTTGCAGGTTTCGTCCCCGGTTACAGCGGCGGGACCGTGCCGGATTTACACCGGCTTCCCTCTTATCCCCTCTTGGGGACCCGTCAGCTTCGTGTCTTACTATGGAAAATACCGTGGACCACGTCAAGAAAAAAATTTCTTCCAAAGCGCTCTTCTTAGGATAAAATAGTGCAAGGAGTTTTTTCAGGACTATTTCATGACCAGCAGTCCCTGCCCAACCGTCAATTACCTGCGACTCTCCATCACCGATCGCTGCAACCTGAGGTGCTTTTACTGCCTGCCCAGCCAGGGGTGGGAAAAACTCCCGGTCCAGGAGATCCTGCGCTATGAGGAATTCCTGCGCCTGGCCCGGGTGGCGGTTCTGGCCGGCATTCGCAAGGTCCGGGTCACCGGCGGAGAACCCCTGGTGCGCAAAGGGGTAGTGGATTTTTTACGCCGGCTCGGCGATACGCCCGGCCTGGAAGAGATGGCTCTCACCACCAACGGCGTGCTTCTGGCTGAAATGGCCGGGGACCTCTATGCCGCCGGCCTGCGCCACCTGAACCTGAGTCTGGATACCTTAAATCCCGAGCGTTATCAGGAGATCACCGGCGGGGATCATTTCCCTCGGGTGCTGACCGGCTTGTGGCGGGCATTGGCATTGGGGTTTCAGCCCCTTAAGGTTAATTGCGTGGTCCTCAAAGGCATAAACGACGACGAACTCATGGACTTTGCCCTCCTGGCCCGGGAACATCCTCTGCAGGTGCGCTTCATCGAGTTTATGCCCACAGTTTGCCAAAAGCATTGGCTCCGCCACTTTCTCTCCATGGACGAGGTGCGGCGCCGCCTTTCCTCCCTGGGCGTCATGGAAGAAGTGGCGCCCGAAGTCACCGCAGGTCCGGCCCGCATTGTCCATCCCACGGGATTTCAGGGCAACCTCGGTTTTATCAGCGCGGTTTCACATCATCACTGTCAGCAGTGCAACCGCCTGCGCCTCACCGCGGCCGGCCGGCTGCGCCCCTGCCTGTTCTCCCCCCAGGAACTGGACCTCAAAGGTCCGTTGCGCCAGGGCGCCGGCGATGAGGAACTCTGCCGCCTCTTCCGGCAGGCCATGAAGCAGAAAACCTGCTCCCCGCCCAGTCATTTAGTCAAGCCGGCCCACCCGGCCACCCCCATGGTGAGCATCGGCGGTTGAAGTTTTACTGACCCTGCTTAACTTCTCCCTGATGGGGGCGTCTAAAAGTGATATAGTGTTCACCACTTCGGCAATGAGGAGTCTGGCTGCATGAAATTGAGCATTGTTATACCTGTGTATAACGAAGAAAACACTCTCGAGGAAATTTTCCGCCGGGTCCAGGCTGCCCCCTACGACAAGGAAATCATCGTCGTGGACGATGCCTCGATGGACAAATCCCGGGACATCCTGGAGCAATTATCCCGTCAATACGATAACCTGAGAGTTTTTTTTCATGAAAAAAACCAGGGCAAAGGGGCGGCCCTGCGCACCGGCTTTGCCCAAGTCACCGGGGACGTGGTTATTATCCAGGATGCCGACCTGGAGTACGACCCCGTGGATTACCCGGCCCTGCTCGACCCCATCGAACGGGACCTGGCGGATGTGGTCTACGGCAGCCGCCTCATCGGCGCCCAGCCCCACCGGGTCCTGTATTTCTGGCATTATATGGGCAACCGCTGCGTCACCTTTTTGTCCAACATGTTCACCAACCTTAATCTTTCGGATATGGAAGTGGGCTATAAGGTCTTCAAGGCCGAAGTCCTGCGGGACATTGTGATAAAATCCAATCGCTTCGGCGTGGAGCCGGAGCTCACTGCCAAGGTGGCCAAAAAAGGCTGGCGGGTTTATGAAGTGCCCATCGGCTATTACGGTCGCGATTACGCCCACGGCAAAAAAATTACCTGGCGGGACGGTATTGCCGCCATCTATCACATCGTCCGCTTCCGTTTTTTTGACTGAGGCAATCTGACAGAAGGCGAGTGTTCGGCTCGAGTCGGGGCAGACCCCACCTTTGGCTGAACTCTCTCAAGGATGGGGACATGGGTGTGGAAGGAGCAGGCAGGGTGGGTTTAACATCAGCCCCTGCCCCCTCCCCGGCCCTCCTCTCACGAAACTTCACTTAACTTCACTTTGCGGGGCAGAGAGCATACAATTTTATCTTGACCGGGCATGGAGAAACAACCTTCCCAAGCACGCGATACCTCCTGTTTGACCCGGATACCTCCCCGGCCCCACTGGCTGGTCCGCCTGATCCTTCTTCTTTTTGTGCTCCAACTCGGTTGGCTGACCTGGCAGTTCCGCAAGGACATCAGTGACATGGCTCAGCGGGGATGGTCCCATAGGTGGGGAACCGCGGTCCGCGAGGAGGATCCCTTTTACCAATGGATTGCTGAAATGGGGCGAAATACCCCTCCCGGGGTTACCTATATTTTCCTGGACAACTACGAAGCCGGCAAGGAAGTGGAGGCCCGTTACCATCTTTATCCCCGGCAGCACCTCCTGCTTCTGCCCGAAGCCCCGCCCAGCCTGCTTTTCTACACGATCCGGCAGAATAACGTTACCTATATCTTCGATCGGGATGCCAAGCGGCCGCCGGGCCCGGGGCTACAGGCCGCTCTTGCCCTAGGAGCCGCGCAACCACTGAATCTACCCGGCCCGGGCCGGGCTTACCGGGTGAACCCGAAACTCATCACCGGGGGCTTTTATGATTGAGACCGCCCTGCTCCTGGGGCGCCTGGTCCTGGGATTGGCCGGAGTGATCATCGTGGGCTGCCTCCTGGTCACCTGGCTGGCCCCGGCATTTACCCGCCTGGAGAAGGCGGCAGCCGGTTTCGGCCTGGGTGCCCTGGTAATTACCTTGTGGATGCTGACCTTAAGCGGCCTGGGGGAATGTTTCACCCTGCCCCTGGTTATGCTCCCGCCTCTGGCCCTGGTGGCGGGGTTGTGGGGGGGGAAAAAATTATCTGTAGCCAGGCTCTCCAAGCGGGCAGGCTTCAAGGCCCAGACGTTTTTGAGGCCCCAAACTCCTTCGCCGACACCCTACGGCGTTTGGGACTGGGTGTTTATCAGCCTGCTGGCGATTTTTTTCCTCCTGGCCACGGCCCGGGCCGTGATGTACCCGGTGTGGGCCTGGGACGCCATAGCCATCTGGGGCTTTAAGGCCAAGGTTTTTTATCTGCAGGGGGCCATCAACCTGTGCGGCTTTGAGGCCCACAACTACTACCCCAATCTGGTGCCGCTGCTGGTCAGCTACCTGTACCTCTGGTTGGGGCAGGTGAACGACCACCTGGTGAAACTGGTCTTTCCTTTGTGGGGAGCGGCGCTGCTGGCGATGCTCTTCGGGATGCTGAAGCGCCTGGGTCTGACCCGCACCCAGGCCCTGGGCGTCACCACCTTTTTTGCCCTAAACGGCATTACCTTCATCTCCCACCTGTTTATCGTCTATGCCGACCTGGGCATGACCTACTTCGCCCTGGGGGCCGCAGGGTTCATCTATCTCTGGCTCACCGGGGCCGCCCCGCCCCGCACCCTGCCGGTGGCGGCCCTGTGCTTTGCGGGCCTGGCCTGGAGCAAATTCGAGGGGCCCCCCCTGGCCGTCACGATCCTGTTGGCCGCGGTTCTCACCCTCCTCTGGTTGAGACCCCCCGAATCAGGCCGCCGCCTGGCATCCCTCGCCTGGCCGGTGGGCGGTCTTCTCCTGGGTTACCTCCCCTGGCGGCTCTTTGCCCTGTCCCATGGCATCGAAACCGGCTCCGACCATATTCTGGGTTTTTACTGGAACCAACTGTTTAAGGCGCTCCCCGCCTTGGGCCGCGGCCTCATCAACCTCACCCAGTTCGGCATCCTCTGGCCCACGGCGCTTCTGGCCCTGACGGCAGCCCGGAGGAAAATCTTCACCAGCCCCCTGCTGTTTCTGGCCCTCTTCCTGGGCGGCAACTTTCTGGCCCTTCTTTTGGCCTACGCGGTGGCCCCCACCTCCCCCTTCGAGTTCCACCTCTATCTCCGGGCCACCCTGGACCGCCTGTTGCTCCACCTGGCGCCGCTGGCGGCCCTGGTGATCGGCGAAGGGCTGAAATTCTTGGAAACGGGGGAAGCCATGCCGGCCGGGAAGGTGCTTTCGTCAAGCTGAAGCAGGGGATAGTTTCGAACAGCCGCCCCCCCGGCTGTTCCTTTAAAGAGCAGGCAAAAACGCCCTTCTCCATTTCCACGGTAAGGTCTGATGCGACAAAAAGCTGGTAGAAAGAAAATAGGGTGGGAAAGGCCCATCTGACCTTTCCCACCCTGAGCAAGTGATGGGAATGGGGGGTGGGGGAAGGGACCGCCGCCCCGTGGCCCCCTCCCCACCTTCTACGCCGCCAATTTCTCCACCTTGACCGCGCAGGCCTTGAACTCAGGAATCTTGGCCGTCGGGTCAGAGGCCGGGTTGGTGAGCATATTCGCAGCGCTCTCGGCAAAATGGAAGGGAATGAACACCACTCCCCGATGGATGGTGTCTTTGATCTTGGCCTTGATCTGGATGGTGCCCCGCCGGGAACTCACCCGTACCCGTTCCCCGTCCTTGATATTCATTTTCCTGGCATCCTTGGGGTTGATCTCCACGTATCCTTCTTCCAGCTCGTGATGCAGGGTGGGGGAGACCCGGGTCATGGTGCCGGTGTGGTAATGCACAAAGGAACGCCCGGTGGTCAGCCACATGGGATACTCGTTGTCCACCACTTCTGCGGGCGGCTTGAAGTCGATGGGCGTAAAAGCCCCTTTGCCCCGGCTGAAGCGGTCCTTGTGGAGGAACTGGGTGCCCGGATGGTCTTCCGTGGGGCAGGGCCACTGGATGCCGGCCTTGGCCAGGCGGGGGTAGGTAATGCCCGCGTAGCTCGGGGTCAGGCTGCGGATCTCCTGGAAGATGTCCTCCGGCGAGTTGTAGTGCATGGGATAGCCGTATGTGGTGGACAGATCCTGGATGATTCGCCAGTCTGGCCGGGAATCGCCCTTGGGCGGCACAGCCTCCCGGACCAGCAGCACCCGCCGCTCGGTATTGGAAAAGGTGCCGCTTTTCTCCGCAAAGGACGTGCCGGGCAGCACAACATCTGCAAGCTTGGCGGTGAAAGTCAGGAAGATATCCTGGACGATGAGCAAGTCCAGTTTTTGCAAGGCGTGTTCCACATGATGGATGTCCGGATCACTGAGCATGGGGTTTTCCCCCACCACGTAGAGGGCCTTGATCTTGCCTTCCGCGATGGCCGGAATCATGTCCGTGATGGTCAGGCCCGGCTTTTTGGGAAGGTCCTTCCCCCAAGCCTTGGAGAACTTTTCATTGGCGGCCTCGTCAGCCACCGGCTGATAGCCCGAAAAGACGTTCGGGAGCCCGCCCATGTCGCAGGCGCCCTGCACGTTGTTCTGGCCCCGCAACGGATTTACGCCGCCGCCCAGCACGCCCACGTTGCCGGTGAGCATGGCCAGGTTGGCCAGGGACTTGACATTGTCCACCCCGGTGGTGTGCTGGGTAATGCCCATGCAGTAGACAATGGAGGCGGGCTTGGACTTGGCGTAGAGTTCCGCTATGGCCCTCAGCGACTCCACGGGGACGCCGGTGATTTCGGCCACCTTGTCGGGAGGATATTCCTCGACCTTGGCAGCCAGCTCGGCAAAGCCCTCGGTGCGCTCGTTGATGTATTCCTGGTCGTGCCAGCCTTCCTTGATGATGATGTGCATGAGGCCGTTGATCAGGGCCACATCGGTCCCCAGGTTTTGCTGGACCGCGATTTCTGCCTGTCCCGCCATCTGGATCTGCCGGGGGTCGGCGACGATGAGCCTGGCGCCATTGGCCTTGGCCCGAAAGATCCACTTGGCGGCGATGGGGTGGTTTTCCGTGGTGTTGGAGCCGATAATGAAAATACACGCAGCTTCCGTCAACTCAGGCAACGAGTTGGTCATTGCTCCGGAACCAAAGGCCGCGGCCAGACCGACCACGGTGGAGCTGTGTCAGAGCCGGGCGCAGTGATCTATGTTATTGGTGCCGATGGCGGCCCGGGCGAACTTGCTCAGCAGGAAATTCTCTTCGTTGGTGACCTTGGCCGAGGCCAGGACGCCCACAGCATCGGGACCGTAGGTCTCCACCACCTTCTTTAAGCCCTGGGCGGCGGTGCTTAAGGCTTCGTCCCAGCCGGCCACCGCCAGCTTGCCGCCCTTTTTTATGAGCGGCTTGGTCAGCCTGCGGTCGCTTTCTACGAACTCGTGAATATTCCAGCCTTTTATACACAGGCTGCCCTGGCTCACGGGGTGAGTTTTCACCGGCAGGGTGCCGACGATTTCGTCATCCAGAACCTCCAGCAGCACCCCACAGCCGCAGCCGCAATAGGAACAGGTGGAAAATACGGTGCGAAAATCCATGCATTGCTCCTAACTGGTTATTAATAAAGAACTATTAACTTTTACTCCCGGTATTGTTCATATTATCACAAATGTTCACCCAGTCAACGGAAAAGCCGGACAATATCATATGAATATCGTATATTTTTCAGCAGGGCGTCATCATCCCCATACAACAGAACCGCCCCAAGAGCGGGGCACAGCCCAAAAAAAACGGCGATGCGCCAGGCACCGCCGTTTCCGGGTGTCGCAAGAATGTGGCCCGTTATTCTTCGGCGGTCTTCTCTTCCTTCTTGCTCTTGATCAATTCGGGTTCGGCCGCCTCTTCTTCCGCCGCAGGTGCGGCTTCTTCCGCCCTGGCCGCGGTGGCGGAGACAATGACCTCTTCCGGGTCGGTCAGGATTTCCACGCCGCCGGGCAGTTGGAGATCCCGGACGTGAATGGCGTCGCCGATTTCCACCAGACCGGAAATATCCACCACCACCCGCTCCGGCATTTCCTGGGGGAGGCACTCCACCTCCAGTTCGGTCAAGGGGTGGACCAGAACGGCCCCGTAGGTTTTTATGGCGGGGGCAGTCCCGGTCAATTCGATGCCCACTTTGACGTGGGTCTTCTCGGTGAGCGACAGGGCCTGAAAATCCAGGTGAATAAGATGATGCTTGACGGGATGGCGCTGCTTTTCCCGCACCAGGGTCGGGTATTCCGTCCCCTCCAGGTTGATGATTACCAGGCTGGAGGATGTCAGGCGGGACAGGGTCAGCGTGGTTTCGTGGGCGTCCAGCACGATGGGGGTGGAATCAACATGGTGGCCGTAGAGCACCGCCGGGAGCTTCCCGGCCTGGCGCAGAGCGCCCACCTGTTTGCCGATGACATTGCGTCTGCTCGCTTGTAAAACAACCTTTTCCAAAATATGCACACTCCTTCAGTACGTTTTCCTGACAAAAAAATAGCCTGGCCGTGCACCCTCCTTCGGGTCTGCTTCAGGCAAGTAGGCCAACCAGGGGGTGAAGGATTAGCAGCCGCCACGACACAGCCGGCCCGGCTTACCGCTGCTTCCTTCCGGATCTGACGGGGTTCACCACCGTCTGTTGCGTGGGAGCCAATCTGCCCGCCTGGCCGCCGTCTTTGACTGCGCTTCAACCCTCTTGGCGGGAATTCAACCCCGCGTAAGCGGATTTCGGGTTACAGGGCACCGCTAGCTCCCCGTCTAGCACGACCAGGTTTGGTATTTGGATTAATTGTCCACCAGTTCTCCCAACTCCTTGCCCACCTTGAAAAAGGGCAGCTTTTTTCCCCCCACTTCAATGATGTCCCCGGTCTTGGGATTTCTGCCCTTATAGCCGTTGTAAAATTTGACCTTGAAGCTCCCGAAGCCCCGGATTTCAATGCGCTCGTTTTTGACCAAGGCCTCTGCCATGTTCTCAAAAATAGCATTGACCACCAGTTCCGCTTTTTTTAAGGTGAGGTTCTCCTCTTTGGCCAGGGCTTCGATGAGCTGGGATTTGTTCATAGAGCGCTTTCTCCTTATCGAAAATCGACCGGGGTCCCCGGGGGGCCGGAGCCAAGCATGGGCTAATTGTTTGAATAATATACAAAAAAAGATTAGCGGTAAAGAAAAAAAATGCCAGCCCGCAAAAACAGGAAACCCGGCTGTCGGCTGAACTGCACTTAAGTATAATCTCAATTATTTCCGCCACAAGTATACCTGAAGGGATTTTTAAAGGGTAGCCCTTCCCCACGATGACCCGGATACGGGAAATATTGCCAGTTATTTTCTTGCCTTAAGAGAGATGAGGTACCGCAGCTCCAGGGTCAAATGCGCCCTCTGGGTCCCGGCAGCGCATTTTTTCCCACAGAGACGCTGAGAAGGCAACGCCTGGGGAGAGGCACTACCTGATCATGATGTCGTTCCGTATCATTTCCTCAATTTTTTTCCCTTTGCTCTGCTGACATTAAACTTGACAGGGCGTCCGGCCGCATCTACTCTGGAAAGTGCCAGTTCCAAGCGGCCCGGAAGATCCCCGCAAGCCTTTGCTATTACCAGGTTTGCAGAAGCCTATATCACTTTCCAGCCAAAGGAGAAGGACGTCATGAAGGTATTGATCGCCTACGACAGCAGGACGGGCAACACGGAAAAGATGGCCCGGTATATGGCGGAAGGTGTCCGCATGTCCGGACATGACGTTATTACCAAGAAAATCACCGAGATTCAAAACGCGGGGGACCTGGCCGGGTATGATGGCTACATCTTCGGCAGCCCCACCTACCACCGGGACATGACCCAGTCCATGAAAACCTTCCTCTTCCTGGCCCACAAGGCCAACCTGCAGGGTAAGGTGGGGGGCGCCTTCGGCTCCTACACCCACAGCGGCGACGCCCCCAAATTCATTTTCGACACCATGGCCTATGTCTTCCACATGAACATGACCGATCTCGGCTATTTCAATCTGAAAGAAGGCATGATGGACAAGGCCGAAGGCATGAAGGCCTGCCAGGATTACGGCAAGTATGTGGGGGAGAAGTTGAGCCAGACCCAGGGATGAGGCGGGTTCCGGGTGACGGGTGCCGGCGGGCGAAACTACGGGTCCATATTGCTGAAATCATCTACTCAGTGCAGCAACCAACGCCCGGAACGGCTCGCAGTCAACCGGCGGCCCGGCTTGCCAGCCTGGAAAGGCGCAGGATAAAGCCTGCAGCTACAGAAAATTGCCGATTGAGTGCACCTTGGTATGAAACCTCAAACCTGACATCTGAAACCCAGCACCCGAAAAAAAGCCGGATCACCATGATCCGGCTTTTTCAGCCTTATCTCGGTTGCCTGAGCAGCGGCTAACAGCCGCAACTGCTGGAGCCGCAACCGCCGCCACCGCCGCAGCTGCTGCTGTCGCTTTCCGAAGAGCAGGAGCACCCGCAACCCTGGACCTGGGTAGGAGCATTGCTGATCCCCACCAGCTTGATGGAAAATTCCAGGTCCTGGCCGGCCAGCGGGTGGTTGAAATCCACGGTGAAGGTGTCGGGCTTCAGGGTGATAATTTTGCCGGGGACGGGGCCCTGGGGTGATTTGAACCACAATTCCTGGCCCTCCGTCACTTCCTGGCCGCCCAGCATATCCCGGGGGAAATCCTTTTTCAGGTCATCCCGCACCGGGCCGTACGCTTCATTGGAGGTGAGGGTGAATTTCTTCTCCTCATTCACCTCCATGCCCCGTACCGCCTGATCAAAACCGGGAATAACCTGGCCGCCTCCTACCTGAAATTCCAAGGGTTGCCGGCCTTCCGAACTGTCAAAAACCGTGCCGTCCACCAGCTTGCCGGTGTAATGCACCTGGGCGAACTGCCCGGTGTGAATCTTTTCCATTCTGCCTCCTTATTGTTCTTCACCCCGGTATCGCGGGGGTGATGGTGTCAAAAATCATGACTTCATTATAACACAATAATTTTTATCCAAAAGGGAACAGTCTTAAAGTCCAAGCCTTGGCCGGATGGCCGGGAAAAAAAGCGGGAAAATTTCCCCGGGGGTTCAGGTTGCCGACTCCCCTGTGTCCCGGTCTTCTGCCTTCTTTCCCTCCGCCAGGCGGGTGCGCACATACCAGTCGATCTGGCGGCAAATGCCCTTGATGACCTGGGTTTCCCGGGACAGTAAGCCATGCCGGTTGAAGAGTCGGCGGACGTTCAACATCCAGTGCTCCGGGTTCTGTTGGCCGATATAGTTGATCTTCACGAGGGTCTCCTGAAGCATGGCATACATGGTTTCCAGTTCCCGGGTGTTGGCCAGGCGGGGTTGAAAGCGGGGGGTGTCGGTGCGGGCCTCGTGCAGTTCGTAGGCCAGGACCATCACCGCCTGGGCCAGATTGAGGGAGGAGCACCGGGAGGTGTCAATGGTCACCAGGGCATGACAGAACCGCAATTCCTTGTTGGTGAGGCCGAAGTTTTCTGGCCCGAAGAGCAGCGCAATATCGTTGGCACGGGACAGGTCGATGAGGCGGGCGGCCATCTCCCGGGGGCTTTTGACTTCCTTCCGGATGCCTCCCAGGCGGGCGGTGGTCCCCACCACGTACTGAAAGGGACCAAGGGCCTCACCCAGATCCTCGTGGATGACCATTTTTTCCAGGAGGTGAGCCGCGGCCGGCGTCGCCATGGCATGCAGGCGCACTTCGTCCAGGCAGAGGGGTTCCACCAGGTGCAGGCGGGAAATACCCATGTTGCAGGCCGCCCGGGCCACGGCCCCGATATTTTCCGGGATCTGGGGCCGAAAAAGCACGATGGCTACGTTGTCAAGATTTACCCTGCCGGCATCATGGCTTCTGGAGGGCCTTTTTGTTTTCATGAAATTCCTTGCTTCCCGTCATTCGCATTCTTAACCTATTCATAACAAAAACAACAGAATCGAAAAACCCTGGGGGTTCGACCTTGGTTTTTCTTCTGGAGCCTCCGGCAAAATCGGAGTCACGGCGCCCCCGGGATGCCAGGGAGCGCTGAGTTGCTTGCAGGAATGGCAGCAACTGCCCGAAAATGAGGGGAAGGAAAAAATTATGCATATTGACAGGTATGATTTCGGGCATATAGTCATTGACGGGGTTGCTTACCGGCAAGACCTCCTGATCTGGCCGGGCAGGATCAAGACCGATTGGTGGCGGCGGGAGTCCCACCTCCTGCGGGTGGAGGACGTCGCCGAGGCCCTGGCCGCCAACCCTGAAGTCCTGGTGGCAGGCACGGGGGACACCGGCCTTATGCAGGTGGACCCGGCCCTCACCGCCTTCTTGAAGGAAAAGGGCATCGACCTCGTGGCCGTGCCCACCCGGGAAGCCTGCCGCATCATCAATTCCCTGGCCGGCCGGCGCAGACTGGCCGCAGCCTTGCATCTGACGTGCTGAAACAGCCAGGCGCCAGGAACCGGCAATCAGGAAACCATGAAGTTAGCCACCCTGATTGCCGGTTGCAGGTTCCCGCGCGGAGCAACTAACTTGCATGATTTCCAGGTAATCGACAGCCATCTGCACTGCGGCCGCCAGAATGTTTCCTGGCTGTGGGAGGACCTGCGGGCTCATCTGGCGGCTGCGGGTATCGGGGGAGCGGCGCTCATACCGCCGGTGGAGGACGTTTATGACCGGCACAATCCCCATTTCACCGACACCCCCGAATGGCAGGCCTGCCGACGTCGGGCGCATCAATATGTGCTTGACCTCACAGATCCGGATATCACTATTTATCCCTACTTTTTCGTCTGGAACGACTTCGCCCTGGAGGGTCTTGTGCCCAGGCATATAGCCGTCAAGTGGCACCGCCACGGCAATGAACCCGAGTATCGCTACGACGACCCCCGCTGCCGGGAATTCCTGGAGGCCGTGCAGGCTCGGGGGATTCCTATCCTCCTGGAGGAGACCCTGCCTAACACCCTTTACTTCATAGAAGAACTGGTGCCCAGCGGGGTGCCCGTCATTATTCCCCACCTGGGGGCCTTGAGCGGCGGCTACCGGCCTCTGGAGCGGGCCGGGGTCTGGGAGCGTCCCCACATGTATGCGGATACCGCCGTGGCCGACGTCAGTGACATCGAGGATTACCTGGCCCGGTACGGCCACAGCCGGCTGCTCTATGGCAGTGATTTCCCCTTCAGCCTGCCGGAGGTCGAACTTCAGAAGATTCTCGACCTCAACCTGCCTTGGGACGTGACCCAGGCTATCCTGGGAGATAACTTTCGCCGGCTCTGTCACGGGGAAATGTAGTTGCGAGGCCAGGCCTGGGTCGGCACCGGCTGGAAGCCTGCACCGCCAAGGCTTTGCTGGTTATGAGAGAACCTTGAGCACAACATCCTTTTCCCGTTGGGAGGTTCAGGTTGATGAGAGGCCGATCAGAAACCGCCGAGGTGCGCATCCTGGCCCTGGACGTGGGCTCCAAGCGCATCGGCCTGGCCGTCAGCGACCCCCTGGGCCTCACTGCCCAGGGTCTGGGAGTCCTGGAGCGGAAGGAGTGGGACCGGGACCTGGCCCGCTTGGTGGAAATTGCCCGCCCGTACCAGGTCCAGGAGATCCTGGTGGGACTGCCCCGGCATATGGACGGCCGCCCGGGGGAGCAGGTCGAGGAAATCCTGGCCCTGGCCCAGGCCCTGGCCCAGGCCCTGGGAGCCCGGGTATCCACCTGGGATGAGCGCCTGTCCACGGTGGAGGCCGAGCGCCTCCTGATCCAGGCGGATCTGAGCCGCAAGCGGCGCCGCCTGGTGGTGGACCAGGTGGCCGCCAGCCTGATCCTGCAGGCCTATCTGGACGGCCGCCCGAGGGAGGACCAAGAACCATGACCAAGCCGGTGGCCCCGCGGCTCCGTTGGCTGTGCATTTCCTCCGAGGATGCCGTCTTTTTATGACTTTTTCTGCCACCCTGCCAAGCCCCGGGCGCCTGCCGCCCTTGATCCTGCCATCTCATCAGGCACCGACGGTCCCGGTCCTTCTCCTGTCAAGCCCGGTATCGAGCCTCTGGCAAAATTCCATTCCTGGCTGAAGATTCTTCCAGGTTTCTCAATTCCCCCCGGCGGCACAGATGTTACAGCCTGCGCCGGCACAGGCAGACGCCTGCGGCTTCATGTTGCCAGAGCCTCTTCCTCTTCCGGTTATGCCCTCGGCTCTGCAAAAAGAATAACCAGGGGGGAAACATCTTTTTTTTGACCAAGTTATGAGGCCTATTTGATTTTTTTCCCACCTTCTTGAAGCCACTGGCATGCCTGAAATTTTTCTTGTGAATCTTTTCTTTAAAACAGATTTTTGCTTGACAACCCTCAGCAAAAGACTGAATATAGTCCCACGGTGGGAGAAAGTGGGACAAAGTGGTAAATGAGGGGAGAGGATGGGGTAGCCATCCATGTTTCGGGGGAGTTCCTTCCATACCTTAGACAATAAAAACCGGGTGAAAATCCCCTCGCGGTATTGTGAAATTTTGCGGGGAAACAATGATCTTGACCTGGTCCTCACTGCCTGGGAGGGATACATCCTGGCTTACCCCTTGAGCGCCTGGCTGAAAATGGAGCAAAAATATGCGCAAGCGGATGAGCATGACATGGAAGAAAGAATGCGCATACGCGATGTGATGTCTGACGCGCAGGATTGTACCCTGGACCGACAGGGGCGGATTCTGATCCCCCAATTCTTAAAGGATTACGCCAGGATAGACAAGGAAGTAGCCGTTGTCGGCATGATCAACAATTTTGAAATTTGGAACCGGGAACTCTTTGACGCTTACCGGAATCAGCGGAAAGAGTCCGGCAGCAAACGAGTGCTTCCCGGCTTATCTATACAGTAGCACCGCATCCAGCCAACCTGCAGCCAACATGGATGGTTGCCGACTTGATAAAGCCCAGGGCGGGCAGGTGCAGGGAGGAAATTCCTTCTTGAGGTAACGTTGGACCAGAATCCGGTACATCAGCCGGTCATGGTAAGGGAGGTGTTGGCGGGCCTGGTGGTTCGGCCCGACCGCCTGTATGTGGATGGCACTTTGGGCGAGGGGGGACATGCCGTGGCCATCCTGTCACGGATCACTGGAGTGGGGGAGCTCTGGGGATTCGATCGGGACCCTGAGGTCCTGCAGACGGCAGCCACCCGGTTAGCCCCCTTCACCTCCCATTTTCGTCTGTTTCATCTTTCTTACGGTCAGGTGGGGAGAATCCTGGAAGAAACCGGTCGCCCGGGGGGGGCGGCCGGTATCCTCCTGGATCTGGGCCTGTCATCTTTTTCGCTCCAATCCTCCGGCCGGGGGTTCAGTTTTCAGGTGGACGAACCCCTGGATATGCGCTTCGACCCAGAGGGCGACACCCCCACCGCCGCCCGGCTTCTGAATACCCTCCCCCAAAAAGAGTTGGCAAGAATTTTCCGGGAATATGGGGAAGAACCCCGAGCCCGGATTCTCGCCCGGCGGGTCTGTGAGGCCCGGCGGCAGCGTCCCTGGCGCACCACCGCACAACTGGCGGCCATGGTCCAGGAAGTTGTCGGTGCCAGGGGCGGCCGGAGCCGGGTTCACCCAGCCACCCGGGTGTTTCAGGCCCTGAGGATTGCGGTGAACGGGGAATTGGCAGAGCTGGACAGGTTCCTGGACGGAGCGCCCCACTGGCTCATGCCCGGAGGACGCCTGGTCATTATCTCTTACCACTCCCTGGAAGACCGTCGGGTAAAACAGCGGTTCCTGGCTTGGGAAAAGGCCGGACTGATGCGGCGCCTGACCAAGAAACCCCTGACGCCCTCGGCTGAGGAGGTCCGGCAGAATCCTCGGGCCCGCAGCGCCAAACTGCGGTTGGCGGAAAAAATCTAATGCTCCGGGAGGTTGATGATGGCCACGAATCTGACTCTGCGTCTGAGCACCGTAAGTCACACCCTCATTGCCCGTAACCGCAAAATGCGCACCGAGGAGAGTACCTGGGAGAAAATCCTGGTGGCAGGACTCCTCCTGGTCACCGTGGCCATTATCTTCACCAGCATTTTCTGGGCCTGGAGCAATCTCCAGTGCACCAACCTGAATTACCAGATATCCCAGGCTCAGGAACTGCAAAAGCAGTATCTGGAGTTCAAGAAAAAACTGAAGCTGGAGGAGGCCAACCTGACGTGCACCGCCCGTCTGGAAAGGCTGGCCGAAACCTACGAGATGGGTCCGCCCACCCCGAGGCAGATAATCAAGGTGGCCTGGCAATGAGCGTCGGTCTCACCAAGTGGGCCCGGCTGCGGATAATCCTGGTGGGCCTGGGTCTGGCCTGTTTTGGGCTGGTGCTCATTGGCCGTTTTCTTCAGCTTCAAATTATCCAGGGGCCTCAGCTCAGAGAGGTGCTTGACCGGGAAGTCAAGAAGCAGTGTCCTGTCTTGCCGGTGCGCGGCACGATTCTGGATCGGCATAACAAGGAACTGGCGGTCAGCACCCAGGTGTATTCCCTGGTGGCCCACCCCAACCAGATTAAAAATGCTGACCTGATAAGCCGGGAGTTATCCAAAGTGTTAGGCATGTCCTACCATGAGATCAAGAAAATCATCACCCGGGCCCGACCCTTTGTTTTTGTCAAACGCTGCCTGACCCCTGAAAAAGAAGAGGCCTTTCGTCTCTGGAAGGAAAAGATCGAAAGCCGGGTCATAGCCGAAAGGAAACGGGATGACCGGGCCGATGAGGACGCCGTCTATCTCATCCCGGAGGCCCGGCGTTATTACCCGCAACAGGCGTTGGCCGGACCCGTTCTGGGCTTTTGTGACATCGACGGCAACGGCCTGGAAGGCCTCGAGTGCTATTTCAACAAGTACCTGTATGGCAAACCCAAAAGTAGCATCAACCTGCTGGATGCCCGGGGACGCATCGTGGTTTGTGGGGAAAAGGCCTGGGACCCTGACGTTATGGGGGATAACCTGGTCCTGACCATCGACCGCACCATTCAATACATCGCCGAAAAGGAACTGCGAAAGGGAGTAGAGCACTGGAACGCGGCCGGCGGTATGATCATGGTGAGCGATCCCCGCACCGGAGAGATCCTGGCCATGGCCCAGGTGCCGAATATGGACCCCAACATGCCGGGTAATTACTCCGAGGCGGCCCGCAAGGTGCGCGTTCTTACCGATGCGATTGAACCGGGGAGCGCTTTCAAGGTCTTCATCGTGGCCTCCGCCCTGGACGCCGGGGTGGTTAAGCCCAGCGAGACCTTCAACTGCGAGAACGGCACCTGGCACGTCAACGCCAAGTCAGTGATCCATGACGTGCACCCTTACGGCGGCCTCAGCGTCCAGCAGATCATCACCAAGTCCAGCAATATCGGGGCTGCGAAGATCAGCATGAAGTTGGGTCCCAAATTCATGGATGAGTATTTGCGGAGCTTTGGCTTCGGAGCCAAAACGGGTATCCAGTTTCCCGGCGAAACCACAGGGCTGATGAAAAATCATCAGCGTTGCCGGTCCCCCATCGACCGGCTGACCACCGCCTTCGGCCAGGGGGTCTCGGTAAGTGTGCTGCAGCTTACCATGGCTCTGAGCGCCATCGGCAACCAGGGCGTTCTCATGCAGCCTATTCTGGTGAAAGAGATTGTCAGCCCCAGAGGGGATATCGTCAAGGAATTTAAGCCCCGGCCGGTGCGGCGGGTGCTTTCCCAGCAAACCGCGGCGACAATGCTGAAGATCATGGAAACGGTAACCGAGCCGGGAGGAACCGCAGTCGGGGCTTCGCCCCCGGGATTTACCACCGCCGGCAAGACCGGCACCGCCCAGAAGATTGTGGGCCGGGCCTATTCCCATAACAAGTACAACTCCGTGTTCATGGGCCTTATTCCTGCCGAGAATCCGGCCTTGGCCATCACCGTCATTGTCGAGGAGTCCAAGGGAGCCATCTATGGCGGAGTGGTGGCGGCGCCTATTTTCAAGGAAGTGGCTGCTCAGGCCCTCCGGGTCCTGGGTATCTACCCCCAGCCTGACAAGACCGACTCGGTGCTGGCCAAAAATAAACCAGCCGTTCCTCAACACCCTGCTGCTCCTGAGCCGCCGGTTATTCCGGTAAACACCGCCGACCTGACCGGCTTTTTGGAATTGTCCAAACTGTCGCGGCAGCCGGAAACGCCAGCCAAACCTCTCAAGGTCATGCCTGATCTGAAGGGCATGACCATGCGCCATGCCATGAGGCTGATGAGCGCTGCGGGGATCAGGTGCCATGCCCAGGGCAGTGGCCTGGCAGTATCCCAAACCCCGCAGCCGGGCACGCCTCTGGAACCGGGCACCGACTGTGTCGTGCAGTTTGAGCCGCATTCGTAATGGAAAGGAAGAGTCTCTTGCAAAAGGCAGACGCAGGCTTCCGCCGGCGCTGACCCAGGGTTGGAAAGTTCGGGCCACCGGGTATTACCTCAGGGAAACCAAGAGGAGAAGAACAAGATATGCTCAGGAAGTTTAGCTTCGTGGCGGTTCCTTTTGCCTGATTTTAGAAAGGTTGCCAAGGCTTAAAGGTTGGGATAGGATTTTATGAGATTCTGAGAAAGCGGCGGGAAAATCCATTAGATGCAAGAAAACATCCAGTATACCCCACGAAAGACCCTGAAAGAACTCCTGGTCGGCCTCACAGGCGCCCAGATCAGAGGAGACGACTGTCTGCTGGTCCCCGGCCTGGCCTATCATTCCCGGCAGGTGGTGCCCGGCGGTGTCTTTGTGGCCCTCAAGGGGGCCAAAACGGACGGCCACCGCTTCCTGCCCCAGGCCCTGGCCCAGGGCGCCCGAGTGGTGGTCACGGAAGAACGTTTTGAGGCCCCCTCCGGGGTTACCACCGTGGTCGTCCCCCAGGCCCGCTTGGCCCTGGCTCATCTCAGTTCGGCCTTTTACGGCCATCCCAGCCGGGAAATGGTCCTGGTGGGCATCACCGGCACCAACGGCAAAACCACCACCAGTTTTCTCCTTGAGGCCATTCTGGGCGCAGCCGGGCACCGGGTGGGGGTGCTGGGCACAGTGAATTACCGGGTGGGGGAAAAGACCTGGCCGGCGCCGGTGACCACGCCCGAATCCCTGGACTTGCAACGACTCCTGCGGGAAATGCGCGACTTGGGGGTGAGCCATGCCGTCCTGGAGGTCTCCTCCCATGCCCTGATGCAGCACCGGGTGGATTATTCCACCTTCGCGGCCGGAGTGTTCACCAATTTATCCCAGGACCACCTGGATTACCACCAGAATCTCGATGAATACTTCCGAGCCAAGTCCCGCCTTTTTTTCCGGGTGTTGCGCAACGGCGCCGGCCATCACGGTCTGGCCGTCCTCAATCTGGACGACCCCTGGGGGCAGCAGCTCCACCGCCGCGTCGAGGCCCCGAAGCTCTCCTACGGCCATCACCCGGAGAGCGCGGTGCGGCCTCTCTCCGTCCGGTACCAGCGCCACGGCCTGGAAGCCGTTTTAGCCACGCCGGCCGGTAAGCTGACCATCACTTCCCACCTGGTGGGTCCTTACAATCTGGCTAATATCATGGCCGCGACGGCTACGGCCCTGGGATTGGGGATAAGCCCGGCGGCGGTGGCTCAGGGCTTAGCTGGTCTTTCTGGCGTGCCCGGCCGCCTGCAACGCCTGGGACCTGCCGACGGTCCCGGCGTTTTTGTGGATTATGCCCATACTCCCGATGCCCTGGCCCAGGTTCTGGCGGCCCTTCATTCCCTTGATTTCGGCCGCATTATCACCGTCTTCGGCTGCGGCGGGGACCGGGATCGCAGCAAGCGTCCCCTCATGGCCCAGGCGGCCGCCCGGGGGAGCGGGCTGGTGGTGGTGACCAGCGATAATCCGCGAACCGAGGGTCCCCTGGCCATTATCCGGGACATCGAAGCCGGCCTCGAGGAGATGCATTGGCCCCGCCTAAGCCTGACCGCGGCCCGGCGGGGAGAACAGGGCTACCTGGTGATGCCGGACCGCCGCGAGGCGATCCGCCTGGCCGTGTCCCTGGCAGATAAGCCCGATGCCGTGCTGGTGGCCGGCAAGGGCCATGAAGATTACCAGATCTGGGGCGAAAACCGCATTCACTTTGACGACCGGGAAGAAGTTCTCGCGGCCCTCAAGGAGTACCACGGCTGATGCCTGCCACCTTTACCGCCGCTGACCTCATCGCCGCCACCCGGGGGACTCTCCACCAGGGCCGGGCAAAGGATGGATTTGTGGGGGTCAGCACCGACTCCCGCACCTGCCAGACCGGCGAGCTTTTTGTGCCGCTGGTGGGGGAGCGCCACGACGGGCATGATTACATTCCCAAGGCCCTGGGCCGGGGCGCGCGGGGGGTATTGGTGGAGAGGAGAATCCTGCGCAGCAATGGGCTGCGTCCTCCCCTCCCTCAGGACATGACGGCGGTGGCCGTGGCCGATACCTTGACCGCTTTGGGGGACTTGGCCCGGGCCTGGCGTCAGCGTTTCCTTCTCCCGGTGGTGTCCTTGACGGGCAGTTGCGGCAAGACCACGGCCAAGGAAATGATCGCCTTGATCCTGTCACGCTTTTTCCGGGTCTTGAAAAATGAACTCAATCTGAACAATCTCATCGGTCTGCCCCACACCCTCCTCCGGTTGGACGGCACCCATGAAGCCGTGGTGGTGGAAATGGGCATGAACCGTTTCGGAGAAATCCGCCGACTGACCGAAATCAGCCAGCCCACTGTGGGGGTGCTTCTGAACGTCTATCCGGCCCATACCGAGGGGGTGGGGTGCGTGGAAGGGGTGGCCCGGGCCAAGGGGGAGCTGATCCAGGCTCTTTCCCGGGACGCCACTCTCGTATATAACGCCGACGACCCGCGGGTGGCCTGTCAGGCCGGTAACTTTCCCGGCCGCCGCCTGGGCTTCGGCTTCGGCCCTGACGCCGACCTCAGGATTCTCGACCGCCAGTTCCGGGGCCCGGCCGGCCAGGTCCTGCAAGCCTCCTGGCGGGGTACCAGTTGGCCCATCACCCTAAGAGTTCCCGGGGGACACCAGGCCCTGAACGCCATGGCCGCCACTGCCGTAGCCGCGGCCCTGGGTCTGCCCCTGCGGGAGGCCAGCGCGGCTTTGGCCGATTTCACCGCCATCCAGCGGCGCTCCCAAATGGAGGACCTGCCCTCGGGAGTGCACCTGTTGAATGATTGCTACAACGCCAATCCCGGCTCCATGGCCACGGCGCTGGCCACCCTGGCCGAGTTGAAGGGAACAGGGCGCGCCGCCGCAGCCCTGGGCGATATGCTGGAGTTGGGAGCAGCAGCGGTGGAGGCCCACCGGGAATTGGGCCGCCAAGCCGCCGGGGCCGGACTGGACCTCCTGGTAATCTACGGCAATCACCGGGGCGATGTGGCCGAGGGGGCCAGGGAAGCCGGCCTTTCCGGCCTGCAGATCTTTCCGGTAACCGACAAGATGGAAGGGGCTCAATTGCTCAGGGAATTTCTCCAACCGGGGGATTGGCTCCTGGTGAAGGGCTCCCGTTCCATGCATATGGAACAGATCGTCGATCTCCTGAAAGAGGAGAAGTAAGAGGCCTGAGCACGCTAAGCCCTCACTCGGCGTGCCCTGCGCCTCTGCGATAATAAAGATTTGTCCCGGAGACGCAGCCGGCGCAGAAGCAACCATGCGCCATGAGTTTTGCCGCTCTATAGTTGGAAAGCAGCAGGAAATTTTTCGGGGGCCTAATCTGTGTTTTATCATTTGTTCTATCCACTGAAGGCGCATTTTAGTCCTTTTAATGTCTTCCGCTACATTACTTTCCGGAGTTTTTTCGCCATTCTCACGGCCCTGGTGCTTTCCCTGATTATTGGTCCCTGGTGCATTAAGAAACTGAAAGAACTGCAGATCGGGCAGTTTATCCGGGAAGACGGCCCCCGGTCGCATCTCAGCAAGGCTGGCACCCCCACCATGGGGGGCCTTATGATCATCTTCACCATGCTCACCAGCACCCTGCTGTGGGCCGACTTGAGGAATCCCTATATCTGGCTTTTGATCACGGTGACCCTCGGTTTCGGCTTGGTGGGATTTTTCGACGACTATCTCAAGGTTATCAAGAAGCACAACCTGGGCCTCACGGGCCGCCAAAAACTCCTGGGACAGGTCATCATTGCCCTGGTGGCCGCTCTCTGGCTTTATTTCTCCCCCGATTTCACGCCTACCCTGACCATCCCTTTTTTTGAGGACCTTCGGCCCAACCTCTCCTTCGGCTACATCCTGCTGGCCATGCTGGTCATCGTGGGCACGGCCAATGCCGTGAACCTGACCGATGGCCTGGACGGTCTGGCCATCGGCCCGGTGACCATTGCTGCGGTCTTTTATGCCATTTTTGCCTATCTGGCCGGCAATGCCATCATCGCCCGGTATCTGAAAATCACCTTCGTCCCCGGCGTGGGTGAGGTGACGGTTTTCCTGGGGGCGTTGGCCGGCGCGGGCATCGGCTTTCTCTGGTTCAACGCCTATCCGGCCCAGGTGTTCATGGGCGACGTCGGGGCCCTGGCCCTGGGAGGGGTGCTGGGCACCGCAGCCCTGGCCACCAAGCAGGAAATCCTCCTTATTCTCGTGGGGGGCCTGTTCGTAGTGGAAGCCCTGAGCGTCATCCTGCAGGTAAGCTTCTTCAAGGTCACCAACGGCCGCCGCATCTTTCGCATGGCCCCCATCCATCATCATTTTGAACTCAAGGGCTGGCCTGAGCCCAAGGTTATCGTCCGTTTTTGGATTATCGCCATCGTCTTGGGGATTCTGTCCCTAAGCACCTTGAAGTTGCGGTGACATGGATCTCACGGGGAAAAACGTCCTGGTGGTGGGATTGGCCCGCACCGGCGTGGCTTTGGCCCACTTCCTGACCAGAGCCGGCGCAAAAGTCACGGTCACCGACAGGGCGCCAGCCCAGGAACTGGCGGCAATGCGGCAGCTCATCCAAACCTTGCCGGTAAAGGAAGAGTTGGGGGTTCCCGAACCCCAGGATGTCAGCCGGTTTGACATCATCCTACCCAGCCCCGGCGTGCCCCCGGAACTGCCCTGGCTCGAGGCGGCCCGGCGCTCCGGCATACCGGTTTGGGGCGAACTGGAGCTGGCCGGCCAATTCCTTACCCGCCCGGTCATTGCGGTAAGCGGCACCAACGGCAAGACCACCACCACCACCCTGGTGGGCAAGTTCCTCGCGGCCAGCCGGGTGAGGACCCTGGTAGGGGGCAACATCGGCACACCCCTGGCTGCCCTTTTGGAGAAGCAGCACGAGGCGGATTTTCTGGTCCTGGAGATCTCCAGCTTCCAGTTGGACACTGCCCCCAGCTTTCATCCTCAGTTCGCCGCACTTTTGAACATTACCCCGGACCACCTGGACCGGTATCCGGATTATGCCGCGTATACGGCCTCCAAGGCCAGGCTGTTTGCCAACATGACTGCCACCGAAACCAAGGTGCTCAATTACGACGACCCCTTAGTCAGGCCGTTGGGCCAGGGGTTGGGGGGCGTCCTGTATTTTTCCACCTCTGAGTCCCTTCTCGACGGGGCCTGTTTGGCAGGCGAGGTCATCAAAGTTCGCCTGCCCGGCGCTCCGGTGCATGACTTTCCCCTGGCCGATATTCGCCTGCAAGGAGCCCACAATGTGGAAAACATCATGGCCGCCCTGCTTTTGTCCCTCGCGGCCGGGGCCGATCCCCGGGTCTGCCGGGAAGTGCTGGCCTCATTTGCCGGGCTGCCCCACCGCCTGGAATGGGTGGCCAACCGGGGCGGGGTGGATTTCTACGACGACTCCAAGGGTACCAATGTGGGCGCGGTGGCCCGGTCTCTGGCTTCCTTTGACCGGCCCGTCATCCTCATCGCCGGGGGCCGGGACAAGGACAGTGATTTCAGCCTGTTAAACGATCTCATCCGGGAGCACGTCAAGGCCCTGGTCCTGGTGGGGGAGACCAGGGAGCGCCTGGCCCAAGTGTGGGCAGGACTGGCCCCGGCCTACCTGGCCGCCGACATGGACGAGGCGGTGGCTTGCGCCGCTGATCTGGCTGAGCCGGGGGATGTCGTGCTTTTGTCCCCCGCCTGTGCCAGCTTTGATATGTTCAGGGACTACGCCCACCGGGGTGAGACATTTCAAAAAGCGGTAAAGGAGGAGGTGCATGCTGAAAAAAAATGACCTGGCGGTAACTTCCCATCACGACTTTGCCCTGCTGGCGAGCGCCCTGGTCCTGGTATCCCTGGGCCTCACCATGGTCTTCATCTCCTCCACGGTGATGGCCAATGCCCAGTACCAGGACCCGTATTTCTTCGTGAAACGCCAGACCATTTATGCCCTTGTGGGTGTGGGAGTCCTCGTTTTCGGCCGCACCACCGACTATCATGTCTACAAACGCTATGCCTACTGGCTCTTATGTATAGCCCTCATCGGCTTGGTCCTGGTTTTCGTCCCCCACATCGGCGCCAAGATCCGGGGCTCCGCCCGCTGGCTGCGCCTGGGTCCGGTTGCCCTGCAGCCATCAGAGTTCGCCAAACTGGCCATGGTCATTTTCCTGGCCTACTCCCTGTCCCGCAAACAGGAAAAGATGAAGTACTTCGCCATCGGCTTCCTCCCCCACATGCTGATAGCCGGATTGTTCATCGCTTTAATCCTCAAGGAGCCGGACTTCGGCACCTCCATGACCCTGGCCGGCATCGTTTTCATCATGCTTCTGGCGGGCGGGACGCGGTTTACGTATATCTTTATTTCCTTTTCCCTGGCGATCCCCGGGCTCGTGGTCATGGTGATGCGGGACCCCAAAAAGTTCTCCCGCATCCTGTCCTTTCTGGACCCCTGGAAGTATGGGCAGGATGTGGGCTATCAATTGAAGCAATCCCTTTTGGCCATCGGCTCCGGCTGCCTCTGGGGCATGGGGCCGGGGCAGAGCCGGGCCAAGCTTTTCTACCTCCCCGACGCGCACACGGATTTTATTCTGGCCATCTTCAGCGAAGAGTTGGGTTTTATCGGAGTGCTTCTCATCATCGCCCTTTTCGCGCTGCTCGTGTATCGGGGCTTGCTGGTGGCTCTCAGGGCTCCTGATGCCTTCGGTTCTTATCTGGCTTTGGGCCTGACTTTGCTCATTGCCCTCCCGGCCTGCGTCAATATGGGTGTGGTCAGCGGCATTCTTCCCACCAAGGGACTGTCCCTGCCTTTCCTGAGTTATGGCGGCTCTTCCTTGCTGGTTAATCTTCTGGCGGTGGGGATTTTGTTAAATATCAGCAGCCAGATAAAGCGTCCCCAGGCCAAGGCGAACGGGACGCCGGCCGACAAACCCAATACCACGGTTTCCTCGTAAAAACGGCACCGCACTGGGGGGATTGGGAAGGGTAACCTAATGACCAGCCGCCAGAGTAACGGAGGCGGCGCAGACCTCTTGCCATAGCCGGGAGCACCAAGGTGCACCGATTAACTTCAGGCAGAAGGGGGAGACTGCCATGGGATATGCCGTTTCGCAAAACAAGGGGGCCATTCGACAAAAAGTTCGGGACCTATCCATCAGTCGCACCCGCTCGCGCCGCCTGGTCCAGGCGGGCGATTCCCTGGCGGCCCTGGAGAGTTGGCAACGGGCTCGGGCCCTGGAGGGCTGGTTTAGCTTTCTGGCGGAGGAAGCCGGGGAACCTGAAGGCTTGCTGTGTTACTTTGACCGCCCCCGGGCCGCCAGAGTGGAGCGCTGCCGCAGTGTTTTTTTGCTGCTCTTCTTAAAATGACTTGGGAATACCATGTCAGCGTTTGAAAAAGTCCTGGTAATTCCCCCTCTTCTCCAGGGGGTGGGGGGGATTCGGGAGCGCAGCTTGATGGTTGCCACGAATTTTTTGCAGTAAGATCAGGTTGAGGAGCCGGGGCTTTTCTTCCGACGACCCCGAAGCAAACCCGTGGCGCCGATACAGCCGCACCAACGGGGATCTGTTGACGATAAGGGGGGCGGGGGCGGCTAAGCCCTCGGCCCCCTCTTCCTGCCGGACAGGACCCAGGAGGAGAAGAAGCCATGCATCCCAGGGTAGTGATTGTGGGCGGCGGCACAGGGGGGCACCTGTTCCCGGGCATTGCGGTGGCCGAGGAATTTCGGCAAAGACACCTCGCTGACCTCGTTTTTCTCACCACCCCCAAGCCGGTGACCATCCAGATCCTGGAGAAATATCAGCTTCAGTGGGAAGCCGTGGCCAGCCGCGCCGTCAAGGGTATGGGGCGCTGGGCCGGCCTCAAGGCCTGGTTTGCGCTTCCCGGCCATATTGCCGCCGCCCGCCGCCGTTTGCAGGAGCTTAGGCCCGACCTGGTCCTGGGCGTTGGCGGCCATGCCTCCGGGCCGGTGGGGATGGCGGCCTGGAACCTGGGGATACCTCTGGCCATTCACGAACAAAACGCCATCCCGGGCCTGACCAACCGTCTGCTGGGCCGGGTGGCCAGCCGGGTTTTTCTCTCCTTCCCTGACGCCGGCCATTATTTTGCATGGGAAAAAAGCCGCTGGACAGGAAACCCTATCCGTCAGGAATTTTTCGAACCGGCCCCGCCCCGCCCCAAAAGCCCTTTCACCGTGCTGATCATGGGGGGCAGCCAGGGGGCCCGCCACCTGAACATGGAGGTCTTAAAGGCCTTGCCTTATCTGATCGAGGAGCGCGATTACCTGAAATTTCTGCACCTGACGGGGGATGCCGACCTGGAGCCGGTGCAACGGGGCTACCGGGAAGCCGGCTTCAACGCCGAGGTGGCGGCTTTTACCCCGGAGGTGGCCGCGTGGATGGGCCGGGCCCATCTCCTGGTCTGCCGGGCCGGGGCCGGGACCCTGGCCGAACTCACCGCCCGTGGCCGCACGGCCCTCCTGATCCCCTACCCTTTCGCCGCCAACAACCATCAGGAAGCCAACGCCCGGTTCCTGGAAAATGCCGGGGCGGCACACCTCATCTTAAATAAACATTTTACAGGAGAGCTTTTGGTTGATAGGATTAAACAATTTTTCATGGAGCCTCAACGCCTTCAGAAGATGGAGGCGGCGAGCGCTCGCTTAGCCAAGCCTCATGCCGCCAGGGAGATCGTGGAGGGCTGCCTGGAACTTATCGGGAAGGGGAACTTGGAGTAAGTCACCTCGGTTCATGCCATCCTGTGGGGGGAGGCCGAACGGTTCTTGATAAGTAATATTCCGTATTCCATAAGGGTAAGCAACCAACAATAATAAGTTATTTCAAGTGGTTACTCTATAGCCTGCAAGTTGGTCATGTGGATTCAGGGAGAACAGAATATCTCCCTCTCTTACGGCGGAGAGAAAATGTAGGGTGCGCACTGCGCACCGCCTCTTCATTGAATGGAGAAGAATTCACCTGCTCCAACGATGATTTCGGCGAAGAGCATTGAGGGCAGAGCCCACCCACAGGTATTTTAAGGCACAAGGAGGGAAAGCCATACCTTCTTACCACTTCATCGGCGTCGGCGGCATCGGCATGAGCGGTCTGGCGGAGCTTCTGGTGCGTCAGGGGCATGAGGTGAGCGGCTCTGATGCAGCCGAGAGCGCCATCACCCGGCGGCTGCAAGAGCTGGGGGTGCGGGTCTTTCTGGGGCACCGCCCCGAGCACCTGGGGTCTGCCCAAGTGGTGGTGCATACCAGCGCGGTGAAGGAAGACAACCCCGAACTGGCTGCAGCCCGGACCAGCGGGCGCACCGTCCTGCGCCGGGGAGAGATGCAGGCCCGCCTCATGGAGGGCTACACCCAGGTGGCCGTCACCGGGGCCCACGGCAAGACCTCCACCACCGCCATGACCGCTGCGGTTTTAAGGGCGGGCGGGCTGGACCCCTCTATTCTCGTCGGCGCGGTGTGGGACAACCTCGGCAGCAACGCAGTATTGGGCACCGGCGGCTATTTCGTTGCCGAGGCCGATGAAAGCGACGGCTCTTTTCTTTTTCTGTCACCTCAGATCGCAGTCATCACCAACATCGACCGGGAGCACCTGGATTTTTACGGTGATCTGGAACATATCCGGGAAGCCTTCGCCCGGTATCTCTCGCGGCTGGCGCCGGAGGCTCAGATTGTTACCTGGCGGGACGACCCCCACTTGGCCCCGCTGCTGGCGGCCCTCCCTCAACGGACCGTCACCTACAGCCTTCTTCCCGGGGCCGACCTGGTGGCCACAGATATCCGGACTGAGGGCCTGGGCTGCCGCTACCGCCTCTGGCAGGCGGGGCAGCCTCTCGGAACCATACGCCTGCCTCTGGCCGGCAGCCATTATGTGCTCAATTCCCTGGCCGCCTGTGCGGTGGGCTCTGTCCTGGCCCTGCCCTTTTCGGCCTGGCAACAAGGCTTGGCCTCCCTCGGCCAGATTCACCGCCGGTGCCAGGTAAAGGGGGAAGCAGAGGGTATCCTGGTCATGGACGACTACGGTCATCACCCCACCGAGATCGCTACGACGCTCACCGCCTTGACCCAGGCTTTTCCTGAGCGCCGCCTGGTGGTGGCTTTCCAGCCGCACCGCTACAGCCGCACCAAGGCCTTGCTGCCTGAATTTTTTCCGGTCTTCGGGGCGGCCCACCACTTATTCGTGACGGAAATTTACAGTGCCGGGGAGCCTTCGCTGCCGGGAATATCCGGGAAGGACCTTTTCCGGGGAATTGCCCGGCACGGCCGGCCTCCAATTACCTTTGTGGAAGACCTGGCCGGCTTTGAGGCAATGCTCCAAGGCCATCTCCGTCCCGGGGACCTTTTCCTCACCCTGGGCGCCGGAGATATCTGGAAGGTGGGGGAGAAGCTGCTGAAAAGGTTGGGCCACGCTCCCATCCCCCACAACAGCCAGTCATCGGAGGAAGGTTCATGCCGCGCGCCCCGCGCCCTTCACGGTTGATTCCCCAGCAGCCGGCCCGGAAAAAGCAGTCTATTCTGGGCCGCAGCCAACCCAGGAACGCCAAGCGCCGGCGCCGGGAAGGCAAACGGGTATGGCCGGGCTTAGTCTGGTTCACTGCGGGATTAGCCGGCATGGCCGGAATTGGCCTGGGGTTGGTGCTCCTCTATTATCAACTCTTGACCTCCCCCTTCTTTTGTATTAAGGATATTAATAATATTGAAGTGACCGGAACTCAGAGGTTTACTCGCAGTCAAATTCTGGAAATGGCCCACCTGGACGCCCGGACCAACCTCCTGGCCTTAAAACCGAACTTGGTAGAACAGACTCTCATGACCCATCCCTGGATTGCCAGGGCGGAACTGTCCCGCCATTGGCCCAACCACATAACCTTGCGCCTGACGGAACGAATACCTGTGGCCCTGGTCCAGTTGGAAGACCTGTATTACATCGATAAGAACGGGATGCTGTTCAAGCCTTCCTCCCCCTCGGACCCTCACGACTTTCCGGTGATCACCGGACTTAGCCGGGCACAGTTTCCCGCCGGCCAGGGCTCTCCGTCCATGATAGTCAGCCAGACCCTGGATCTTCTCAAGTTTCTGCAGGACAACCCGGGACCATTAAAGAGCAGCCTCGTGGCCGAAATCAACGTGGACCCGGAGAGGGGTTTTACCCTGTATCTAAGCGGCGTAAAAACCGCATTTTTTTTAGGATCGACCAATCTGCCTGAGAAGATCGGGACATTAACCAGGGTGTGGCCCTTTTTGGCCCAGAGCGGCTATCTGGCCCGGGCCGGCCGCATCAACCTTGACCATCCCCAGCGCCTGCTGTTGTCACTGCGGGAGGTGAACACATCTAATTGAATTCAGCGAGAACGAAACCGGGAAGATATTTGTGACTCAGGAAATCATCGTTGGCTTAGATATTGGCACCACCAAGGTCTGCGCCGTGGTGGGGGAAGTGCGGGATCACCAGGTGGATATCGTCGGCGTGGGGACCGCTCCCACTCAGGGGGGCCTGCGCAAGGGTGTCGTAGTTAACATCGAAAATACCGTGCGATCCATCCGCCGGGCTGTCGAGGAAGCGGAGATCATGGCCAACTGCGCCATCGGCTCGGTTTACACCGGCGTGGCCGGGGCCCACATCCAGGGCCATAACAGCCAGGGCGTCATTGTCATCAAGGACCGGGAGGTGACTCCCGCCGAAGTGGACCGGGTCATTGAATCGGCCCGCCTCATGGTCTCCATCCCTTCGGACCGGGAGGTTATTCATACCCTCGTCCAGGATTTTATTATCGACGGCCAGGACGGCATCAAAGACCCGGTGGGCATCCACGGCATGCGCCTCGAGGTCCGCATTCACATCGTCACCGCCGCGGTGAACGCCTTGAACAACATCATCAAGTGCGTCAACCGGGCGGGCCTGGAGGTCAGCGAAGGCGGGAAGGGCTTTGTGCTGCAGAGCCTGGCCGCCAGCGAGGCCATTCTTTCGGAAGAGGAAAAGGCCTTGGGCGTCGCCCTCATCGATTTCGGCGGCGGCACCACCGATCTGGCCATTTTCTCCGGGAATTCGCTCCGTTACAACTCGGTCATCCCGGTGGGAGGCAACAATCTCACCAATGACATTGCGGTGGGTCTGCAAACTTCCCTCAACAATGCCGAGTTCCTGAAAAAGGAATTCGGCTGTTGCCTGAACGCGTTGGCAGAAAACGACGAAACCACCATTGAGATTCCCGGACTGGGGGGGCGGCAGCCCCGCGAAGTTCCCAGAAAAGACCTGGCCAACATTGTGGACATGCGGCTCAAGGAAGTCCTGGATCTGCTCAAGAAAGACATCCATCGGGCCGGGGCCGGCAGCCCGGTTCTGGCCGGAGCGGTCATCACCGGCGGCTCCGCCATGGTTCCGGGTCTGGCCAACCTGGTGGATGAAACCCTGCTGCTCCCCACCCGGCTGGGATATCCAGAAGTGGTGGGGGGCCTCACCGACGTAATTCATAACCCGGCCTATGCCACCGGCGTTGGCTTGGTGCTTCACGGCCACTACCGGAGGCAGACCAACCCTCGCGGCCGGAGTTCCAGGGGTCTCCGGGGCGGCAAATCGGGCCTGTGGCCCCGGATTAAAAATTGGTTCCAGGAAGTGGTGTAATCATGCTACGGGAGGTTAATGCATGAAAGTTCAGCTCGTTCCCACGGAATTGTCCGCCAAGATCAAGGTCTTGGGTGTCGGCGGCGCCGGCGGTAATGCCATCAACGACATGATCAAATCCCAGATGGTGGGGGTGGATTTTATTGCGGCCAACTCCGATGCCATGTCGTTGGAGCGGAATCTTGCGCCCCTCAAGATTCAACTCGGTACCACGCTCACCCGGGGTCTGGGCGCCGGCGGCAACCCCGAAGTGGGCCGGGAAGCCGCCCGGGAGGAGGCTGACCGCCTCCGTCAGGTGCTGGATGGCGCTGACATGGTCTTCATCGCCGCCGGCATGGGCGGCGGCACCGGCACCGGCGGCGCGCCGGTGGTGGCCGAGATCAGCCGGGAAGTGGGCGCTCTCACCGTCGCCGTGGTGAGCAAGCCGTTTGAATTCGAAGGCAAAATGAAAATGCGCCTGGCGGATAAAGGGATCGAAGAGCTGCGCCGGGTATCGGACACCATTATCACCATCCCCAACGATCGCCTGTTCTTCCTGGGCAACAAGAATTCCCGCACCTCGGAAATCTTTTCCATGGCCAACGAGGTCCTGGGCGCGGCAGTTCGGGGCATTTCGGATCTGATTGTCAAACCCGCCTTCATTAAAGTGGACTTTGCTGATGTGCGCACCATCATGAAGGAGGGCGGCATGGCCCTGATGGGCACCGGCCTCGGCAGTGGCAACACCCGGGCTACGGAGGCGGCCGAGCGGGCCATTTCCCACCCTCTTCTCGAAGACATTTCCATCAAAGGCGCCCGAGGCATCCTCATCAACATCACCACGTCTGAAGAATTTTCCCTGGAAGAGCTTCGGGAAGTGTGCAGCATCATCCAGAGCGAAGCCCACGATGAAGCGTTAATCAAATGGGGCCTGGTGTACGATAATAATTTAGGGGACGCCATGCAGGTCACGGTTATCGCCACCGGCATCGGACACCGGATGGATGCCGACAAGGGCCGGGACGTCTGGCAGGCTCCGCCTCCGGAACTGCCCGCCACTGAAGACCTGGAGATTCCCGCCTTTATCCGCAAAGGCGGTGAACCCCCCCGCACCCAGGAGGCGGCCGCTGGGGAGAAAAGACCGCCCTTGGGCGTGGTAAAGGGAAAAAAATATGTGGTTCACCCCGACCTGCAATACGAGGAGAGCGAACTGGATACCCCGCCTTTCCTGAGGAAGGTGGATTAGGGACAATCCTGTCCACTTAAGGAAAATAAAACAAGGAGACGCTCATCCTGCTGTCCTGCTGGGGGAGCGCAGGCGAGCGAAGAATCCCGGGATGCGAGATGCTTTGCTCCGCTCAGCATGACAAAAACTCGAATAAAATGCCGGGGTGGGTCTGACCACCGATTCCTAAAACCGCGTCAGGGAACCGTATTGGGATGAGGAGGGCCTGAACAGGCGGTTGACCAAGGCCCCAAACAACGCCTGGGTCATGCTGAAGGAAGCGCAGAATGTCGTATTTTTCTTCTTATTTTCAACTGGTTGAGATCATTCACGTCGTTCAGGATGCCAGGTGAACCTTTTGCAGAATTCATGTAAGGGCTGAAAATTCTTTTCGGTTTTCAAAAAGGCTGCGCTGGCATGGGCTGCCCGGCCGGTGCCACCCCGGCTGAAGCCTGCGGCGACATTTGGCAGGAGGCACAAAAGGAAGCCCTTTTTTCAATGCCGGTTAGGGCTTTTTTTCTGACAGTCCAGAGGGAGAGTATGGGCCGAGGTTTCCTGGTAGTGGCAATGCTGTTCCTGGCAGGCGGGGTCCTCTGCCCCGCCGGAGTCTTTGGTCAGGGAAAGGGCCCGGAAATCATCCGGGGCACAAAAATGGTCGCCCCCCAGCCCCCAGCCGCGCCTTCGGCTCAACCTCAAGCCCAGCCGGAAACTGCATCGGCGCCCCAACCTCCTCCCGCCGGCGCCACCGCCTCCTCCCAGCGAGGCTTGCAGTATCTGAAATCGGGAGATTACGGCAAGGCTGTCAAGGCCTTTCAGCAAACCCTGGCTGCCAACCCACAATCGGCTGAGGCCTATTACTATCTCGGTCTGGCCTACGACGGCCAGGGGGATCGGGACAAGGCCATCAAAAGTCTGACGGCCGCAATGCGCTTGAAGCCGGATTTTACCGAAGCCCGGGTGAGCCTGGGACAGCTATACAATGTGCAGGGATTGAACCTCCTGCGCCAGGGAAAGCCGGCCCAGGCCGAAGCGGTCTTGCAGAAGTCCGTGGCGCAGGACCCCAACAATGATGCGGCCCTGAACAACCTGGGAGTGGCCCTGGGGCAGCAGGGGCACTTCGCCCAATCCCTGGCCGCCTTCAAGCAGGCCGTCGCCGTAAATCCTCATAACAATCAGGCCCAGTTCAATTTAGGGGTGACTCAATACTCCCTGGGCAACAAAAATGCCACCGTGCAGCAGTATGCTATTTTGACGCTCAGGGACCCCGCAGCCGCCGACGAGCTTTTCCGGCTTATCCAGAACACTTCCCAGGTTGCCACCCCCTTCCGCTTTTAGTCCCGGTCTTCAACCTTGCTTATTTCCAGGCAGGTACGCCAAGCGACTTCAGGCATCTCTCCAAGCACTCATTCTGCGTTCTCAGCGCCTCTGCAGGTAAGATAAAAAGAGTACCGTAAAAAACACAAAGGTCGCAGAGGTAAGGTGCGTCTTTCTTCTTCACCCCGCTGACCGCAGGAGAAAAGTCTTGCCATAGCCAAATCCAGTTTCTTGGGGTAAGCTGAAATAAGATTAAGAGAGCAGGGGTTGCGAAGAAACCTCATGTCGGTCAGGCTTCAAGCCCGGTTACAGAAACTTTTGGCCCAGGAAAAGGGCGCCGTGGTCCGGGACTGGGGGGGGCGCTGGCCCCTGGCCCTGGTTTTTCCGGAGATGTACCCGGTGGCCATGGGCAATCTGGGCTTTCAAACCCTGTACCACCTCATCAATGCCGACCCATTTCTCACCTGCGAACGGGCCTTTTTCCCTACCCCGGAGGAATGGCCGGAGTATCAGCGGACCCAAACCCCCATCCTCACCCTGGAATCCCAGCGGCCCCTGCGGGATTTTGCCGCGGTGGCGTTTTCCATATCTTTTGAGGCGGACTATCCCAAGGTGCTGCAGATCCTGGCCCAGTCCGGCATATCCCTTCCGGCTGCCAGCCGGGGCGCGGCTGATCCCCTGGTATTGGCCGGGGGCGTGGCTACTTTCCTCAACCCGGAACCTCTGGCTCCCTTTATCGACGCCTTTATCCTGGGGGAAGGGGAAGTAGCCGCGCTCAACGCCTTGAACTTCCTGGCTGAAGCATCGCCTACCCGGCCGCGCCGGGAGATGTTGCGGGAGTTGGCTCAGAATTTTCCGGGGATTTATGTGCCAGCCGGCTACCAGCCTCACTACCATCCGGACGGCACCTTGGCAGCCTTTGAAGCTGCGCCGGGGTTTCCGTCAACCGTCCTTGTCCCCTTGTTACCTGACCTGGCAGACTGTGCCACCCACAGCCACCTGGTGGCCCCCAAGAGCGAATGGGGAGAGATGCTCCTGGTGGAAATGGGCCGGGGCTGCTCCAGGGGTTGCCGTTTCTGCGCCGCCGGTTTCGTGTATCGCCCGCCCCGAAACCGCCAGGCCCGGGAACTTGTGCCCGCCCTCGACCAGGGTCTGAAAGAGGGCCGCAAAATTGGGCTGGTGGGCGCCGCGGTCTCGGACCACCCGGAGGTCAAGGACATCTGCAGGCACATCCTGGCAGCCGGGGCCACATTCGGCATCGGCTCGCTCCGGGCCGACTCTCTGGACCCGGAACTGGCCCAGCTCCTGGCCCGGGGCGGAGTCAAAACCGTGGCTCTGGCCCCGGAGGCGGGAAGCCAAAGACTGAGGCAGGTCATCAATAAGGGGCTCACCGAAGAAGACTTGGCCCAGGCCGCCATGGCCCTGGCCCAGGCCGGCATCGACCAGCTGCGCCTCTATTTTATGGTGGGTCTCCCCACCGAAACCCTGGATGATATAAGGGAGATGGCCCGGCTCGCCAAGTACCTGCAGCACCGGGTGATCAAGGAAAGTCGAGGAAAAAAGAAATTCCGCCAGATAACCCTGAGTGTGGCCTCCTTTGTGCCCAAGCCCTGGACTCCCTTCCAGTGGGTGCCCTTTGCGGAGGTCAAGGAACTCAAAGAGCGCCAGAAGCTGCTGCGCCAGGAATTATCCGGGGTAAAAGAAGTGCGGGTGCACACCGATCTCCCCAAATGGGCCTACACCCAGGCCCTCATCGCCCGGGGGGACCGGCGGGTGGGGGATATGTTGCTCTTGGCTCAGGAAATCGGCTGGCAGCGGGCCTTGCGCCAAAGCCCGATGAACCCGGATTTCTTCGTGTCCCGGGAACGGCGCCAGGACGAACTCTTCCCTTGGGATTTCCTGGACCATGGCCTCAAAAAAGCCTATCTCTGGGAAGAATACCAACTGGCCCTGGCCGCCAGGGAATCCCCAGCCTGTCGGCCGGAGGTCTGCCGTCGCTGCGGCGTCTGCGGGTGAGGTGGGCAAGGCTGGGGGAGGAAGCTAAGGACCGGCGGGCTCTAGCCCCTCCCCCCGACCTCCCTTACCCCTTCACCGCCACCAATGACAGGCCCAGCTTCCCTTCCAGGGCCTTGATCTTGGCTAATTGATCACCGGTTACGTCGGCGGGTTTGAGATCAGACCGGCAGGAAAAAGCAATGAGCGGCGTTCCCAGTTCTTTTTCCAGGGCGCTGATGGCCTCGAGGTCCTTGGACCCCAGTTTGGTGGAAAGACTGCACAGCATATATGGTCCCTCCTTGCCCTATGGTAAGCCTCTTGTTCACAAAGTAATTTACCCGGCTGTGTCTGTCAACCTCGGAAGAGGGGGGAGATGAAAAAAAAGGGAACTGCCCCATGACAGGAGTTATCCGGCCTTTCCCTTCACCGGCGGTCTCATGGTGAGGAAACGGTTGCAAGTCGGGCCGTCTTGCCATATGAATACAGCAAAGCAACGGTGCTAAAGATTTCAGAGGGCAAACCTGGTTATGGATAAAATCGTCATCGAAGGCGGGGTGCCGCTCAAGGGGGAGGTGGCCATCAGCGGGGCCAAGAACGCCGCGCTGCCCATCTTAGCGGCGACTTTGCTGGCCCCGGGGGTCCACCACCTCTATAATATCCCCGCACTGGCGGACATCCGCACCATCAAGAGGCTGCTCGGCATCATGGGGGTGAAATTCGAGGACGGCGACCCCCTGGTGGTGGACACCTCCCAGCTCACCGGCTGGATGGCCCCCTATGAGCTGGTCAAGACCATGCGGGCGGCGGTCCTGGTCCTGGGACCCCTGGTGGCCCGGGCCCGCCAGGCCAGCGTGTCGCTTCCCGGCGGCTGCGCCATCGGCGCCCGGCCCATCAATTTGCACCTGAAAGGCCTCGAGGCCATGGGGGTGAAAATCAACCTGAACCAGGGATACGTGGAGGCCAAGGCCAAGCGCCTGCGCGGGACCGAGATCCATCTGGATATCCCTACGGTCACCGGCACCGAAAACCTGATGATGGCCGCCACCCTGGCCAAAGGCACCACCCGCCTGGTGAACGCCGCCCAGGAACCGGAAGTGGCCGACCTGGCCCGGTTTCTGGTGGCCATGGGCGCCAATATCGAAGGCATCGGCACCGATACCCTGACCATCCGCGGCGTCGAGGCTCTGCAACCGGCCTCGTACACCGTCATGTCCGACCGCATCGAGGCCGGCACCTATATCGCCGCCGCAGCCATCACCCACGGCCAGGTCACCGTCACGAATGCCCCGGTGCAGCACCTCACCGCCATCCTGGAGAAACTCCACGATGCCGGAGTGCGCTTTATTGCTGATGAAAGCTCGGTTCAGGTAATGGGCGGCGGCACGCTTCATGGCGTGGACGTCAAGACCCTCCCCTACCCCGGTTTCCCCACGGACATGCAGGCCCAGTTCATGGCCCTGATGAGCGTGGCCAAAGGCGCCAGCGTCATCACCGAGACCATCTTCGAGGACCGCTTCATTCACGTGGGCGAATTAAAACGCCTGGGCGCAGACATCACCATTTCCGGCAACCAGGCCGTGGTGCGGGGCCGCCGCCAGCTTTCCGGAGCGCCGGTCATGGCCACGGACCTCAGGGCCTCGGCCTCCCTCATCATCGCCGGCCTGGCCGCCCAGGGGACCACCGAAGTCCACCGCATCTACCACCTGGACCGGGGCTACGCCAGGCTTACCGAAAAACTCACTGCACTCGGCGCCCGCATTCAACGGGTGCCGGCGTGAAGTAATGTGGGGGAGAGGGCAAAGGGGCGGTGGCCCCTTTCCCCCTCCCCCACGCCCCCTCCCCCAATCCCTTAAGAGCGTGCTAAAACCGTTTTGAGCCGTGGCCCAAGGCCCCGGCTCAAAACGCCATTAAAGGGGGTTGGGAGGGGAGTTTGAGGGGAGGGCGGGGGACCCACCGGTCCCCCGGCCTTCCCCTCAAGCTTACCCCATCAACTCATGAAAGCTTTCGATGGCAGGGAAGTCCGGATGGTGGTTGGCAGGTAACCGGGAGCTGGATTTGGCCTTGAAAAGGACATAGTGGATGCCGTAGTTCCGGGCAGTGGCCAGAACGTCGGCGTTGTCGTCCACCAGGAGGGTGTGCCGGGGATCAAAGTGCAGGCGCTCCCGCAGGATTTCCCAAAAGCTCACTTCTTCCTTGGGCGCGCCCAGGTCAAAGGAAGAGATCACCGCATCAAAGTAGTCGAGAAGCCCCACATGGTTCATTTTCAGATTGAGGGTCTTCCAGTGGGCATTGGTGACCAGAGCCACCTTTTTTTTCTTTTCCTGTAAAAACTTCAAAAAATCCTCGGTGTCCGGATGCACCTCAATGAGGTGCCGGATGGACATTTTCAGGGCCGGGATATCCAGTTCCAGCTCCCGGGACCAGAAATCGATGTCGGTCCAGTTGAGGGTGCCCTCCTCCCGCTGGTAGCGGGCAAATACCTCCTGTTTCGCCGCGGCCGGATCAAGTCCCCGCAGGCGGGCATATTCATCAGGCACTAAGGTCTCCCAGAAATAATCATCAAAATATTTATCCAGAAGGGTGCCGTCCATGTCCAGGAGCACCCAACTGACCTTGTCCCAGGGAAGATTCATGCAGATCTCCTGACCTTGAGGTTGTTATGATCGTTAAATTTATTCAGTTTCCCATTTTTTTCCAAGGCTGCATCTTGACCGGCACTGGAAGGCTGCTTACCTTAAGGCATGATGTTGTATAACATATTGATATATGGAGGATAATATATGCCCATCTTTTTTGAGTCGGACCTCTTTCAGGAATTAGACCGTCTGCAACGGCAGATGGACGCACTCTTTCAAAATGTGGCCGGCAGGGAACGGGCTCCCCGCGTGGGAGTGTATCCCCTGGTCAACATTTCTGAAGATCAGGATCATATCTACGTGCGGGCGGAACTTCCCGGGGTAAATCCCGAGGACCTGGACATCACCATCAAGGACCAGCACCTGGTGATCCGCGGCGAACGGAAGATCCCCACGGAAGAGAAGGACGTCAATTATCACCGCCGGGAGCGGGAGTCCGGCTTTTTCCGCCGGGTGGTCAGGCTGCCCGTTCAGGTTGACCCCAACAAAGTGGAGGCCGCCTGCAAGGACGGCGTCCTCACCGTCACCCTGGCCAAACCGGAGCAGGTGAAACCCCGGCAGATCACGGTGAAAGGCGCATAAAGGAGAAATAACCATGGCAGAACAGGAACTTACCCCTAAGGCAAAAGAGGAAGCGCCGGCTAAGGCAGAGCGGGTGCGCCCCGGCCGAGTCTTTATTCCCGCGGTGGATATCTTCGAGACCCCCCAGGCCCTGGTGCTGGTGGCTGATATGCCGGGTGTGGGCGGCGACAATGTGATCCTGGACCTGAAGGAAAATCTCCTGGTCATCCAGGGGCAGGTCGGTCCGCTCCCGGAGAAGGAAACCATGCTGGCCCAGGAATACGCCATCGGCGATTACTACCGGGAATTTCAGGTGGGAGAGCTCATCGACAAAGATAAGATTGAGGCCACTGTCAAAAACGGCGTCCTCACCCTGACTCTCCCCAAGGCCGAGAAAGCCAAGCCCCGGCGCATTGAAGTAAAAACCGGGTAGGAGATGACTTTCGAGTTATTGGCAAGATCGTTTGCCGCGTAAAGCTGACCCGGCGTCAGCGCACCATGAGCAAGGGTCAGGGCATGCCTCTGGCCCTTTCCTTTTGGTTTCATCCCCACGCAGCGGGTTTATGCCGAGTCGCAGTCAAAAGGTGGCACAGATTTTCCAGCCTGTGCAGGCGCAGGCCAAAGCCTGTTCCTAAAGAAAATTGCCGCATAAGGGCAACTTGGCAGTAAACCCGCGCTGCAAACCGATTCCGGTATTAATCCTGGGGCTTGACGGCCTGGAAATAGCCGGTGGCGGTGATGAGATCTTCGTCGGAGAGTCCTTGAAAGCGGTCATCCAGTTCTTGCCGAGGGATGCCCGAAACGTCCGTGGTCTTGAGTTCGCCCACGATGCGAAAGCCGCACCGTCTCATCATGGCGGCGTGTTCAGAATGGGAGTGCCGGTTGATGAAATAGGGCCTTTTGCTGCGCATGAGCTTCCACAGGGGCTCGGAATATGACCAATGCCCGTTCCAGCGCCAGGCCAGGTTGTGGCACCGATAATCGATCATGTGGGACATGCAGCCGCCGGGCTTGAGCCAGCGATAAAGAATCCGGTAAACCCTCTCGGGATCGTCCACGTGTTCCATTACGGCATGGGACAGGATGAAATCCACTGAATTTTCCTCCAGGGTGGCAGGGTTGTCCCAGGGCACCATGTAGCCCAGATACATGCCGTGGACCGGCTGGTTCTCCCGGAGAATGCATTGCCTGATCTGGTCCAGCCGACGAGGCTCCAGGTCACGGTCCAGCCGTTCGGCCGTCAGGATGTGGCCTGGAAGCTGAGAGCCTTGAAGCCGGGCTCTTTTCATTTTGAGCAAGCCGATGATTTCGGAAAAAATCTGGAGGTTTCTGGCGGTGTTGGAATAGGCCTGGATATCGAAGGCATAGTAGACCCGGGAACCCGTCAGCAAGGCGCACAGCCCCACTCCGAGAGAATTGCCGGGGCCGATTTCCGCCACCACCTCAGGGGTGCTGGACAGTCCGTGTTGCCGGGCCAGCTCCATATGCTGCAGCCACACACTCAGACAATATTCCGAAGTGATGGTGCCGCCGGGGCAGGAATAGCCGAGTTTGTCCAGGACCCGTTGATACCCGGGGACATAGGTGGCCAGGCCCTTCACCAGCACTTCCAGGATCTTAAGATTCATAGGACCAACTGGCGGCCGGGCGGCGCAAAGCCCTGCGGTTTGTTAAGGTACGAGAGGTTCATCCGGTTCAAAAGAGTCAAACCTGGTGTACAGGCCCCGAAAGGCCAGGCGAAATTCTCCGGTGGGGCCATTGCGCTGCTTTTTCAGGAGGATGCGGGCCTGGCCCTTTTCCGGGGAGTTTTCATTATAGACTTCATCACGGTAAATGAACAGGATAACATCCGCGTCCTGCTCAATGGCTCCCGATTCCCTCAGGTCCGCCAATTCCGGAATTTTCGGTTTGCGATCCTCCACCTTGCGGCTCAACTGGGACAGGGCGATGACCGGCACGTTCAATTCCTTGGCCAGGGCCTTCAGCGAGCGGGATATCTCCGAAATTTCCTGTTCCCGGCTGTTGGGGTGCGACGTGCTGCGCATCAGTTGGAGGTAATCCACGATGATCAGTCCCAGGTTCCCTTCGGCCTTGAGACGGCGGCTTTTGCTGCGCACCTCCATCACCGCGGCGGCGGGGGCATCGTCGATATAAACCGGACATTCCATGAGAAAGCTGGCAGCTTCCTGGAGTTTGCGCCACTCGTCATTGGTGAGAAAGGCCCGCCGCAGGTGGGAGGCATCGATTTCGCCCACCGTGCTTAACAGACGGCGCACCAGTTGTTCTTTCGACATTTCCAGGGAGAAAAAAGCCACCGGCACCCGGGCTTCGTAGGCGGCGTTGAAGGCGATATTCAGGGCTAAGGCGGTCTTCCCCATGCTGGGGCGGGCGGCGAGAATGATCAGGTCTCCCTGCTGAAAACCGGCCGTGAGGTTGTCCAGATCCGGATAACCGCTGGGTATGCCGGTGATGCGGCCCTGCTCCCGGTGCCAGATGGATTCCAGGGTTTCCACTTCCTTTTCCACCAGGGCGCCGAGGGGCTGAAAGCCGAAGCGGATCTTGCTTTCCGCCACCTTGAAGACCTCGGCTTCGGCCCGGTCCAGGAACTGCTCCACATCCTCCACCGGGGCCAGACAGGCCTGGGCGATGTTTTGGGAGCATTCCAGCAGGCGGCGCAGCACGGCCTTTTCATGGACCAGCTTGGCATAATAGGCGGCATTGGCCGCGGTGCCCACCTGTTCACTCAGGGCCGCCAGGAAAACCGGTCCTCCCACTCCTTCCAACTGCCCCCGCTCTTTTAACAGGGCGGTCACCGTCACCAGGTCCACCGGCTCAGCCCGCCCCCACAAATCCAGCATGGCCTGGAAAACGTGGCCATGACCGGAGCGGTAAAAATCTGCCGGCGTAATGAGGTCCGCCACCTGATCCAGAGCAGCGGACTGGAGCAGAATGGCCCCCAAGACGGATTGTTCGGCTTCGAGATTGGCGGGAGGAGTGAGCCCGGGCGGCGGTGGCGGGCCGTCCGGAGGAACAGCGCCACCGGATTTCCCGGCGTGAGGTTTCGCTGCTCTCGCCATGTGCCCTCCAGGAAGACCGGCGCGTTAAGCGCCGGAATCAGGACGCAAAAAAGTTTCCTACCGACCTGCGATCAAGCGCCGATACACATCCTTCATAGCATGCGCATCCTTACCCCCTCTGCTCCTCTGCGGCGATCCTGTTGATGGCGGCGACGCAGAGTACGCAGAGAGTGGTTCATCGGCCATCGGTATATCTGTTATGTTTCTTCGGGCGACTTGATATCAGACGGTTTCAGGAACCACTTCCACCTGGACCCGGGCCTTCACTTCCGGAGCCAGGCGCACCGTTACCTGGTACGTTCCCAGCTTTTTAATGGGCTCTTCCAGTTCCAGTTGTTTGCGGTCAATCTCAAAGCCTTTTTCCTCCAGGGCCTGGGCAATAACGGCGCTGGTCACCGACCCGTAAAGACGTTCCGATTCCCCCACCCGTTGGGCGATGGTGAGGGTCACCTCGCCCAGGCGGTCGGCCAGACTCCGGGCGGCTGCTTTTTCCCGTTCCATCTGTTGCTCATACTTGCTCCGCTGGGCTTCAAAGCGCGCCAGGTTGCCGGGATTGGCCTCCATGGCCTTGCCCTGGGGAATGAGAAAATTCCGGGCGTAGCCCCGGGCCACTTCCACCACCATGCCGGGGGTGCCCAGGGAGGGTACCGTCGAAGTAAGAATAACTTTCACCGCGTTCTCCTTATGTCTCCTGGGACGGCTGCAGCCTGCGAAAGTCCAACCAGAGATCGGTCAGGCCCAGGATCATCACGACAATCAACAAGGGGTTCATGAAGGCCAGGATATATACCAGAGTGCGCAGCACCCAGGGGAGATTAAAGCGCTGCAGGAGGGCGGAAATCACCGCCATCCCCTGGCAGAAATAGATAAACCCCAGCACCAGCACCAGGTTCAGCCCGGCCAGCCGTACCCCGGGCCACGGCGCCAAGAGGGAAAACCCCGCCGCCACCAGGAAAAATACCAGCCACTCCGGACAGGACCACCGGGAGAGAGGCTCACCTAAGTTTTCCCACCCCCAGATGCTTGCCAATTTTTGCGCTGCCAGAACATTGACCCAGGCCACCAGGGCCAGATTAATAAGGACCAAGGCGGGCAAAACCTGAATTACCAGGTGTTGTATCTCCAGCCGGGGCAATCCCATCAGCCGCAGATCCGACATGCCCACCCCGGCCTCGCCCATCATTTTGGTCAACGAATCGGCCAGTTCCTGTGACTTTTTCTCCCAAAGCCCTGCTGGTCCCACTCCCTGGAGGAAAGCCTGACCCAGGAAGAAAACCAGGGTCAGAAGCCCCAGGAACGCCACCGCAAACAGCATGGCCGAACCGTCCTGCCAGTGACGCTGATGGCAGACCGTCAGGATCAGGGCCAGGAGCATCAGCATCCACAGGCCCAGGTTATCCTGAAAAGCGGCCATTCCGGGGGTCAGGGCAAAGACAAACAGGACCCCTGCCAGAGCCAGCAACACGGCCTCCAGGGTTCCCAGGCGCCAGCCCACCAACAGCAAGGGAAGGGGCAGCCAAGTGCCCAGGATCAGGCTGGTCATGAGGCTCATCCGTCCAAACACGATGAGCACCAGCAAGGCCACCAGGCCGTAAGACCAAAGGAGCCAACGGCTGCCTGCCAAAGCCTCCTCCTAAGGCTTACGAGGGCGGCGGGGAAGGCACATAAGGCATCAACGCCAGGAGCCGGGCCTGTTTGATGGCCCGGGTCAGGTGGCGCTGATGACGGGCGCAATTCCCGGAAATGCGCCGGGGGATAATCTTCCCCCGCTCCGTGATAAACTGCCGGAGGGTGGTGACGTCCTTGTAATCGATGAGCAGTTTGGCATCCACGCAAAAGCGGCAGACTTTGCGCCGCACATAAAACTGTTTGCGTCTGCGTCGGGGCACTGCCGGCATGATCAGGCCTCCTTACCCGGTTCAACAGCGGGCTCGGTGGGGGCCGCTTCAGTTGCCGGAGTGGTGGTGGATTCAGGTTCTGCGGGTGCAGCCGCCGGGGCGGCTGCGGCCGCGGCGGCTCTTTCAGCCTCCGCTTTTTCGGCTTCCGCCCTTACTCTCGCCGCTTCCTGGGCCTTGCTGGCAATTTCGGCTTCCAGGGTTGCCAGATCCACTTTGTCGGCTTTTTTGGTGGTGAGATAGCGGATAACCCGGTCGTCAATCCGGTAATTCCGCTCCAGTTCCTTCACCATGGCGGGCTGGCCGGCAAAGTCGGCGATGACGTAATAACCGCGGTAGGTACCCTCGATCTTGTAGGCCAGCTTGCGGCGGCCCCATTCTTCGACGCTCACCAGGGTGCCACCCTGACCGGTGATGATCTTGGTGAACTTGTCGATGGTAGCCTTGGCTTCTTCGTCGGGCAGGTCGCCATTGACCACCCAGACGCTCTCATACCTTCGCATCGATCCTCCTCACGGATTCTTAGCCCCGGAACTTCCGCCCGGAGCAAGGAGAATAAAAAGTATTTTTATCAAAACCCGATATGGCTGTCAAGTGGAGGGATGGTCAGATTCTGCTGGTTCGGCGCTCAGCGCCAGCGGTCTGAAAAAATTCATCTCTGGTCATGCCAGACTGATGCATCCTGAACGAATTGAAGAATCTCACCCTCTTGAAAACACGAGATTCTTCGCTTCGCTCAGCATGACCCTGAGTAGCAGAACCTCATTTTGCCTGAGCCGCGCCTCTCTCTAAAAATGGTTGCTCTTTCCTGACCAGGAAATTTTTGGGCCATCAGTTTCGGGGACCACTCCATCACGTCTTATCCTGGGCCCGGCCCAATATATGACGCAGGTAATCTGCCCGGCCGGAAAAAGATTCGGCATTCAGATCAAGAAACTGCCGGCTGGGCCAGAGCTTGGCCCCAAGATACGCTGGCCAGGCTCTCACCGGTACATGCCGCCACAGGGCCATCACCGAAGCGATCAACTTGGCGTTGGCTTGACGGCGAATAATGCTTCGTTCGGCCCAGCCGCACCGCTGGGCGCCCAGTTTCCGGAGAACTTCCTCCGGCACGAGATGGGGGCGCCAGCGCACAATACCTTGGAAAATCCACAGGATTGGCGCCTGGAGTCGAAAGCGGGCCGCCTCGTCCAGAAACAGGTCCCAATTAAGGGAAAATCGCGTGAGAACCCGCTGTAGATCGGTGAATTTCAAGAGAGTGGCATTTTCGAGTTCGTCAAAGGTATGGAGGCACAGGTGCATGAGCACATGTTCCGGGGCTAGGACCAGCGCCGGCACGCCGTCCAGGTCCCGGGCCGTGGCCAGGGCTTTAAGGGGCTTATAGGGCAGACGGAAAAAGGTGCCGGCTTCCTGGATCCCCCAATGCACATCCGCGCCGAGACTCTCACCGGCCCGGGGTTGAAAACTCTCGACCCAGCCGAACCGCGCCTTAAAACCGGGACGAAGATCCGCATCCCGAGGCATCAGGGCATAGCCGCGCTTGATCAGCGCATTCCGGGCCTTGTCCAGGTCAGCGGGGGAGATGAGCACATCCAAATCGTTCATCGGGCGGCAGACTGGGTCTTCATAAACGCGGTAACGGATGTCTGCGCCCTTCAACAAGATGACCTCCACTCCGGCGTCAACCAGCACTTTCACGAACTGGCGGGTCTCTTTCTCCTGAGCAAGGTAGAGCCTCAGCCCGCCGAGATAATCCCGGCGCAGCGCCTCCAGGAGGGGAACCTGGCCCACCTCTGCGCGGCTGAATTGGGTCAGGGTCTGGTACAGCAGGGACGTGAGCCGATGAAAAATAAGGAAATCGAGAAAACCAGGGGTGGCCAACTGTTGGGCAAGCCGCCGCCCGGCCTGGAGCCGGACCTGGGGGTCACCGGAACCCAGGTCCAACACCAGGGGGATGAGAGGATCCTCAAAGATCATGACCTGTGGAGCGCAACGTGCAGGAGAGACCTCGAAGACTCTGCTACTGCACGGTGAACGAAGTCGTGCGCTCGGCGCTGCCGTAGTCGGTGAGAACCCGGTTGCTGACTGTATAGAGGCCGGGGCCGGCCACGGGAGGGACAGTGAAGGCCACCCGATCCTCGAAGGTGCCGTTCTGGTTCACAAGCTGAACCGTATTGGGTTGCCCCACCGTTTGGCCGTTCAAACGGACCTCCCGATACAAGGTGACTTTGGTGGGAGTGTTGTCCGGATTGAGCACGGTGTAAGTCATGGACATATCTACAGGTTGACCGGGCCGCACCGTGTTGGGTGTGGCCGTGGCCTGGCTGATATCCACCAGCACTCCTTGGGAGGGGTTGTAATTGTATTGCTGGGCCGCCATTTGCCGGTTCCGCATTTGTTGATTCATATGCCGGGCATACAGGGCTCCGCCGACACCGCCCGCAATAGCCCCGGTGGCCGCGCCCACCCAGGCCCCGGTGCCCGGCGAGCCGGTGGCTGCCCCGATGATGGAGCCGATCGCCGCGCCCGCGGCGGCGCCGCCCAAAGCCCCGGCTGCAGTGGACTGCTCTGGATTGTACGTCCCGCTGGGCGTGGCGCATCCACAAACAGAGACCACAAATGTCAACAACACCACCAGAGTCAAGAAATTCTTCATCTTTGTCATGCCTCCTTTTGGTGCCGATAACCCCAAGTAACATCAGATCCGTCAACCCCGAACGCCCCACACGGGTCTGGGGTCTCTGACTTTATGGGTCTTTTTGTTGATTTCGTGCTGTAGTTTCTTTTTGCCTTCTTCCAGTTTCTGTTGGGTCTTCTCCAGTATGCCGGCATTGCTGGATTTCTGAGTGGAGGACGGTGGCGTAGTGGTCGGTGTGTTGGAGTTTTTGGGGGATGTTTGACCTTGAGCCCAGGCAGTGGCTACCAGAAAAAGACTCAATATCGCCATCAGCACCCTTTTCATCCTCTTCTGTTTCCTCCTATCGGTTAAGTTCTTCTTGTTGCCTGCCCAGTTAAATTTCACGTTGCACCGACTGCCGGATGCGGTCCAAGATCCCGTTGATAAAGGAGCCGGACTCTTCGCTCCCATACCGCTTGGCCAGTTCCACGGCTTCGTTGATGACCACCTTGGCGGGGATGGCTGGCTGATGCAACAGCTCATAGAGGGCCAAACGGAGAAGATTGCGGTCCACTGCGGCCATGCGTTCCAGGCGCCAGTGCTCTGAGTGCTGCTTGATCAGGGCGTCCAGTTCTTCCTGATGAGCGGCAACACCCTCCACCAGCTTCGTCAGATAGGCAGGAACCTGGTCGCGGTCCTGAAAGTGCCGGTAATAGCGAATAGTTTCCCCCTGCCGGTGTCCCAGGTACTCGGCCTGGTACAGGACCTGCAGGGCCCATTCCCGGCAACGGCTGCGGGAAACGGCTGCCACAAAGGTTAGACCCCCATCTCCCTGAGAAGGTTAACCATCTCCAGGGCCGCCTCGGCCGCGGCGTAGCCCTTGTTGCCTGCCTTGCTGCCGGCCCGCTCCACCGCCTGCTCCAGGGTGTCCGTGGTGAGCACCCCGAAGAGGATGGGAATGCCGCTTTCCAGAGACACCTGGGCGATGCCCTTGCTGACTTCGGCCGCCACATAATCAAAATGAGGCGTGGAGCCCCGAATCACCGCCCCCAGGCAGATGATGGCGTCATAGCTTTTCCCCTGGGCCAGCTTTTTGGCCACCAGGGGGATTTCCCAGGCCCCGGGGACCCTCGCCATGGTGAGACCGGTCTCGGCGACGCCGTGGCGTCGCAGACAGTCCAGGGCCCCCTCCACCAGACGTTCGGTGATGAAGGAATTGAAACGGCTTACCACCAGGGCGATCCTGAGGCCTTCGCCGGCTAATTTGCCTTCCAGGACGTTCATCAGCTCCCCCTCACACTAACTTAAGCATGTGGCCCATTTTCAGGCACTTGGTCTTGAGATAGTTGCGGTTCGCCCGGTTGGGCGGAATTTCCAGGGGCACCCGCTCCACCATCTGTAGACCGTAGCCTTCCAGGCCGATGATTTTCTTGGGATTATTGGTCATCAGGCGCATCTTGCGGACCCCCAGGTCCCGGAGAATCTGGGCACCGATGCCGTAATCCCTTAGATCCGCCTTAAAACCCAGGGCCTCGTTGGCCTCCACCGTGTCGGCGCCCTGGTCCTGCAGGGCATAGGCCCTGATCTTGTTCAAAAGCCCGATGCCCCGCCCTTCCTGGTTCATGTAAAGGATGACCCCCCTGCCTTCCTTTTCCACCCGGGCCATGGCCGCCTCCAGTTGATCGCCGCAGTCGCAGCGCAGGGAGTGAAAGACATCTCCGGTCAGGCACTCGGAATGCACCCGCACCAGGATGGGCTCCTCCGGGTTGATCTCGCCTTTTACCAGGGCGACGTGCTGGTTGTCATCAATATCGTTGTCATAGCCGTACACCACGAACTCGCCGTAATAGGTGGGGAGTTGGGCCTTGGCCTGGCAGTGCACAAAGGACTCGTTTTTCAGGCGATAGGCCACCAGGTCGGCAATGGTCGCGATCTTGATATCATGTTCACTGGCGAAGGCTTCCAGGTCTGGCATCCTGGCCATGGTGCCGTCGTCCTTCATGACTTCACAGATGACTGCGGCGCCCTTCAATCCCGCCAGGCGGGCCAGGTCCACGGAACCCTCGGTCTGGCCGGTGCGCACCAGCACCCCGCCTTTGCGGGCCCTGATGGGAAAGACGTGCCCCGGGCTTACCAGGTCTTCCGGCTGGGCGTCGTCGGCCACCGCGGTGAGGATGGTGGTAGCCCGGTCCGCCGCGGAAATCCCGGTGGTGACGCCGCGGCGGGCCTCGATGGACACGGTAAAGGCCGTCTTAAAGCCCGACTGATTATCCCGCACCATCTGTTTCAATTGCAGCCGCTCGACGATGTCCGGTCCCAGGGCCAGGCAGATCAGTCCCCGCCCGTAGCGGGCCATGAAGTTGATGGCTTCGGGGGTCACCTTCTCTGCAGCCAGGGTCAGATCGCCTTCGTTTTCCCGGTCTTCATCATCCACCAGGATAATCATCTTCCCCTGGCGAATGTCGTCAATTACTTCTTCTATGGTTGCTAACGCCATGGAAGTAAGCGCCTCCAGGTTTACAAAATCTATCTTTTTATAATATCTTACCCGGTCCTCTGCAACCAGGGATATTTTTAGAGAAACCCATGGCGCGCCAGGAATTCCCCGGTCAGGCCCGGCTTGGGCAGATGCGGCGAAAGAAGCCGGGCCACGTATTTGCCGATAATGTCCGTTTCCAGGTTGACCCGGTCCCCCACTTTGAGATCGGCCAGAGTGGTGTCTTTGGCGGTAAAGGGGATGATATTCACAGAAAAGACCTGGCCGGCGACCGCGTTCACCGTCAGGGACACCCCGTCCACCGCGATGGAGCCTTTCTCGATGACCAGGGGAGCCAGACCGGCCGGCATCTCAAAGGAAAGGAGCAGATGCTCAGGACCTTGGCGGCGTTCCCGGAGCACCCCCAGGCCGTCCACGTGGCCGGTGACCAGATGCCCGCCCAACCGGTCGCCGAGGCGCAGGGCCCGCTCCAGGTTGACCCGGTCCCCCACTTTCTTCCCCGATATGGTACTGCGGGACAGGGTTTCCGGGGAGACCTCCACCTGGAAAGCCCGGCCCGCCACTTTCACTACCGTCAGGCAGGCCCCGGACACGGCGACGGACTCCCCGAGGGCGAGCTCGGCCACCGGGAATGGAGGCGCCACGGCCAGGCGCAGGCCCTCTGCCATCCGCCTTATTTCAGTAACTTCGCCCACACCTTCCACGAGTCCGGTAAACATTTTGATCCCCTTTATTGGGTCAAGCCAGCACCTCAATTATATACATCTACATCCAATTATACCCCTGGCGCTGCCAAGAGAATAAAGCCTTTCACCGGGGGAGAGGGCCAGGAAGCAGCGGCTCCCTGCCCTCCCTTGCGCCTCTGCAATTTTGGATTTTGAGAGCACAAGACATAATCGATTATATAAATTTTTCCCCAGGGGAGGCTCTTGCAAACGTCTTTTTCACTGCGCTCGTTGCGTCTCTGCGGGGAGGAAAATGTGAGCCTTACCGCAGAGGCGCAGCATACCCGGAGATAAGATATACCATTTTGCCGAGCTGCAGGTTCTGGTTTTAGGCTTTGCCTTACGCCACCGTCACTTCCGGACAGAGATACACGTCCTGGATGGCGTGCAGCAAAGAAATGCCCTCTTTCATGGGGCGCTGGAAGGCCTTGCGGCCGGAAATGAGACCGGTGCCCCCGGCCCGCTTGTTGATCACCGCGGTGCGCACCGCCTCGGCCAGGTCGTTGGCCCCGGAAGCGCCGCCGGAATTGATCAGCCCTGCCCGGCCCATAAAGCAGTTGGCCACCTGGTAGCGGGTCATGTCGATGGGGTGGCTGCCCGCCAATTCCGAATATATCCGGGGATTGGTGTGGCCGAATTTGAGGGTCGTGTAGCCCCCATTCAGGGTGGGCTGCTTCTGCTTGACGATGTCAGCCTCGATGGTCACTCCCAGGTAATTGGCCTGGCCCGTCAGGTCCGCAGAGGCATGAAAATCCTTATCCGGGGTCTTGAAGGCCGGGTTTCGCAGATAGCACCAAAGGATGGTCGCCATGCCCAACTCATGAGCTTTCTCAAAAGCCTGGCTCACCTCCTGGATCTGGCGGCGGCAGTCGGCGGAGCCGAAATAAATCGTGGCCCCCACTGCCACCGCGCCCATCCAGAAGGCCTGCTCCACCCGGGCAAACAGGGTCTGGTCGTGGATAGCCGGGTAGGTCAGAAGTTCATTGTGGTTGATTTTGACGATGAAGGGTATCTTGTGGGCGTATTTGCGGGCCACCGCGCCCAGGACCCCGAGGGTGGAGGCCACCGCGTTGCAGCCCGCCTCCAGGGCCAACTTGACGATATTTTCCGGGTCGAAAAAGATGGGGTTGGGGGCAAAGGAGGCCGCGGCCGAGTGCTCCACGCCCTGGTCCACGGGCAGGATGCTCAAATAGCCTGTCCCCGCCAAACGCCCATGATTGAACATGGCGGCCAGGGACCGGAGCACCCCTGGGGGCCGGTCGCTCGGCACCCACACCCGGTCCAGGAAATCAGGACCGGGCAGGTGCAGGTCATCCTTGCGGATACCTTTACACTGGTGATTCAGAAGATCCTCGGCCTCAGGGCCCAATAACGACTGGATTTTTTTGAACATATCATCACCTCGTGCCAAGTGGGTTATTTTCTCAGCAAGGGAGCAGTGCCTGACTTGATCAGCTCCACGGCCACCCGGGCGGCTCGGGCCGAGGCCCCGGGCGGGCCCAGGCGCTTCACCACCCGGGCCAGACCTTGCCGAACGTGTTCCAGGCGTTCGGGTTCCCGAAGCCACCTCAGCACCTCTGCGGCCAGTCGTTCGGGAGTCAGGTCTTCCTGGATAAGTTCGGGATAGAGCCCCTCACCTGCCAACAGGTTCGCCATGCCGATGTGTTCCACCCGGATAAGTTGCCTCGCTACCTGATAGGTCAGGGGCCCCAGCCGGTAGATGATAATCGCCGGCGTCCCGGCCAGGGCCGCCTCTACCGTCACCGTGCCGCTGGCCACTATCGCCAAATGTGCGGCGGCAAGCGCCGCGTAGGCCTGGCCGTCTAAGAGATGCAAGCAGGCGTTTCGGGAAAGGAGGGGAGAGCAGGAAGCCGCGTTCCCTGGCCCTTCCCCCAAAAAGTTCCCTACCATTTCCTCCACCGGCTTCCGGGGCGCAGTGGAGGCCAGGGGCAGGAGGAACAACACCTCGGGGATGGCCTGCCGGATGATTCTGGCGGCTGCCAGCATAATGGGCAGATGCCGCTCGATCTCGCTGGCCCGGCTGCCCGGCAGCAGGGCCAGGGTGAGGCGTTTCGGGTCTAGGCCCCACTCGGCAAGGAGATTTTCCCGGGGTGGGAGAATCGGCAGGGTCTCCATGAAGGGGTGCCCTACAAAGGTCACCGGGACGCCTTCTCTCCGGTAAAAGTCCTCCTCAAAAGGGAAAATCACCACCATGCGGGCCACGAGGCGGGCGATGGTGCGCACCCGGCGGCGGCGCCAGGCCCAGACCTGGGGGCTGATATAATACATCACCGGCACCCGTTGCCGCTTGGCCAGGCGGGCCACCAGGAAGTTAAAATCCGGAAAATCGATGAGGATAGCGAGGACCGGGCGGCGGCGCTTTAAGACCCGGCCCACTTCCCGCAAGGCCCCCACCACGGCCGGGAGCCTCGCTGCCACTTCGGTTAAGCCCACCACTGCCAGGTCTTCCGCCCGGGCGAGAAGCTCCACCCCGTGCGCGGCCAGGGCCTCACCGCCGATGCCGACACACTGCACCTGGGGAAGCAGTCGGCGGATTTCCGACACCAGCCGCGCCCCATGGGCGTCACCGGAGGCCTCCCCGGCTATGATCAAGACAGTGCAGTCAGGCATGAGCCCTAAGCTTTTTCAACTTCATGAAAAAATCCACTGAGGCGGGCGTTCCCGCCCGTCTTCTTGGTGCGCAGTGCGCACGCTGCCTGGGACTTCTTCACGCCTTGGCTTTGCGCATGGCGGCGATGATGTCCTCGGCCAGCTTCAAGGCGGCTCGGCCCTCGCCGCCGCTGATGGGGACGGGCTGTTGGTTGATCACGCAGTGCACGAACGCCTGGATTTCCTTGAGAAGAGCGTCTTCTTTGGGGAAGCGCTTGATATCCAGGGCCACCCCGGGGATAAGCCCCGCGGCCCCTTCCTGGCGCAGGGCAATGGTAAGTTCCTGGGCCTCGAAATCCACGGCCAGATAGGCGTCCGGCTGGAACAGGCGGAAACGCCGCAGGCTTTTGAGCGACATGCGGGAGGCCGTAAAATTGGCGATGCAGCCGCTGGCGAACTCGAGGCGGACGTTGGCCAGGTCAACCGTGGAGGTGAGCACCGAGATGCCCGCGGCCCTGATCTCCGTAACCGGCGATTTCACCAGGCTCAGGACATGGTCCAGGTCGTGGATCATCAGGTCCAGCACCACGTCCACGTCGGTCCCCCGTTCCTTGAAAAGGGCCAGGCGGTGGCTCTCGATGAAACGGGGTTCGGTAGCCCGGCTTCGCAGTTCCGCCATGGCGCTGTTGAAGCGTTCCAGGTGGCCCACCATCAGGAGGCGGCCGGTTTTTCCGGCCAGCCGCACCAGGTCGTCGGCTTCGGCCACGGTGGCGGTGAGGGGTTTTTCCACCAGGACGTGCAGGCCGGCTTCCAGTGCCTCCCGCACCACCAGATAGTGGTCCGGGGTGTTGACGGCTATACTGACCGCCTCCACCTGGGGAAAAAGCAGGCGATAATCGGCAAAGGCATCAGTATTCAGGGCCTTGGCCACCTCGCGGCTGCGTTCCCAGGACAGGTCGGCCACGCCCACAAGTTCGGTCTCGGGCAAAGCCGCGTACTTCTCGGCATGGAAGCGGCCCAGATACCCCACCCCAATGACTCCGACTCGCAACGGTGCCTGCATGAAAGATCCTGTTCCCGCCCTCTCTCCAAACTCTCCCAACCTGAAGCCATCTTACCGGAAAACCCCGCGTATCTGCAATGAAAACTCATGGAACGGTTTGACATATGGCCGCTTCTGAGTTACAAAATTTCATCTCTTGTTTGGGAGGATGCGACTCATGGTGGAAAAAGCGAAGTACATCTGGCTGGACGGCAATTTCATCCCCTGGGACGAGGCCAGAGTACACCTCCTCACTCACACGCTGCACTACGGGCTGGGGGTCTTCGAAGGCATCCGGGCTTACCACTGCCATGACGGCCGCACCGCCATTTTTCGCCTCAAAGAGCACATTCAGCGCCTGTATGACTCCGCTCACGTCATGATGATGGCCATCCCCTTCAAGGCAGCCGCGCTGGAACACGCCTGCACCGAGATTCTGCGCCTGAACGAGCAGAAAGAGGCCTATCTCCGCCCCCTGGTCTTTGTCGGGGACGGCGTCATGGGGCTCAACCCCGGCACCAATCCCATCCGGGCGACCATTATCAGCTGGCAGTGGGGCGCCTACCTGGGAGACGAGGGTCTCACCAAGGGGATCAGGCTGAAAACCAGCGCCTACACCCGGCATCACGTGCGCATCATGATGACCAAGACCAAGACGGTGGGCAATTACGTCAATTCCATCCTGGCCAAGCGGGAGGCCCTGGCGGCCGGCTATGATGAAGCCATTTTGCTCGATCCCGAAGGCTATGTCTCCGAGGCCTCCGGGGAGAATATCTTTCTCGTGAAAAATGGGGTCCTGCGGACGCCGCCCCTGACCTCCATCCTGCCGGGAATCACCCGGGACGCAATTTTGACCCTGACCCGGGATATGGGTATCCCCGTGGAGGAGGGCAAGTTTCCCCTGGACGACCTGTATCTGGCAGACGAAGCCTTCCTCACCGGCACTGCGGCCGAAGTCACCCCGGTCCGGGAAGTGGACGGCCGCATCATCGGACCAGGCCTTCCGGGTCCGGTGACGAAAAAGTTGCAAGCGGCATTTTTTGAGGTGGTCAAAGGCCAGAATCCCAACTACCAGGGCTGGCTCACTTATATTTAAAAAGTCAACCAGGGAAGGGAAAAGGTCCCAGCCCTCTCCTTTCCTGTGCTCCAGAGAAACCCAAGGCAGGGTCCATTGCGGCCCCTGCCTTTTTTAATTATCGATTATGTCTTTTGCTCTACAAAATCTATAATCGAAGATGAGCGGGTGAGGGGGCTAAGGGCCAGTGGGCCCTTACCCCTCCCCCCACGGAAAAATCATTATGCTCTTTGCAGAGCAAAGGGCATAATCGGTTTTTAATTTTTAAGTTCTCCCGGTGCCAGCCGATAAGCCTCATAGAGGCTGTTTTATGCCTGCCTTCGACGGGACTACCATGGACGTTTCCAACCTGCGGCAGCATCTTTGCACCGAAAATCTAAAAATTCTCCGCCGTCCCACTCCCCGGCAGATGACTGCCCCGTATCTTCCCATCCTGCTTGCGGCACTGATGATTGAGGAAAGAATCACCTTTCCGCTGTTCCTCAAAGTGAGCGAGGGGGAGGAGGAAGAAATCAGGTTCCTCCCCTACCTCCAGGAAGGGGAGATTCTGCAGCTCGCCTGGGTGGAATCGTTGCTAAAAGCGGGAATCAAACGCCTCTATTTCCACGAACAGGACCTGGACCGGGCGGTGGCCTATCTCAACAATCATCTCCTCCTGACCAGCGCCGGGCCGGCAAATTACCGGGAAAAATTCTGCATCTTAAGAGAGCACCTGTCCCTCAGCCTGTACCGGGCCCTGAACAAGCCCCACCTGGCCGCCACCGTTAGGATGGTTAAAAAATCCCTGGAACATCTGGCCAGGTTTATGGAAAAAAAGGACTTCCCCTGGAAGCTGGTCTGGGAAATGATCCACCGGGATTATACGTTGTATAACCACTCGGTGAACGTCGGCCTCATGGGCATGGCCTTCATGGGTTTTTTAGGGAAAAGCGGCAAGGACCGCCTGCTGGTGGGACTGGCGGGATTGTTCCACGACGTGGGCTTAACTCACCTGAAAGAAGAAGTCATCCCGAAAACCAGGCCCCTAACTGACGCGGAGCAAGAAGTGCTGAAACGGCACCCGACGCTGGGCTACCGGCTCCTCAAAAATAATCCCGAGATTCCCGTCGACTCGCTGCGCCTGATCCTGGAGCATCATGAAAGCGCCGACGGTTGCGGCTATCCCAACGGTCTCCCCCTGCGGCGCCAGCACCCCTATACCAGGATACTCTTCATCCTGGAGATCTACGATGGGCTTACCACGTTCCGGCCCGACCGCCCGGCCCACACCCCTTTTGCCGCCCTGAGAATCCTCCAGGATCAACAAAGCATCCCGGGGCTGGCCTGCGATCCCCGGGCCATAAAGCAGTTTATCCAGTTCCTGGCCCTTGCTTAGGGCAGCGGCCCAATTCCCGGCAATACTGCATCAGGACGTCGGTCTCGGTGATGAGGCCCAGGAGTTTGTTGTCCTGGACCACCGGCAGACAGCCGATCTTGCGCTCCACCATAAGGGCCACCGCGGCCCCGAGGTCCGTGTCCGGGGAAACGGTGGTCACCCGGGTTACCATGACATCTTTGATATGCAGGGTCTTCATGATCTCCCGGGTGTCCTTGTTGCCATACCCCAGGGCTTGGGCCAGTGAACTGCGGAACAGGTCCCGCTCCGAGATGATCCCCACCAGGGCGTCTCCGGAAACCACGGGCAGGTGGCGGATACGCCCCAGACGCATGATGTCGTTGGCCAGGCTGAGTTCGTCGTCAACCCCCAGGGTGGCCACCTCTTTGGTCATGATATCTCTGACTTTCATGTTCCTCCCGGCGTTATTGGGGTGCTCGGCGCTGGGGTCCGGGTTCTGGGGAACAACGAAAAACCAGATCCTATGACAGCGCCGACAGCCAATCGCGAGCCCGGCCGCTCAGTTCCGCAAGAATCATCAGCGCCCGGGTGGCTTCTTCCGGGCTGAGATATCCCAAGCCGCAGGCCGGGGTCAACAGAGAGTGCTGCAGCACTTCCGGCAAGCCCAGGCCCACTCCGGCCAGACGCTCCAACTGGAAAGTGAAACGCTGCCAGAGGCTGTCTATGGTTTCCTGGGCCAAGTCCTCGGCATGGGTGGGCACCAGTCCCCAGGCCACATATCCCCCCCGCTGAAAGAAGGCGGTCAGCGCCTTGTCAAAGCAAAGGAGGTGATCAAAGTAGCCGTATGAGTCGAAGCTCAGGATATCTATCGGCGTCTTCAGGAGCAGGGCCCAGTCGGTATTGCCGCAGCAGTGCACCCCGACAGTCACCGGCCCGGCTTCCTTCACCGCCTCGATGGTCTCCGTCAGGATGGTGGCCACGTCCTCCCCGGAAACAGGGAGGAAGGCCGAGCCGAAGCCGGTGAGGATGGGCTCGTCGAAAAACATCACGGCTTCCCGGCCGGTCTGCCGGAACTGCTCGGCCTGCCAGGCGGCCTTGCGGGCCAGCCCCTGGGAAACGGCCTGGGTGAGTTCCCGGTCGTAAAGAATGGGCTTGCCGTCGGGGGCTTTCACCATGCCGGCGAAAGTCACCGGTCCCGCCACCTGCCCTTTCAGGGCCAGGGGTCCGTTCGTGACCGTGGCCAACCGGGCCAGAAGGGCGTGGAAGCCCCGGGCTTCCTCGGGGGCGAGGGCGTAGGGTTCGAGGCTGCCTGCCCAGAGGGTTTCGTAAAACTGGGCCAGGGCCATCTCCCGGGAGGCCTCCGGGTCAAGGATGACCTGGTGCGCTTCCAGGTCCACCAACAACCCCGGGAGTCCTCCGGCCCCCTGCGCCACCATCTCTTCCCGGAAGCCGAGGCGGACCAGTTGCGGCCAGAAGGGGATTTCCGGAACGTACCTGAGAACCTGGGCCACGGCTTCCTGCGGGTCCTGATAGGGGACCGAGCCGATGCCGGTGGCCGCCAGTGGTGCCCATGTCGCCATGGAGCCAATGTAGCCGCTTTGTCCCCTTCTGTCAACCACGTTTGGCGTTTCGCCACGGGCCGGCTACGGGTTTTCTGACCCGGGGATTTAAGCCGGTATGGCGTTACGGCTAGGGAAACTCGGCGATGCTGAAAAAACCTGCCATCCAGGTGGGAGTTCATGTACTTTTTCGTTGCATCACCTTAGATTTTCCTCCAAAATACCCCCAGGGAAAATCAGGGGAGGCTTGTGGTGACATCGGCTGCCGCACCGGGGGGAAACGGCAAGGCCAAATTCAGCACCAAGTCGGTGGCGATTGCCACTCTGGGACTGGCGTTTGTCCTGGTTTTTCTGGTATTTTTCAGCCATCGGGGACTCTTCAAGATTTACCACCTCAGACAGGAAAGAAACCGGCTGGAGGCCGAAAACCGCCGGCTGGCCGAGGAAAACGACCGCCTGGCCCGGACCATCGACCGCCTCCATAACGACCCCCAGTTGATCCAGGATCTCATCCGCCGGGAGCTGAACTTCGTTAAAAAGAACGAGATAATCATCCAGTTTTCCACTCCGAAGAAAGACAATGAGGTCAAGGCCGTCATCGTGCCTGACCGGCCTCCACCTGTAGTCATCGAGGGGACCGACCAGGGAAGACCCCGGGCCCGGCTTCAGGCAGTCCCCGGGCCTCCGAAAAACACCCACTGACCGGTCGGCCGCCTTCCGGAGAACACCTTCTCACCCGCCTTAACAGGCTGTTGAAACACCACGCAAAGAAGGAACCGGTCATGCTGAACGAAGCGAAGAATCATGTATTTTCAGGTGGTTGATACCATTACCTCGGTTCAGCATGACTGATACAAGGCCATGTTCAACAGCCGGCTCGAATAATGGTCGGTGGCGCAGGTGTCCTCACCTGGGGAAGCCCAGGCTGAAGCCTGCGGCTGCAGAAGGCCGGGCGCGGTTCTCAAATCTCAAGGCTTAGGGTGGGGAACAGGAGCGGCGCATGCCCCGGCAATGCATTTCCGGGGCTGGATTTCCCCGACCTTGCGCCGCAGAAGCCGGCCGGAGGGAGCATTAAAAACTGATCCACCGGGAAGCCTTAGCAAGGGAGAGCATATGTATTCAACTGCTGATTTCAAGAAGGGCTTGAAAATAGAAATTGACGGGGCCCCTTATGTCATTGTGGAATTTCTCCACGTCAAACCTGGCAAAGGGGGCGCGTTCGTGCGCACCAAGATCAAAAACCTGGTGACCGGCAAGGTGCTGGACCAGACCTTCCGTTCCGGGGAGAAACTGAAGCGGCCCGACCTGGTGGAGCGGGAAATGCAGTTTCTTTACCGGGAAGGTGACAACTTCTACATGATGGACAACGAAACCTACGAGCAGTTGGCCCTGACCAGCGAGCAACTGGGTGATGCGGTTCTCTATCTCATCGAGAACCTGAACCTCAAAGTGCTGTTCTTCAATCAGCAGCCGGTGGCCGTCGAGCTGCCCAACTTTGTGGAGCTGACCGTGGCCCAGGCCGAACCGGGGGTCAGGGGAGATACTGCCAGCGGCGGGACGAAGCCCGCCACCCTGGAGAGCGGCGCGGTCATCCAGGTGCCGCTGTTCATCAACGAAGGCGATAAAGTGAAGGTCGACACCCGCACCGGCACTTACATCGAGCGGGTCAAGTAGCTAAACTCAGACAAGTTTGACCAGGACTACGTACCGTCTGACCCCAAAAGACCGGGCCTTGTAATCAGAGTGCATAAAGACGTCGGCTTTCTGCTTCCAGCGGGAGGCCATGCGGTCCTGAAACTCGAAGACACCCAGGCCGTGCAGCAACACCCGGTCCCCGAAGCTCAATTGCAGGTCCCGTTCCACATCACGGCTGAGGGCCAGCATGCCCTCCTGTACCCGTTTGCCTGAAGCCGTGAGGTTGTACGGCGGCGCCCCCCCGCTATAGGAGTAGGCCGTCACCGATACGATGGACATGTTCACCCCCATGGTGGTTTGGGGAAGGGCTAATCCCAGACCGAGAAGGCAGGTTATCATCAGGGTTTTCATAGGGTCCTCGCTCAGTTTGGTTTTCTTTTGAAAGGGTACGGCAGCGGACAACTGAAGGTACCGCGCAAGCAAGAAGGAAGCACTGGCCTCAGGATGTATGGCGGGATTACTTCTTGCTGACGGCGGTCTTAACTCGGGTGCGTCCGGTGAAGGCACTCCACCATCCAGGATATCTCACCTGGTCTTGGCCCTTCAGGTCCGCCATGTAAGGATGAGTGAAACGAACCAACGATGTCGTCTGGTTGATGGTAGGTGAACGACTACCATACAAAGAAAAGCCCTGTCAAGCAAAAATTTTCAAAAAATATTTAACATACTGTTATTATTATATAATTTTTTTATTTTTTTTGTGTCTTTTCTTACAAGACCGGCCGGAACAACCCGGAACATATAAAATAGCTAATACAATTGATCAGTTATGAGAAGAGAGCCGCCAAGTGGGGCGGTGAAAAACTTTCTGGAAAGGTCCTGCCTGATGCGGTAGGGACAGGCTCACCATTCATAGCCGGCAGTGGCCATCCTGGGGAGAAGGAACAGACGCAGGCCAGCGGAAAACAGGCCGAAGAAAGGTATTTTCTCCGGCCCTGGCCGTTTGAACAGAGAAGCATGACCCGGCTGTTCCTCAAGGGGCAGGGCTGTGCCGCCCTGCCGCGACAACCGATCATCTCATCGGGCGGGGGCGACCCCGCGGCAACTTAGTACAATGGTTTATAAGATCGGCAACATATTGAGGAAAAGAGATTTCCTCCTCACCCTGATCCTCTTCTCCCATTAGGGGAGAGAGAAGGTCAGCGGTGATACTCTCTCTCCTTCCGGCGGGGGGAAGAGGGCTGGGGTGAGGGGGAGAAAGACGTGTTCATATTTCTCCATTCATGCACTTAGCCTTTCTCCCCCTCGACCTGTTCCCGGAACTTAGCCACGGCCCGGGGGATGAGCCGCCGCACGGTGGTGCCCTGGTCGATGGCTGCCAGCTTCCGGTAGGCCTCATAATTCGGGTGGCTCGGGGACAGACGGGGCACCTGCCGGTTGAAATCCGACCCTTGTTGCCAGGCCTGCTGCACTAAGGCGATGAGGGGTGTTTCTTCCCCCGGTGCATCCTCCACCCAGCCCAGACGGCGCATAATCTCGAAGCGCACCCGGTCCATGATGGCAAAGGCGGCATCCATGATGCGCAGCTTGGTGGGCGTCTCCAGGTCGTTCAGGCGGAAGCGCAAGGCGCCGCCTAAGCCCATGGCCCCCATCACCAGATCAAAAAAGACATACATATTTTCCTCACCCGGGGTGGCGAGGTACAGTAAGGTCTCCGGAGCCAGGTCAACCAGGCGCGTATCCGGCCCGAACTGATCCTGAAACCGTTGGAGCCAGGTACGGAAGCCCTTGTCCGCCGCCAGTTTGCGCCGGAACCGGTCCAGGTCTACAATTTCCGCCACGGGCTACCTTTCCCGGCCGTTCTGCGCATGGGTTCCGTGCCACAGGGCCTGCAGGATGTAATGGATTCCGGAAATGGTGGTAAGAATGCCGGTAAGCCAGAATAAAACGGGAAGGAAGTTCGGTGACAGGTTCCACGCCGTTACCACCAGCACCAGGAATACCGTGATCACCTGGATGGCGGTGGAAAGCTTGCCGGCCACGCTGGGGTGAACCACCACGGGAAAATTCACCAGTTTGAAGAGGGTGACGCCTAACACCAGAACGACGTCCCGGCTGATGACAATGACGGCCAGCCAGGGGGGGATATGGTGATAGATGGCCAGGGTGACGAAGCTCGAGCACATAAGCAGCTTGTCCGCCAGGGGATCAAGAAAAGTTCCCAGGGGGGATCTTTGCTGCCAGCGGCGGGCGATGAGGCCGTCGACCATATCCGACAGGCCGGCCAGGACAAAGATCCACAGGGCCAGGTGGTAGTGCTTCTGAATGAGAAATATAATGAAAAGCGGCGTCAGCAGGATGCGCGCCAGAGTAATAATATTGGGGACCGTGAGGCGCGTCTTGCAGTCAGGAGATGATACCATATCAATTTGTCAACCTAACATAAATACTTCAAAAACCAAAGATCAAGAATGACAGTTGCCGCCTGGACTCCGCTCCTTACAGGCCCCCGACGGGCACCCGGGCGGCCTTCTGCCGGTGCCGGGACGACTCCGGTTTGAGCCACAGAACGTTGCGGCTTGACACCTCCCGAACGGTGCGGCGCACTTGCCAGCGGCCTCTGAAGAGGCCGGCCGGCCGGTAGCCCAAAGGGGACAGGAAATCCTCAATCGCCGCTCTCTCCGTCCCCAGGGACTGGAAGATGGCCTCCTTCATTTCCACCAGCAGCAGGGGGTCGCCGGCCGTAAGCGTTTCCCGGGCCCCGGTGAGCGCGGCCAGCTCCGCTCCTTCCACGTCCATCTTGATGAAATCCGGCTCTGCCAGCTTCTGCTGCTCCCGCCAGCCGTCCAGGGTCACAGTTCGCACCGGCGTGCTCTCGGTCTGGCCGGCCCCGGGCTGAAAGAGATTGGCCCGTCCATCCGGCAGCCCCGCCATGCTATAGAGCAGCGCGTCCCCCTCCTGGTCCGAGGCCGCGACCGGAAAGGCCAGAATATTGGCAAAAGGATTGCGGGAGAGGTTGCCGGTTAAACAGGCATAGGCGCTGGGGCCGGGTTCAAAAGCCACCACCTGGCCGGTGTTCTTGAGGCGGGTTGCGGCCAGGAGAGTAAAATAGCCCAGGTTGGCCCCCACATCCCAGAAGACCTCACCCTTATCCAGGACCCGGCTTATCAGGTCGGCTTCCCGGCGCTCGTCATAATCCCCGAAAAAAAAGAGTCTGCGCTGGACCGGGTCCGCCAGGTCCAGGTGCAGGGTAAAGCCCCGGGCCAGGCGCAGGGTAACCCCGCCCTGAGGGGGGGCCAGGCGCTGGTGGCAATGCTGATAGAAAAATTCTTTGCCGTCCCGCAGGGGAAACCTGCGCAGATACCAGTAAAAGGCCCGCCGGGCCCAGGAATTCAGCCAGTGGTAAGGTTCAAGGTTCAAGGTGCAAGATGTAAGGATTGTGGTGTGTCTGGAGCTCCATGATGGCCGGGCACGGTCCCCGCGCGGCGAATTTTATCATACTTTTCAGGGAGGGGCACAGGCTTTTCAACCCAGGCCCACGCCGGCTGAAATCACCGGCTTAATGTTGCAGGATGACCACATGAAGCTTGAAAAGGGTGATCGACCCGAGATTGACTCAGCAGTTAACAGTCAGTTCCCGAGGCCTGTAAGCTTAACCCCAAACTCCAGCATCCCAAACTATCCCCTGCTCCGGCTCACCTTCACCCCTTCAAAGGGAAGCAACCCCGGCACAAACAGGTCCACAGTGTTGGCGGAATCGGGGGGAAGCGGAAAATCCACCCAGATGGTCCTCACCTCTCCGGGTTGGATTTTATTTCTGAAGACGCCGCCTGGCCAAGCCCGCGCCTGGGGGCCGGCCAGGAAATTGCCTTGAGAGTCCTTCAGGGGAAAATACTTTTTCCCGTCCCGGATATTCGTGACATGCAAATCCTGAAAAGGGATTTCCGGTTCGATGTCGCGGTTGCTGACATTTTTGAGGGTCAATCTCACGGCAAACACCTGCTCCCTGACCTTGGCCTGGGCCAGGGAGGCTTCCCAGGTGCCGTCAACGGAAGGCTGCACCGGGACAGGCTCCTGGGAAAAAACCCCGGCGCATAAAAACAGGATCACGGCAACACTTACGGCAATGGCTGCCGAAAGGGACTCTTTCATGCCATAGCCTCCCCATGGAGATGCATGGCACACCGCGTGCCAATATCATGCTCATCGTCCGGGAAGCGGTTTTCCTTTAAATTATCTGGGGCCGAAGGCTCCGGCTGGCATTCCGGCCCAGGATTACCCTTCATTCCCGAAAAAACCCCGCAACAGCGCGAGCATATCCTCTGTCTGGCCGGGATGAAACCAGCGGATCTCGGGGTCGGCCCGAAACCAGGTGAGTTGGCGTTTGGCGTAACGGCGGGTTTCCTTTTGGGTCTGCTCGATGGCCTCAGGAAGGGGCAGGCGCACTTCCAGGTAGGCCACCAGATGGCGATATCCCAAGGCCTGCAAGGGCTTGATGCTGGCCGGATAGCGCTTGAGGAGTTCGCGGACTTCTCCGAGCCACCCTTCCTCCAACATACGCTTCACCCGCTCGTCGATGCGCCGGTAAAGCTCCTGTCGGGGGAGGTCCAGGCCCAGTTTCAGAGTGGTGTACGGCCGGTCGTCAAAATTATGGCCGGCCTGCAGTTCGCTGATGGGCCGGCCCGTGGCCTCCACCACTTCCAGGGCCCGCAGGATCCGGTAGGTATCCCCGGGCGCGAGCCGTTGGGCCGTGGCCGGGTCCAAGGTTGTGAGCCGGGCGAACAGGGCGGCAAGACCCTGTTCGGCCAGTTCCTGGGCGAGACGCGCCCGCACCTCGGTCATCACCTCGTCCTGATGGAAAAGCCCGGCCAGGAGGGCCTTGATATAAAGGCCGGTTCCCCCCACCACCAGGGGGGGCACCCCCCGGCGGTGCAGGCCGGCAATGGCCTGTCGGGCCTGACTGGCATAACAGGCGGCATCATAGTGTTCATCGGGGTCGGCCACATCCAGCAGGTGGTGCCGCACCCGGGCCTGCTCGGCGGCCGTGGGCTTGGCCGTGCCGATGTCCAGTTCTCGGTAGACCTGCAGGGAATCGGCATTGACGATCTCCGCCCCCAGAGCTTCGGCCAGATGAAGCGCCACTGCGGTTTTGCCCACTGCGGTGGGGCCCACCAGCACGGCGACTTTGGGAAGAGTCATGGCTGTGTCCGGGGACGCCGAAAGCCCTGGCGGATGTCGGCGTAGGGAATGAGGCGCCAGAGCGGGCGGCCGTGGGGACAGTGAGAAGAGATTTTGAGCTCGTCCAGTTGGGCCAGGAGCGCCGCCATTTCCTCCGGAGCAAGCGGTTGTCCCGCTCGGATGGCGCCGTGGCAGGCCATGGTGGTCCTGACCCCCTCCACCACCGCCTGGGGGGAAAACTCGCTTTTCACCGCAGCCAGATTCTCCACCAGGTCCAGAACCAGGGCGGTGAGATCGGCCTGGGCCAGCCAGGCTGGCACCGCGGTCACCAGGAAACTTGCCCCCCCGAAAGGCTCGAGCCTTAACCCCAGGCTGGCCAGGATTTCCAGATTCTCCGCCACCCAATCAGCCTGGGCCGGACTTACCTCCACCCTTTGGGGGAAGAGCAAATTCTGGCGGGGAGCGCCGTCGGCCGAGGTTTGCAGACTCTCATAGAGCACCCGTTCGTGGGCGGCGTGCTGGTCGATGAGCACCAGCCCCTCCGGGCTTTGGGCCAGGATGTAGGTGGCCTGCAACTGCCCGATGAGGTCCAGGTCCCGGAAGCGAAGCTCAGGCGTACCGGGCCGAAATTCGGCCTGGAGGGAGAACGTGGCGGCCGGCTGGGCGAGGGGCAAAGGTCCCCCCCCAGGAGGGGGTGAGTTCAGCGGCAGAGCCGCGACGGTCTCCCGGGCCAGGGCGGTTGCCCCGGGCTGCCAGGTTACCTGGTAGGTCTGCGTCCGGCCGACCAAAGACCCCAGTCCCTGGCGCAGGCCTGCGAGCAGCAGGGCATACACCTTGCCCGGGTCGCGGAAGCGCACCTCGGTCTTGGCCGGGTGGACGTTAACGTCCACCTGCTCCGGCGGCAGGGAGAGATACGTCACCACTACGGGATGCCGGCCCCGGGGCAGCAGCCCCTGATAGGCAGCCTTGACGGTGGCGGCGAGAATGCGGTCCTGGACCACCCGGCGGTTCACCAACAGCACCTGAAAGCGGCTGGAGGCCACGGTGTAATCCGGGAGGGAGACCACCCCGGTTGCGCCCCAGGGCGCCCCCTCCAGGGCGAAGGGCAAGAGATGTTCGGCCACTTCGGCGCCGTATACCGCGGCCACCCGCTCAGGCAAAGTCTGAGGGGCAGGGGCGGTGAGCAGCGTCTTTTTGCCGGCGGTGAGGCGAAAATGCACTTCGGGGTAGCCCAGGGCAAGCTGGCGCAGGGTTTCCAGGATGTAGGCCTGCTCGGCCTCCCGGCTTTTCAGGAACTTGCGGCGCACCGGGGTGTTGTAGAAGAGATCGGCCACGGTGATTTGGGTGCCGCCGGGAGCGGCGGCCACCTGGGATTCGAGGAGGTCGCCGCCTTCAGCTAAAATTCGCCAACCGCCGGCGGCCCCCGAGGTGCGGGTCAGCAGTTCCAGGCGACTTACCTGGGCAATGCTGGGCAGGGCCTCACCCCTGAACCCCAGGGTGGTGATGCCCAAAAGATCTTCTTCCCGGCAGATCTTGCTGGTGGCGTGGCGCAGCAGGGCCAGGGGGGCCTCCTCCGGGCTCATGCCGCAGCCGTCATCCACCACCCGGATGAGGCGGCGTCCCCCTTCCTCCAGTTCCACGGTGATGCGGCGGGCCCCCGCATCCAAGGCGTTTTCCACCAGCTCCTTCACCACATGGGCTGGACGCACCACCACTTCGCCCGCGGCGATGCGGGCGGCGATCTGCGGCTCCAGGACCTTTATGCGCCCCATCTCTCCCCCTTGCCCTCGCTCGCGCCTTGGTTTATGATAGTTCCCCAAGGAGGGCTGTGACCCGGTTCTTCTTCACGGTCCCCGCCGGTCATTTGATGGCCTTCTTCTGATCGGCGGGGTTTTTGGCAGTGCGCTTTCGGCTGTGAGGCGAACGGCACAAGCCACAAGATATATGATTTAACAGGCTGCTGATGACAAAAAACAGCCTGGTTCAACAGCCTGCTAAGATACAGAAACAACAGCATTCAGATTCAATCCGGTGCAAGACCTGAACCCGAATAATTGACAGTTGGCAGCTCCATATTATCAAAAAAACATCCTATCAGGGAGGCCCCGCCGTGGTTCGAGACAAAGGGGGAACCGCCCCCGTGCCTGCCCGGGAAGAACTGGTGCTTAAGGTTGCCAAGGAAATCGTGGTAAAATTCATTGAGGTGGGCCGCCTCACCCCCACCACCTTTTCCGAAACCTTTACCATGGTTATCGACACGGTGCGCCGGTCCCTGAAGGAATAACGGTCAGCAGCAGGAAGATTCAGCCCGCTGATTACTGACTGCCGACGGTTGTGTGACGCCAACGTTTATGCCCAGAAGCGGCGGCCGACAAGATAATGAGTTGCGGCCCCTGGCGATGACTCCCGAGTATCTGGATTTCGCCGAGGGCTCGGTGCTGATCACCTGGGGGCGCACCCGGGTGCTCTGCGCCGCCTCCGTTTTAGACGAAGTGCCGCCGTTTCGCCGGGGCAGCGGCGGGGGTTGGGTCACCGCGGAGTATGCCATGCTCCCCCGGTCCACCACCACCCGCCAGGTCCGCGAGGGCATCGGGGGCCGGGTGCGGGGGCGATCCCAGGAAATCCAGCGTCTCATCGGCCGGTCTCTGCGCGCCGTGGTGGATCTGGCGGCCCTGGGGGAGCGCACCGTGATCCTGGACTGCGATGTCCTGCAGGCCGACGGCGGCACCAGGAGCGCCGCCATTTCCGGGGCCTTCGTGGCCCTGTGCCTGGCCCTGGCGCCCCTAAGGCGGCATGGGGTCATGGAGGTTCTGCCCATCAATGACCAGGTGGCTGCGGTGAGCGTGGGCCTGGTGGGAGATAAACTCCTCCTTGATCTGGACTACCAGGAAGATTCTGCGGCCCGGGTGGACGCCAACTTCGTCGCCACAGCCCACGGCGGCTTGGTGGAAGTGCAGGCCACGGGTGAAGCAGGCCCCTTTCCCCGGCAGGTGCTGCCGGACATGCTGGACCTGGCCCTGGCCGGTCTGGCGGAAATTTTTCAAGAACAGGAGAAAGTGCTGGCACCATGGCTCTCCTTACCCTGGTGATGGCCACCCGGAACCGCGGCAAGGTGCGGGAGCTGGCTGAACTCCTGCGCGACCTGGATGTCCGCCTGTTAAGCCTGGCGGATTTCCCCGAAATAGGCGAAATTCCCGAAGAGGGAGCCACCTTCGCCGAAAATGCTGCGGCCAAAGCCAGGACGGTATCCCGGCTCACCGGACTGCCCGCTCTGGCGGACGACTCCGGGCTGGAAGTGGAGGCCCTGGGCGGTCGCCCCGGGGTGCTCTCGGCCCGCTACGCTCAAGACCGCACAGGGGAACGGCCTCCCAAGGACGCGGACAATTGGCAGAAGCTTTTGGACGAACTCAAGGACGTGCCCAATAACCAGCGACAGGCCCGGTTTGTCTGCGAAATCGCCCTGTCCTTCCCGGATGGCCGTCTGATCACCACCCGAGGGGAACTGGCCGGCGTCATTGCCACGGCCCCCCGGGGAACCTGGGGCTTCGGCTACGACCCGGTCTTCTATCTGCCGGAATACCAGGCCATGGTGGCCGAACTGGATCTCGCCACCAAAAACCGCATCAGCCACCGGGGCGAGGCCCTGCAGAAGCTCAAAAAAATCCTGGCAGAAAGGCAGGAAGAATTTTTCGCCGCGCCCTCTTCATAGTGCTGGCACCGGCGGGAAACTCTGCCCAGATCCTGTCCCGGGAATTACCCTGGGAAAAAGGAACACACCCTTCCTTTTACCCGGAAACCGGTACCTGCCGACAGGGGGGCCGGCTCTGGCCGCCACCACCGGCGGCCGCCTGCGGCCCGCCCTCCTTGCTGTTGTGGCAGGATAGAGTGGAAACGCCATGCCAGTGTCTGAGAAACTCCGCTTCACCACCGTCCAACCCAGCCTCGGGACGTAGCGCAGCCTGGTTAGCGCGCCTGCCTTGGGAGCAGGAGGTCGGCGGTTCAAATCCGCCCGTCCCGACCAGTTACTTCCCGGAGCGGAGTTTTGGCAGGCTGTTGCAAAACAACCCCCAAAGCGACGTCGTCATCCTGACCATTGCCAGGCATCTCCTGTTTGCAAGTCCGTGCGATCCCCTCCGCCCGGCAGGATACCTCGGGAACAGCATGTTGCACCAGCCCGTTAAATTAGGCAAGAACGGCCTGCGCTCTTCAGCGCCGGCAATATTCCTGCCGATTTTGCCCTGCCGCTGTTAAAGAAATTTTCCCCAAAAGCCGATCTCAGAGATAACCGGTCAGGCCAAACAGCCATGAATCGGTAAATTATGTGTCAAAGGTCGCTTTGTTTTCTTGACCTTGATGAGCAAACGGGTGTATGATGGGCTAGGATTTTTTTTGTAACATTCGGGGGATGGCGACCGAGGGGGGAGCCATGCGCTACAAATGCATTTGGCCGGGGTGCCATGAAGTCTGGGGAGAGGCTGAACCTGGGGTAACCGGTTACAGCCACGGTTTCTGTTCCCGTCACGCCAGGCAGGCCTTGGCGTCAACCTTCCGCAAACAACAAAGCAAAGAAGGCAACCCTGACTGCTACCTGCGGTGCGAAGGGTATTGCCACCGGCATTGGTGCACCTATTATCCCATATGCCCCAATGAGAATCCCGGGCCGGAGCACCTGGAAGAGTTGATGGCAAGGCTGGCAGCGCGCAGCCATTCAGGTTTCCCCAACGGGGTGTGAACGCTTTTTGAGGGAAATCAGGGGCTGGAGGAGGAGAGGCATCCTCCCCCCCCCAGCGACGGAAATCCGCCGCCTTAAGACTCCTGCGCGGTAATCTCTATTTTTTTCGGCGAAACTTTCTCCTTCTTGGGGCAGGTTATGGTTAAGACGCCCTTCTGGTAATATGCCTCAATCTTTTCAAGGTTTACTGCCGCGGGCAAGGTAATGCTGCGGGAGAAAGAGCCGGAGCTGCGCTCCACTAGGTGGTAGTTTTCCTTTTTCTCTTCCCGTTCGGATTTCTTTTCCCCTTTTATGGTCAGAACGTCCCCTGACAGGGAAACAGTAATTTCTTTGGGATCGATTCCCGGAATCTCGGCCTTCACCACCACCTGGTCTTCAGTTTCAGCGACATCCATGGCCGGCGTCCATTCACTTTCCCAGGGGAAAATGCCCCACCTTTGGGGGCCGAAGAAATCTGCAAAGACCCGGTCCATTTCCCGTCGCAGCCGCGCCACTTCACGCAGGGGTTGCCATTGCACAATGTCCGCCATATGTCACCTCCATGCCTTTTTGCAGGTTTCCTGTGGCCTGGACCACCACGTCAGGCGAAATGGAAAATTTTTACCTCGGCCTGACTGTCCTCCGGATTATCCATGAGATGTCGCCGCCAGGCCTGGTTTTCATTTTCCCCCTTCTTAACCAAAACCACCGCAACCCTGACACCCGGATAAGAGATATCCTGTTCTTTATCGGCATACAAAGCGATCATGGCCCTGCTTTTGCTGCACCATCATCCTTGGAATCTGGGGATCAGGAGTTATGGGAAATCAGAGTTTTTCTCTGAAGCCTGCGGAACTTGAAGCCAAATCCTGAAAAGTAATTTTTGCAACCATCATACCGTGAGAAAACATCTGGAGCTCTTTTTATAACCTATTGATACTGCTAAAATATTCAGCTCATAGCAGCTGCCACTGACTGTCTTCCTTTAGGAAGGGTGTCAGGATTTTTGTCAATCTGTAAAAATTGCTTAGTACAGTGGTTCATACATTCGGCAACGTATTCCGAGAAAAGAGATTTCCCCCTCACCCTGAACCTCTGCCCCGAGGGCATGGGCGCAGACATAAGGAGCCTGACATTCTGAGCGCAGCGGGGAATCGTTTCCTTTTTCTGCGCAGAATCAAGATTCTTCACTCCGCCGGGCTCCGTTCAGCCTGACAAAATTGTTTAAATCGATTATGTCTTTTGCTCTACAAAATCTATAATCGAAGATGAGCGGGTGAGGGGGCTAAGGGCCAGTGGGCCCTTACCCCCTCCCCCGCACCCCCTCCCCCAATCCCTACTTGGTGGCAACCTGGCCGGGGAGTCGGGACGAAAGTCCCGTCTCCCCGGCCCACTAAAGGGTTGGGAGGGGGGTGTGGGGG